>Ga0209720_1000022_pt1 | contig 160498 bp, 132 predicted proteins | sample AD_JPNMR3_MetaG_FD_184426 | JGI IMG/M metagenome (GOLD analysis project Ga0209720, IMG submission 184426) | Active sludge microbial communities of municipal wastewater-treating anaerobic digesters from Japan - AD_JPNMR3_MetaG (SPAdes) (version 2) | ecosystem: Engineered > Bioreactor >... | reverse complement strand
TTTTCAAACTTTTCTCTAATCTCTTGAGTTTTACAGGATTATTTTTTTCTTTATTTAAAATTTTAATGTCGTCAATTAAAATATTTTCATCATCCTTAAAAAATAATATTCCTCGGTTTCCAACTCGCCCGGAAAATCTTTCGTAAAAATCTTTTCTTATATTGTCTCCAATGTTAATAAACTTAAACTCAGTCAATCTGCTATCTGTAATAGAACACAAATTAACTTTTTGTTTAATTTTTCCTCGTCTTCCGGACACTCTCTTACGACCTTTTTCGTTAAAATAAAAAACAACTTTATTTGCTATCGATACTGATTCGTAATCTTGCTTGACTAATTGCAAGGCCAAAAAAATCTTATGTCGCCAGTCAAAGGCGGTTAAAATACTAATCCCAAACTTTTGTGAAATATTTTTTATCGTTAAAACTTCCCCACTATTGAACATATCAAACAATCTCAGAAACTTCTCTTTTTTGTTTATGTAATGAATACTGCTCCCACTTGTCGGAATAAACGTGCGACGACATTCTTTACATCTATATCTCGATACATTTACATATTTTCCAAACTTAACAAAATGTTTGCTCCCACAATGAGGACATTCCTTGATTGGAAGGCTTACAATTTCTTTTGGAAAAGGATTACGTCTTACTTTTTTGGCTTTTTGTTTCATTTTTTTTAATGTTTGTCAATTAACAAATTATTGCAAAAATAAAAAGTAAAATGATTTATCAACACATATTTGAAATATATTTTTATTTTTAAAAAAACATCTCTCTAATTCATAAATACATCTTCAAAATTTTAAAAAATACATCTCCACAACAACATTCCTTGATTAGCAGTTTCTCAATTTATTATTGATACGAAATACATTTTACATTTTTATTTGAATGCTCTTTCTATAAAATGTTTTTAATAATCAACCTTGTAAAAAACTAAAAAATAAATTAAAATATCAATACATTTCTAAATTAAATATTTAAAATTTTTTAAATACATTGCTTAAATGCATTATCTTTTTATAAATTCAATCAAAAATTAATTCGATAATGTGTGTATTTATTTATTGATTGGCAGGTCAACAATTTCCTGTGATATCTGGTTACGCTTTACATTTTTTGTTTATCTCGTTAAGTTTAAAATGTTTTTCGATAAACGAATTTTTGGAAATTTGAAAAATCTAATAAAATTCTCTATAAATATAATTTAGGTCGTTTAACATCTTTATTCATCACTCTATCCATTTTCACTTATATTGTCATTTCTAATTTAATACTCAAATAAATACTCATTACAGACTAAGAATTATTAATGTAATGAACTAATGTTTAGCTAGTTCTAATAATGTTGATTTCACTTTTTTATTAACAATGTGTTCTGGTAGTCTGTAATGGTAGGAGAGCGAACCCAAAACCACTTACTATAACAGCCTGCAGATTCTTTTCGAATTTTTAATCCGGAATTTATATTTATTTTTTAAAAAGTTTAGTATTTGGTGGTACATCTTCAGTAACCCATTGATTACCTCCAATGATACTGTTTTGTCCTATTACGATTTTCCCCAAAATTGTTGAGTTTGAATAAATAATTACATTATCCTCAATAATTGGATGTCGAGGGATTCCTTTAATTGGTTTTCCGTTTTCGTCAAGAGGAAAACTTTTTGCTCCCAAAGTCACACCTTGATATATTCGAACATTATTACCAATAATAGTTGTTTCTCCAATCACTACTCCGGTTCCGTGATCAATAAAAAAATACTCTCCAATTTTTGCTCCCGGATGAATTTCAATGCCGGTTTTTGAATGAGCCATTTCAGAAATAATTCTGGGAATTAAGGCTATTCCAAGATTCAATAGTTCATGAGCAATACGGTGATGAGTAAGAGCTAAAATAGAAGGATAGCAGAATATTGTTTCTCCATAACTTTTTGCAGCAGGATCTCCATTATAAGCAGCGATAACATCTTTCGACAAAAGTTCTTTAATCTTTGGTAAATATTTTATGAATTTTTCAGTAATCCCGGTTACATTATATTCACATGATTGAGTTTGCATTTCTTCGTTATCGCACTCAAAGCAAATTCCACACTTAATCTGTTCATTTAAAATTTTTTCTATCTTTTGTAATGATGCACCTATATTATATATTATATTGTCTTCTCTAATATCCGAATAACCCCAAAAGCCGGGGAATAAAACGGCTTTCAAAAGCTCCATCAACTCTGTTAACTCCAAAATCGAGGGCATTGGAGAATTACAGCGTGATTTGTGATATAAGGAGCGATAATTTTTTAAGTCGCTTAAACTTTTAATTGTTTCGATATATTTTTTCATCTTATATATTCAAATTTCTAATCATAAAGATTTGTTGAAAGATACCTTTCTCCTGTATCACAAACAATTGTAACAATCGTTTTATTTTTATTTTCAGATTTTTCAGCAACTTTAATTGCAGCAAAAACATTAGCTCCTGAACTTATTCCTGAAAGAATACCAAAATTTTTAGCTAGAATATTAGCTGTATTTTTAGCATCCTCAAAACTTACAGAAATCGTTTCATCAACATAAGTTTTATCAAATATTTCGGGAATAAAACCGGGAGAAATACCTTGTATTTTATGCGTACATGCTTTATCCCCTTTTAATAACTGAGATTCCACAGGTTCAGGAACAACAGTTTTTATTTTTGGATTTTTATTTTTCAATAATTTTGATACTCCTGTAAAAGTTCCACCGCTTCCGAAGGCTGAAACAAAAATATCAATTTTACCATCTGTATCATTCCAGATTTCGAGAGCAGTAGTACGTTCATGGATTTCAACATTTGCACTATTAGTAAATTGTGATGTTAAAAATGAATTTTGAAGTTCTTCAGACAATTTTTTTGCAAACTTTACAGCTCCAGGCATCGCTTCAGCAGCAGGAGTTAGAATAACCTCTGCTCCATAAGCTTTAATCAATTTTTGTCGTTCTATACTCATGTTTTCAGGCATAACAATCATTAACCTGTATTTTTTAACAGCACATACCATTGCCAGTCCGATACCTGTGTTTCCACTTGTTGCTTCAATTATTACAGAATCCGATTTCAACAGATTTTTACGTTCTGCATCTTCAATGATTGCTAAAGCAAGTCTATCTTTAACAGAAGCTCCTGGATTAAAATATTCCAATTTTGCTAAAATAGTAGCTTTATTATTTACTATTTGTGAAATATCCACTAATGGTGTCTTCCCTATTAATTCAAGTATAGTATTAAACACTTTCATTTATATCAGAAGTTTTAGTTTGCTTCTTTTGAAAAATAAAGGGTCTCAACACCAAATACAATCCAACTAAAACAACAGGAATACTTAGTATCTGTCCCATATTAAGAAACATTGAGTTTTCAAAATCCACTTGATTTTCTTTGATAAATTCAATAAAAAATCTAGAAGTGAATACCATAATAAAGAAAACTCCCAAAAGGAATCCATCAGCTTCCCTAAATCTACGGACTTTATATAGACGCAAAAGTACAATGGATGTAATTACATAAAAAACCGCTTCGTAAATTTGCGTTGGATGACTTGCATAAGTATCGCCGTTTTGCACAAAAACAAATCCCCAAGGTAAATCTGTTTGATGTCCGTAGATTTCTGAATTCATCAAATTCCCTATTCTTATTAGAGCCCCGGCAAAACCTGTTGGAATAGCAACTCTATCAATCAACCAGAAGAAATTTTTCTTAGTTGATTTATTTTTAAACAATATCATTGCAATAATAATTCCAATTGCCCCTCCATGACTTGCAAGCCCCTGATATCCTGTAAAGTGAAATTCAGGATTAAAACTAAATGGAAGAAAAATCTCTAAAGGATTTTGAGAAAAATAAGCCCAATCATAAAATAAACAATGTCCTAATCGTGCTCCCAACAAACCACCAATTACAGTATAAATTGTAAGACTATCCAATTCAGAGACTGGAACATTCTCTTGGAGAAAAATTCTTTTTACTATAAAATACCCTATAATAAATCCAAGAGCAAACAATATTGAATACCACCTAATTGCAAAAGGTCCGATTTCAATAAGAATCGGTGAAACATCCCAGATAATGCTATTAAAAATCATATTGGTTTAATTTTTGACAAAGGTAATTATGATTGAACTTATTGCAAAGTTAAAATTATTAAATGTTAATAAAACTTGTGTTTAAATCAAAAAAAATTATTTTTGTAAAACTAAAATTTTATGGTATGAAGAAATTATTTTTATTTTTTGCATTAGTTTTTCTTATTGCTAAAGCCTCAGATGCTTGTACAAATTTTATCGTAACAAAGGGGGCATCAGTTGATGGTTCTGTAATGGTTAGTTATGCTGCCGACAGTCATTTGCTTTATGGAGAATTATATCATTTTCCTGCTAAAACTTATCCAAAAGGCAGTAAATTGAAAATTTACGAGTGGGATACTGGTAAATTTTTAGGAATAATTGATCAAGTTGAACAAACCTATAATGTAATTGGAAATGTAAATGAATTTCAGGTTGCAATAGGAGAAACAACCTATGGTGGTCGCGAAGAATTAGTAGATACTACCGGTATAATGGATTACGGAAGCCTTATCTACATAGCTTTACAAAGATCAAAATCTGCTCGTGAAGCAATAAAGATTATGGTAGAGCTAATGGATAAATATGGTTATTGCAGTTCAGGTGAATCTTTTTCTGTTTGTGACAAAAACGAGGCATGGATTTTTGAAGTAATAGGAAAAGGTCCGGGCAGAAAAGGTGCAGTTTGGGTTGCTATGAAAATTCCTGATGGATATGTTTCAGCTCATGCAAATCACGCAAGAATAACAACTTTTCCGTTTCAGAAAAAAAATGATTGGTTCAATACTAACCAAACTGTTTTTCACTCCCCTGATGTAATAAGTTTTGCAAGAGAAAAAGGATATTACAACGGTCCGGATAATGAATTTAGTTTTTCCGACACTTATGCTCCTCTCGATTTTGGTGGAGCCCGTTTTTGTGAAATCAGAGTATGGGCATTCTTTAATGCAGTTGCCAATGGAATGGATCAGTATTGGGATTATGCCAAAGGAAACATTATTAGAGGAAAACATGATTATCCAACTAATAGAATGCCTCTGTGGGTGAAACCAAACAGAAAACTTTCTCAAAAAGATTTATTCATTTTAATGGGAGATCACCTCGAAGGGACAGAATTAGATATGAGCAAAGACATAGGAGCAGGACCATTTGGCTGTCCTTATCGTTGGAGGCCTTTAACCTGGAAAGTTGATGGTGTTACTTATTGCAACGAAAGAGCTACAGCAACCCAACAAACGGCTTTTTCATTTATAGCACAACTCAGAAACTGGTTACCCGACCATATAGGAGCAATCAATTGGTTTAGTGTTGATGATGCTGCTACTACAGTTTATGTTCCAATGTACACTTGTATGACAGAAACTCCTTATAATTACAGAGAAGGTAACGGAGATTTAATGAATTTCACCATGGAGTCTGCTTTCTGGGTTTTCAATCTCGTTTCAAATTGGGCTTATACTAGATATAATGCTATGTTTCCAGATATACAAAAAGTTCAGGAAGAATTACATAATAAATTCATCTCCGAAGTTGCTGAAAACGACAAAAAATTTGTGGAATTATATAACAAAGATAAAGACAAAGCAATTGCAGAAATGACAAAATATTCTCATAATGCTGCTGAATACACTCATAAAAAATGGATTGAACTATTTGCATATCTTTTCACTAAATATATGGATGGAAACATAAAAACTCCATCTGAAATTCCTGAAGGATATAAATACTATGCTCCAAATCTTAAACAGCCGGGATATGGCGAAGAGTGGTACAGAAGAATTGCCAATGAAACAGGTGATAAATTAAAAGTAAAATGAAAAAAGGGGTCTCAGCCCCTTTTTTTTATATCATTGCTGTAGCAATAAGTTCTGCTATATCGAGATTCGAAATTTCATCAATTTTATCTTTATACTTTAAGCCATCGGTAATCATTGTCATACAAAATGGACAAGCAGTCGCAATTATTTCAGGATTAACACTCAAAGCCTCTTCTGTTCTTTCAATAAAAATTTCTTTTGTTCCTTTTTCAGCATCTTTAAACATCTGAGCTCCTCCTGCACCGCAACATAAAGCAAAACTTTTATGACGAGGCATTTCTGCTAATTCAACTCCTAATTCATTAATAAGATTTCTGGGAATATCATAAATATTATTTGCTCGTCCTAAATAACAAGGATCGTGGTATGTAACTCTTTTTCCTTGTAATTTGGATTTATCGAGTTTTAGTTTACCTCGTTTTATTTGTAGATATAAAAACTCCAGATAGCTAATAACCTCAAAATCAGCTCCTAAGTCGGGATACTCATTCTTTAATACATTATAACAATGCGGACAAATAGTTATTACCTTTTTAATTTCATACATTTTAAAAAGATCAATATTAGTTAGTGCTTGCATCTGAAAAAGCATTTCGTTACCGGCACGTCTGGCAGGATCGCCTGTGCATGATTCTTCCGTGCCTAGTACTGCATAGTCAGCACCAATATGGTTTAAAATATATGCAAAAGATTTTGCAACTTTCATATATCTGTTATCAAAAGCTCCTGCACAGCCAACCCAAAATAAATACTCAGGCTTTTTACCCTGTGCAAAAATTTCACTCATTATGGGCACCTCTATTTTTGATTTTAAAGCTTCGCTCATATATAAATAATTTTTAATGTTATACAATATTTACAATGTCCAGTTTAGTCTATCCTGATTTGAATATTGCCATGGAGCTCCGTTATTTTCAATATTAGAGAAAATTGCATTTAATTGTGCAGGAGCTGCCGATTCTTCCATTACTAAATATCTTCGTAAATCAAGAATAAATGTAGGATGGTCAATATTTAAAGGACATTCTTTGGCACAAGCGTTACATGTTGTACATGCCCAAATTTCTTCTTCGGTTATATAATCTCTAATCAAAGATTTTCCATCTGAATAATCTTTTCCATGTTTTATTAATTTGGGTCCTTTTTCATTCATTCTTCTGCGAATGTCAATAATTACTTTTCGAGGCGAAAGTTCTTTTCCTGTAATATTTGCAGGACAAACAGATGTACAACGACCACATTGTGTACATGCTAAAGAGTCAATATAATTTTTCCAGGTAATATCTTCGACATCGAGGATACCAAAACGAGAAACAGCTTCAGCTTCGGCAGTTGCAAATGCAGTTTCGGGATTTAACATAATTTTAACCTCTTTAGTAACAGATTCCATATTTGCAAGCTTACCCAAAGGGGTAATCCTACTAAAGAAAACATTTGGAATTGACATGAAAATGTGAAAATGTTTTGAATAAGGTAAAATGTTGGCAAATAAGAATATCAATAAAATATGAGTCCACCAATTAATATCATGAATCAATACCAAAGTTTCATAACTCATGCCGGCAAAAACAGGAGCTATCATACTGCTAATAGGGAACTTTCCTAAATAATCAGAATGAGACGCAACATAAAATATATTTATTCCGGCAAGTGTAATCATTAAAATAAGTATTAAACTCAAAGCAAGATATGCGTCGAAATGGTTCTTTTTGGTTAATTCTTTACCATGCAATCTTGGAATATTCAAACAACAACGTCTTATCATAAAGATAATTATGAACAAACCAATAATATAAGCGAAAACATCACCTGCAGCCATTAACATATCGTAAAAAAAGCCTAAAAAAGCCAATGAACGTTCCTGGCCTGATACACCATCTATTACCATTTCAATACTTCCGATAAGGATAATGCAAAAGCCCCAGAACACCATAGCATGCATTAAACCGGCAACAGGTTTTCTGAAAATTCGTTCCTGAAAAAATGCGTTTTCGATTGTTAATTTTATTCTTTTACCAATTTCTTTGACAGGATAAGCAGGCTTTGTGAGATTAAAAAATCTGTAAATTCTGTAAGCTGAATAAGAAAAAACAGCAATTGTTAAAGTTAAAAAGAAAATAAAAACGATTTGTGACATATTGCTTAATTTAAAATTTACTCCGCAAAAATAATAAATTGAATTAAAAATAAAAACCCGACTTTCGCCGGGCTTATTTAGTTTAATAATTTGTTGCGTGAATTTCGAAGTACGCTTGAGGATGTTTACATGCAGGACAATTTTTAAGAGCTTTTTTGCCTCTGTGAACATAGCCGCATTTTCTACACATCCATTCAACTTCTTCGTCTTTTTCGAAAACTTTTTCATTTATTACATTTTCAAGGAGCCTCTTGTATCTTTTTTCGTGTTCTTCTTCGACTTTTGCAATCATTTTAAACGAAGTAGCAACATCTTTAAACCCTTCCTCTTCAGCTATTCTTGCAAATTCGGGATATAATTCAGCCCATTCTTCGTGTTCGCCCATAGCAGCAGCTTTTAAGTTTTCGGCAGTTGTACCTACTTTGCCTGCCGGATACATTGCTGTTATTTCAAGCCCCTCACCTCTCTCTAAATATCCAAAAAACACTTTTGCATGTTGCAATTCTTGTTCTGCTGTTTCCAAAAACAAAGCAGCAATTTGCTCATAGCCATCTTTTTGAGCTTGTTTAGCAAACATGGTGTAACGATTTCTTGCCTGAGATTCGCCGGCAAATGATTTTAACAAATTTTTTTCTGTTTGTGAACCAATAATACTCATAATCTATAAATTTTAAGTTTAACAATAATTTTAATATCCTCTTTTAAATGCTGTAACTTCAGTAGGTTTTATATAAAAAACAGTAACATTATCCAAAGCCGGTTTTGAATAATTAAAGTCATCTCTACCTGAATATTTTTTCATAATAATATTTAAAATTCGTGCTTTTTCATCATTATCCTCCACAAATTTTACTTTCCCGTGCATCAAAACAGATTTGAATTTCATGGAATAAGAACATGCTACATTTTCATGTTGTATATGTAATGACTGATCAGAATAGAAAGATATACAAACATTTGGATTTTTTTTCAAAATTTCAAGTTTTCGTCCAAAAGGAGCTCCATGAAAATAAACCTTTCCATCATCATAACCAAAATTCATTGGCACGCAATAAGGTTTATCTCCGTCAACCATCGAAAGAGTGCAGGCATCAATAGAATTAAGTACATTTATTATTTCCTCAACACTTTGAATTTCAAACTTCTTCATATTTTAACATTTTATTTGTAAAAATAATTTTTTTTTTTTAAAACTTAAACTTTTTATTTTTAATTTTGTTATTCCGAATTAAAATAAATTTATTGTAAAACCATTTAATTATAAAAAATATGTTAAACGCAAAGGTCGAAAAAATATTGAATGAACAAATCGAAAAAGAAGGATTTTCATCAAATCTGTATTTAGCAATGGCAAGTTGGGCAGAAACAAAAGGTTTGGAAGGAACTGCACAATGGTTGTATGCTCAGGCAGAAGAAGAAAAAATCCACATGTTGAAATTCATCGGATATATTAACGAAAATGGCGGACATGCTATTATCCCGGCATTTGAAAAACCTAAAAACGAATGGAAAGATGTATTTGAAATGTTCGATGAAGTTTTAAAACATGAAAGAAAAATTACTGAAAGCATAAATAAAATTTTCGAAGAGGCCGTTAAAGAAAATGATTTCAGAACTCAAAACTGGTTGCAATGGTTTATAACAGAACAAGCCGAAGAAGAAAGCTCTGTAAACAGAATTATTGATAAACTCAATCTTTTAGGAAAAACAAGTTTGTATTTGTTCGATAAAGACATTATGTCATTAAGAAATACAGCTGTTGAATAATAAATAATATTTTTAAAGAGAGCGAAAGCTCTCTTTTTATCTTTTAATAATAAAATAAAAAATATATGATTTTTAATCCAGAAAAATGCAGGATTAAAGATGAAAGGATGAAGCCTTTCATTGATATTGAAGAGATAGAAGATCATTTAGCTACCACTAAAAATCCTGATAAGCAGGAGGTTTTGGATATTATACAAAAGTCGTTAAATAAAAACAGATTGAGTTTACGAGAAACCGCAATACTAATAAATGCGGAGGATACTGAACTTATCGAAGCCATAAAAGACGGAGCCAGACAATTAAAAGAAAAAGTTTACGGCAACCGTATAGTATTGTTTGCCCCATTATATATAGGAAATAAATGCAAAAACAATTGTTTATACTGTGGATTCCGTTCTTCAAACAAAGCAGCGATTCGTAATACCCTTACCGACGAAGAAATAATAAAAGAAATTGAAGCTCTGGAGGATAACGGACAAAAAAGATTAATTCTTGTTTACGGGGAACACGATTCGTATAATCCTGAATACATTGCTCATACCGTAAGATTGGCATATAGTGTAAAAAAAGGCAGAGGCGAAATTCGGAGAGTAAACATAAATGCTGCACCTTTAACTATTGAAGGTTTTAGAACCGTTAAAAAGGCGGGTATTGGTACTTACCAGATTTTTCAAGAAACATATCACAAACCAACATATGAAGAATACCATCTCGGAGGTCCTAAGAAAGATTACGACTATAGATTAACCTCACTTGACAGAGCTCAGGAAGCCGGACTTGATGACGTTGGAATTGGAGCATTATTCGGATTATATGATTGGAAATTCGAAGTTATGGCTCTTATCAGACATACAAATCACCTCGAAGCTTGTTATAATGTTGGACCTCATACTATTTCTTTTCCTAGAATAAAAAAAGCTTCCGGACTTAGTATTGACAATAAATATTTAGTAAGCGACAGTGAATTCACAAGAATAATTGCAATATTAAGGCTTGCCGTTCCATATACTGGACTAATACTTACTGCTCGCGAAAATGCTGAAGTTAGAGACGAAGTAATACGGTTCGGAGTATCGCAAATTGATGGTGGAACAAAACTCGAGTTGGGGTCTTACAGCAAATCTAAAAACGAAGAACAAGATCTCAATAAAGAGCAATTTGCTATCAATGACACCAGATCACTAGGCGAAATAATTGATGAACTTATTGATAAAGAATTTCTACCTTCGTTTTGTACAGCTTGCTATAGACTTGGACGCACAGGAGAGCATTTTATGGAATTCTCTGTGCCGGGATTTATAAAAAGATTTTGTACTCCCAATGCTATTTTAACTCTCGCAGAATATCTTACCGATTATGCTACTCCTGAATTAAGCGAAAAAGGATGGAATTTGGTTGAGAAAGAATTACAAAAATTAAACGAGCCAAAACTCGAAAAACAAATTCGAGAAAAACTCGAAAAAATTAAAAACGGTGAACGTGATTTATACTTCTAAAATATGAAAACAAAAATCAATATTGTAATTATAAAGGTATTAGACCGCTTAAAAGAAGCAGGAAGATTACAAAAAACCCTTTCGGACAATTCTAAAATTATCAAAACAAGATTTGGATTTCATGAGTTGAATGACTATAAATGTTCCAGAATGGGATTGGTAATTCTTGAACTTAATGGCAGTGATGAAGAATGCAATAATTTAATTCAAGAATTAAGTAATATCGGAGGAATAATCACAAAAGTAATGTCTTTTAATAATTAATCAATGGAATATAATGTTATAAGTATATTGGTTCGCGAACCTGTAAAAGTAGGCTCTAAATTACAGGATGTTCTCAGTCTTTATGGTTGTGTAATCAGGACAAGATTAGGACTTAACAGAGAAGAAATTGCCGGTGGCATTATACTTATGGAGCTAAATGGAGATCAAAACCAAATTAATTTGCTTATTTCAGAATTAAACGAAATTGAAGGAATTGAATTTAAACAAATAATTATTTAATATGACAAAAATACTTGATATTTCTGAAGCTACTTCAATTGCGTTTCACGGTATTGTTTTAGTGGCTATTTCACAAGTTGCAATTAATGCTAATGATATTGCTGAAATTACTAATGCCTCCAAACACCATACATCTAAAGTTATGCAAAGGTTGGTTAAACATGGATTGATTGGTTCGACAAGAGGCCCAAGCGGTGGATTTTATTTAAAGAAAAAACCTGAAGATATATTACTTATTGATATTCTTGAAGCAATAGAAGGCAAAGTTGAATTAACTCCTTGTCCGATTGATAATGAAATTTGTCCTTTCGGGTCATGTTTAATGGGAGGAATTTGTAATGAAATAAGTGAAAAGATGATAAATCATCTAAAATCTAATACCTTAGCTGATATCTTAAAAAATGTTTCTGAGGATTTCAAATTAGACACACTAACAATTAAATAATGAGTTTTGTAGCACTAAAAGAAGCAAATATTCTCGCTATTCACGGAATGGCATTAATATCTGCTGCCGGAGAACAAGGTATCTCTGCCAGAAAAATTGAAAAAATAACTAAATGTAGTATTAATCACCTTTTTAAAGTATTAGAATTACTCGAAAAATTTGGATATCTAAATTCAAAAAAAGGGCCTCATGGTGGATATGCTTTGAATAAACCTGCAAACGAAATTACTCTTATTGAGCTTGTTGAAATAATTAGTGGAAAATTTGATGAAGAAATAGAATGTTTTGTTGATAATCGAAAAATATTAAATAAAATTGTTTTTGGAAATCTCTGCCATGAATTAACAGATTACTTTATCAGCTATTTAAAAACAACAAAGATATCAGACTTAACTCCACATGCAAAAAAAATTCTCGATAATTACAATAAAAAAGAAAGAAGATAATCCTTCTTTTTTTTATTTAAAAGCAGCTTCACTTCGTACAACAGTTTTTGGAATTAATCTTAAACAGCTTTCAATTCCATTATGGTTCGATTAAAACATTTGAATTTGAGAAAAAATCTAAATTCTTATTCTTGCTTTCAATTCCATTATGGTTCGATTAAAACAATACGGCTATCAATAGCCGTATTAAAATGTCGTCTTTCAATTCCATTATGGTTCGATTAAAACTTATAATCGCAACACTAATAAAACCAGCAAAAGACTTTCAATTCCATTATGGTTCGATTAAAACAAACGTATCAAGAACTGCCATTCGATTATTTAGCACTTTCAATTCCATTATGGTTCGATTAAAACTTTTACGCAGTACCAGAACCAGAATGGCATCATGCCTTTCAATTCCATTATGGTTCGATTAAAACAATAACTCTTTTGTTTTGTTATAGAGCTTGAGATACTTTCAATCCCATTATGGTTCGATTAAAACCATCACCTACTTCTTCTGCGTTGAAATTAAGCAAATAACTTTCAATTCCATTATGGTTCGATTAAAACCAAATTGTAGTTCCCCAAATGTTTTAAAAATAAGCTTTCAATTCCATTATGGTTCGATTAAAACCTCCTACTGATGCTACGTTGAAATTTAGAAGATACTTTCAATTCCATTATGGTTCGATTAAAACATAACTCTTTTGTTTTGTTGTATAATTTTAAGTACTTTCAATTCCATTATGGTTCGATTAAAACCAATGAAAAAATCAATTTTTCAACAACTCCATTGTCTTTCAATTCCATTATGGTTCGATTAAAACAAAATAATCGCAACAGAAACGAAACCAGCAAAACTCTTTCAATTCCATTATGGTTCGATTAAAACAAAGGCTTTAAGTGTTTTACTTGCAAGTGATGATGCTTTCAATTCCATTATGGTTCGATTAAAACATTGTCGGGTCCTGCCTTGTGAATTGTAAATTCCAACTTTCAATTCCATTATGGTTCGATTAAAACAAAAAAATAAATAGACCTGTTGTTTTCAAAACGTTCTTTCAATTCCATTATGGTTCGATTAAAACAAAATTACAGGAAAGTATAAAAAATACTATTTTTTACTTTCAATTCCATTATGGTTCGATTAAAACATTGATGTTAAAAAAAAGTGGCATTTGAACTTCGACCTTTCAATTCCATTATGGTTCGATTAAAACCGGCGCCTCACCAGAAGTACCCGACTGTGTACCTCCTTTCAATTCCATTATGGTTCGATTAAAACAATGTTGTTAAAGTTAATGCTATTATTCCAGACAATCTGCTTTCAATTCCATTATGGTTCGATTAAAACTTAAATTTAAGAAAAAATTTGTTTAAGTATGCGTGCTTTCAATTCCATTATGGTTCGATTAAAACCAAATCGAAAAAAAACTATTATTTATTAATCAAAAAATCTTTCAATTCCATTATGGTTCGATTAAAACGGGGTCCGAGGGTAACGTGGAAAAATCAACATTTTTCTTTCAATTCCATTATGGTTCGATTAAAACCGTTGACCGTTGCTCCCCAGAAGGAGACAAGTTCCTTTCAATTCCATTATGGTTCGATTAAAACTGAAAATGTTGATACTGTACAAAAAAATATTAGTTCTTTCAATTCCATTATGGTTCGATTAAAACAAATTTTTTTGATGCAGCAGGGGAATTTTTAGATATCTTTCAATTCCATTATGGTTCGATTAAAACTGAGATTGCAAAATATACAGAAAAAGTGTTTAGACCTTTCAATTCCATTATGGTTCGATTAAAACAACATTGTTTTGAATGATAAAGAATACAACAGTAACTTTCAATTCCATTATGGTTCGATTAAAACGTAGTTGTGCTGATTTCTTGCAGCTTGTTGATAGCTTTCAATTCCATTATGGTTCGATTAAAACTTTGCACGTTGTTCTTCTGTCCAATTCTATGTACACTTTCAATTCCATTATGGTTCGATTAAAACAGAAGAGGGCAATTTTGGAAAAAAGGAAAGCAGAAACTTTCAATTCCATTATGGTTCGATTAAAACCCAGAGGGGGGAGGTGAAAAAAATCAATTACAACAACTTTCAATTCCATTATGGTTCGATTAAAACGTTTTTGGGCAATTTCATACTCGCCAGATGCTGTTACTTTCAATTCCATTATGGTTCGATTAAAACTAGAAAAGAAGAAGTTTTAAAGGAACTCCCAGATAACTTTCAATTCCATTATGGTTCGATTAAAACTTGTGAAATCTTTTGCATCTCTTAATGTAAATTCACTTTCAATTCCATTATGGTTCGATTAAAACGTTTTTGTGATACCAGACACGAAGAAGGAACTGAAACTTTCAATTCCATTATGGTTCGATTAAAACTTTTAGCTTTCGTTTACTCTTTTGTAAAATCGTACTTTCAATTCCATTATGGTTCGATTAAAACTTTTTGTAATTTTCAAAAATGTAAATCAGTTTTTCACTTTCAATTCCATTATGGTTCGATTAAAACAGAAGTTTACAAGTTTGGGAATATTCCAACCCCACTTTCAATTCCATTATGGTTCGATTAAAACTCATTCAGTTGAATAACTGCTAATGTTGCTTTTACTTTCAATTCCATTATGGTTCGATTAAAACTTTAAGGTCATCGGATAAAAAGTGTATGATTTTTCTTTCAATTCCATTATGGTTCGATTAAAACCTTTCAAATTTTTGCAATAATCTGAAATTATAAAATTCTTTCAATTCCATTATGGTTCGATTAAAACAACTTCTGCTGGAGCGTTAATCCAAAGTGCAGATTGCTTTCAATTCCATTATGGTTCGATTAAAACAATACTGATTGGTTTGAAGTTATTGGTTTTGTAGGCTTTCAATTCCATTATGGTTCGATTAAAACATCAAGATGACGAAGAAATTGACAGAGCTGGAGCACTTTCAATTCCATTATGGTTCGATTAAAACGTTTTAAACAGAGCGTATGAATTTTTAATGAACTACTTTCAATTCCATTATGGTTCGATTAAAACCTTACACGGTCAAAATTACAAAATAATGTTTATAACTTTCAATTCCATTATGGTTCGATTAAAACTAATGCTTTCTTTGAAAGTGTCCTTCCAGTTTTCAATCTTTCAATTCCATTATGGTTCGATTAAAACCATTGCTAAAGTTTACAAGCTGTTGCGCTGTTTCTACCTTTCAATTCCATTATGGTTCGATTAAAACTCCCCGACGGCACCTGCATTAAAGTTCAAAAGATAGCTTTCAATTCCATTATGGTTCGATTAAAACTTATATTCTTTATTATTTAAAACAATATTAAATTCCTTTCAATTCCATTATGGTTCGATTAAAACCCTTTGCAAAATTAACAATTTTAGAAACATTTATACATAATATATTGAAAATAAAACAATAATTCCTACAAAATTTATTTTAAAATCGTCAACCCTAAATAATTGATTTTTTGCATTACTTAGACGACTGAAGCAAAAACTGATTTAAAAAATATTTTTTTATTTTTTAAATTCTTAGTTAACAAACTTAATAAAAAACTTTTTTCTTTTCGACGACTAAACTATATTCCCAATATCCATCTTTTCAACACCTACAATTGTTTTATCAAGCCATTTATTCTCTCTACTATTAAATATTATTATACTATCTTTACTTTCATCAATAATATTCCTTGCTTCTATTATTAGCTGTTTTAAACGTGTTTCTGTTATCTCACCTTCGAAAACACTATTTTGAATCCAGTTTAAGTATCGGCGGCATAATTTCAACATTTTACTTACACGCTTTTCTTCTACATCATAAACTAATATAACATACATATTTTAAATGTTTTTGTTTGACTACCACCAGGCCTTAAATGGCTTGTATTCTTCTAAATTCATTATATGTTTTACCAATTTATAACATTCAAGCTTTACAAGATTTTTGTAACTCACATTTCTATTTAAACTCCGATGCTTTATTGTAGTTGATAGTTTTTCATCCCAACTTTGAACTATTGTCTTTTTAGCTTTATCTTTAATAACACAATAATTTAGTTTATTGTCAAAGTCATCAATTTGAACTTGTTTTTTGTTAATTAACGAAAAAATTAATCGATCAACTAATATCGGTTTAAAAATCTCGGACAAATCTAATGCAAGAGAAAAGCGTCTTTCTCCAGGTTCGTGTAAAAAACTTATTGTCGGATTTAATTGAGTATGATAAATCATATCAATACATAAAGTGTAACAAATCATATTCAGAAATGAAATCATTGCATTTACTTCATTTTTAGGCGGACGCTTTGTTCTAACATCAAATTCAAACTCATTTAAAATCTCATTAAAAGAACTATAGTAAATATTTCTTATGTTTCCCTCTATTCCCATCAATTCATCAATGCTTGTTGAGAGAAAAACTTTTGAATGCAATTGTTCAATTTGCTTCAAATAGTCCTCTGATATTTTATCTCGATTTTTATAGTACTTTAAATTTTTTTCTAAATTAAAAGCGGCTGCATCAACAATTTTCTGCGCTATTTTTAATCTTTTATTTTTGTCAATATAATTTTTAACCTGAGCAACTATAACCTTACCACTTAATAAATAATCCTTTGGTAAAAAACTACCAGTATAATGTTCATAATAATCAAAAAAATGTACAGTAATATTATTTTTACCAAGAAAATTGTATAATGCTGAATTAGCATCCAGCGAACCAAAACAATACAAGTTATCAATTGTTTCAATTGGAATATATCTTGCCTGCTTCTCATTGCCATCTTCATCAAAAAATTGAAATTTCAATGTATTATCTTTCCTGCTCAATCTCCCCGGATTAAATAAATAATAAGTTTTTTTCATCTCGAAAATTTAAGAATTATTCACTAATATAACAAAAATCATAATACGAACAAGACTTACAAAAATCCATATACAATAATGGAGGACTATCGTCTGAACTTATTATTTTTTCAATATTTGAAATAATCAATTTAAGATTTTGTTCATCTTCATCTAATAAATGTATTTCTTTTTTTTGTCTTAATCTCGGATATTCTAATATTCCCTTCACCCCATCAATCCCGTTTTTTTTTAATAATAAAATATAATATTTCACTTGCCATTCATGAGCCTCTTCCATTTTATCGCTACGTTTAATTTCATGAACAATTTTATTCTTAACATCATAAAAATCAATTTTGCTGCCGTCAATTTCTAGCTCCGTGTATTTGTCAGACCTGTAAGTATAAGAACTATCTTCTATAAGTTTTCCATCTAACACTGCTTCGGAAGTATGTTCAAAAAAAATTCCATTAGCAAATAACCACAATTTTCTTGGGCAAACAATATAATAATTAATATAGGTGGCGGTGATGGACATTTTTACAGAAAGTTATTAAATTTTTCTATACGTAATCCTAAATATTCAGTATATTCTCCTAAAATTAAATAAATTGACTTATCTTTTGATGAATTTTTGAAAATCGGTTCTGCTGAATAGCTTTTAGAAAATGTTGGAACAGAAAGAGTAAAATTATTTAGTTCAGATATAGCAAATAGTTTATCTTCCAAATTATTACTTTTAGTTTTTTCTATAAGTTCAGTAATTAAATTCTCATTTTCTGAATAAATACTTTCAGGAATTCCAGTAATTTGATTAATTTCCCTAAATAGCCGTTGAGCTTCTGCTTTATTTTGTGATTGAAATCCATATTCTAATAATAGGTATGCATTAACAAACTCTTTGTAAAATGATGTTTTATAAATTTTATTCACATCAAATACTTCATTCATTAACTTTTGTTTATCCTCTTCAGAAAGTATTTTTTCATTATATTTTTCTATAGCTTCTATTGTAAATTGGGAAATTTCTTTATTATAAATAAAATGCTTATCTGATGGATATTTTGTATAAATATAAACATTGGGGTTATCTTTATCACTTATAGTTCTTCCTTTTTTACGGTATATTCTTCCCATTCTTTGTATAATTGCATCTAAGCTTGCGATTTCCGTAAATAATACGTCATAATCTATATCCAACGAAGCTTCAACAATTTGAGTTGTTATCCATATAACAGGTTCATCTTTTTGAAAATTAGTTTTTATTTGATTTTCTTTTGATAAACGATGCTTTTTTATAAATCCAGAATGTAAAAGATTGACTCTAAGATTATTTATACATTTTTCTTTTAGATTGGTATAAAGTTCCTGGCTCTGTTTTACAGTATTGCCAATTACCAAAATTTTCTTGCTTTCACTATATTTTGATAAAATTCCATTTATGCTCTCTGAAATTGGTTTATCAATCAAAGAAATTTTGTGTTTTGATTCTTGATGTAATTCGGGAGGCATAATTTCACAAATATTTTTCAATTTTTCGATTACAAAAGGATGATGGGTTGCACTCATATAGCAAAACTTACACCCAAGCTGAGCGATTTCTTCTAAAGCCCTGATAATCATAGCCAGAGTTTTCGGAGAATAACTTTGAGGTTCGTCCAGAATAACTTTTGAATAGGCGAGTGTTGCGTAAATCCTTTCGTAACCCGGATACTTAAAAACTGAAGTAAAAAGTTGGTCAGCAGTACAAATCGTTACTGGTAGAGAAAATTGTCTGGCTGCGTTAATTTTGTTTAATGTTGTTTCAAAAGAAAAGATCTCTGCATCTTTAGATTCAATTTCGTAAAACAAACTGTCGCTATGAAGCAAACCTACTTTATCACTACCAAAAATATCACATACCCTTTCATACATTGCATTAGTGCTAACTCTAAGAGGTAAAGTGTAAAATCCTTTGTCATTACCAAGCCAGTTTAGTGCAAATTCGGTTTTCCCAGAACCTGTAGAGGCTGTTAAAATAATATTATTCTCTCTATATTTTTCTGCTTCTTTTTGAAATGTTTTTAATTCATTTACTCCATATTTAATATTAAGATATTTAGTAATAAATTGAGTAGTATTTTGAATCCTTTCTGTCTCAACCGGCAAAAATGCAGAAGCTGAATAATCGAGACGATGCAATAATCCTTTCAAAAGTATATAATATGAAGAACTTTTTACTTTTTTAATTATCTCATTATTCTCGTCTAAATACGATTTTAAATAAGAATAATAAAAATTTTTAAGTTCTCCTTCTAAACGATAATCCGGGATTTTTTCTTTTATGTAACTTAATATTTGTTCTAAAAAACATTTCAATTCATTGATTGCTTGTGTTAATTCCTTCTCATCAAAGTCAATTTTTCTATCATGATGAAATGCAATAGAAAAAAAAATGGATAAAAATCTTTGATTATCATTCTTTAGCGAATTATAGATACCTATTGTAAAAACCGGTGAAATATAATTATGAGGTATTTCAACTTTTAAATTACTTTGCAGATATCTAAATCCAACAATTCTTCGGAGTTTATTTTGAAATTGGGGCGAAACCTTACCCAAATCATGCAGTAAACAAACTATTTTTAAATCATCCCAAAATCCCTTTTCATTATCAACAACTCTACAAATTCTATCATCATATTTTTTAAGTTCTGCAATTCTTTGAATCAGATGATTGGTATGTTCTTCTATTGTAAGAGTTTTAAGTTGATTTGCTTCTTTATATATTTTTGCCAAGAATTCATTCATATTCTTGAGAATTACAAATAGTTGTATTAAGATTTTGTTGTTAAAAATATCATCTCTTTCTTCATCAAAATAATAAATTCCTGTTGTAATATTACCATTATCGGTATATATTACCTTTTCTTTATTATTAAAAAACCTTATGTTTTCAATTTCTTTGAAAAAAAATGGGATTAAAAAATTAGACCCAGACAAACCATTATCTTTGGCAGTTTTCGGATTTATATAAATACCATAATTTATTTGATAATTATTTAATAAATCGCATTCTTGATTTTGTGCTTCTATAACTTTTACTTCATCTATTCTTAATAAATCTTCAAATCTACCAAGAGAAGGATATGCATATAGTAGTAAGATTCTTTCTTGAAACTCTTGCATCAATTTCTCCGACATTTTCAGATATATTCTAAGATGCATATTAGTCATATTAGCAATGAACGTTGGTGATTTAGAAAATGCTTTATTGAAACCTTCTAGCATTATTTGTTTTTGGCCATTTTTTTCTTTTTCAGTTCTCTTTCTATCAAATTTTATTAAAGTTTGCAAATCATAAACAACATTTTCATAAACCCCAACAACACCAATGCTTAATGGAATATCTTCATCGAGTATATTTTTTTCAAGAATAGTATATACCCATCCTCTTATTGTAGAAAATGGTGGTAGAGGAAATGTTTCCCAGAAGCCATACGATAATGGTTTTCTATAACAAACAAATGGTTGAAATGCTTTAATTCTGAGAAGTTTCATAATAATCCCTTACTTTAAATTTTAATTCATCAAAGAATCTAGCAATAGTATAATTTTGTTGTTCTATCAAATTTTTTAAGTCATTTTCATTTGCCCAGAAATTATCTATAAAACCAATCCTTGAGTCCTTTTTGACGTTTATATTTTCATTATTTATATTATAAGACATTTCTAAAGTTGAACTAATTGTTCCAGTTTTAATTACATGAGCATTTATGTTTTTATCATAATCTGTTTGTATTCTTCCAAGGAAAAAAGGATTTTTTACTGGATAAACTCCACCAATTGCAAATAGTGGATTAAGATTTTCTGTTCTTCCTTTAATATCTCTATTGAGAATCTGCACAGCATCTAGAAACATATTTACTCGTCTAATTTTTTCTTCATTTGGAACATTTTTTCCATCATTTTCATCAATACCTACTCTATTTAAATCAATAGTTATTGTATATGAATATAATGATAAATGATGTTCGAATTGAAAAGGATCCGGATCTTTTTTTAACCTATCAGCAAAATTTTTATTGGTTCCAAATTCAACGTCCCCCTTATATGGTTCTAATGAAATAGCTGGAGATATTCTTACAACAGCAGGTCGTACAAGTGATCCCTTGCTTTTTCAAGTTTTCATATATCCAAACAAATCAGCTTCTACATATTTTACAGCATTTGATTCACTAGAGAATTGAGCTACTTTTTGACTTTGATCTAATGGTTCTGGTAACTCACTATCCATTCCAAAATTCTCTTTCATACAACGATATAACTCATACCTTAAAGCTTGTCTGGATATATAGGTAAATGTTTCATTTGAGGAAACAATTTTTTTTAATTCAGAAATGTTTCCAATACTTTCGCCATAATTAGCACTCATGGCTTTAAAAATAACACTAATGGTTAATCCTTTTTTCATAGTTTTAGATTTTTAGTTATTTATTTATATTTTAACTTGTTAAATTTATTCTGTTTTTTCTTTATTAAGTGATTCTCCAAGCAATCCATTAATATAACTGTATCCAATAACCTCAAAATTATCCTTCGATTCGAGAATTTTGGTTAGTATTACTGGCACAGCTTGATCATAAGCAATATATAATCTTAAAAGCAAATTCATAAAGGTATTTTTATCACCACTTCTAACTGCTTTTAGCAGACGATAGGCTATGCTATTAATTTTATTATCAGCATTTTTTGATCGAAGAATTTGTTTTAATTCAAAACCATAATGATAAATAGTCCATATTTGTTTTGTTTCCATATTGATTGATTTTAATTGTTTTATATTTAATAAATATTCAAATGTAAGTAGATTAATGATTTGCAAATCGTAAATTTTAAAATATACACTTATATTAGAACTTTCTTTTTCTTTTGTTTGAATATAAAATTTTAACAATTTTGATAGATAATTATATGTAAGTTTTCTTTCAAAAAATAAGTTTAAAAATTCATAAATCAAAGAAAGCGTCACATCTTTAATTTTATATCTTTTTGGGGCAATTTTTTTTTAAGTTTTCACTGTTGTTTCGGATAAATTCTGCTTGTATTCTTGAGATATGAAATGAATAAATTTTTGGAAAAGTAGAATTGGATAAATTTATTTCGATAATATGTAAATTTTGTAATCTAAATTTAGAAAGTTCTTTTTGTTCACGTAAAAGTAATTCATAAAAATATATAGTAAGTATATTTTCTTTATTTAGATCTTTTTTAAGTAAATTTTTAAGCAGATTATTTTTTTCAATAAGATTTTGCACATTACTATCATCATTTATAAAAAGATATGTTTTATTTTCGAATCCTCTTGTGTAACCTGCCCAAGCACAAAAATATACTAATTCACATATTTCGCATAGGGGTATTTTGGGATTAAATTTCCATACAAAATTTAAACTATCTTTATTCAAACCAAGATAACTTATCAGACCCGTATTAAAAATTGTATCCCTTTTGGCAATATTATCACAAATAATGCATTTAAAGTTTTTATCTAATTTATTAGTTGATTTAATTATAGGAATTTCAAAATCTAATTTAAACTTATTTTTTTGATTTTCTTTGACAGAAACTTTATTCAGAAAACTAGATCCTCCAAAATTAGAAAGAAAAGTCTGAACTTCCTTTTCAAGAAAAATTTCACGATTATCTTCTAAAATATGAAGCAATTTATCTAAAATTTTATAAAGTTCATTATAATTGATAAGTTCTTTTTTAGCATCAGCACTAAATTTATAAAATCCGTCGTAAATCTTCCCTGTCCATCTTTTTTTAACAAAATCTAATAAATCTTTAGCTTTCTTTTCTAAAGTTAGATTTTCCTGATTGTTATTTTTAATATATTTAGATATGACATTGTCATCATTTTGTTCTATTGCATTTTTTATTTCTTCTATTGTAGATTTAATACTGTCATATTTTCCATTAAATTTAAAAGCATATTCAAAAAACTTATCTGTAAAACCTTCTAATAAATTTCTATCAAATTCTACAGTATTTTCATCAATAGTAATATTCTCATTTATTAGCTCTTCATGAGGCCAAGATAGTATTCTGATTAAACCTAAAATACCAGCATTATAAACCCAATTATTTAGTTCAATTTTAATGGTATTATTTTTTGGCATAAACAATTTTAACTGTTTTTCCATAATTTTTTTTTAAAAAATTATTTCTAGCATTCCAAATCCCTGACTTCTTCTAACTCCTATTCCTACATCGTACAATAATTGCAAAATTTCAGGATTAGCTGCTATTTCTATAATCCCTTTGTTTGTTGTCATATATTGATTAAAATGTGTAATCACCATTTTTTGATGTTTTATAAATTTGATGTCGAATTCCGGATTGACAATATTTAGAAAATGAGAACAAACTTCTTTAACAGAAAAATTCAATGCCTCTTGAAAGACTGCATCTTTCGGACATAAAAATTTTAAATTATCTCCTTTCTTATTTACTAAAATAGGCGAAAGTGTTTTGAAAATTTTTGTTTTATATTTTATTGTTTTTAAAAGTTTTAAATCTGCACTTAAGAATTTAAATGTTTGATTTGTTTTATAAGTGTAATCTTTTAATTTATAAATTCCGTTATATAAGCCAATCAGGATCTCAGGATCATTTGTAGAAAAATTTAAGATAGCCTTTTTCCCACAAGTAAAATTTTATTTTGTTCCCCTTTAAGTTCGGGGAAAAAAACAGAAAAAATGAATGGCTTATCTGTTTTAGTTTCATACATTCTTTTATAAAGAATATCTGATTCTCTTTGAAAAGCAGCTTTTATTAGTGACATAAAAGCCCTGCGATAATCGTGTTCAAATTCATTATTACTTAGTTCAAGCTCTATAGAAACTCTCATAAAACATAATTACAGTTTGTTTCGTAAAATTATAAAAAAATATATCATATACAATAATACAGCAAAAAATATTTTAAAATTTAATAGATAATAAAATAGAGGCTTTAAGTGCTATAAAATCAAAAAACAAAAAAGATTAATTTTTTTAATTTAATTTACAAATTTCAAGAGATAATCTAATTTAAAACTTAATCTAAGATAAAACATTTAAATTTTATTTTATTTCTGAAGTATTATCAAGAAAAATTATAAAAAAGCTGCCTTTTTAGTATAGCCTCCATCTTATTTAAAAGCAGCTTCGTAAAGTCCCGGACCATCGAGAGCAAGGTCTTTAAAATATGCCGGAGTTTCTCTACCAAGTAGTTTGTCAACATAAAGTTTTGCGAGATATTGACCCAGCATAAAACCATGCCCTCTTAACCCCACCATTAGTCCGCGATCGGGATCTACTATGTAACGAGGTTCTACATAATAACCAGCCCATACTGCCTGAAACCCTACACTTCCGAGTAATGGAATCCAATCAGAGAATATCTCGGAAACAATTTCAATAAAATCTTTACTGTTAATCCGTAAATCTTTATCAGTTTCAGAAGGATCCACCGCAGGAGAAGCACAGCCAATAATTTGACCTGTTTCGGCTAATTGTTGTCCGTAAACTGCTGAAAAACCTTTGTACTTTCTGCGGTCAATAAGCATGTCGAGAGTGTTGCCGTTTTTGCCAAGATAAGGTAACCTGCGAGTAATAAAGGCCTGATGTTTTACAGGATATAATCCGGTAGAAATATCTAATTTTTTTGCAAACTTTTCGGCTCCGCCACCAAGAGCATTGACAAAATGCTCACATTCGTATTCAAGATAATGTTTATTATGATCTCGAACTAAAACAACAAAATTTTTGTTTTCTTTTCTTACATCAATCAACTCGCAATCTTCCTGAACAGTTCCACCTTTGGAAATTCCAATTCTGCGAATTAAGTCCAGAGTTTTACCCGGAGAGGCTTGCCAACAGTCATGAGTTATTAAAGCCGCCTGATATGTTTTCAAATTCGGATTAAAGAATTCAGAAATTTCTTTTAGGAAATCTTTTTGGTCAACCATATAAGCATTAGACCAGGCACGGCTTGCATCAAGAGCTTTATATGTAGCATCATCATGCGCAAAACTTACGTATCTTATTGGTTTATAATCAATGTTTGAAATATTTTGCAGTTCGATAAATAATTCGCGATTTTTTAGAGCAATATCAGCCAGAGCAGGCAAAGAAAATGCCGGACGTCCTCCTGCAATATTCCGCCAAGAAGCACCTCTATCTTTATTAATCAAAACAGGATTCATTCCTGCTTCAGCAAAATATCTGAACAATGCACTACCAGCCATCCCACCACCAGCGATAAGAACTTGGACTTTTGTACGTTTTTTTGGAGTTTTTTGAGTATCTGTGTAAATTCTTTCTTTAGAAGACACAAGCAATTCGCTCATGTCAACCTGATTAGATAGCGGCGCACGAGGAGTAGCATCTCCAACAATTTCTATTCCCAGAGGAGCTATGGTTTGTTTTAGTCTTTTTATACATCTTTTACCACGGCAAGCTCCCATTCCTAATCTTGTTGTATGTTTAATTTCGTCTATCGAGATAAATTTTCTGTTACCGATTACTTCGAGAATTTCATCGAGTTTAACGTCATCACAATGACAGACATAAGTTTCGGAAGGTATTTCTTTATTATAATCAGAAATTTGTAATGGTTCTGGATAATTTTCTTTTACGATAAAACCTCTTGCTTTAATTAATTCTTCGCCCGAAAGATTTAGAGCATTAACTCTGGCTACATTAGTTTTATTAGGTTTAGCAAGTATTTTTTCTACAATCCCCTCACCTACAACTTTACCATTATTATCAACCAGATAAACTTCAGCCCCTTCCTCAATACTATATTCTATTGGTAAAAATAACCAATTTTTCTTTTCTGCATAACCAAAAATTGCTAATCCCGGACATTGATAAACACAGTCCATACAACCGATACATTTATCATAATCAATTGAAGGAACTGTGCTGGTTGAAGTTTTAGTAATAGCACCATGAGGACATGCAAATTCGCAAGGATTACATGCGAATCCATACAAGCAATCAATAATTACATAAGGTTTTTGTTCTGCACGCTCGCGTGAAGGTTTATATGGTTCCTTAATAACTCTTACCGGATGTTGTTGGGAATCAATATATTCTTTTGAAATTGCTAAATATTCATCATAGTTAAATCTCACGCCCATATCTTCGAGAATTTCGTAGGCAGCCTGTTTTCCGCGTAAAACAGCTGATGTCCCTTCTCCTATTCTAAGAGCATCTCCTACAGCATAAGCTCTACGTCCAAATAACAATGACCCTTTGGTCATTAGTTGATCGTCAGGAACAAGTCCTGTACAAATATTTATAGCATCAATTCCGTTAATAATTTTTTCAGTCCCCGGAATCGGTTTGAAATTTTCGCATTCTGCAACAACAGCACCAACTATTCCCGTATAATTATCGTTAGGAATGGCTTCGAGCAAAATATGCCCCGTCAAAATAGGAATACCTAGCCGACGAACTCTGTTAGCCTGAACAGGGAATCCACCTTCGCGAGGCATAGCTTCGATAATAGCTTTTACTTTTGCTCCGGCCTGCATCAATTGATAAGAAGTTAAATATCCAATATTTCCTGCCCCAACAGTTAATACATTTTTACCCAATAATGTAAATTCATTATTCATCATTTTTTGAATAACGGCAGCAGTATAAACACCCGGAACATCATCGTTTTTAAATGTTGGCATAAAAGGAATTGCACCTGTTGCAACTATCAGATATTCGGCAATAATATAAAAAATCTCGTTGGTTTGAATATTTTTAACGGCAAGACGTTTACCTTCGAGGATATCCCAGACCACACAATTGAGTAAAATTCCCGAACGGTCTTCACCCGCAAGAGTTTCTGCAATTTCAAAACCTCTCATACCTCCAAATTTTTTTTCTTTCTCGAAGAAAAAGAATTGATGTGTCTGCATCAAAAACTGTCCGCCTATTTTATCATTATTATCAACTACAATATTTGAAACATTATACTTATTCAAAAGTTCGCGGGCTGCTAAACCGGCTGGTCCGGCTCCTATTATAGCAACATCAGTTTTATAAACAGTAAAAGCTTCAGATTTTTGTGCCTCTTCAACCGGAGGAATATAATTTTTGGGAATTTCTCTTATATCTTTAACGTTATCAACTTTAGTGATACAAATCCTGGCAATTTTGCCATCAACAAGCATTTCGCATGCCCCACATTTTCCAATACCGCACTCAAGCGAACGATTTCTATTTTCGAGTGAATGACTATGCACAGGAAAACCGGCTCTATGCAAAGCAGCTGCTATTGTAAAACCTTTTTCAGCTTCAATTTTATGTCCATTAAAACTAATTTCAACAATTTCGTTTGAGGGAACGTTTAAAATAGGATGTCTATCAATCTTTTGCATAGCTTAATAAATTTTTTGCAACTAATCGCAAAATTGCAACTAATTATTAAGCTATAAAATGAGTTTTATCAGAAAATAAAATTTTTATTATTTTTTCTTAGTAACAGTATCAAAAAATTTTTGCAATTCTTCCCTGCGTTTGGAATCTATTTCACGCCACTTTACACCTTCTATTGCTCCTTCAATTGAAAATAACACTGTTTTACTGGTGTTTTTGTTTTTTGCATATAGCCTAAGAAATACTTCTTCAGTTCCAAGCTCCACTAATTGTTCAAAAGTTTCAATTCCAATTTCATTTAAACGTAATTCAATAACTTTTCCAATATTGAATAAACCGTAAAGTGTCATAGTTAATTTTTTGGTGTTTAACAAACTTAATTATTACAAAAATAAGTAATCTTTTTTCATAAAATAAAATTTTTATATTTTTTATACTAATCAGTTTTTTTTAAAGGCTTACAACATTTTAAACAACTTAAACAAGCAAATTAATAATGCAGAGAATTAAAAAAGTATTTATTTACTGAATTATAATCGAAAAAAAATGCTTTAATTTTAAATTAGTAATAATCGGGTAGGTTATTGACTAAATCTTAGTGAATGAATTTAATGTCGTCAGTCTTGAGACAAATTGAATTTTTCTAAAAAAAAAAATTGAATTTATATTGAGGAATAATTATCTATCAAATTTTCTTCAAAATCAACCTTAAATCTTATGTTATTTGATTTCCATTTTCGTCTAATCGCAATATAATCTTCCATACTTAAAGAATTCCTTTGAATAAAATCCTGATATAACACTTCCATCTTTAAATATTTTATCCACGCCAGTCTAACCTCCAAAAGTTTATAGTAATCCGGTACAGTTTTTAAACTTTGCAGAAAAGAATAAAAATTTGCATACACCTGCAAGTACTTCGTGGCTACTCCACGCATAAATCTATTTATAAAAACTTTGAATTCTTCTGATTTGTATTTATGTATTTTCAAACTCTTTTCTAATCTCTTAAATTTTACAGGAATATTTTTTTCTTTTTTTAAATTTTTTATGTCGTCAATTAAAATATTTTCCTCATCTTTAAAGAATAATAATGCTCTATCCCGAACTCTACCGGCAAATCGTTCGTGAAAATCTTTTCTTATATTGTCTCCAATGTTAATAAACTTAAACTCTGTCATTCTGCTATCAGTAATAGAACACAAATTAACTTTTTGTTTAATTTTTCCTCGTCTTCCGGAAACACTCTTACGACCTTTTTCGTTAAAATTAAAAACAACTTTATTTGCTATCGTTACTGATTCGTAATCTTGCTTGACTAATTGCAAAGCCAAAAAAATCTTATGTCGCCAGTCAAAGGCGGTTAAAATACTAATTCCAAACTTTTGTGAAATATTTTTTATCGTCAAAACTTCCCCACTATTGAACATATCAAATAACCTCAGAAACTTCTCCTTTTTATTTATGTAATGAATGCTGCTCCCACTTGTCGGAATAAACGTGCGACGACATTCTTTACATCTATATCTCGATACATTTACATATTTACCAAATTTAACGAAATGTGCACTACCGCAATGAGGACATCCGCTAATTGGCAGGTTCACAATCTCTTGTGGAAAAGGATTACGTTTTACTTTTTTGTTCTTTTGTTTCATTTTTTTAATTTTTTTCAATTAACAAATTTTTGCAAAAATAAAAGCAAAATGAATTATCAACACATATTTGTAATATATTATTACATTTAAAAAAAACATCTCACCAACTCATAAATATATTTTCAAAATTTAACAAAACATATACGCCTAAAATTCCTAAATCCCCTGATTGGAAAGTCCACAAATTCTTGCGGTAAAGGATTATGTTTTACTTTTTTTATTTTCTGGTTCATTAATTTGTAATGTTTTAACAAACTTGTACAAAATTATTAAATAAATTGAAATATCAACGCTACTTTCAAAAAGATTATTTAAAATCTTTATTAACCATTCTATCTCTTTCATTTATTTTTTCCTTCCTCTTTTATAACTCCTTTAAATATTTATCATGAAATAAACATTACGAAGGAAATGAACTAATGATTTATAGTTTAGGTAAAGGTGTGTAGAAATATTCAATAAAAAGTGTGTGAGTATTGTCGAACCCACTTTTTTATTAACATATAGGCAAAATTGGTTTTTCTAATGCTGATTTGGATTAAATAAAATTAAGATTCGAAACTTTAAAACTCATCCATACTTTTTTACCAGGTGAAATATTCAAATCAATATAAGAATTTTTGCTGATTTTTGCGGAAATTGAAATTCCAGCATCACATTCTAAGATTACGGAATCAAAATCTTCTGTTACTGAAATAACTGTTGCTGTTAAATTATATCTTGCACTAGAAAGCAATTTAGTTTCAGAAACGATAATATTTTCGGGTGGGATATAAACAAAACAATCGTGATTAAAATTAGTTGGTTTCTCTATGACGATCCGATTGTAATTCTCACTATCAACTATTTCAACAGTGTTTTCGTCATTGTATTTACATTGATAAAAATTTTTAAATCCGAAAAATTTAGCCATAAAATTTGACAATGGAACATCCTGATTAATTTCTTCGAATTTTGAAGATACAATATTTCCATTTTCTATAACACTAATTTTATCGGCAAGATTAATTGCTTCTGCAGGATCGTGAGTTACATGTAATATTCCAACACCTGTGTCTTTTATTTTTTTCAGAATACTTTTTAAATCTGTTTTAAGAAGGGTATCAATTGCTGAAAAAGGTTCGTCTAGTAGCAAAAGTGATGGTTGTTTCGCTAAACATCTAGCTAGAGCAACTCTTTGTTTTTCTCCACCGGATAAATTTAGCGGATAACGTTTTTCGAGATGTTCGATATTAGTAATTTGCATGTATTTTCGTACCAGATTTTCTTTTTCTTTGGAAGATAATTTTATAAATTTGAGAGAATAATATACATTTTGATAAACGTTAAGGTGCGGGAATAATGCCAAATTTTGCAGTAGATAAGAGATATTGCGTTTTTCGGGGGGAAGTTTAGTGATGTCAATATTATTGAAAATTACATTCCCGCTAGAGGGTTTAATAAATCCGGCAATAATATTTAGTAAAAGAGTTTTTCCTGAACCCGAAGGCCCAATTAAAACATGATATTCGCTATTTTTAATTTTCAAGTTAACATTTTTCAGTGAAAAATTACCTATTTTATATGATATATTGTTTAAATCAAGCATTAACTTTTATTTTTACCGATAATTCCAAATAGATAATAAACTACAAATATCAAAAGGCAAATTGTAATAAAAATCAAGGCAATAGGTTGAGCGAATTCAAGTCCGTGAGTTGTAAATTTTTTATAAATCAAAACAGGTGTAACTGTAGGGAAATAAGCCAACATAATTACAGCCCCAAATTCACTGATCCCTCTAGAAAACATTAAAATTATTCCGGCAAGAATTGATCGTCCTGATAACGGAATGGAAATATTCAAAAAAGTTTGCCATCTGGTTGCTCCCAAATTTCTGGAAGCTAATTCAAGATCTTCGGGAATTTCTTTGAAACCTGTATATGCAGAAATAATTAAAAAAGGAACACTTACATAAGCCATTGCAATAGCAATTCCTAAGGGTGAATCAACAAAATTTAATCCTATGCTTGAAGCAAATTTTCCGACCGGATTTTCACGAGAGACTAAGCCCAACAAAGCAATTCCGGCAGCAGAATGCGGTATCACAATAGGAATATTTACCAGTCCCAACAAAATTGTTTTTAACCATGATTTCGATTTGCTTATTAAATAAGCTAAAGGAATGGAAAATAAAGCAAAAACAATAGTTGATAGAAATGAAATTAACAATGTAAAAAAAATACTATTTCTAACTTCTGAATCTCTAGCTGTAGAAAATATTTTATCCAAATCAGCGGCAAAATACATATTGATTATCGGCGCCACAATAAACAATAAGGCCAGCGATCCAAGTAAATAATTAATCAAATATTTAAAATCTTTTTTCACTTTTTTTAAATTCCACAAATCTCTCTAAACATGTCAATTTATGAAAATAAAACCATCTTTTGTAAAAATTTTTCCACCTTTTTCTCTATCATTAAAAAAATCAATAAACTTTTTCACTACCGATTTATCGTTGCTATTTTTCAATACTGCATATGAATATAAAATAGTTTGTCCGCATATAGTATTGGTTTCGTTTCTTTCACTTTTAAAATTAAAACAAACCTTAGAGTAAAAATCATCGTATTTAGGATTAGAAAGATTAATCTCGTCAGGCAACTCGATAAACTTCAAATTATGTTGTACCGCAACAGATTTGTATATGATCAGATAATCAATGTTTCCCGTTTCGAGCAAAGCTATTAAATCTACTTCCTTAGGTCGCAGAAAAGTATTTTTTTTATTTTTTAAATCCTCAGATAAACCATTTTTTTCATAAAATAATTCTGCTAGTTCGAAAACAAAAAGCGATCTGTATCCGCAAGGATCAGAATATGGATCTGAACGTCCAAGTTTCACTTTTTCCCGCAACAAAATTTCAAACCAATTATGAGCATTAATTTTTTCTTTAAGTGCTGAATTATCGGTATAACAAATTACCATAGAATTTGAAACAAGAGATACATTCTTATTAGCATACCCTGGAATAAGAAATTTTTCAATAAGTTTATAATCCGAAACAGCTATTATATCAGGATTTTTGTTTAATTCCGTAATTCTTCTAACAGCCTCCAAACTGCCATAAGCCTCAATTTTAATTTTAATACCGGGATGTTCTTTTTGGAAAGATTCAGCAATTTTTTCAAAGCTACGAGCAAGACTCCCTGCACAATAAATTCTAATTTCGTCTTTTTTATCCTCTTTGCAGGAAATAATTGTTAAAATAACTAAACTAAAAATTAAATATATTTTTAGTTTATGTTCAATAAAATTCCAATACATAATAAAACTTTTACACACAAAAAAATGAAAATATATCCAAGTTTCAAAATAGAATTTTTTGTTTCATGTTAGAATCAGGGATAACGCAGTAATTTTTTAAAGAAATTTTATTTCGATTTCTGGCAATAATTCTATAAAAAGAGTCTCTTACAGAACTCGGAATTATTTTTAATATCGTAAAAATTTTTAATGGTAACGGAAGATTCTTTAAAATAAAAAATATTGCTTCGGAAAATAGGATAAATTTTGTACCGTCGTAAACTATTACCGAATCAACATCAGGAATAATATTTTTAAAGTATTTGTTGGAATAATCTGATTTAATTGAGGTTACAAGAAATCTGTTGTTTTTGTCATATTTCAAAACCCATCGCACAAACATATTGCACAATGGACAAAAACCATCATAAAAGATAATATATTTTTCCATATATTAATAACCGAATAAGTTGCTGATAGTTTAAAAAATTTAATAATCAGACTTTTTAAATATTTCAGAAAAAGTAAAATTGCAAATCTTTGTAAAATTAAATATCTGTTAAAAAGATTTTAATGAACATCCAGATCATAAATCATATAAATCAGGTGGTCGAGAACATTGCAAATTTCTTGCATATATTCTTTCACCGCTTTAACACTACCCGGCAGACAAAAGATTAAAGTTCTGGAAATAGTTCCGGCAATACTTCTGCTCAACATTGCTTTAGGATTAGATTGTCTGTATTTCATACGTACCATTTCCATTATACCAGGAATTTCTTTACTTAACAAAGGTTTTACAGCTTCGATTGTAATATCTTTCTGACTTACTCCGGTGCCTCCTGTAGTAAAAATTAAATCATATTCACGACTGTGTGAAGAAATAATATCCTGCAACTTAAAAAAATCGTCAGGAATAACAACTTTTTCGACATTAACATTCCGGTTAGAATTTTCGAAAAAATCCCGAATATACTTACTTAACTCCGCTCCACTCAAATCTTCATAAATTCCTTTACTTGCTCTGTCGCTTAGAGTAATTACCAAAACTTTATAAATTTTCGGGATGACACGAATTTCATCACCTACGGATATTTTGCCAGCATTTAAAACTTTGGTAAAAACACCTTCTTTTGGCATAACACAATGCCCTACAGCATTAAAAATTGCACATCCCCCACCGTGGCATTTTTTACCTTTTTGAGTTAACATTAACTTCACATCATTTATAGCAATAATATCCAACAAGTTTATTTTTTTGAAATCAATACCTGAGGTGGTAATATTTTCTGCAAAATCGCCAAATTTGAAATTTGAATTATATTCAGCAGAAAATTTATCAATATCTTCTTTCGCAAGAAAACTCACTTGTCTGTGCCAGTCTCCACTGTGAGCATCACCAACAATGCCTTCCATGTTTATTTCTGCCTGAGCAACAGGGATTTTAACAGTTCCTTTTTCAGTCGAAATATTTATTGATTCAATTTTAGCCATAAAAATAAATTTTGACAAAAGTAAACTATTTAGTTATAAACTATATTAGCAAGATACAAAAATTTTAAGGATATTTTAAGTAATATAATCCATTGTTATATATTTTAATTTATTTTTGTAACAATTAAATTTGAATAAAATGGAAAATAAAAAAATCAACCCGGTTTTAATTTTAAGCATTACAGCTATTGTGATTAGTGTTATAGCTTTAATTGTAACACTCAGAAAAAATGGCGACAATCCCCAACCAAGTTCTAAGACTCAATTAGTAAGTCTTGATTCAACAGTAAACATTGCTTATGTAAACTTAGATACACTCTTACTTGAATACAAGTATGCTGTTAAATTAAATGAAGATCTTCTTACTGAACAAGCAAAAGCAAAAGCAAAACTGGAAAGCAGAATGAAATCTTTTGAAAAAAAATATAATGATTTTGCCGAAAAAATGAAATATGGTAGTTTTCTTTCTCAATCCAGTATGGAATCACAGCAAAAAGAACTTTTGAAAGAACAAAACGAAATTGAAAAACTTAATCAGGAACTTACCCAACAACTTCTGGAAAAACAAGAAATAATGAATAAAGAAATTTATGATACTGTAATGAATTTTATAAAAGAATTTAATAAAGATGGTAAATACATTTTAATACTTGGAAACGGTATGGGAAGTAATATCCTTTATGCAGAACCCGAAATGAACATTACAACTCCTGTTCTAGATAGCTTAAATGCAAGATATTCCCGTTTTCAAAACTCAAAATAAACTTTAATGAATGTAGCCGGCAATTTTTTTTCAAGATATAAAAATATTCCGAAAATTTTTGATAATCCCTGTTCTCCCAAAACAGGGATTGTTGTTGTTATACCTTGTTATAATGACCCACATATTTTTAATACATTAGAGTCACTTGAGAGTAACAAGATTTCTTACCCTGAAATTAATTTAGAGGTAATTGTTGTTGTTAATTCATCTATCGACACTGGAAGCGAAATATTACATATAAATAAAGAGATTTACAATAAGTTGTTGAAGCAAAAAGACAATAACTTTTATAAAAATTTCAAATTATTGCCTTGCATTTTTGAAAATATTCCCCCAAAAATTGCCGGCGTAGGTTATGCAAGGAAAATTGGAATGGATGAAGCTTTGCGTCGATTCGATGAAATAAATAATCCGGATGGTGTAATAATTTCGCTTGATGCTGATACTATCGTTTCGAAAGAATATTTTAATACCATTATTGATGAATTTTATATACAAAAAAAAGTACGAGCATGTGTATTTCAATTCACACATAATTTTAACTCTGAGTTATACTCCGAAAAGGAAATAGAAGCATGTAAGAAATACGAGGCCTACCTCAGATACTTTAAACTTTGCCTAAAATATTGCGGATATTCAACTCCTATTCATACCATTGGTTCATGTTTCGGAGTAAAAGCTCCAGAGTATGCAAAATCAGGAGGAATGTCCTGCAGACAGGGCGGGGAAGATTTCTATTTTCTTCATAAATTATCTTCCTTAACTCGAATTACAGAAATAAAAAAAATTATTGTCTTTCCCTCTCCAAGAGTATCAGATAGAGTCCCTTTCGGTACAGGACCAGCAGTAAAAAAAATAATTGAATCTAAAGAATATAAAGTATATAATTTTGCTTTGTTTGAAATTCTAAAAAACTTCTTTAGTAATATTGAATTATATTTTTTGCAGGAGAATAATAAAATTTTACAGACAATTCCTGCCGAAATAATTGAATTTACAGGAAAAGAAAAAATAATTAAATTGATTGAGGAAATAAAGCGTAATTGTAGTAATCTTAAAAGTTTCGAAAAAAGATTTTTCTTTGTTTTCGATGCCTTTTTTATTATAAAATTTTTAAATTTCAGCAGTGAAAAATTTGGAAACCTTAGAAATCAAGAAATTTCAGAAGCAATATCTTTACTACTTTCTGCTTACAAAAAAAATTACTTCACTCAAAACTATGATTATTTTGATTCAATAAAAAGATTTGACATAGAAACTTTATAATTTTACCCTAAATTACGCATTATAAAATGCGAAATTTACCTATAGACTGACTTATTTGGGCGTTGAGGTTCTCGAAACGCCCTTATTTTGGCACTTCTCAGTGGCTGGGATGAACTCAGCCTTTTAACATTAGATAATTAAATTGCTAAGGTTTAATACGGATTGAATTTCTATATTTTGCATTTGATAAGAATTTCTTACGAAGTTAGATAGTTTTTTTATAAACAGACTTTTTGTTTCTTTCTCTTTATCAATGCATTACAACTAAAAATTTCTAACTTTCCGCGTTAGAAACTAGTTTCTAATGCGGAATTTGGGTTTATATACATTATTATGTTTAAATTAAACAAAAATAAAATAATATTCAACCAATTTTATTCTACAAGTATTTAATTGTAATATGTTTTAAGAGTTTATTTTCTAAAACATCAGCAATACGGGAGGTTATAGTACGTCTTATTTCAAGGTCAACAGGGACATTAGGATCCTGATGGGCTTCATTAATTTTTGTTCCGACAATAATATCAATATGATCACTTTCGAGAATAAGTTTTACAATTTGATCTGCAGGTCCTTTTCCGGGACGATAATCGGGACCAAGATTTGAAAGTATTTTCCAGACTTTATTAAGAGTTAAAATTCCTTCAGTAACAAGGTCTATACCTTCCATATAGGATATAGGTGGTAATTCATTATCGGTAAATTCCAATGAATCAACAACTTTTAGATTTAATTCTCTGGAAATTATGTTTGTTGTAGTTCCACCACAAATAATTTTTTTTCCGTCATAATTTTTAACAATCTCAGCCAGTTCTTTGTCAGAAGAAGCAGAAATTGGAGGCCCAGTTACAAGAAGTAGCTTACGCGGGAATCGAAAATAAACACTTACACAGCTTGTATCATCCTTTAGAATGTATCGGTCGTTTGCGACAGCCTTGTTAACAATTTTCTCTGAAAGTTTTACTGCAGAGATTTTGTCATCCATTTCGAGCACACTTTCAACATAAGAAATAATATTTTCTGATTCCCAACCAAAAGGAAATTTATCAGAACCCATACCGGATTGAGCCACGCCATCAGAGACAAGAACAATACGATCGAATAATTTAGGATAAAAACTGGATATCGTAAGTTTTTTACCTTGCAATTCAGAGTTTTGTAATTCTATAATTTGCCTTGAAAGATTAAGAACCTTGTTATTTCTAAAAACCATAACAGGAGGGTTATCATATTCCAGGATACTTACCTTTCCATCTATTTCGAGGTCGAGGACAGTAAAAGTAGCATAAGAAATTCGTCTTTGACTGCATACAGGAAGAGTTTTCATAATTATCTCGGCTATTTTTTCTGGGTCTCGGTGTTCGACAGTAAAATTCAGAGCCATTGTAGCAGTTAGAGTTGCCAGAACATTTGCTTTTACACCGTGTCCCATGCCGTCGGAAAGGACAACAATTATACGTCTATCTTCCTTTATTCTTTTTTTAAGGAACACATCTCCACAAATTTTTTCATCATGATGATTAAGCTGCTTTGCTTCGACTTCTATATATAAATTTTTATTCATTGCGTTTTCCTGAATCTTTTTCAAACGATTTGATTATACTATTAAGCATTCTTTCAGTTTCAGAAGCACCTTCACCAAGTAAAAATCCGATTTGTTGAACCATTTTCAAGTTCTTTTCAATCACATCATTAATTCTGGCAATAATCTCTTCTTTTCTAACTTCGGGTTGCGATAAGTTTTTAAATACAGCTCCGATTATTTTTCCTTTTTTTATTGGGAAAACCGAAAGTGTAACAAATTTATTATTTATTTCAATATCTTTATTTTCAAGGCTTTCGTTTTTATTTACCACAAAACTAAAAAAATTAAAAATTTGTGCATCGAGTAGTGATTTAATGTCGGCTCCAACAAGTCCGGGAATAATTTCATTAATTTCAGCCGCTTCGGGTCCGATCAAATCAACAAATTTTTGATTTGATTGAATAATTTTATACTTATCGTCAATAATAACAACACTTGAAGGGATTTTTTCCAAAATTGCTTTAATCATGCTTATAGCTTCTTTTGCATCTTCATGTTCTTTTCGTAGTTTGGCTTCAGATTCTTCAAGTGCTTTCTGAGTTTCAGCAAGTTTTTGATTTGTGGATGTTAATTTTTCGATAAAATCCTGACGATTTTTCAAAGTAAAAGTAACACACATTTCTGGTATTACAAGGTCTCTGGCAACATCTCTGGCAAATTCGTAACAGTTATTATAGCCGCAAGATTTACAGCCTATTTCAGAATAGTTTTCTTTATTCAAAAGTTTTAAAACCTCAATAATTTTGCTTTCAGGAGGTTCGGGTATTCTTTGATCGTTTGCATTAAAATTAGCTTCTAATTCAATATCAGAATACTTTTTAATTTCCTCTTCCCAAATTTTAGAATCTATCAGAGAACTTCGTTTATTTGTATATTTTACGATAAGACTGTGATTTGTAAGATAACTTTTACGATTGGTAGTACAGGGACCCATAGCACAGCCCTGACAATAAAAAATATTCAAATGATGTTTTATTTCAGCATAATTTGCAAAATCGTCAATATCGCGTTTAAAAGATTCTTGGCCTTCTCTTGTTACAATTAATTTTCCGGGAGTATGGTCAATTTTTGCAGCATCAAGTATCCCCCGGCTTAATGGGAACAAAGAACCTAATGAACCGATCGGAGGATCAAATTCCGAGAACTCAACCGAATTTTCATAAATATTTTTAATTTTAAAAAGCTCTCTTAGTTCTTCAAAACTTATTACCTCATTAACGAGATTTCCGTAACGTTTAATTTCTTTTTTCTGAGCCAAACAAGGACTTATGCCAACAATTTTTATTTGGTCGCCATGAAGTTTTCTAACGACCTTAGCTGTGGCTACAAGTGGTGAAACTATTGGAATCAGAGATTCAACGATGTGAGGTTGAAATTTTTCGACATAATCATAAACAGGTGGACAATTCGACCCGATATAATATTTCCCTTTAAAATTTTCGAGTATATTTTTATATTTTATGGCAACAAGGTCTGCACCAAAGCTTATTTCATTAACATAATCAAATCCTAAGGCACGAATCATTCCCACAAAATTTCTATAATCCAGAATATCGGGGAATTCAGAAGCTATTGAAGGATCAACTATTGCAATAGTTTGCTCATTTTTATCAAGAATTTCCAATACCGGATTGATTGAGGACAAATACGATATTGCACTGGGTCCGCAGTTTGTGTAACAATTTCCACAAGCTATGCACAAGTCATTATTTAGCTGTATGTCTCCGTTTTTTTTATTTATACTTATTGCTTTTGTAGGACAGGCTCTAAGACAGGCATAGCAGTAAGTACATTTATTTTTATCAATATTTATAATTTTCATATCAATCCCTATTTAGCAAAAAAGTTTCGATAATGGCAATAGCTTTAGCCGGAGTTATTTCGGTAAAAATTTGCTCGTCAACCATAATCACCGGCCCCTTACTGCATTTTCCCATGCAATGTCCTCCCTGAAGATGGACTTTTTCATCCAGGGAATTTATTCGTACATATTCTTGCAATGCCGATACAACATCTCTGTTTTTGCGACTAAAACAAGACGACCCGAGACAAATTGTTACAACAGTTTTCTTTTCCATAATTACTTTCTTCCGATGCTATAATATACAAAACCTCTTTGTCGCAATTCTTGAGGTTCGTAAATATTTCTACCATCGAAGATTACTTTATTTTTCATTTTTTCCATTTTTGGATAATTCAAAATCCTGAATTCGGTCCATTCAGTAACCAAAAACATCCCATCAGCATCATCGAGAGCAAAATATGGGTCCTCTACGTAATTGATTTTGTTTCCGAAAATGCGTTTTGCTTCGTGCATAGCAACAGGGTCATAAGCATATATTTTAGCTCCGGCATCAAGTAAATTTTTTATCAAAACCAGAGATGGAGCTTCACGCATATCATCTGTATTAGGTTTGAATGATAAACCCCAAATTGCAAACTTTTTATCTTTTAAATCACCGTTAAAGTGTTTCAAAGCTTTGCGATAAAGTGTACTTTTTTGAGTATTGTTTACATCATCAACAGCTTTCAGAATTTTCAACGAATAATTATACTCTTCGGCTGTTCTAATAAGAGCTTTCACGTCTTTTGGAAAACATGATCCGCCATAACCCATTCCGGCATAAATAAAATAAGGTCCAATTCTATGATCAGAACCAATCCCTTTGCGAACAGAATTTATGTCTGCACCAACTAATTCGCAAAAATTAGCTATATCGTTCATAAAAGATATTTTTGTTGCCAGCATTGCATTAGCAGCATATTTCGTTAATTCTGCCGAAGGAATATCCATATATATGATTGGATGACCGTTAAGGACAAATGGTTTATATAGTCGGTCCATAATTTTTTTAGCACGTTCCGAATCAGTTCCAACAACAATTCTATCGGGATGAAGGCAATCTTCTATAGCATCGCCCTCTTTAAGAAATTCAGGATTTGAAACGACATCAAATTCTATGTTGACACCTCTTTTTTGAATTTCTTCTTTGACTGCCATTCTCACTTTTTCGCTTGTTCCAATGGGTACTGTGCTTTTGGTAACAACAACCATATAATTGTTTATATGCTTACCAATTTCATGAGCAACTCCCAGCACATATTGCAAATCGGCACTGCCATCTTCGTCGGGAGGAGTACCAACAGCAATGAAGCAAGCATCTGCATCAACCAAACTTTCTTTAAGACTTGTAGTAAAACTTAATCTGCCTTTTTCAACATTTCTTTTCACCATTTCTTCGAGTCCTGGTTCCCAGATTGGCATAATCCCTTTTTTGAGTTTCTCAATTTTTGCTTCGTCAATATCCACGCAAGATGTTATAATTCCCATTTCGGAAAAACAAGTGCCTGATACTAATCCTACATAACCGGTTCCAACAATTGATATTTTCATAGTTTAATATATTAATTCGTTAACAATTTTAAAATCTTCCTGTAAATCTGTTTCTCTTAGATTATGAACATCATCATAAAGATTAACTCTTTTATGAAAATATAATTCAGATAATTCGCCTTTTTTAGGTGTGAACTCCTCAGAAAAAATCACCTGCACAAACATTTCCTGATTGTCAACCACTGCAAGACATTTTGCTTCAGCTTGATTTTGCTTTATTCTTGCTGCATAGGTGCCTGTGGGAGGTAAAAGTTTATCTTTCTCTTCAATTTCAACAAAGTAATATTTACTCAAGTTTCTGATATTCCCAAAAATAAAATACTGATGATTAAGATATGCGTTAGCTCTCATTATATGCCCTTCGGAAATAGCTTTACGAATACGGGTTGAACTCACAGCTTCGTTTTCAATATCCTGTTCAGGAATTTCTTCCACTTTAAAGTTTTTTTCGTCGGCAAGTTTATAAAGATAAGAATAATCTCCTTCCCTATTATGTCCGAAATGATGGTTAAAACCTACTATTATGATTTTTGCCCCCAATTTTTCAAGAAGAATTTTGTTTACAAAATCGTGAGAAGTAGTTTTGGAAAATTCAAGCGTAAATTTTATAATAAATAAACGATCAAGACCGGCTTCTTGCAACAGATGATTTTTTTCTCTCTGAGTATTTATAAGTTTGAGGTCTTTCGTCTTATCAGGAAAAAGGACTTTACGCGGATGGGGATGAAAAGTTATGAGGACACTTTCCCCATTAATCTCAGCAGCAAGTTGTTTTAACCGGTTAAGAATAACCATGTGCCCGATATGAACACCATCAAAAGTTCCTGTGGTAACAACAGGATTTTTTATTTGGTCGAAATCATCGAAACTATAATGTACCTTCATTATCTATACTTTCTTTAACAAAATAAGCAACTTTTTCGAGCGAAGTAATCATATCATAATTTTCGATATAAACATCCTCGGGGACTCTCAAAGTTATTGATGTGAAATTCAAAATTCCCTTTATCCCAGCATAAACTAATTGGTCGGTAATATCCTGAGCTCCGGCTGGAGAAAGAGTTAAAATTGCAATTTTAGCATCTGTTTCATTGATTATGAGGTCTAAATTATCAACATGGTAGCTTTTAATTCCGGAAATGATTCTATCAACCTTGTTTGAATCAATATCGAAAGCCGCAACAATTTCGATATTACTTCTTTTGATACTGAAATAATTGCTGATGGCTTTACCGAGATGTCCCATGCCGATAATAACAGCATTAATTTTTTTATCTTCATCAAGAATTTTGCTAATAACATCTATTAACTCCTTAATGCTGTACCCTTTTCTCTGAGTTCCTGTATAACCGATGAGCATAATATCCCTACGCACTTGTTCGGGTGTTAAATGTAATGCAGCAGCAAGTTCGTGAGAATATAGATATTCTTCTTGCTTTTCCAATTTTTCCAATAAATATCTTCGGTACTTACTTAATCTTTCTATTGTCTTTTCAGGTATCATAAAATTTATTTTTGCAAAGTTATAATTACTTTTGTTCCTAGGTTAATTTCACTTTCAAGTTTTATTTCGGCATTGTAATTCAAAAGAATTTTTTTAACTATTGATAAGCCTAATCCGCTTCCGGAAATATTTTGAGTAAATTCATTTTTTATTCTCACAAAATCATTAAAAAGTTTTTTCTGATCTTCTTTTGAGATTCCAATTCCGGTATCTTTAATCACCACTGTAATTATTTTATCTTCTTCTTTAATACAACAATCAACACTTCCACCATCTTTATTGTATTTGATTGCGTTAGAAAGTAAATTATTAAAGACTATTTCTATATCAGTTTGGTCAATTTTATAAATTACGGGATTTTCGGAGCAAAGCGAAATTTTAATTTCCTTTTGAATTGCGAGAGGTTTTACTGTTGCAATACATAATTTTAATGATTCTACTAGATCAACATCCTGTATATTTTTTGCAGTTTGACCGGATTCTACTTTTGTGAAATCGAGAAGGTCGAGAATCATGTTTTTCATTGCGTTTAGGCGGTCTAAAGATCTGTCAATTATAGGAATATAATCATTTATATTAACCCCCATTTTCTTTTCTTTAATCATTTTCAGGTATGCTTCAACTGCATTAACCGGAGCTTTAAGTTCGTGCGACAACAAAGACAAAAACTGAAAACGTATTTGTTTTCCTGCTTGATTAAGTTTTGTTGTCATTTTTTTCAAAAACAGCTGTTTGGTTATGTTTTCAACTGAAGATCTAAGTTCCTGAGGTGTAAAAGGTTTAGGGACAAAGTCAATAGCTCCGTCTTTTGTTGCTTTAACAGCAAGTTCCAGCGATGCATAGGAAGTTATCATAACTACTTTACTGTCAATTGCATTTTGATTGATAAATTCCAGCACGTTTATACCTTGTATTCCGGGGAGTTTATTATCTAAAAGCACAATATCGAATTTTTCATTTTTCAGAAAATCTATTGCTATTTCACCTGTTTCGGCTTCAACAACATTAAAACCGATTGGTTCATCCATAAAAGGATAGTCAACTTCAAATTTTTCTAAAATGCGTTTTACGCCTGCACGGATACCGGGTTCATCATCTACGACGAGTATATTTAATTTTTCCATACTGCAAATATTTATGTTTTCAACAATTTTTTCAGTTCTTCGGCAATATTTTCGGATTGAACCCCTTTTTCGAGATATAAATCTGCTTTAACCCATGAAGTACTGTTATCGAATGAATATCCTGTTTCAGAAGTTACATTAGTTGTAATTATTACCGGTACCTGAGGATATAGCTTTTTTACTTTATATGCGAGCACAAATCCGCTATCGTCATTTTCCATCATCAAATCAAAAACACAGGCATCGAATCCTCCTGCCAATATAATTTCTTCGGCTTGTTTTTGGCTCGAAGCACTCAATGTTTCGAAACCGGCGGTTTCAAGTCTGAATTTTGTAATAAACAGATAATCAAAATCATCATCAGCTATTAAGACTACTTTTTTATTCATTGTTCTAAATATTTATTTAATGGTAATGTTACAATAAAGCTGGTACCGGTTGGTCCTTTGGTTTTATCAGAATTTGACTCAATATCAATTCTTCCTTTGTGCATTTTAACAATACCGTAAGTTGTTGGCAAGCCTAATCCGGTTCCTTTTCCTAAAGGTTTTGTAGTAAAAAATGGAGTAAACAGTTTATCCATGTGTTCTGGAGCAATTCCCGTACCTGTATCAGATATTTTTATTTCAACTTCGTTGCTGTTGTTAGACAAAACAATAATCAAATCACCTCCGTCAGGCATTGCTTCCACAGCATTCTTAATAATATTAGTGATAGCCTGAGTCATCTGTTCCTTATCAATGTTGAAATCATGAATTGTTAAATAGTTTTTGATCTTTACATTTACATTTTCGGGAATAACGACTGATCTCACACAAGATTGTATAAACTCATGAATATCAACATTTGCAAAAGCAACTTTATTTTTACGAGCAAAATTAAGCAATCCTCCAACAATTTTTTTACAACGTTCAGCTTGTTCTCCAATAATTTTGATATCTTGATAATAAGGATTTTGTTCGTCGAATTCGTCAAGAAGGATATTTGCATACATAATTACCACACCTAATGGATTATTAAGTTCGTGAGCTATTCCAGCAGATAATTGACCAAGGTGAGCAAGTTTTTCGCTTTGCTTAAGAGCTTGCTGCATAGATTCTAATTTTGTATTTTTAAAATTCAGTTCATTAACTAAATTTTTCAGTTGCTCCAGAGTGTATGGCAAACACATATCAATTTCGGCAAGTCCTCTTAATACGGCAATTGCATGTTCTTCGCATGATTCATATCCGCAAGCATGACAATCAAGACGATCGCGTTCGTCGGTTTTTCCCATGAGAATATAAATGCTTTCAATTTCATCCTTAGTAGGCATTTTCACTCGACTATCATCGGGACTAAATTTTCTGGAAAGATTAAGAGTTTTAAATCTTTCCATATAATTTTGCCATTCTTCCCAATTAATATTTTCGAGCTTTTGCCTAACATATCTGGTAACGTATGCCTGATTTTCAAATTTTTTACCTTCAGTAAACATTCCCGGTCCCATAATACAACCGTCACAGCATAACAATTCCAAATGGTGATCGTTGATTAGACCGTTTTCAAATTCTGTAATCGCATCCTTAAAATTTACTCGTCCTTCAGCAACGATAATGTTGCCCTGAATTAAATTTTCCTGAATTTGTACAGTATTAAGCAGACCCCTGTTAACCGGGAAAATAGAACCACGACCTCCATGAGGTGGGTCAAAATCTGACGGGGTAACGGTTTCAGGAGATATTTTTTTTATGTGTAACATTCTGCGTAACTCCCGAAATGTAAGTACATTATCGGGGCTATCAGATTCATTCTTTTTAGCGATACAAGGCCCTATAAAAACCACCTTGGAATCTTGTCCATACAGTTCTTTTATAACTTTTACTATTGCCATAACCGGCGAAACTATAGGAGCAAGATTTTCTGTCAAATGAGGATGATATTTAGTGATATAACCAACAATTGCAGGACAATCACTGGAAATATATTTTTTATCGGTTTCATCTTGAATAAGTTCTTTATATCTTTCGGCGACCAAATCAGCTCCAAAAGAAACTTCTACTACTTTCTGAAATCCCAAGTTTCTAATCATACCTACAACAACTTTATAATCTTCGATTTCCTTAAATTCTGCCGGAAAAGATGGAGCTATGCATGCAATAACATTTGTTGCCGAAGCCAAAAGTTCCATGACTTCAGTTTGTTCGTTATAGAAACTTTTTGCATCTCGAGTACAAACTTTTACACAATTTCCGCAAGCGATACATCTTTCGGGAATAACATTTGCCTGCCCGTTTTGCATACTAATTGCTTTAGCAGGGCATTCCCGAATACATGTATAACAAGTTTTACACCTATCGGAAATCGTAAATACGAGTGGAATTTTCTTATTATTATTATTATTTATTTCAATCATTTTTGTTTCAAATTATTATTTTTATAAGCTTTAATAAATGGATTTTTAGATGCTGTATCACTGTTATTTGTTTCGTCGTAATCAAGAATTAGTTTCTTAATTTTTTTGAACTTATCAGGATCATCATCTCGTAACTGTACGCAACCATCAATGCAGGCATTTTCGCATAAACGCAATTCAACAAACAAATACTTCCCGGAAAGGATGTCTTCCACTTTTTCTTTCAATGATGATATTCCGTGAATTGAAGCGATTTTAAATTGTTGGTTATTAAGGACAAAACTGAACTCAATAAAATTCTTATCGTTTTTTATTTCAAATAATTTTTTGGGATATGATTTCTGATTCTGGTAAAGCAGTTCGCGGATTAAAGTTTCGGAAATACCTCCTTTAGTCTCAAACAGAGGACCTGCAGAAGTGTCGCTATTAGAAGGATTGTCAGGAATTTGTTTTCTTGAATATGGAAATTCTATACCATAAGTATTAAATAATTTAAGTAATTCATTAGAGCTTATAACAATATCAATATCCGGAACACCTTTAGTTGTATTTGAAGATTGAACAGCTTCATATTTATTTGCCACACAAGGAGTAACAACTGTCATAAAAACATTTGAATCATCAGATTTCTTAAAGAATTTTGCAAGAATTTGCTGTGGAGATGGAATAGATGTAAGTAATGGGGACAATTCGGACAACTCACTTTTTACATATTTTTTTGCTGCTGGACAATCTGTTACAATCAGAGTATTATTAGATTTATCCTTAATATGATTTAAAATTTTAACCGCATTTTCATAAATAAAAATTTCATTTCCCGGCGACAAAGTAAAAACCTTATCAAATCCTATATCCTTTAAGGCTCCGACAATATTATTCCGACAATCTGTAAATTTTTTAATTCCGTAAAAATTTGAAATATCAGCAATTGTTGAATTTGAAATAACAATTACTTTTTCTTTTTCTGAATTGTTTAATTTGTCAATAAGGTTTTGCACATAACTTTTCTCAATAATTGCACCTGTTGGGCAATATTTGATACATAATCCGCAATGAATACAATTAGAATAAAATAATCCTTTCTTAAAAATTGTTTCAATTTCAATATTTTTACCTCGGTTAACAATATCAATAGCTGAAATTCCTAACATCTCTTCACATATTCTAACACACCTTCCGCAGAGAATGCATTTCGACATTTCACGTAATATTCCCGGGCTTGAACGGTCTGATTTTGATTTTTTAGGTTCTCCCGGGAACGAACGATCTGTTATATTTAAGTTTTCAGCAATTTGATGGAGTTCACAATATGATCTTTTATCGCAATATAAACAATTATCTGGGTGGTTAGAAAGAAGTAAATTTACAATTACTCTTCTGGCATTAATAACTTTGTTACTATGGGTAGAAATATTCATTCCTACTCTCACGGGAGTTGAGCAAGAAGGAACAAGCTCGTTAGTATCATTAAGTTCGACTACACACAATCTGCATGCACCGGTAGGGCTCAAACCAGGTACATTACATAATGTAGGAATATTTATTCCAATACGTCTCAAGACATCCAGAATTTTTTCATTATTGGATACTTTTATTTTTTTATTATTTATTGTAATTGTAAACTCCATAAAAATTAAATTATGTTTACTGCATTAAATTTGCAGGCTTTAAAACAATTTCCGCACTTAATACATCTTTCCTGAACAATGAAATGAGCTGTATGTAAACTTCCAATAATTGCATCTGCAGGACATCTTTTAACACATAATCCACAACCGACACAATTGTCGATGTTAATATTGTATAATTTTAAATCTCTGCAAACGCCTGCATCACATTTTTTCTCATAAATATGTTCTTCAAATTCATCACGAAAATACTTAAGTCCAGTAATTATTGTAATAGGGGCATTTTGTCCTAATCCGCAGAGAGAAGTTTCTTGCATTACCACAGCAATTTCTTCTAACTGGGTAACACCCTTAAATCTTTGCAAAGTTTCGTGTTTAGAGTTTGTAGGAGGTCGTTCGGAAATTCTTTTCAGAATATCATAGAGAACTCTTGTTCCTTCGCGACAGGGAATACATTTCCCACAACTTTCATTTACGTCAAAATCCAGAAAATATTTACACACGTCAACGATGCAATTGCTTTTATTTAAAACCACAAAACTTCCTGCACCGAACCATATATCATTAGATTTATTTTTTGAGTCGTTAAATACAAGTTTTTCATAAAACTTGTCAGGATGAATAAAACCTCCGGAAGGTCCTCCTATATGAACTGCTTTTATAGAATTTACACTTTCATCATCACAAACCGCACTAAGTACATCAGCGATACTCGTACCAAGTTCAATTTCATAAACTCCGGGATAGTCAACCTTTCCGCTTATGGTAAACAACTTAGTTCCAAAGGATTCTTTAATACCAGTTTGTTTAAAACTTTCAGCTCCGTATAATATAATAGAAGGGATATTAAAAATTGTCTCAACATTATTTACAATAGTTGGTTTCTCGAGAAATCCTTTATCAGAAGGATATGGAGGTTTTGGTTTTGGCATTCCTCTTGAACCTTCCAGTGAAGATATCAGGGCAGTTTCTTCTCCACAAACATAAGCTACAGGTCCGGTAACAATTTCTATACTCAAGTTTATTCCACTACCGAAAATATCATCTCCTGATAAACCGGCTGATTTTGTTTGCTCGATTGCTTTTTTGAGACGTTCAATTGCGAGTTTATATGTATTTCTGACGTAAATTATGGCTTTAGATGCGTTAATGGCATAAGCACCTATCAACATCCCTTCAATAAGTTTAAAGGGGTCTGTTTCAATAAGTATTCGCCCTGCAACTGAACCGGGGTCGGATTCGTCAGCATTACAAATAAAATATTTAGGATTATTATTATTTTCTAGAGCTTTTCTCCACTTTTTGCCTGTAAAAAAGCCACCGCCTCCTCTCCCCTTCAACTCGCTATTTTCGATGATAGAACAAACTTCCGAAGGGGTAAGTTTAGTCAATACCTTAGCAAATCCTTTAAATCCATTTTTTGCAAAATAATCAGTAATAGATATCGGACTGTATGTTTTAATGGGTTCTAAAATATTTCGTTTTTGAATTTTCACCTGTTTTAAAGAAAAGAAATCTGGAAACTCTGGCCATGAATTATATTTTTGATCATAGATTTGAGCAAGCAGAAACTTCGTGTCGGGCAAAAAATGATTTAAAATGCTGTCGAAAACAGAGAAAACTTCATAATAATAAAGATTTTTCAACAGAATTAATGTACGGCCGGGGATTTTCACACCAATAACAGGGTCGAAAGAACAAAGTCCAGGGCAAGAAGTTTCAACAATTTTTATGTTTATGGAATTTTCATTTATATACTTTTCGATGTAGCTAATTGTATCGTCAATCCCTGCAATTATACTGCAAGTACTCCGAAAAGCAAAAACGACGGGGATATCAATGTTTAAATCCGGTGTAAAATTGTTAATTTCGAATAATTCCGTTGATTTAAAAAGATAGTTATATGTTATATCTTTTAGAGTCATTTTAATTCTTGAATTATTTTTAACAAATCTGTTTTTGTAACCTTTATATAATATTTATCATTAACTTTAACTACAGGTGAGTTAGCACAACCTCCCAGACACGGGACTAATTCGAGAGTAATTTTGCCATCAGTAGAAGTTTCTCCGTCTTTTAAACCTGTAAGTTTAGTGAATTCATTAATTAGATTTTCAGAAGAATTAATATGACAGGCAACTCCTGAACAGAGATTTACAATATATTTTCCGCTTGGTTTAAACCTAAATTGACTATAAAAAGATGCTATTCCGAAGATTTTACCGGGTTGAATTCCAATTTTTTTACTGAGTTCGTGAATAAAATCATTATCAAGATAACCGTATTTATCCTGAAATTCTTGCAGAATTCTCAACAATTCGGTTTTAGAAACCGATGTAGGCAACTTATTTAAAAATTCTTCCATTAAATCTTTTTTGCAAATATAACAAATTGTTACAAAAAAAACAATGTTATTGTAATAACAATTATTTTTTATTTTTTTTTCAAATCAAAAAATCTAATTTTGTTCTATAAAATCATAAAAATGCATCAAACTAAATATTACACAATAAAAGAGCTGGAAAATTTTACAGGAATAAATGCACATACTTTAAGAGCATGGGAAAAAAGATATTCCATCATTAAACCTATGAGGTCAGACAATAATTTTCGATTATATACATTGAACGATTTAAAATTACTTATAAAACTCAATTTTTTAACAGAATGCGGATATAAAATTAGTAAGCTGTGTCAGCTATCGCAACAAAACATTGAAAATCTCTTCAAAAACGAATTCGCAAACGAAGAGAACATGAATAAAAACTTAACATCCTTATTATTAAGCATAATTGAAAAAAATGATGATGAATTTGAAGAAAAATTGCTGTCACAAGCCCAAAAATTACTTCCGACAGAACTTATTACCAACGTGCTTGAACCACTGCGTATAAGATTGCAAAAACTTTGGTTAATATCAAAAAACGAAGAACAATATTACCAAAACTTCATACTTAATAAACTTTTCATTCTAACAATCAGAATTGCCGAAATGGAAAAAAAATCCGGAAGAAAAACCAAATCAATTCTAATCTTTAATTCAGACAAAAATCAAATTCCGCTGCGACTTGCTTTTGTTTATTATATTGCACTTTCAAAAAATTACAAGTCTTATTTCTTGATCAAAACAACTCCGGTAGAACACCTCTATGAACTTAAAGGGAAAATTGAACCTGATATTGTTTTCACTGAGTTTAATGATAAAATAACTGAAAAAAAATTTTTGAAATACATAGAAGCTCTCGAAGAATGCTTTCCTACAGCAAAAAATATTGTATCCGGCTTTAAAACAAAAAATTACTGGAAATTAATTCCAAATAAGGTTTATTATATTTTTTCAATTGATGTTTTTAAGAAAGTTCTTTAGTTAGTTAGTTGGTTAGTTAGTTAGTTAGTTAGTTGGTTAGTTGGTTAGTTAGTTGGTTAGTTAGTTGGTTGGTTAGTTAGTTGGTTAGTTAGTTGGTTAGTTGGTTAGTTAGTTGGTTAGTTAGTTGGTTAGTTAGTTGGTTAGTTAGTTAGTTAGTTGGTTGGTTAGTTAGTTAGTTGGTTAGTTAGTTAGTTAGTTAGTTGGTTAGTTAGTTAGTTGGTTAGTTAGTTAGTTGGTTAGTTAGTTAGTTAGTTGGTTAGTTAGTTGGTTAGTTAGTTGGTTAGTTAGTTAGTTAGTTAGTTAGTTGGTTGGTTAGTTAGTTAGTTGGTTAGTTAGTTAGTTGGTTAGTTAGTTAGTTAGTTAGTTGGTTGGTTAGTTAGTTAGTTAGTTGGTTAGTTAGTTAGTTAGTTGGTTAGTTAGTTGGTTGGTTAGTTAGTTGGTTAGTTAGTTGGTTGGTTAGTTAGTTGGTTGGTTAGTTGGTTGGTTGGTTAGTTAGTTGGTTAGTTAGTTGGTTGGTTAGTTAGTTGGTTGGTTAGTTGGTTGGTTAGTTAGTTGGTTGGTTAGTTAGTTAGTTGGTTGGTTAGTTAGTTAGTTAGTTGGTTAGTTAGTTAGTTAGTTGGTTAGTTAGTTAGTTGGTTGGTTAGTTAGTTGGTTAGTTAGTTGGTTAGTTAGTTAGTTGGTTAGTTAGTTAGTTTGGTTCAGGAGAAATGTTTTGATTTAAAATGTTTTATGTTAAAATAAAAGATTGTTTCATTAAATACTTTCAAACAAAATATCTTTGAACATTTTATCCAACCGTAAAAATTAAACTACATTATTAGTACTAAATTAATATTAATCAATCTGCAAAAAAAATGATATTTAAAATTTAACAAAAAAACAAATTCAATACCCGATTAATGATTCAAACCTAAATTCTGTAAATCTGTCTTCATTCTTCCAATATCTTTTTATGTGTACAAATTGTTCGTCTATTTTTGATACTCTCCGAAGTAACTTTTCATAAATTTTTTCCATTTGCACAAACTTAAACCAAACTAAATTATTATTAATCAATTTAGTTAATTCATAGTTTGTTTTAGCCGACAAAAAAGAAGAAAAAAAATTTGAATATAATTGTAAATATTTTGTTGCGACACCCCTAAATTTTAAACTAATTGTTTTGTTAAGTTCTAACGTTTTAATGTCATAATAAATTTTCTTAACTTCATTACCAAAAAAAGATTTATCATCCAAACAAAACGCTTTTTTTATTAAGTTACCTTCAATAAACTTTCTAAAATTCTCATTCCCGGAATAAATGATTTGAACGTTATGATTAAAACTTTTTTTAAGAACTCTATCTAAATCTTGTTTATCATAATTTCCGATTTTCACAGTTTTTGAATATATAAAATTATTATCCCCATAAGAGATCAAATTAGTTTTGCCGGCATTCTTTTTTAAATTTCTATTATAAGCCTTAAATTTTCTTCCCTTTTGACTAAAGTTTTTTTCAATATTCTTAAGATAAATCATTCCTTCAACCAGGCGAAATTCGTGTGAATATGTTGTAAAAAGTTTATGTCTCCAATCAAAAGCTGTTTGAGAACAAATCCCTAATTTTTCCCGTAATTCTTTTATTGTTAGTTTTCCAAACTTTGAAACTATTGAATAATATTCAAGAAACTTTATTCTTTTGTTTAAATAATGAATTGTGGTACCGGTAGTAGGGATGAAGGTACGTTTACAATTTTTACACTTATACCGATGCAGATGTTTGTATTTCCCATGTTTAATAATGTTATAACTTTTACAATAAATACAATAGTCAACTTTTAACTCCGCAGAGATTTTTTCAAGTTTTTGGAGCTCTAAGAGGAAATAATTTGCTTGTATTAAGTTTGAATTATTCATAAAAAAATGTTAACCACAAAAATATAGAATATTAGTAAAAAACAAAACATTTTACTATCTTGTTTTATTTAATCATTAAATTATTTTAATTTTGCCAAAACATAAAATTCTTTATTATGAAACTATTAGATTCTAAAACTGTTCTTGTTACCGGTGCTGCTCGAGGTATTGGTAGAGCAATTGCTATTGAATGTGCTAAACATGGTGCTGACATCGCTTTCACAGACATTGTTGATGACGACAATTTAAGAAGTCTCGAAAAAAATCTTAATGAATTGGGTGTTAAAGCAAAAGCCTATGTATCTAACGCTGCTGATTTCAATCAGACTATGCAAACTGTTGATGAAATTGTCAGTGATTTTGGAAAAATTGATGTTTTAGTTAATAATGCTGGAATTACTCGTGACAGTCTTTTAATGAGGATGACTGAAGAACAGTGGGATTTAGTAATAAATGTTAATCTCAAATCTGTTTTTAATTACGCAAAGGCTGTTCAAAAAATAATGTTAAAGCAACGTAATGGTAGTATTATTAATATGAGTTCGGTTGTTGGTGTTTCAGGTAATGCAGGGCAAGCAAATTATTCTGCTTCCAAAGCTGGTATTATTGGGTTTACCAAATCTATTGCAAAAGAGTTAGGTCCAAGAAATATCAGATGTAATGCTATTGCACCTGGATTTATTGAAACCGAAATGACCAAAGCAATTCCGGAAGATGCTCGTAAAGAGTGGGCCGAAAAAATACCTATGCGTAGAGCAGGCCAACCTGAAGATGTTGCCAATTTGGTTATTTTCTTAGGTTCGGATTTATCTTCTTATATCTCTGGTCAGGTTATCAATGTTTGTGGGGCAATGTTAACTTAGTAAAATTTGAAACTTTATTTTCAATATCCATATTACTTTGTTTTACTTGCTGCCATTGTGGCAACTGGTTTAACTTTTTTATTGTATAAAAATGATAAATTATTTAAGGACCTTGCAAGAAATATAAAATTTTTGTTATCAGGTTTGAGGTTTCTATTCATTTTTATTATTATTCTTCTACTTTTAAATCCGATTTACAAATCAACACGAAAAAATTTTTTAAAACCTTTAATTGTAATTGCTCAAGACAATTCACAATCAATAATTTTGAATAAGGATTCAACATTTTACAAAACTGAATACCTAAAAAAAATACATAATTTAGAATCAGAACTATCAAAAGATTTTGATGTAAGGTTTATTAAATTTGATGAAAGTGTTGTTAACGATACAGTTATTGATTATTCAGGCAATATAACAAATATAAGTAATGTTTTTAAGGAGATTATTGCAGCATATTCAGGAATGAATTTAGGTGCTGTGATTTTATTGTCTGATGGCATTTTCAATGCCGGCAACAATCCCCTCTACTCTACTCTACCGGCTGTTCCTATTTACTCAGTTGCACTCGGAGACACAATTAGTCAAAAAGACTTGATTATAAAAGACGTTATAACTAATAAAATCGCCTTTTTCGGTAACAGATTCCCTGTAAGAGTTCTAATTACTGCCGATAATTGTCCTGAGAATGAAGCCACATTGACAATTAGTCGAGACAACAAAATTGTTGCAGAAACAAAATTCCAGATTCCAAGTGAAGGTCAAACTGCAACTCTTGATATAGAAATTCCGGCAGATAAAACCGGTAATAATATTTATAATGTTGAGGTTACTAAATTAAACAAAGAAATAAGTTATTTAAACAACATTTATAATTTTAACATTAAAGTAATTGACAATCGTCAAAATATTCTTTTAATCACTGAAGCACCCCATCCTGATTTAGGGGCAATTCACTTTGCTTTAAAAAACAATTCGGATTTTAATTTTGAAATTGCTTATGCTAATGAATTTAAAGAAGAGATATCAAAATATGATTTAGTTATTTTATACCAATTGCCATCAATTAAAAATAACATTACCAATATTTTGAAAGAAATACAGAAAAATAAAATTTCTGTGCTATATATTCTTGGGATAAATTCTTCTATAAACGATTTTAACAAATTAACTACCGGAGTTGAAATTTACAGTAGAACAAAGAGCTTTGAAGATGCTACAGCAACATATAACAACACATTTACATCTTTTGACCCCGGCATAGAAAGTAATTATCTAAAAAATTTGAGTCCTTTAAAAACATTTTTTGGAGATTATAAAATCGTTGACAATGTCAAAATTCTATTTTATCAAAATATAAATGGAATAAAAACTCAAAAACCTCTTTTTGCTTTTATTGACAACATTGAATATAAAACAGGAATTATTTTAGGAGAAGGGATTTGGCGTTGGAGAATGGATGATTTTAAATACAATAATTCTCATAACAATTTTATTTCCTTAATGAATAAAACAGTTCAATATCTATTAGTAAAAAAGATTGCAAACAAACTTTCTTTAGAATATAAAACTGTTTATAGCGAAAATGAATCTGTAATTATAAATGCCTTTTTCTATGATGAAACATTTGAATTAAACCCTAACCTTGACGTAAGACTGGTTCTTATAAATGATAAAAACAAAGAATTTAATCACATTTTTGTAAGACGGGACAAAAGTTACAGAGTAAATCTTGGAAGACTTCCCGCAGGTAATTATAATATTATTGCTGAAACAAAATTTGATAACAAAATATACAGCGAAAAAGGTGAATTTTTTGTAGAAAAAATTAACATAGAATACTTAAACCTTAAAGCAAATCACAAATTATTAAATTCTATTTCGGAAAAAACCGGAGGCAAAATGTATTATCCTTTAAATTTGAATCAATTAGCAAATGATATAAGGAATAATCAAAATATTGTTACGCTGGCATACGAACAAGAAAAACTGAATACCATATCTGATTTTGCATGGTTATTTTACGTAATCCTGCTTTTTGCAACTACAGAATGGGCTTTGCGAAAATATCATGGAGGATATTAAGTTTAAATCTAATTCATTATTTATTTTATCAAAAAAATCAAGAATGAATAATACTGAAGGAATTATTGTACAAGGTGTTAGAGTTCATAATTTAAAGAATATAAATGTTTTCATTCCACACGGCAAATTAGTTGTTATCACAGGTTTATCCGGCAGTGGAAAATCATCCCTAGCTTTCGATACTCTTTTTGCCGAAGGACAAAGGCGATATGTAGAAAGTCTTTCTTCTTATGCTCGGCAATTTCTTGGTAGAATGAATAAACCCGACGTAGATTTTATTGATGGCATTCCCCCGGCAGTTGCAATTGAGCAAAAAGTAAATACCAGAAATCCTCGTTCTACTGTTGGAACTTCAACAGAAGTTTACGATTACCTTAAATTATTGTTCTCACGTATTGGAAGAACCTATTCTCCTGTTAGTGGTAATGAAGTAAAAAAACATCAAGTTGCAGATGTTGTAAATAAAATTCTTAGTTTAAACGAAAATACTAAAGTATATATATGCTTCACATATAAGTTTAATTCACGCTACGATAAAAAAGAACAATTAAATTTAATTTTAAAACAAGGTTATACAAGAATATTAGATAATAATCATATTTTAAAAATTGATGAACTAATGCAATCCGAAAATTTAGATAAAATAAAAGAAATTCGGATTATTTTAGACAGGATTATTGTAAAAAATGATGATAAGCAATATGTGCGTATTGCAGACTCTGTACAAACAGCTTTTAACGAAGGTAATGGAGAATGCTGTATTACTGCCGAACTTAATGATGAATTTAAAACTTTCTATTTTTCAAATCGTTTTGAGCTTGATGGAATTCAATTTGATGTTCCTAACGAAAACCTTTTCAGTTTCAATAATCCCATCGGAGCTTGTCCTATTTGCGAAGGATTTGGTAAAATTCTCGGAATTGATGAAGATTTAGTTGTACCCGACAAAAGTTTAAGTATTTATAATGATGCCGTAGTTTGCTGGAAAGGCGAAATTATTAAAGAATGGAAATTTGAGTTTATAAATAAAGCTCAAAAATTTGGATTTCCAATACACAAACCTTATTTTGAATTAAGCGAACAACATAAAGATCTTCTCTGGAATGGTAATGATGTTGTTACTGGCATTAACGGTTTTTTCGAATATCTTGAATCAAAAAAACAAAAAATTCAATACCGGGTAATGATTTCAAGATATCGAGGTAAGACAACCTGTCCAGAATGCAAAGGAAAAAGGTTAAAAAAAGAAGCCTTTTATGTTAAAATTGCAGGAAAAAGCATTGCAGATTTAATTGATATTTCAATTTTTGAATTAAGAGATTTTTTCTCAAACCTTAAATTGGAAAAACACGAACAATCTGCTGCCGAAAGACTTTTACAGGAAATTAAACTTCGGCTCGACGCAATAATAGACGTAGGTCTGGGATACCTCACACTAAACCGATTGTCTTCTACTCTTTCGGGCGGTGAATCTCAAAGAATTAACCTTGCTTCTATATTTGGAGCAGGCCTGGTCGGAAGTCTATACGTACTTGACGAGCCAAGTATCGGTCTGCATCCAAGAGATACTCAAAATTTGATTAAAGTGCTTAAAAAACTTAGAGATAAGGGAAATACGGTAGTTGTAGTTGAACATGACGAAGAAATAATGAGAGCTGCTGATTATATAATTGATTTGGGGCCAAAAGCCGGAATTTTCGGTGGAGAAGTCGTCTTTCAGGGAACTCCAAAAGAACTGCTTTCAAAATCAGAAGGATTCACTGCTAAATACTTAAAAGGTGAATTAACTAATCCTGTAAAACACACACCTACAAAATCTTTTAATTTTATTGAAATCATTGGGGCAAGACATAATAATCTCAAAAATTTAAACGTTAAATTTCAATTAAATTTAATTAATGTTGTTACAGGTGTAAGCGGTTCGGGTAAAAGCAGTTTAGTTAAAGGCATCTTATATCCGGCACTAAAGAAAAGATTAGGTTTTACTGCTGATAGAACCGGAGAACACAAAACTTTGCAGGGAGATTTGCATCTTATTTCCGATATACTTTACGTTGACCAAAATCCAATTGGAAAATCATCTCGTTCAAACCCTGCCACTTACATAAAAGCATTTGATGAAATCCGCAAATTGTTCAGCGAACAAAAGCAAGCTATTAATAATGGGTACAAAGCCTCTCATTTTTCGTTTAATGTTCCGGGAGGAAGATGCGAAACCTGTAATGGTGAAGGAGAAATAGTTGTGGAAATGCAATTTATGGCTGATGTACATCTTGTATGTGAGGATTGTGGAGGAAAAAGATTTAAAGACGAAATCCTAGAAATTAAATATCACGATAAAAATATCCACGATATACTTGAAATGTCAATCGAAGAAGCGATTTTATTTTTCTCTGATGATAAAAATAAAACTGCCCAGAAAACAGCTAAATTACTTGAATACTACCTAGCAACCGGTTTAGGATATCTAAAACTTGGCCAATCTTCAAGTACTTTGAGTGGAGGCGAAAGTCAAAGAATAAAACTCGCAAGTTTTTTAAGTCAGGAAAAAATGAATCCTGCAATTTTTGTTTTTGATGAACCAACAACAGGCTTGCATTTCCACGATATTCATCAGCTTATAAAAGCATTCGAAAATTTAAAACAAGCCGGACATACTCTCATTATTATTGAGCATAATCCTGAAATTATTAAATATGCCGATTATATTATTGATTTAGGTCCAGAAGGTGGAGAAAATGGAGGTAATCTTATTTTTTCAGGAACACTTCAAGATTTTTTAAAATGCAAAAACTCTTTTACTGCAGAAGCTATGCGTAAATATCTGGAACCGATTAAAACCAAAAACTGATTCGTATTACAGGATTGGTATACAATGAATAATAGTTTTCGTTAAAATTATACATTGCACTTATCACCATATAAGATACTCGTTTTGCACCTCCCGAAGGTATCTGAATTGCAAAACCTGCCATAGGTGAATAATTCCATACAGGATTATCGAAAGGTGGAACGTATATTTTTCTTACATTCATCATATTTAATTCCGTGAGTATCAATAATCCGGTACCTTTAGCTAAAAAAGGCAAAATTTCTTGTATATCTTTTATAACAGTGTAACCTAAAAAAGCATTATATCCAAGAGCAGAACCTTCCGAAATGTAATAATATCTCGTTTTATAATAAAAATAATTAATACCTGAGCCTATTGAAAATCGGTTTGTAAGACGATATCCAACTACTGGATTTAAAGATAAAACAGTATTGGTTCCAAAATTCATCCCTATATCTCCGCCGAAAAAAATCCTTTCTTTCCATGTAGGATTATTTTCAAGATACTGAGCTTTGGTAAAAAAGCTTATCATCAAAATAAATGATATTACTAAAAAATTTTTCATTAAATATAAATCGTTTATTTTCCAAATTTACATTTTTTTGTAAATCTATCAATCATTTTCAATTTTCAAATCGGGATTTTTGCTCAATATCGCTTGATAAACAATTTCTTCAATATCTGTACGAATATTCATTTTTATAATTTTCATATTTTCTGCTTCCGGGAAAACTCTGTTTGAATTAAAAACATATACTAAATCATAATGAGGGTCTGCCCATACCATTGTGCCTGTGTAACCACTATGACCGTAGGCTCCATCTGAAGCACTTTTTGTTCCGAGTCCTTTTGTTCTGTCGTTTGGAAGTGGTTTATCCCAACCTAAACCTCGTCTGTTTTTTAAAGGGTCATGCTGATATGCAGTAAAAAGTTTTACCGTTCCCTCAGAGAAAAATTTTATTTCTGAATATTTTCCGAAATTTATAAAAATCTGCATTAATTTGGCAACATCATTAGCCGAACCAAATAAACCTGCATGTCCCGACACTCCGCCCAACATTGCTGCTCCCTGGTCATGAACATAGCCATGTAACAACTGATTTCTAAATACTTTATCATCTTCAGTCGGAACTATTTGTTCCTTTGAAAACTTTTCTAATGGTAAGTATGTCATTGTCCAACATCCTAATCGCTTGTAAAAATTGTCATACAAATAATTTCTAAAATCTTCTCCTGTAAGTTTTTCAATCATCAAAGGAAATAGATAAAAACCTAAATCCGAATAAACATATTTACCTTTAGCATTATTGGAAGATTTTATTATTCTATTAAGGATAGTATCCTTAAAACTATCGAGAAGATAAAGATTTTCTGCAACTTTTATAGAGTATCCATCCTCCGATTGATTTCTGTAATAATTACTTACAACTTTATTATTAGCAATTGTCTCCTTATAAAAAGGTATCCACGACTTAAATCCTGCTGAATGAGTAAGTATGTCTGAAATCAAAAAGTTTTGTTTATTAGAACCTTTTAAAAGCTCTAAATATTGAGAAAGTTTATGATTTAAAGAAAATTTTTCCTCATCATATAATTTCATTAAGGCTGGTAATGTAGCAACTACTTTTGTTACAGATGCAAGGTCGTATAAATCAAAATCCGTTACTCTTCGAAAATTATCGTAAGTATGATATCCATAAGATTTACAGAAAAAGACTATACCATTCCTTGAAATCACAATTTGAGCTCCGGGAAATGCTTTTGCTTTAATACCTTCCTCAACTATTGAATCTATTTTGAAAAGATATTTTGAATCTACTCCGGCATCTTCTGGAACATAAGTATATTTTAATCGTATTTTTGAGGTATTTACTCCTGTTCCTTCTCCAAAACCCCCAGCACTTACAGGCAGTTGTGCATTTGCTCCAATACCTCCCAAAATTAATTGTGCAGAAAAATCCCTTATAAGTTCTTCATCTTCGTAAGAAACTATAACAGCGTCAAACTCGTTTATTTTTTTAAAATACGAAAGACTATATGGATTGGCAAAAATATCCAGTATTATTTTTGTTTTTCCTGCCAAATTTTCAATAAAATCTATTGCCTCTTGCGAAATTCCATAACGCGATGAAGCTGCCATCTTGGTGTTATGAATACCTATAATAATTATATCGTATCCGGATAAAGTGTCGATTAACTTTTTATCACCTAAACTCTTCTTCAAATCTTCATAAACAAAAACATCAACTTTAGCATAATACTTCAATCTTTCGCTAAAAATATTAGATTTATTACTCCCAAAAATTAAACAGGCAATTTTTGGATTTTCATCTAAATTTATTGGGATAATATCATTTTTGTTTGTAACAAGCGTTATTCCGTTTTCAACAATCTTTTGTTTTATTAATAATGCCTCGGTATTATTTAAGTCTTCTATTAAATTTTCTTCAGCTATTGGTTCAAAGTTATTTAAGCCACACCAGTATTTTGCTTTCAAAATTTTTTTGCACCTTTCGTCTATTTCATTTTGAGAAATTTTTCCTTGCAAAACAGCTTCTTTAATTTTTTCGATAACCACAGGTATCTCTCCAGGAAAAAGAAGCACATCATTTCCTGACAGTATTGCTAATAACGCAGCATCTGCTTGTTTGTATTGATTAGTCACTCCTCCCATATTTAAAGCATCGGTAAATATCAAGCCTCTAAACCCGTAATCATTTTTTAGTAAATCGGTAACAACCTTTTTAGAAAGACTTGAAGGTAGATTAGGCGTTGAATCTAAAGAAGATATATACAAATGAGCTACCATCACCGCGGCTATCCCATTATCAAACAAATACCTGAAAGGATACAATTCCAAAGAATCAATCCTGGTACGTGAGTGCTTTATTACCGGAAGGGATTTATGAGAATCAACATTTGTATCGCCATGTCCGGGAAAATGTTTGGCAGTTGCAATAATTTTATTGTCCTGTAAACCCAGCATATAATGATATGACTTAATTGCTACATTATATTTATTTTCTCCGAAAGACCTGTTGTTTATAACCGGATTTGTTGGATTATTATTAACATCACAAACAGGAGAAAAACTAACATTAACTCCTACTCGTTTTAATTGCCTGGCAAATTCCGCTCCCATTTCATAGATAATATTATTATCCTGAATTGCGCCCAACATCATTTGACGAGGATAGTACATCACATTGTCGAGTCTCATTCCCAAAGACCATTCAGCGTCCATTGCGACCAATACCGGAACTTTTGAAACTTGCTGGATTCTGTTTAACAAATTAACTTGAGACACAGGATTTCCTTGCATAAAAATAATCCCGCCCGGTTTGTATTTTGTGATTTCTTCGATGATACTTTTGTTATATTTTTCATCTTTATTTGAATAAACCGGAATCATCAATAATTGAGCGATTTTTTCATCCTGAGTTAAATTATTAAAAACAGAATCTACCCAGTTTTCATCAACAGATAAAAACTCCGGATATTTTTTTACCTTACTAAAATATTCTTGCTTTATTGTTAGATTAGATGAAAAAGTATTTAAATTATCCGTTAAAAACACTAAAGGTATCAAAAACGCAAAAATCCTTATCATAGTCTTTTTTTCAAAATTGCTAAAATTCGTTTAAATAAGATTTTTTCTAAATATATTTTTTTTAACATATTTAAGTTAATTTAATTTTAATAATATAACTTTGTAGATATTATTTTATTTTATATGAGTGATAGTTTAACAAAAGAACTTGAATTACTTCGTGAAGAAAACCGGAAATTAAAAAAACAAATCCTAAGATTTAGAAGTCTTTACACAAACACAACAATTGGTGTTTATAGAACCACTCCGGATGGAAAAATAGAATTTGCGAATCAACCTCTTGTAGAAATGTTAGGATTTAAAAGTCTTGAAGAATTAAAAAAATATAATCTTGAAAGAGGTAATTTAATTTCAACAGATCAAAGAAAAGAATTTAAAAAACTTATTGATAAAAATGGAGTTATTATTGGTCACGAAGCCATATGGAAAAAGAAAGACGGCAGCCCGATACATGTTAGAGAAAGTGCTAAAGCAATAAAAGATGAAAATGGGAAGATAATATTTTATGAAGGAACTATTGAAGATATTACTTCCCAAAAACTCAAAGAAAATCAATTAATAGAAAGTGAGGAAAGATACCGAAAACTTATGGAGGCTCTCCCCTATGCTGCTGCTGTTCATAAAGATTACAAAATTCACTACCTTAATAGTCAAGCAATTAGACTCTTAAAATTCGAAAATATCGATTACATTGGTCGTAGTATTTTTGACTTTATACACCCAAAATACCATCCAATTGCAACAAACAGAATAAAAACTGTTTTAAATAAAGAAAAAAACGTAGAGTTAATTGAGCAAACTTTTTTAACCAGCAAAGGAGATGAATTTCCTGTAGAAGTTTCTTCATTACCTGTAATAATTAATAATGAAAAATACACACTCTCGGTTTTCTCAGATATTACAGAGCAAAAAAAGGCTGAACAAGAATTACATTTATCCGAAATAACATTTCATGGTTTATTAAATAATATATCAGAGGGGATTTTTATTCTTGATTTGAATTTTAAGGTCATTGAAATTAATCAAACAGTTACTAAACTTTTTGATAAAGAATATGAGAGTTTTATTGGTAAAGATTTTTTTAAGTTTTTCAGAATTAACGAAAAAAATTACAATAAAATCATCAAAAAACTAAAGGACCTTAAGAAAAATAACCCTGAGATCTATCAATTAAGTTGTATTAAAAACAATGACAAAGATTTTCAAGGAGAAGTAAGTTTTTTAAAAGGTATTTATTATGATAAACAAGTAATAATTGCTGTTATCAAAGATATTACAGAGTTTGTTAAAAGTGAAACCCGTTATAAGGATTTATTTGAATTTGCTGTTGGAGGAATCTTAATTGGAACAACAGACGGCTATATTATTGATGCGAATAATCACATGTGCAAAATATTTGGACGAAAGAAAGAAGATATTATCGGGAAACACTTAAGTGATAACTTTTTTACCAAAGACAGTGTCGAAACAATACCTTTGGAATTCGAAAGATTGTGGCAGGGCGAAACTATAGTGAAGCAAAGAACAGTGAAACGCCCCGACGGAAGTACCATTGAAATAGAAATGCATACAAAAATGTTCCCTGATGGAACATTGCAGTCTTTCTTCCACGACATTACCGATAAAAAACAGGCCGAAAAACAAATACTCGAAGAAAAGACTAAAGCTCTGCTTAACTATGCAAACCTCCAGGCGGTAATTGAAAATACTACTGATAATATCTGGGCAATTGATACTCAATATAGAATACTTTACCTTAACAAAAATTTCAAAACAAATTTTAAAGAAGTTTTTGAAACTGATTTATATCTAGGCGTAAATATTTTAGATTGTCTTGAAAAGTCTTACTCGGAATTCTGGAAAGAAAAATACGACTTAGTTATCAATAACAATCAAAGACTTCAATTTGAGCAAGAAATTCCCTTAAAAGAAAATTTCATTTTTATAAGTGTTTCATTAAACCCAATTCTTAAAGATAATAAAGTTATTGGAGTAGCATGTTTTGGCTCTGATATTACTAAACGAAAAAATGAAGAAAAAGAATTAATTAAAGCATTAAATAGAGCCGAAGAAAGCGAAAAATTAAAATCGGCTTTTCTTGCTAACATGAGTCATGAAATAAGAACACCAATAAATGGAATTCTGGGATTTCTAGATTTGTTAAGAGATGATATTTCAAATGAAGAAAAAAATGAATATATAAATATTATCGAAAACAGCACTCGCCAACTACTCGATACTTTAACAGATATTATTGAGTTATCAAAAATAGAAGCCGGAATTGTAAAAATTAACAGAGAACCTATAGAATTCTCTGAAATTATATTTGAAGTTGTTACACAAATGCAAGGATATATTCCAAGAAATAAAAATATTAAATTATACTTCAAAAATGTTTTTAATCAGCAGGTTTTTGGTGATACCGATCATATCAAACTTCGTCAAATTTTAATTAATCTAATCAGTAATGCTGTAAAATTTACAGAAGAGGGATTTATCGAGGTAAAATTAACCAAAATATCTCCTACACATATTGAAATTTCAGTAAAAGATACAGGTATTGGAATAAAACCGGAATATATCGAAAAAATTTTCGACAGATTTTCGCATTTTGAAATTTCGAATAAATCATTCCACAAAAGTTCAGGTTTGGGACTATCAATTTGCAAAGCTTATTCGGAAATGCTGGGAGGTAAAATTTCTGTTGAATCAGAATATGGAAAAGGAAGTACATTTATACTCACTATTCCCATTTATTTATCGTGCTAATATATACAATTAAAAACAACAGTGTCTCCGGGAGTACAGTATAAATTTTGATTGTTATTCTGTGATTCTCCGTTATGTAGTGATATCCAAACTATCCTTACGGTTTCACCACCTACAACATTAACAACAAAAGTTGTATCTACATTTTCTCCGTTAAAATATTTAAACTCGCCGTTATCGCATTGTTCACATTCTGAATTAATATTTTCTATCCTAATTTTTAAAACATCCGATTCTAATTTAGGATTAATATTTTTAACGAATATCTTTAGAAATGATTTCCTTGCTAGTAAAATATTTTTTAAATATTCTGTTTTTCCATCCTCTGCAAAAAATTCAGCATTTTTTAAATAATATTCATCTGTTTCAATAATAATTCTAAACTTGACATATACTTTTTTTTTAATTTCAAAAGAATAATTTCCGTTTTCATTCGTAAAAGTTTCAGAAATTTTGCTGTACATTGCATTATAACTCCCGGAATTTACAGCATTTCCATACAAAGTTACCTTAGTATCGGAAATTGGGGAAGAATCTACTGCATTTGTAATCTTTCCCGATATAATAATATTTTCATCTTTTTTACATGATACAAAAACAATTATGTAAAATATAAAAAAACATAAAATTGTATATCTGTAAATTTTTAACATTTTAAAAATTTTTAAATCAAAAATAAACTGTAATTTTATCCAAAATTAATCAAAATTTTAAAATTATGAGCGATATATTAAATCTTCAACCAAAAAATGTTTGGAAATATTTTTACCAAATCACACAAGTTCCGAGACCCAGTAAAAAAGAAGAAAAAATCATTAAATTCCTTTTAGATTTTGCAAAAGAACATAATCTGGAAGCAAAACGAGATCAGGCCGGTAATGTACTTATAAAGAAACCTGCAACACCAGGAATGGAAAATAAAAAAACTGTTGTTCTGCAAAGCCACATGGATATGGTCTGCGAAGCAAATAAAGACACAAAAATTGATTTTGACAACGACCCTATAGTTGCCTACGTTGACAGTGAATGGGTAAAAGCAAGAGGGACTACTCTCGGAGCTGACGACGGCATCGGAATGGCTGCTCAGATGGCAATTCTTACAGACCCTTCAGTTCAACACGGGCCTATTGAATGTTTGTTTACCGTTGACGAAGAAACCGGACTTACCGGAGCATTTGAACTCGAACCCGGATTTTTCGAAGGAACTATTTTGCTAAACCTTGATTCAGAAGACGAAGGAGAAATTTTTATAGGCTGTGCCGGAGGAATTGATACTACTGCTTATTTCAAATTCACTAAAGAAGCTGTTCCGGCTAAAAGTTGTGCTTTTAAAATAACTGTTAATGGTCTAAAAGGTGGACACAGCGGGGATGAAATTCACAAAGGATATGGAAATTCAAATAAAATCGCAAACAGATTTCTGTTTTTATTCACAAAAAAATATAATATCAGACTGTCAAACTTCGATGGTGGAAACAAACGAAATGCTATTCCTCGCGAAGCAGAATTTGTTTTTACTGTTGCAGAAACGGATAAAGAAAACTTAATAAAAGACTTTGAAACTTTAAAGAATCAAATCATTAAAGAAATCGAAATTACTGAACCAAACTTGAATATTCAAATTGAAAAAGTATCGCTGCCTGAATTTATTATTGACAAAAACACTCAGAAAAACCTAACATATTCCTTATATGCTTGTCCACACGGAGTACATGCATGGAGTACAACTATGCCAGGACTTGTTGAAACTTCAACAAATCTTGCAGCTGTTAAATTCAATGATGTCAAAATCACAATTACCACCAGCCAGCGTAGTTCTCTTGAATCAGGCAAAACGGATATTAACAATATGGTAAAAGCTGTATTTGAGCTTGCGGAAGCTGAAGTTGAATCCGGTGATGGATATCCCGGTTGGGCACCAAATCCAAAATCAGAAATTCTGGAAATAGCATCTGCTTCTTATGAAAGATTGTTTGGCAAAAAACCCGCCATCAGAGCAATTCATGCCGGTCTTGAATGTGGATTATTTCTCGAAAAATATCCGTATCTTGATATGATATCATTCGGACCAACACTTCGTGGAGTTCATTCTCCAGACGAAAGAATTGAAATTAAAACAGTAGAAATGTGGTACAAGCACTTGGTTGATATTCTAAAAAACATTCCAAACAAATAATATCACAAAAGAGACTGTCAAATATTAAGACAGTCTCTTTTTCTTAATTTTCCCTCAATATTACTTCATCATATTCAATCTCAAACATAAGTTTATGTTTAGATTCTTCTTGTGCCAATGATAGCAACAAGTTTTCCAATTCCGGATTTGAAGTTTGAGAAGCTAATTTAGTATAAAGTCTGAAAGCAGCTTTCTCACGTTTCATTGCCAATATCAAGGCATCCTGATAACTCATGTCCGGTGAAGGTTCTGTTCGCTCTACGTATTCGGAAATATTTAATTCTCTCACTTTTTCTTCCCCCAGTGTGAAAATCTTTTCTTCTTTTACTTTTGTTAGTTTTGCTTTATGCTTTATTTCTTCCTCAACAAAACGTAAAAAGGTCTCTTTCATTTCTGATGACTTTGCTCTATTAGAAAGCTCATTGTAGAAATCAATGGATTTTTGTTCCATATCAATGGCGAAATCCAGAATATCATCAATTGTCTTAAACTCTTTCATATTCAATCTGTTTTTTTAGTTTTGACTTAAAATCTTTTTCAAATTTGTTACTGATATAGTCTGCTGCATTTTCAAACAATTTTATGTTAACAGATTCTTCAGTAATTCTAAGTTGATTGGAATTTACTCCTACATTACCGAATTGTTTGAAAAATTCTGATTTAACCTCATCAATTGAATCCATTCCGTTTATTCCTGCAAGGTGGAGTATAGATAAAAATTGTCCAATATTACAATATTCAAACGGAGGATTCAATGCTTTTTCGAATTCCAGAATTTGTCTTTGAGTGTTTGTAAATGATCCGCCGGTTTCGTAAGGTAAAGAAGCAGGCAAAATCAGATTTGCTTTCTGAGCGGTTTCGGTCATGAAATAATCCTGCACCATTATAAATTCAGCCTCATCAAACCATTCATTTATTTCAATTTTATTAATGGCTGTTCCAACAGGATCTTCACCAAAAATAAACCAAGAGGAAATTTTCCTTAGTTTGATTTTATCGAGTAATTTTTTTTCACCATAATTACTGATAACATTAAATTTTTCAGTTCCTTCAACAATTCCCATATTAAATAATCCTTCAGAATTGTTCTTTTCTTTTAATGAAATAATTCCTGCAGCAGACTTACCAAGTTTTCCCGTTAGAATTGCAAGGTTCATGATTTCACTACAAGTCTCGGCATCCAAATTTTTTTCACTAAATATTATTACAGAGTTGTGATTATTGTTATATTCTTTAACAAAATCCTCAATATCATAACTATTTACCCCAGCTTTTTTTATAAGTTCATCATAATTTGAGCCAAGAATATTATCTCGATATTTATAAAAACTTTCTTTGTAGTGTTGATCAAGATAAATTTGATTTTGCAGATTATTTGATACAACATAGTAATTAGCAGCCTTGATAAAATTATAATACGATGAAATTACTATTGTTTTGTCAGCCTTTTTTGAAATAGAATTATTTTTATCTTCTGTTATTAAAACTACAGGAACATTGTTTTTAAATTGATGATTAAATACCATATACCCAACTACGGGATGTTCGTAATTAATTTCTGTTCCAAGTATAAAAATTCTTTTTGTTTCTGGAATTTCGTTAAAAGATACATTTTTTAGGCTATTTTCTGCAAAAGCATTTCCTCTTCCAAGATAAGAGAAAGATGCCAGATTTTTTTCTCCATCAGCAATTTCATATAATTTAGAGATTAAATACATTTCTTCATTAGATAGTCTTGCTCCGGCAAACAGTGCTTTTTCGCCAGTTGACTTTTCTTTTAACTTGTTGTAAATAATTTTAAAAGCCTCATTAAAAGATATATTTTTCCAATTGCCGTTTTCTTTAATCATGGGGTGAGTAATTCGGCTTTTATCATTGATATAATTATATCCGAATTTTGCTTTTGCACAAATGTTTGAATCCTGATTTATATGACCAAAAGCTCCATTAACTCTCCAGACAAAATTTTTCTTTACTTGGTATTCCAATTCACAACCGACCGAACAATAATTACATATTGAATTTATAGGTTCAGTTCTAACCGGACCTGGTTTAAATGTAACATTTTCAGAAATAGCAGCAGTAGGACATGCCGATATACACATTCCGCAGGATTCGCATTCTGTTTCTAATAACGATTTTCCTAAACTTGGAGCAACAAATGTATCAAATCCGCGATTTACTAGCCCTAGAGCATAAGCCCCAACAACCTCGCTACAAATCCTTACGCAACGAGCGCATAATATACATTTGTTATTATCAATTTCAATAAATGGATGATCAAATTTTACGTCAAACTGCTTAAAGTCCCCTTTCAAATTTTCCTGCGAAGCTTGATATGCAGTAGCATGTTTTTTCAAATCACAGGTATAATATTCAACACACCCACATTCAAAACATCTTGATGCCTCTAACACAGCTACCTCATCATTTTCGTAACCTAATTCCACTTCGTCAAAATTAAGTCGTTTGTTGGCAGGTAAAGTAGGCATTTCATGTCGCTTTTGAGAAACATATTTTGTTTTATAATCTTCCGGAACCTGCTTTTTGAAATTATCTTTTTTGCTGATAAATTCGTAATCTTCAACTTTAATTTCCTGACCTGTAAGGAATTGGTGACAACTCAAAGCAGCTCTGCGAGCCTGTTGAATAGCTTCTATAACTGTGGCTGGGCCTTTAACTGCATCACCGCAAGCAAAAATTTTTGAATTACCGGTTTGTAGAGTTTTTGGATTTACATCGAGATCACCCCATTTATTTAGGGAAACTTTTCCATTTTCCGAAAAGTTATTAATATCGTCTATAAACGGGGCTACAGTTTTCTGTCCTATTGCAGCAAGAATATAATCTACCGGAATATCGAAATCACTTCCTTCAATTGGAATTGGTCTTCTACGACCCGAAGCATCAGGTTCTCCCAACTCCATTTTTATGCAGGTAATAGATTTTACCTTACCTTCCTGGTCTTTATTTATTCTTTTGGGAGCAGTAAGAAACATATACTCCACTCCTTCGAGTTTTGATTCGTGAATTTCAATTGGATTCGCAGGCATTTCTTTTTCGGTCCGGCGGTACAAAACATAAACATTATCGGCATGGCAACGTATCGAAGTACGACAACAATCCATGGCTGTATTACCACCTCCAATTACTGCAACAGTTTTACCTCTAAAATCATATCTTTGTCCTGTTATTTCCATATTGCGTAAAAACTCAACTCCACCAAAAACATTAAAAGCGTCATCCCCTTCGCAACCTATAGGAGTACTACCCTGCGAACCAATTGCAAGAATTACGGCATCATAATTATCCTTCAGATTTTTATAACTAAGATTTTCGCCAAGTTTTTTATTATAATGAATTTGAGATAATCCTAATTCAAGTATAGCATTAACTTCTTTATCTATAATTTCATTAGGCAAACGATATTCAGGAATACCATACCTTAACCATCCACCCGCTTTTGGATTAGCTTCGTAAATATCGCAATAATGTCCTTGAAGCTGTAAAAACCATGCAGCGGATAAACCTCCCGGACCTGCCCCGATAATAGCAACACGCTTGCCGCTGGCTGGTTTTGGAATTGGTCGGTACCTTTCAGATGATTCGAGATCTTTATCGCTTGCAAATCTTTTAAGATAATCTATGCCTACACCGGCTCCTTCCTCCATTAAATTGCGGCGACAAGCAACTTCACATGGTCGTACACAAACACGACCACAAACTGCAGGCAATGGATTAACTTCTTTTATTAAAGCTACAGCTTCGCTATAGAGTCCTTTTTCAATCAAGGAAATATATCCCTGTACATCAACTCCGGCCGGACAGGTTTGTTTACATGGAGCAACGCAATCTGCATAGTGATTACTTACCAACAAATTCAAAGCTGTTTGTCTGGCTTTGTAAATTTTTTGGTTATCGGTAGTGATTTTCATCCCTTCGTTAATCTTTGTTGAACACGAAGGTTGAAGTCCTCGCATACCCTCAATTTCAACTACACAAACATAACAAGATGAATACGGTTCAAGTCGAGGATCATGACATAAAGTAGGAATTGTTATTCCGTATCTGGAGGCTAATTCCAGAATTGATTCTCCATCGTATCCTATTACTGGTTTGCCGTTTAATATAACATTTATCTGATTCATAACTTTTACTTTTACGAAAGATTAATAGCCTCAAACTTACACTTGCTGAAGCAAACACCACATTTAATACATACTTCCTGATCAATAAAATGCACCTGTTTTCTTTCTCCAGATATAGCATTTACAGGACAATTTTTTGCACATACAGTACAACCTGTACATTTTTCAGGATTTACTGTGTATGTAATAAGTTTTTTACAACTCTTTGCTGGGCATTTTTTATCGCGGATATGAGCCTCATACTCATTTCTGAAATATTTTATCGTTGTAAGTACTGGATTTGGAGCTGTTTGACCAAGCCCACAAAGCGAACTGTCTTTGATCTGATATGCCAATTCTTCAAGCAGTTCAATATCGCCTTCTTTGCCTTCTCCTTCACAAATTCTGGTAAGTATTTCAAGCATACGCTTCGTACCAATACGACAGAAAGTACATTTTCCGCATGATTCTTTTTGCGTAAAATCCAAAAAGAATCGAGCCATATCAACCATACAGGTAGTTTCATCCATTACTACCATACCACCGGATCCCATTATAGCACCGGTAGCTAAAATGGAATCATAATCTACAGGTGTTTCTGCTAAATAATCTGGGATACAACCACCTGAAGGTCCGCCCAATTGAACAGCTTTAAATTTTTTATCTCCCTGAATACCACCACCAAGTTTGAAAATTATATCTTTTATTGATATTCCCATCGGAACTTCCACAAGACCTCCTCGTTTAATTTTTCCGGTTAAGGCAAAAACTTTTGTTCCTTTTGATTTTTCAGTTCCATACTTATTAAATGATTGTGCTCCGTTTAAAACTATATATGGCACATTGGCAAAAGTTTCAACGTTGTTAATATTTGTAGGTTTTTTCCATAATCCCGATACAGCAGGAAATGGAGGACGCTTGCGAGGCATCCCTCTGCGACCTTCTACTGATGCCATCAGAGCAGTTTCTTCTCCGCAAACAAAAGCTCCGGCACCTTCTTTTACATAAATATCGAAATTCCAACCTTTTTTACCGTAAATATCTTTGCCTAAATAGCCCTTAGTACGAGCCTGTTCTATTGCAATATTCAATCGTTTAATCGCTAATGGATATTCGGCTCTACAGTAAATTACTCCCTGAGTAGCTCCTATTGCATAAGCAGCTATGGTCATACCTTCTAGAACTGAATGGGGATCACCTTCCAATACTGATCTATCCATAAAAGCTCCGGGGTCACCTTCGTCGGCATTACAAATTATATATTTTTCGTCGGATTTACTGTTGAATGCAAATTTCCATTTTAAACCCGTGGGAAATCCACCTCCTCCCCTGCCACGTAAACCACTGTCAATTATAGTTTGTATAACCGTTTCCTGAGAAATGTTATTATTTAATATCTTTTTTACTGCCAAATAACCTCCGGCATTTTCGTATTCTTCGATTACCTCAGGATTTATTACTCCACAATTACGTAAAGCAATTTTTACCTGATTTTTCCAGTAGGAGTCGTCTTCGTTTTCGAAAAGGTCGGTTTTTACAATATATTCCTTAACAGGTTCTCCGGTTTTAATGTGCTTTTCAATTATTTCAGTAATTTTAACATCGTCAATTTCGCCGTACAAATAAGAACCTGTATCATCAATAATTTCAACGAGTGGTTCCCGATAGCACATCCCGATACAACCAGTTTTTGTAAGTTCAAAATTTAATTTTTCTTGTTCTTTAATAGCTAAAATTTTATCATAAACTTTGTTAGCTCCTGCTGCAATTCCGCAACTGGCTAAACCGACAAGAACTTTCATTTGTTCCATAGTAAAAAAATGAATTAATTATTGTGTTTTAACTGATATTCCTTAATAATATTAACAGCAGTTTTACCGCTAAGTTTCCCGAAAACTTCGTCATCAATCATAAGTACAGGAGCCAAAGAACAACATCCTAGACAAGCCACTGATTCAACAGTGTAAAATCCATCGGGTGTAGTTTCTCCATCTGAAATTTTAAGAGCTTCGAGAATGCTTTCGGTAATTATGTTAGCTCCCTGTACGTGACAGGCTGTACCGTGGCAAACTTTTACAATATGTTTTCCTACGGGTTTTAATCTAAACTGTGCATAAAAAGTAGCAACTCCGTAAAGTTCGCTCTTTTTAATCCCTGTTTTTTCGCTAATTAAATCAAAGGCTTTCTCAGGCAAATAACCATATATTTGTTGTACTGCCTGCAAAACAGGAATAGTTATCCCTTTTTTGTTTTTAAATTTTTCAATCACACTATCGAGTTGAGATAAATCAACTACTTCATGATTATCTTCACGATTTTCTAATGCAATTCTTTGAATACGCATAATAATGATTTTTTTTACGAAAATAAAAAAAAAGAGGACAGAAACTGCCCTCTTTTAAAAATAATTACACAATACCTTGTGCTATCATAGCATCGGCAACTTTTACAAAACCACCGATATTTGCACCGTCAACATAATTTACTGAACCATCGGGTTTAGTTCCGTATTTAACGCAGGTTTTGTGAATATTAATCATAATTTGGTGTAAATGTCTGTCAACTTCTTCTCTGCTCCACGACATACGCATAGAGTTCTGAGTCATTTCAAGACCTGAATTTGCAACACCACCGGCATTTGCAGCTTTACCCGGTGCGTATAATATTTTGTGTTCGAGGAATATTTCAACTGCTTCGGGAGTACTTGGCATATTAGCTCCTTCCGATACACAGAAGCATCCATTTTTGATTAGAGTAGAAGCATCTTCGCCGTTGATTTCATTTTGAGTAGCACACGGAAGAGCAATATCACATTTAATTCCCCATGGAGTTTTATTTTCATAGTATTCGCAACCGTACTTTCCGGCATATTCTTTAATACGTCCGCGTTTAACATTTTTAAGCCACATCAAATATTTGAGTTTTTCATCGTCAATACCAGCCGGATCGTAAATAAATCCGTTTGAATCAGATGCAGTTACAACTTTTCCTCCAAGTTGATTTACTTTTTCGATTGCAAATTGAGCAACATTACCCGAACCACTAACAACAACAATTTTATCTTTAAATGATTCTCCACGGGTTTTTAACATTTCTTCTGCAAAATAAACGCACCCATAACCTGTAGCTTCAGGACGAATTAAAGAACCACCCCATTCAATACCTTTACCAGTAAGCACTCCGGTAAATTCATTACGCAAGCGTTTGTATTGTCCAAACATATATCCGATTTCGCGTCCACCAACACCAATATCTCCGGCGGGAACGTCTCTATCAGGGCCGATATGACGGGCAAGTTCTGTCATAAAGCTCTGGCAAAAACGCATTACTTCGTTATCCGATTTCCCTTTAGGATCGAAATCACTACCACCTTTTCCACCACCCATTGGTAAAGTTGTTAATGAGTTTTTGAATACTTGCTCGAATGCTAAAAATTTAAGAATGCTTAAATTTACAGTTGGGTGAAAACGCAAACCACCTTTGTATGGACCAATTGCACTGTTCATCTCTATTCTGTAACCACGATTAACTTGAATGTCGCCTTTGTCATCAATCCATGGAACTCTGAAAATAATTATTCTTTCGGCTTCTACCATTCTTTCTAGAACCTTATGCTCTTTATATTTAGGATTTTCATCAATAAAAGGCATTAAAGATTCTACTACTTCTCGTACTGCCTGCAAAAATTCAGGTTCGCTTGGATTTTTTGCAATAACCTTTGCCATAAAGGCATCCACTTGAGTACTGATAGCTTTGTTTTCCATAATAATAAAAATTTGAAGTTAGTGTTTTGGTTAATTTTCATTTCAAAATTAACAATATATTATTACAAAACAACCATCAAAATGATATTCTACAACATATTTATTGATTTTTGTCAATTTTAGTGCTATTATACAACATCAAAATTGATTTGCATCATATTATGTTTTTATATATTTTTATGATTAAAACTTATGATTATGAACCTGAATGAAAATAATAATCAGAAAATAAATTACGATAAGCTATTAAAAGAAAATCAGGAACGGTTAAAAGAATTAAACTGTATAAATAAAACCACAGAATTAATTAAAAAGGGATTAAGCATAAACGAAACTTTGCAAAAAATTTGTAATCTCATGACCAATGCTTATCAACATTCTGAATATACAGTTTGTTCAATTGAATATGAAGGCAAAAAATATATATCAAATTTTTTTCTAGAAACTAAATGGAAACAAACAGCAGAATTTACCACAGCTGAAGGAAAGCAAGGACAAATTAATGTATATTACACAAAAGAATTCCCTCAAGAAAGCGATGAAGGTCCTTTCCTTATTGAAGAAAGAAACTTAATTAATAATATTGCCACACTAATTTCTAACTTCATCAACAGTGCAAAAATCAAAGAAATTATAAATTATGAAGAACCAAAAATTGACATTTCCAATATTCAGCAGTCAGCTCAACAATATAGCAGGCAACTATTACAAAGATTTTTGAACAGAGACTATTATGAAAGAGATATATACCACGACTTGATGCCTTTTAAAGTAAAAGAAATATTACTTATTGCTAATCTTTACGACGCTTTCAGCATTGAAAAAGAAGGAAGATTTACTGAACATATCCTTGGTGAATATTATAAATTAAATCTTACTTCTTTACCTAGAATTACAGGTTGTTCGAGCGAAAACGAAGCTTTGTATTTATTAAAACATCGTCATTTTGATTTGATAATAATTATGATGGGTTCAGACAAAAAATTTCCTTTTGTTGTTTGCGAAAAAATAAAGGAACATCATAATTACATATCAACCTATTTACTCCTTAACAATGATAATGACATACAATATCTCAAAAAATACAGTTTTTATAAATCAAGTTTCGACAAAGTATTTGTTTGGAATGGAGATTCCAAAATATTTTTTGCAATGGTAAAACTTTTAGAAGATAAAGTTAATATTGAAAATGATGCCAAACTTGGAGTTGTTCAAGCGGTTCTTATAGTCGAGGATTCTCCAAAATATTACAGCAGATATTTACCGGCAGTTTATAGTGCTATTCTGGAGCAAACACAAAAACTTATCGAAGAGGTTAATACCGATGAATTGTACAAAGTATTGAAGCTAAGAGCCAGACCAAAAGTTTTACATGCCTGCACATACGAAGAAGCTATACATTATTATAATATGTATCAAGATATAATAGTTTGTGTTATCACAGATATAAGATTTCCAAAAGATAGAAAAGAAGATTCCAATGCGGGTTTTGAGCTTGTAAAATACATTCAAGCATATAATTCGTTTATACCAATTTTGATGCAATCCTCAGAACAAGAAAACATAAAAAAAGCATCAGAATTGGGAACTATGTTTCTTAATAAACTTTCAGAAAGCTTGATTCAAGACATAAAATATTTCATTTCATTTCATTTGGGGTTTGGAAATTTTGTTTTTAGATCTAACGAAGGTCAACAACTTGCAGTAGCTAAAAACCTTAAAGAATTTGAAACTTTATTATACCAAATTCCGGAAGATTCTTTAACATTTCATGCTCTAAAAAACCACTTCTCACTATGGATGATGGCTAGAGGTGAAATTGAAATTGCCAGAAAAATTAAACCTTATAAAATAACAGACTTTAAAAATCCCGAAGAAATTCGAGAATTTCTCTTAAAAATCATTCAGAAACATAAAATTGAAAAAGCAAAAGGAAAAATTGTTCAGTTCGACCCCGACATTGTAAAGGAAGAAAGCAACATTGTAATGCTTAACAGCGGAGCCTTGGGCGGCAAAGGCAGAGGATTGGCTTTTGTAAATACACTAATTTATAATTACGACTTTTCGAATGTTATTCCGGGAATTATTATTCGTACTCCAGCAACAAGCATTATCGGTACCGACGAGTTTGATATATTTATGCAAAAAAACAAACTCTATCAGGTTATACATGAAGAAAATGATTACAATATTATAAAAGCCAAGTTTGTTAAGGCAAATTTGTCTTTCGAGCTAAGCAAAAAACTTAAAGCGTTTATTAAATCAATTAAAAAGCCTCTTGCCATAAGATCATCGAGTTTGTTGGAAGATTCTTTAAGCCAACCTTTTTCGGGAGTATTCGAGACTTATTTACTTCCCAATAATCATCCGGACGACAATGTACGTCTGAAACAACTTGAAACGGCAATAAAGTTAGTATATGCCTCCGTTTTTGCTCCAAATGCGAGATTGTACTTCGAAGCCATAAATTACCGAATCGAAGAAGAAAAAATGGCAGTGGTTATTCAGGAAGTGGTTGGAAAACAACATCAGGATTATTATTATCCACATATTAGCGGAACAGCTCAATCACATAATTTTTACCCTGTAGGTTATATGAAACCTGAGGAAGGTTTTGCAGTAATTGCCTTAGGCTTAGGTCAATATGTTGTTGAAGGAGAAAAAACATACAGGTTTTCTCCACAATATCCAAAAATTGATATAACAAGCCTCAAAGACCTTGTTAACAATTCGCAATCAGAGTTTTATGCAATAAATTTGAAAAAATCTGAACCGGATTTACTCGAAGGCGAAAATGCCGGACTAATGCGGCTTGATTTGTACGATGCTGAAATGCATGGAACAATAAAACACCTTGCTTCTACTTATGACCCTTATAACGACACGATAGAAGCCGGAATAAATAAAACAGGACCCAGAGTACTCAATTTTGCCGACATTTTAAAATACGAATACATACCCTTAGCTCAAACGTTACAAGTTGTGCTATGTATTGTAAAAGAAGCTATGGGAACTCCTGTTGAAATAGAATTTGCAGTAACCCTCGATAAAGATCCACCCCACAATCTTCCTTCTTTTTATCTTCTACAAATAAAACCTCTTTTAGGAAACCAAAATGATTTTAAAGTTGAGTTCGAAAAATATTCAAAGAAAAACACTTTATTAAGATCCTCGAAAAGTATGGGGAATGGTAAAATTGAAGGAATATACGATGTTATTTTTGTTATGCCGGAAGTTTTCGACAATCTTAAAACCGAACAAATGGCCGAAGAAATTGATAAAATTAACAGAGAATTTTTAAAAACAAACCGAAAATATATTTTAATAGGTCCCGGACGCTGGGGATCTCGTGATAAGTTTATTGGAATTCCTGTAGTTTGGTCGCAAATTTCGGCAGCAAAAGTAATTGTCGAAATGGAGTTACCAAATTTTCCACTAGATGCTTCTTTAGGTTCTCATTTTTTTCATAACGTAACAGCAATGAGCGTGGGGTATTTTTCGGTAAAACAATTTAATGAATTTGACTTTATCAATTGGGAGATACTTAATAATGCTGAAACAGTAGAAACTTTACAATATTTTAAACATGTAAAATTCAATAACCCGATTACTGTTTTAATGGATGGTAGTCAACAAAAAGCAATTATAATAAACATAAACTAGCATTTCGAAATCGCTACTAATTACGATTCTAAACATATTTTGTGCAAATTATATAAAATACTAATTTTTAAACTGAAATAAATCATAAATGTACAAGACTAAATTAAGACAGTCCCTAAAAATCTCAATTAAATTGGCTTTGATAATCTGCATAATTGTTGAATATTGATTGTTGCATACTGAATTTTTTCGTAAAAAAGCATCAAGCAGGGTAAAGCCTTAATCAAAAATTCCTGTGCCAAAGGCTTTGCCGTACTATTTTTGCTCTGCATGTGATATTAAAGATTTTTAGAAAAAATTCAGGTAGCGACGAGCTTTTTCTTTTTTTACTTTTCTTTTTAAGCGGCATAAAAAGGGAATTAACTACAACAAACAGAACAATCCACTCCAAGCCTTACAGTAAAACTTAAATTAAAACCATAATAAGCAATTGAAAATTAATGAACTTTGCTTAATGTGTGGAATCGGCTACGCACAGCCACAGCTAAGTTCCGAAATACGGGCGTTTCGAGAGCCTCAACGCCCTAATGTGTTGGTCTTACGACAATTTTGGCATTTTCTAATGCGTAATTTTGTTTAAATATCTTATTATCCTTTAGCAAATTAAGCTTAATTCCTTAATAAAAATTGTGTAAAAAAAAACGCCACAAAAATTTCTTGACGGTTTTTAAAAGAATTAATTAGAAAATTATTTAACTGCAATTGTTTCAATTTCGATTAAGACTCCCAATGGCAATTCCTTCACTGCAAAAGCAGCTCTGGCTGGAGGATTTTCATTGTAGTATTTTGAATAAACTTCATTCATGGCTTTAAAATTTGCCATATCACTCAATAAACATGTTGATTTAACAACATTTGAATAATCATAACCAGCATCTTTAAGGATGACGCCAATGTTTTTCATAACCTGTTCGGTTTGAGCCTGAATACCTTCAGGGATTTCACCTGTCTCAGGATTTACGGGAATTTGTCCTGATATAAATAACATCCCGTTTATTTCGATTGCTTGAGAATAAGGGCCAATTGCTTTTGGTGCTTTTGATGTACTAATTACTTTTTTCATCATTGTTAATTTTAGTAAACTTTAGGTTCAATTTCTCCTCTCAAAACCAATAATCCGTTCATTGCAAGAGCAAACATTTCATCTTCTCCTGGATATACTTTAAGGGGGGCAATAAATCCGACCATTTCTTCGATAAATGAACAGAATTGCTTGTTATATGCAATACCGCCTGTTAAAATAATAGCATCTACTTTACCTTTAAGCACTGCAGAAAGAGCCCCAATTTCCTTGGCTACCTGATAAGCCATTGCGTTGGATATAAATTGAGCTTTTTCGTCTCCATTTTTTGCTCTCATTTCAACTTCGTAGGCATCGTTTGTGCCAAGATAAGCAGCAAAGCCTCCGTTACCTTTAAGCATTAAATTAATTTCTTTTAGAGAATACTTACCGCTAAAACATATTTTCACAAGCTGTCCTGCAGGCAATGTGCCAGAACGTTCGGGAGAAAAAGGTCCTTCTCCGTTGAGAGCATTGTTAACATCAACAACTCTACCTTTATGATGAGCTCCAACAGAAATTCCTCCGCCCAAATGAGCAATAATAAAATTTAGGTCTTCGTATCTAGCATTCATATCATTTGCACAACGGCGAGCAATGGCTTTCTGGTTTAAGGCATGGAAAATAGAAATTCTTTCGAAAAGAGGATGTCCTGCAATGCGGGCAATATCTTCCATTTCGTCAACAACAACAGGGTCGGCTATGTATGCTTTAACCCCATTAAGTTCTTTAGCAAGATCGTCAGCAATAAGTCCTCCAAGATTGCTTGCATGTTCGCCTATAGGAGAATTGCGAAGATCGTTTTTCATTTTTTTGTTGATCTCATAAACCCCTGAAGGTATTGGATTAATAAGCCCACCTCGACCCATTATGCAATCAATTGTCGAAAAATCTTCGCCGGCATTTTTAAGTTCTTCAAGTATAGCATTTTTTCTAAACTCATATTGGTCGGCTATACTTGCAAAAGGAGCTAAATCCTCTGTAGAATGTTTGATATTTTTTTGAAAAACTTTGGTTTCATTTTCAAAAATTGCAATTTTTGTAGAAGTTGAACCCGGATTTATTGCTAATATTCTGAATTTTCTCATTTTTTAATCCCGAATTTTTTGTTAATAAATATTTTATTTCGCTGCTAATGCTGCCATTGCAATGGAGTAGGTTTTAGTTGAAGCGGAATCACCTCTTGAAGATAAAACAGCAGGACATTTTGCTCCAACAAGCATTGCTCCCATTTTAGCATTTAATAATTTTGATGCTGTTTTGTAAAATACATTTGCGGCTTCGATATTTGGAAATACTAAACAATCCGCTTCACCATTAACAACAGATTTAAGTTTTTTAATTTCGACAGATTCCTTATCAATTGCAACGTCGAGTGCCAGAGGACCATCAACTAGAGCCCCTTTAATCTGACCTCTTTCAGCCATTTTAGAAATTATTGCAGCATCAACACAAGCTTGCATCCCTGCTGACATTTGTTCTGTTGCTGCTATTAAAGCCACTTTTGGCTGCTCTATACCCAAAGAATGAGCCATTGAAATTACATAATTGGTAATAGCAATTTTTTGGCTCAAATCCGGGGCAGGTAAAACTGCTACATCTGATACTACCAATAATTTAGGATAATTATCAATTTCCATTACTACAACATGACTTAGAACAGCTTTAGGTGGCAATAATCCTTTTTCTTTATCCAATATTGCACGCATGTATTTGTCGGTACTTACCAGACCCTTCATTAAAAATTCGGCTTCACCTTCATTAATTAACTGAACAGCTTTACGTGTAGCTGCCATTTCGTCGGGTTCGTGAATTACCTTAAATTTACCGAAATCAATCTTCTCGCGTTCGCAAATCTTTTTAACCTCATTTTCATCACCTACTAATATCCCTTCAATAATTCCCAAATCAATAGCGTTACTCACTGCTTCGATTGTATGTGAATCATTTGCAAAGGCAACAGATAATCTTTTACGTGGTTTTGACTTTACTGCTGCTATAATCTCATCCATTTTAGTTATATTCATAGCTGTAAATTTTAAAATTAGATGGGCTAAATTATTATTATTATTTAGATTGTCAAAAATTAATTTTTGTTTTTTCAACGATTTATTAAAAATTTCTTCCCAATATTAAATTATTGTTAAGAAATTATTTCCGAAACATTAAACTCTACAATATTTTTATTTTTGTCAAAAATTGAGCATTATGAAAAATTTTTTAGCGTTGTTCGTATCAGTTTTTTTTATTAACACTCTAACAGCACAGGAAGAAAAAGCAAACCTAATATCATATAAGCCTATATTTTTAATTTATTCAAATTTCTATAAAGGAATATCAAAATCAAGTCCTGAATCAAATTTTGATGTTCGCAGAGCATATTTCGGATATGACTTTTTTCTCAATAATGAATTTGCAGCAATGATTCGGCTTGATATTGGATCGCCAGATGAAAGACAAAATTATTCTCTGACACGTAGAAATGCGTATGTTAGAAATGCATTTATTTCATATAATCATAACAATTTAAAAATTGATTTTGGTATTATTGATAATTTTCATCACAAACTGCAAGAAAAAAACTGGGAGAAAAGATATATTTATAAAACTTTTCTCGATGAATATAAATTTGTTACGGGGTCAGACCTCGGAATAAAAATCAGCTGTAAATTCTTGAAAAATTTTATACTTAACACATCTATCACAAATGGAGAATATCTTTCGAATATTGCGGGTTTTATTAAATATTTTTATTCTGCCGGATTGGATTATATACCTTCAAAAAAATTTAATGCTCGCATTGTTTCAAAATATTCAAATAGAACAGATAATAATCTTTCAACTAGTATCTTTTTATACGGAAACATAGTAGAAAAAATAAGGCTTGGAGGAGAATCAATTTTAAAAATTTATTTCAAAGAACCAATAAAAAAATACAATTTTGGATACAATATTTTTGCAATTTACGACATAAATGAGAAAATTAATCTTTTTATAAGATATGATGACATAAAATCAAACTTACCGGAGAATTACACAATACCATGGAATCTCCCATTTGATGGTTCTGCACTTTTGGCAGGAGTTGAATATAAGTTTAACAACAACGTTAGATTATCATTAAATTATCAGGACTGGTATCCTTTTGCTGCAAATTTGCCAAATAAATCTTTCATTTACTTGAATGTTGAATTTGGAATTTTCGAATCATATAAAAGACTTTAATTATGAATAAAAATAGTATAATATTAGTTTTAGCAGGTTTAATAATATTAGTTTTTTCATCCTGCAGGAAAAGTGAATATGTAACTGAAGAAACAATTATCCTTAAAGATGAAGGCGGTGGTATTGGAACCCTTACACTAAAAGAAGGAAAAAGGTACCTTGTGGATGGTTTCGTTTTTGTTAATGAAGGACAAGTTTTAACAATTGAACCGGGAGCTATTATAAGATTTAAAACAGGAACCGGCGAAAATACGTCTGCTCTGATAGTTTGTCGTGGTGGTAAAATTATTGCTGAAGGTACTGAATCTAAACCGATAATCTTCACTGCCGAAAGTGATGATCTCAATGGAAACATTCCTTTACAAGTCTCAGGATTGTGGGGAGGTATCATAATTCTGGGAAATGCTCCCATAAATGCTTATAGTACTATCTCAAGAATTGAAGGAGTTCCTATCTATGACGAACGTACTGAATATGGAGGAAATAACCCTGACGATGATAGTGGTATTTTAAAATATGTGTCGATTCGTCATGCAGGTTCATTACTAACTCCAGGAAATGAGATAAACGGACTAACTCTCGGGGGAGTAGGTCGCGGAACAACTATTGAATTTGTTGAAGTCATATCCAACAGTGATGACGGTTTTGAATTTTTTGGTGGAACAGTTAACTGCCGATATCTTATTTCTGCTTTCTGCGAAGACGATGCTTTCGATTTCGATGATGGATATATAGGAAATTGTCAATTTTTATTAGCCATCCAAACTAATTCTGCAGGCGATTTCCTAATTGAACATGACGGCGGATATAATGAATATATTAATTGCACAAAACCAACTATTGCAAATGCAACTGTTATTGGCAGAGGAATAACAGGAAACAGAGGAACTATTCTCTTCCGTAACGGTAGCGGTGGAATTTATAAAAATTCTTTATTCATAAATCAAGCCTGGGGAGTTAATATTCAGTATGAAAACACAAACCATGATGCATTTTCAAAATTCCTCAACGGTACACTCAAAATCGAAAACAACATTTTTTATTATATCGGTTACAGCGATGATTATCCCCTTCTTAAATTGATAAGTAACACCCAAGCAATTCCACAAGAAAAACAAGAACAATTAAATTCATATTTCCATCAAGCCGGGAATCTCATTAAAAATCCAGGAATAAGAATAGAAAACAATGGAATATATATAATACCCGAAAGCGATGTTTCAATGCCCTTGCTTAACGAACAAAAAAGTTGGTTTATCCCCACAGATTATGCAGGAGCATTTAAAAATGTTAATTGGACTGAAGGATGGTCATATCTCTATCAAAAAGGTTTTATTAAATGAAAGAAAAAACAGAAATACGCAAGTTTTATTCAAAATTATCAAAGGCAATTCAAAATTTTAATTTAATTTCGGAAGGCGACAGAATTTTGATTGGCGTTTCAGGAGGAAAAGATTCCGTTAGTTTGCTACACGGATTAGCAAGATTAAAAAAATACGAAAAAACAAATTTTGAAATTTTTGCTGCACATATCGAAATAACAAGCGTTCCATACAAAATAGACAAAACTTATCTTGAAAATTTTTGTTACGAAAATAATATTAAATTTATCTTCGAGAAAATTGATGTTGATTTCTCCGAACGTAAAAACAAATCGCATTGTTTTGTCTGCTCATGGCATAGGAGAAAGAAACTTTTCGAAACAGCTCACTCTTTTAATTGTAATAAATTAGCACTTGGACACCATCTCGATGATGCCATAGAAACACTTATTATTAATATGTGTTACCATAACAGTATAAGCTCCATGCCCGCAAAACTTGATATGTTCGACGGAAAAATTCAATTAATTCGTCCTTTGATTCTTTTAAAAAATGAGGAAATAAAAAAGTTTGCATCAGCTATGAATATTCCCGCAGAAATTGAAACTTGTCCTTTTGATGATAAAACAAAAAGAAATCAGGCCGGTGAAATAGTAAAAGAAATGGAAAATAGATTCAAATTTGCCAAAAATTCGATTTTTAATTCTATGTCGAAAATCTACTTAAAATATTTACCTGTACCCGAAAACGAAAATCCTATTATCGAAGATTTAAACGTCCCAAATAAAAAAGATAAAAAATAAATAAATAAACTATTTATAAAAAATCATTCTTAATGTAAATCTAAAATCCAGTAAAATTTTGATGTCCGCTTATTTTATTCATCTATTTTGAATATATTAGAGATAAAAGTTAGGAAAAAAGTAAATACTAAATTTTATAACCTACTCAATATCTAATGACCATAATAACTCTTTAATACTAAAAAATTAATTACACATCATGAAAATACATTTGCACATAAATGAGCTAAATTATTTATTTAATAAATTTATCATCTTCATTAATTTCTCATTTTTGAATTAATTTAAATTTCACCAAATTAAATAAGACCATAATATTCAAAATTAAATATTTTATATAATTTTTTAATAAGACACTTAAAATAATTTGTTTTATGAACAATAGTTCATTATCTTTGTATCGAACTATTGTTTATTTGTAATATGACTCCAAGAATAAAAATAATAAGAAAAGTTTCAGATCCACCAGTTGTTAAGGGTTTTAATCCTTATGGTTTAGAATTAGGAAATCAAAAATTGGAGCCGATTAATTTATTTTATGAGGAATATGAAGCTATACGTCTAAGCGACTATGACATGCTTAATCATTATCAGGCATCTGTTATGATGGGAGTTTCCAGACCAACCTTTACAAGAATATATGCATCTGCTCTTCAAAAAATTGCTAAGGCTTTTGTTGAAGGGAGACAAATTTCTATTGAAGGAGGTAAAGTTTATTTCGACAGCGACTGGTACCATTGTAAAAAATGTGGCTGTTACTTCAATAATCCTGAAAAAGAAAATTCTGTTATTAATTGTCCACTTTGTGGAAATCAACAGATTGATAAATTTGATTATGAGAACAACAAAACAGACACTATTAATAAGGCATGTTATGATATGTGTATATGCCCTGAATGCGGGTTTGAACAAGAACATCAATTCGGACAGCCGTGTAGCACACAAATTTGTCAAAAATGTAATAGTTTTATGAAAAGAAAAGGAAGTAAAAATTGCAGAAATTTTAAAAATCAATAATATGAAAGTTGCCATTACATCAACAGGGGATTCATTAGAATCAACAATCGATCAACGTTTTGGTCGTTGTGCTTACTTTGTGATTTACGACATAGAAAGCAAAGCCATTGAATTTATTCCCAATCCGAATAAAGATGCAGAAGAAGGAGCCGGTCCTGCATCAGTGCAGTTAGTTGCTTCTCGCAATGTTAGTAAAATTGTATCTGGTGAATTCGGAATGAAAATAAAATCGTTGTTAGATAGCTTAAAAATTCAAATGATTGTTCTAAAAGAACCTGAAAAGAAAATTCGAGAAATTATAGAAATGTTGAACCATTTAAATTTAAACAATTCCAAAGCTTGATGGTAGAAGTCCTGAAGGACTTGGCACTAATTCTGGTCGTAAATTAGTAAATTGCAGCAATGCAACAGTTTATTAAAAAATTACAAAACTGTGTAAAGTAATAGTTAAAAGAATTAATGCCAGATGTGTCAAAAAAAAAAGGAGAACGATAAAAAACGGGAAACAATAATATTAACAATTTAAAAAGGAGGTCATTATGCCAGGTTTTAATCAAACAGGCCCTAACGGACAAGATCCTATGACAGGCCGAAGGATGGGACGTTGTACCAATTTCGGTGCAAATCTTAAAAATCAATCTGCTACAATTGCCTATGAAGATCCAAGCAAAAACGATTCTGAGAATATTCAGGGATTTGGTTTTGGAAGAGGTTTGGGTCTTGGTAGAGGCAAAAGAGGAAGAGGAATGGGAATGGGACGACAAAATCGTTTCAGAAGCGGACAATAATAATAATAATAACGAGAGGTTAATAAAAATTCCTCTCGTTATTTTCAGAAAACAGTTTAATCATTAAAAATTCTTATTATGGAAAATCAAGAAAAATTTTCAATGCCTCGCATAGGTGAAATGGCTCCAGAATTTAAAGCAGTAACAACACAAGGAGAAATTAATTTTCCTTCAGATTACAAAGGAAGTTGGGTTATCCTTTTTAGTCATCCTGCTGATTTTACACCAGTTTGCACTTCGGAGTTTATGACTTTTGCCACAATGGAAGCAAAATTTAATGAAGCAAATTGTAAACTAGTAGGTCTATCTGTTGATGGACTATACAGTCATATTGCATGGCTAAGAACCATCAAAGAAAAGATTGAGTACAAAGGAATGAAAAATGTTGAAGTAACATTTCCCTTGATTGAAGATATAACCATGGAAGTGGCTCAAAAATACGGAATGATAATGCCCGGAGAGAGCAACACTAAAGCTGTTCGTGCGGTGTTTGTAATTGACCCCAAAGGAATTATTAGAGCTATTATATATTATCCATCAAGTTTAGGTCGTAATTTTGAAGAATTGTATCGTATAATCATAGCATTGCAAGCAGCAGATAAATTTAACGTAGCAACACCAGCAGATTGGCAACCCGGAGATGATGTTATTGTTCCTACTGCTGGTTCTTGTGGTATTGCAAAAGAGAGAATGGAAAGCAAAGACGAGAATATAAAATGTTACGATTGGTTCTTCTGTACCAAAAAGATTGATAAAGAAACTATTTTTAAAAAACTTTTGAAAAAATAACAGTATGAAAAAAATTATTGCCATTCCGTTAGAAAACGGAGTATTATGTGCTCATTTTGGGCATTGTCAAACGTTCGCTATAGTAAATGTTGAAAATAATGTAATAACTGATATCAAAGAAGTAATACCACCGGAACATGTCCCCGGTTTATATCCTAGATGGATTGCTCAATTTGGCGTAACCGATGTTATTGCTGGTGGTATGGGACAACAAGCAATTATGCTGTTCAATAAACAAAACATTAATGCTTTTGTTGGAGCACCCGTAAAAACTGCAAAAGAGCTTGTTACCGATTTTTTAGCCAACAAGTTAAGTCTTGAGGCTAACTATTGCAATCACGATGGAACCCATGAACACGGGAATTGCCAACATTAAGCGGATGAATGAAACAGATGAGCGTTGTAAAAGTTGTTTCCTTAACTCTTATAAACGCTTGTTTGAAAAGTTTAACGTTGGTATAAATCACCGTCAGCAGTTCATGTCTTTTTATCAAGAGGTAATCAATAAGAAAAAGCATCTGTCAAGTCCCGAGATACAAAGGGAGCTGAATAATGGTTTCTGTAAAATTATTAATGTATCTGATCTTTATAAAGAAGAAAAGAGAAAGAGTAATAGTATAGCATTAGATATATACAGCAAATGGAAACCAATAATCTTTTCATCGGCAAATCCCTTTGATTTAGCACTTCGACTTTCCATTGCCGGAAATATTATTGATTATGGGGCAAATAATAACTTCAATATAGAAGAAACGATCCAAGCTGTTTTAAGTGCATCGTTTGCTATTGACCATTCAGAACTTCTTCAGAACAAAATAAAAAGAGCCGAAAGGATTTTGTATTTAGGCGACAATGCAGGAGAAATAGTTTTTGACAAGCTTTTAATTAAAACAATGTTACCTCGCAAAGTTTTTTATGCTGTTAAAGGAGCACCAGTATTGAACGATGTAACAACCACAGATGCTAAAGAAGTTGGAATGGAGTTAGTTGCAGAGATAATTTCAAACGGATACGATGCTCCTTCAACAGTTTTAAATAAATGCAGCAAAAACTTTCTTGAGGTTTACAATTCGGCTGATTTAATTATTTCAAAGGGACAGGGGAATTATGAGGGATTGATGAATGAAAACGATGATCGGATTTTTTTCTTGCTGATGGTAAAATGCGATTTCATTGCCGAAAAACTTAATCTTGAAAAGAACAGTTTTGTTGTGTATAACAAAAATTTATAAATTATGGAACTAGTTTTTATTATCGCAGCAGCAATCATAGCAAACATGGGGAGTGTATTTATAGCTACCAGTTTATTTTTCTTAAAAACCAAAAACATTGATAAAATTGCTCTCTATTTATCTTACTTAGCCGGTGGTGTTTTATTAGGTGCCGCGTTTTTAGGAATATTACCAAAAGCAATGAATAAATTAACACCTGTTCCTGTTTTGCAAACAGTTTTAATTGGATTGTTGTTTTTCTTCTTGCTCGAAAAAATTGTGCTTTGGCGAATGTGTGGAAACAAAGATTGCGAAAGACACTCTGAAGCAACTGCCCCATTGATATTGATAGGAGGAGGTTTTCATAATATCATTGATGGAGTTTTAATTGGAACCGCCTTTTTAACTTCTACAGAACTCGGATGGTTTATGGCTATTTCAGTTTTTTCGCATGAAGTACCCAAAAAATTCGGAGAATTTGGTGTTTTATTAAACCACTTCTATTCAAAATCAAAAACATTCTTCCTAAGTTTATTGGCGGCAAGTATGAGCATCATTGGGGGTATTATAACATATTTTGTTTTTGCCAATACTAAAGTACTTTTACCATACATATTGGCCTTTTCGGCTGCTGGATTTATCTATGTCTCGTTAGCAGACCTTACTCCTGAAATGCATAAAAAAACTGGGTTAAAAAATTCAGTGCTTCAATTAATTTTTATTTTATTAGGTATTGCCATAATGTTTATCATTTTGCATCATAAATAATTTATAGTTTAAAAATACAACATTTAAAAATTTAATATTATGAAAAACACAGATGTATTAGTTATTGGTGGAAGTGCTGCCGGAATGGTAGCCGCTTTAACAGGGAAATCGTCATGGAGCGATAAAAGTTTTATTTTGATTAAAAAGCAAAAAGATGTAATGGTTCCTTGCGGCATTCCATACATTTTCGGAACGCTTAATAGCAGTCAATTAAACATTATGCCGGTTGATAATATGCTAGCAAAAGCAGGCATTGAATCTATTGTTAATGAAGTAGTTAGTATTGACAAAAACACAAAGATCGCAAAACTTATAAGCGGTGAAGAAATAAAATACGATAAACTTGTAATTGCAACAGGTTCTATTCCTATCGTTCCTAAATGGTTAAAAGGAACAAATCTCGAAAATTTCTTTGTTATCCCAAAAGATAAAACTTATCTTGATGAGATGAAAAGCAAAATTTCCGGATTGAAAAAAGTTGTAGTTATTGGTGCCGGCTTTATTGGAGTTGAAGTTTCAGACGAATTGGCGAAAAGCGGTCATGATGTAACCTTAATTGAAAAGGAAAAAACAATTCTTGCTTCTGCTTTCGATGAAGAAGTCGCTTCTAAAATAGAAGAAATAATTAAAAATCGTGGTATTAAGTTAATTACCGGAAATGGCGTTAAAGAAATTATAGGAAATACAAAAGTTGAAAAGGTAAAATTAGAAAACGACACTATTCTGGACGCTGATGCTGTAATATTATCTATGGGATATCAACCTAACACAGAACTTGCAAAAAAATCAGGGATTTATTTAGATGAAAGTAATTATATCGTCGTAGATGAATATATGCGTACCCATGAAAAAGATATTTTCGCCGTTGGCGACTGTGCCCAAAAACGTGATTTTATTACTCGTAAAAGAGTACCTACCATGCTTGCTTCAACGGCATGTGCTGAAGCTCGTGTATGTGGGATGAATTTATTCGGAATTAATATTGTAAAAACTTTTAGTGGAACAATTAGTATATATAGCACAGCTATTGATGGACATGGATTTGGTACTGCAGGAATTACTGAAAGAAGAGCAAAAGAAGAAGGCATTAACATCGTTTCAGCTATTTTCGAAGGGGTTGATCGTCATCCCGGAAACATGCCCGATACAAAGAAACAAATTGTAAAACTAATTGTAGCAAAACAATCAGGTGTAATTGTTGGTGGTGAAGTAATTGGCGGTTTAAGTGCGGGTGAACTCACAAACGTTATTGGCATTATCATTCAAAATCGAATGACTATTAGTACTTTACTGACTTCTCAAATAGGTACTCATCCATGTTTAACTGCTTCGCCAGCTGCTTATCCAATAATCAAAGCTGCTGAAATGGTAGCTGCCAAAATTAAATTTTAATGAATATTTTATGAAAATTGCTATTGCCAGCGGAAAAGGGGGCACAGGTAAGACTTTAGTCTCTACTAACTTGTTTTATTCAATTAGCAAGCAAAATATTAAGAATTGTTTTCTTGTTGATTGCGATGCAGAAGAGCCAAATGACATGATATTTTTTAAAGGTAAGGTAGAGAAAACTTTTGATGTAAACCAGAAAGTTCCCGTAATAAACGAAAGCAAATGCACATATTGTGGCAAATGCCACGAATTTTGCAATTACAATGCTATTTTCATCTTACCTTCTGCTAAAATAATTAAAGTAATTGAAGATCTTTGCCATGGATGTGGCGCCTGTTCCGTCGCTTGTAAGTTTGATGCAATTAGCGAAAAAGAGGTTTCTCTTGGTACTATAAGCCGTTTTTATTTTAATAAAAGCTCAACAATTGTTGAAGCCAAAATGAAAATTGGTGTTATGTCGCCAGTTCCTGTTATAAAAGCAGCTGTAAAAGAAACGGGGAATGAAGGAATTATAATTCTTGATTCCCCGCCGGGAACCTCTTGTCCATTTATACAAACAGTTGCCACTGCAGATTATGTAATACTTGTTACCGAACCAACACCTTTTGGATTAAGTGACTTGAAGCAATCTGTTGATACACTAAAAACCATGAATAAACCATGTGGAGTCATTATAAACCGCTCAGGACTAGGAGGTAACGAAATCTACGATTATCTGAATCAATGTAACATTCCAATATTAATGGAAATTCCATTTGATAAAGAAATAGCATCTCATTATTCAAAAGGGGAATTATTTGTGAAATATAAAAAAGAATGGGAACAGCACTTTATTTCAATGTTTAACTCAATAGTCGAAAAATATGGAAATAGCAGTAATTAGCGGTAAAGGCGGAACAGGTAAAAGTAGTATAAGTGCTGCATTTGCAACATTATCCGATAAAGTTATTCTGGCTGATTGCGATGTAGATGCTGCAAATTTATATATTCTTTTCAATCCTACACACGAAGAAGAACAGATATATATTGGCGGTCAAAAAGCTATAATAGACTACTCAAAATGTTATAATTGCGGGCTGTGTGTCAGTTATTGTCGTTTCGATGCTATTTCATTTGTAAATAGTAAAGTAACAATATCCGAAGTTTCATGCGATGGATGTAAACTTTGTTCACGTATTTGTCCTGCCAATGCTATTAGTATGGTTAACAGCGATAAAAGCCTTATGTACACAGGGACATTTCGCAATGGAAAAATGGTTTATGGTCGCCTTGCCCCGGGTGAAGAAAATTCAGGTAAATTAGTAAACATGGTTCGCGATAAAGCCAAAACTATTGCAGAAGCAGAAAATATAGAAACTATTATTATTGATGGACCTCCGGGTATAGGTTGCCCTGTAATTTCAACCATCACAGGCGTTGAACATGTTGTGATTGTAACAGAACCAAGTATGTCTGGATTAAATGATCTACAACGCACCATCGAAATATGCTCAAAATTTAATCTCACAACATGGGTAATAATTAATAAATGCGATTTAAATCCTGAAATTTCAAATAAGATTCAAGAATTCTGCCTATCACATAATATAAATTTTTTATGCCGTTTACCTTTCGATCCAGAGGTTGTAAAAGCAATGATAAACAAAAAAACAATTCCCGAATATATGCCTGATTATGAAATAAATAAGTTACTAAAAAACGCTTTGAATATAATTATGAATTATGGAAGATAAAGGCTTGGTTCATATTTATACGGGTAATGGAAAAGGTAAAACAACAGCTGCTTTGGGCTTAGCAGTAAGGGCTATAGGTGCCGGTAAAAAAGTTTTTATTGGTCAATTTGTTAAAGGAATGCCTTATGCAGAACTTATTTCACTAAATTTATTTGAAAACATTACCATCAAACAATTTGGAAGAGATTGTTTCATCAATAAAAAACCTCAAAAAGAAGATTATATTGCAGCGAATGAGGGTTTGAACTATGTAAAATCTATAATTAAAAATGATGTGTACGACATTATTATACTGGATGAAATTTTTATAGCTCTTTATTTTAAACTTATAAGTTTTAATGATGTAAAAAATTTGATAACCTCTAAAAATATCAAAGTAGAACTTATTTTAACAGGGCGATATGCTCCTGAAAAATTATATGAATTGGCCGATTTAGTAACAGAAATGAAAGAAATAAAACATTATTACAATAAAGGTATTAATGCTCGAAAAGGTATTGAATTTTAATTAAACAATATAAATTTAAAAAAAATTGTTATTAAAGAAGTTATAATTCTATTATTAATTGCCACCGGCAAAATAGTAATAGAAAAGTATAAGTAATAAAAGATAATATTATTTTGTTAGTAAGAAATAGTGATGAAAGTCATTCATTAAATAATGTTAATATCGATTGAGATTAAATTCGAAAAATGTTCTTAAATTAAGATCCCAAATAAATTTCTTATTACAGTAAAATAAAATTTTTGAATGTTAATTATTTCTTTTGATTTTAGTAAAAAATTCATTCAGAGGAATAGAAGGAAACGGGAGAAAAAATTACTTGTTTAGTAAATTTGATATTACTTAACAAATCTCTCATTCAAAAACTAACATAAGATACTATATTAATAAGAAAACAAATATTTAGTTATAAAATAGACTTTTTTAAATCCAATTAGTATTTCTTTAATCAGAATAATATTAAAACAAAAGAACTAATCATTTTTAACTAAAAAATAAAAAGAAACTTTGCTAATCCCTATAATTTTATTAATTTTGGGCTAAATAATAATGAAAAAATGAAAAGATTTTTTATTTACATTATGCTTATATACATTGCTTTCTTAAGTTCTTGCAGAGTTAAAGACAACTGTGAAATTAACAATACTGGTAAGATTTCTGTAACAAACAATTACTCTCGACAAATCGAAATAATTATTAACAACACAAAACTTTTTAATCTCGAACCGGGAGAAACAAAAACCACCGATAAGCCTGTAGGAAGTTACAATATTAAGGCTCTCAGTTTTCCTGATGAATGGAATTATCAAAGTTCGATTAAACAATGCGAAACAACTCAAATCAATGTTCCTGAATAATGAACGACACAAAAACTTTAAAAGTTTTTACCGCCTCTGCAGGTTCAGGTAAAACTCAGAGCATTGCTAATGAATACATTCTTAATCTTTTTGATGACAGTATTTCTCATCGCAACATCCTTGCCATAACTTTCACAAACAAGGCAAGTGAGGAAATGAAAGAAAGAATCATCACGGAATTATATAAACTAATTTGTGGTAAGAATCCTGAGCTCGAACAAAAAATTAACAACGAATTTAATTTTAGTTCAAACGAAATTAAAGAAAAAGCAAAACTAAAATTTTTCGAATTATTACATCAATACTCTTTTTTTTCTGTTCAAACAATTGACAGTTTTTTACTGAAAATTCTAAAGAGTTTCCTGTATGAAATAAGCATAAACTTCAACTTCGATATAGAATTCGACACTCGTTCTGTGATTTCTAAAGCTGTTGACAGAATTATTGACACTGCAACCAATGACGAAAAATTAAAAAATATAATTCTCAGACTTGTCAACAAAAACATAGACGACTCTAAACGATGGGATTTTAGGAATACGCTTGCATCTTTCCTAGAACTGATTTTTAAAGACGAATTTCGTAAAGCTCAAAAAGAATTTGAAGTTTTTTTCGGCGATGAAAAAAATGTTCAGCAATTGAAAGATAAAATCAAACATACTATTGAAGACACTCATAAATTTGCAGATTCATTTTACAAAGAAATTGAAATTATTCTATCAAAGTACAATGTAGTAAAAGAAGATTTTAAAGGTGCTTCAAGAGCTCCGATAGTTAAATTCTCCAAAGAGCTTCAACTAATAAAAGTAAATTCTGATTCAGTAAGTTTTGATATTTACGACAAACCAATTTATGACAGTTTATTCTGGGTCAAACAGAGTGATTCAGGCAATAATTCTCTAATCAAAGCCGCAGATGAAATAAAAAGTTTATTGAATAGCAAAAAAGATGAACTGTTTTCAAAATTTAAAAATTTTTCCGAAGCACTCACAATACAAAAAAACTTTGATTATATTGCCCTTGTAAATTATGCCGATAGAGCAGTAAAAGATATATGCAACGAAGAAAACATTTTTTTAATCTGTGATGTTCCTGCAGTAATTTCCGAAATTGCCACTAATAACAGTAGTTCTTTCATTTTCGAAAAAGCCGGAGTAAACTTTGAGAGTTATCTGCTGGATGAATTTCAAGACACTTCCAGAATACAGTGGGAATCTTTAGCTCCGTTGTTAAAAGAAAGTTTATCCAAATCGCGAAATAAAAGTATAGTTGTCGGCGACCTAAAACAAGCAATTTATGCATGGCGAAACGGAGATTGGAAAATACTTGCTGAAGATTTGCCTCAAAAATTTAATATTTTTTTGCATCAGGTTACTCTAAAAGAAAATTGGCGTAGTGGCGAGCAGATTATAACATTTAACAATGAATTTTTCAAAAAAGCTGCAGAAATTTCTGATAACATAATTAACTCTATTGATAATAATCAGGGAAATATATTACAAACAAAAATTTACATTGATTGCAAACAAGAATTTCCTAAACATAAAAATACCAATTTTAAATCAATAGTAAGCTTAAAACTATTCAGAACAATTAAAGATAAAAATAAAGAAAAAGAGAAAAATCCAAAACCGGATTTCAAACCTATAATTGTAAGTGATTTAATATCAAAAATTGAAGAAATTCAGGAAAAGAAATACCCTGCAGGTGATATTATGATACTTTGCAGAAAAAATAAAGAAGCCTTCGAAATAGCACAAGAAATTATTAAATATGGTCAAAGTCCTGAAGCAAAACCTGGAATTGTGTACGATGTTATTTCACAAGATGCATTATTTCTAAATTCTAATAATTCGATAAAATTTATAATTTCTTGCCTTAATTATCTAATAAATTCCAAAGAAAAACTTTCACAAGCCGAAGCAGCATTCTATTATTACCTGGAAAAAAACACAAATACAGATGAAATATATTTCGATTTTGAAAATTTCATTCAAGCAATAGAAAATATTTTTGAGGATTTGATTAAAAATTCTGAAAATTTATTACTCAACGAACTTATTGAATTTATTATTATCAAAGCAGAATTAAACAAAAAAACGGAAAACATTCCTTTCATAAATGCTCTAAGAGATTTAGTTCACGAGTATCAAAAGAAAAACAATTCCGACCTTAATAATTTTCTAAAATTCTGGGAAGAAAAGTCCGATGATTTAAAAATTAAAGTCGCTGAAAAACAAAATGCAATTAAAATAATAACTATTCACAAAGCCAAAGGTTTAGCCTCAGAGTTTGTATTAATTCCTTTCTGTAATTGGAAATTTAATGAAAATTCCGGCGGAAAACAAACTTGCTGGTTACAAAATGAAAACTCTATTTTTAACGAAGTCTCGATTTGGCCTATTGATAAAAATGAAAAACTCAAAAATACTACTTTCTCAAAACACTACAATCAAATTAAAATTAATGAATTTACCGAAGCTTTCAATTTACTATATGTTGCCTTTACAAGAGCAAAAAGAGGTCTATTTGTTTACTCCGCCGATAACGAAAACTCTGTGAACAATATAATTACTTCTGCATTAGAATTGATGAATGATAAATTTATTATTGAAATCCAACAATTCGATAATTATGCTATTCAAACATATACACAAGGAAGTTACGATGAAAATATTGCTGAACAACAAATAAATCAATATATCGAAGAATATCCGTTATATCTTCCAAACAAAAAAATAAAAATAAAATCTTTCTTTGATAGCGATAAAAAAGACTTGCTTGCTTATCAAAACATTCAAAAAGGAATTCTTCTACATAAGATTCTCGAAAACACAATAAAAGCTCAAGACCTTGATTTTGCAATAAAAAAACTTTATTTTAGAGGAATTATAAATCAAGACCAACTTAAAAACTATTCAGTTTTTTTAAAGTCCCAACTCGAAAACGAGTTTATCAGGAATTGGTTTGATGGTTCTTATTCAGTTATGACCGAAAGCGAGATTCTAATTCCGGGAAAATCATCAAAACGCCCCGACCGTCTTATGTTTTCGAAAGATAAAACAGTAATTGTGGACTATAAATTTGGCACACACGAAAATACCGAATATCTTATTCAAATGGATAATTATTATAAAATATGTAATGAATTGGGATTTAAAAACATCGAAACTTATATATGGTATGTAAGCCTCGAGACTATTATACAATATTTTCCGGAAAACAAAACAATTAAACGTATTGAATTATTTTAAATTATGATAAAGAATTTTATTAAATTTTTGGTCCGAAATATACCACGTCCATGGCTTATAAGGTTCAGTAAAATTTTTTCTTTTTTTATACGTCCATTTTATATCGGTAAAAATGTTCATTGTCCTGTTTGTAATCACAGTTTCAGGAAGTTTTTACCTTACGGCAATAAAGCAGGAGAAAACAGACTCTGTCCTAATTGTCTATCGCTGGAACGTCATCGTTTGCTGTGGATTTATTTGAGCAAATACTCCGATTTCTTTAAAAAAAATATTAAATTATTGCACATTGCACCGGAACAACCCTTTTTAAAAAGGTTTAAAAAATGCGGAAATATTGATTACACTACCGCCGATATTGTGTCGCCAATTGCAGATTTGCATTTCGACATTATGCAAATTCCTTTGCCCGACAATAGCTATGACTGGATTATTTGCAATCACGTTCTTGAACATGTAGCTAACGACATCATTGCCATGAAAGAGATTTATCGTATATTAAAACCCGGGGGTATAGCAATAATGCAGGTTCCCATAAATTATGATTTTAATGAGACCCTCGAAGATGCAAGCATAACAGACCCAAAAATGAGAGAAAAAATATTCGGGCAATACGACCATGTCCGCTGGCACGGGCTTGATTATCCCAATAGACTCAAAAAAGCAGGTTTTGAAGTTACGGAATTTGATGTAAAAAAACATTTACCACCCGAAAAAATATCGCTTTATCGTTTGGATGAAAAAGAAATTTTATACATTGCTACAAAATCAAATCCCCTGTAAAAATTAACAAAAGAATGAACGCACAAATAATTACAATTGGAGACGAAATACTTATAGGTCAGATTGTTGATACCAACTCAGCATGGATTGCTAAAGAATTAAATAAATTAGGAATTAGTGTCTCAAAAATCATTAGTATTGGTGATGATGCCTCGAAAATTCAACAAACAATTACAGAAGCTTTACACAGCAGTAAAATTGTAATAATAACAGGCGGTCTCGGACCTACTAATGACGATATTACTAAAAATGTTTTATGCCAGATTTTTAATTCAGAACTCGTATTAAATAGTTATGTACTTGAAAATATCAAATTTTTACTTGACAAAAGAAACATACCTTTAAACGAAAACAACAGAAGTCAAGCTTTAGTTCCAGATAAAGCTAAAGTTCTGAACAATTTAATTGGAACTGCACCTGGGCTCATGTTTGAGAAAAATGATAAAATTCTTTTTTCTCTACCCGGGGTCCCTTATGAAATGAAATATATATTCTCTGAACACGTTATTAACGAATTACAAAATAAATTTCAACTTTTATCAAATTTTCACAAAACAATTCTAACAGCCGGGCTTGCGGAATCTGTTCTTGCCGAGAAAATTCAAGAATGGGAAAACAGTATCCCTAAAAACATCAAATTAGCTTATCTCCCCTCACCCGGTTTTATTAGATTGAGATTAAGCAAAAACAACGCAGATAAAGCGGAAATTGAAACAATTAATTTACTTGTAGAAAAATTAAAAACACTAATACCGGAAAACATTATTGCAACCGAAGATATACGACTTGAGGAAGTTCTTGGAAATTTATTAAAACAAAACAACAAAACTATATGTACTGCAGAAAGTTGTACAGGTGGTAAAATAGCAACACTAATAACCAGCATTCCAGGCAGTTCGGCATATTTTAAAGGTAGTATTATTGCTTATTCTAACGAGATAAAAGTAAAGGAACTGTCTGTTAATCCTAAAACTCTACAAACTTACGGAGCTGTGAGTGAACAAACTGTTATAGAAATGGCTGAAAACATAAGAAAAAAATTTAATACCGATTATTCAGTTGCAGTCAGTGGCATTGCCGGTCCGGATGGAGGTTCTAAACAAAAACCTGTCGGAACAATTTGGATAGCCGTTTCGAATACAGAAAAAACCCTTACAAAAAAACTTCTTTTCCCATTCGACAGAATTACAAACATTGAACGTACAGCTAATACAGCATTGCTACTGCTAATAAATTTTATTATGCACGGTAAAATTTAACTACCCTGTTTTTTATACACATTTATTTTTTAACATCTTTTAACATAATTATAAGATTATTGTAAAACATTTTTATTGAAAGTAATTTTCCAAACAATTAATTTCGTGTAAAATTTTCATCGAAAAATAAAAAGCTATGAATACAGGAATTGACATTAAAGAATTAAACGAAAAAATTCAACGTGATAGTGCTTTTGTTGATATACTCAACATGGAGTTAAAAAAAGTAATTGTCGGGCAAAAACACTTACTCGAAGGATTGTTGATTGGATTACTTTCGGATGGACACATTTTATTGGAAGGAGTGCCGGGATTAGCCAAAACTCTAGCAATAAAAACTCTTGCTCAATCTATTGATGCAAATTTTGCGAGGATTCAATTTACACCTGATTTGTTACCTGCCGACTTAATAGGTACAATGATTTACAGCCAGAAAAAAGAAGAATTTATTGTTAAAAAAGGACCAATTTTTACAAATTTCATTCTTGCCGACGAAATTAACCGTGCTCCGGCAAAAGTTCAATCTGCTTTGCTCGAAGCAATGCAAGAACGTCAGGTAACCATCGGAGAATCAACATATAAACTTCCAGAGCCATTTTTGGTGATGGCAACACAAAACCCAATAGAACAAGAAGGGACATATCCCCTACCTGAAGCTCAGGTTGACAGATTTATGCTTAAAATTAAAATTGATTACCCAAATTACGACGAAGAAAAACTTATCATAAGAGAAAACCTTGAAAAAACCCTACCTCAAGTAAATGCAGTGATAAAACCAGAAGATATTTTAAAAGCTCGTGATGTTGTTAGAGAAGTTTATCTTGACGAAAAAATTGAAAAATATATTCTCGACATAGTTTTTGCAAGCAGATATCCCGAAAAATATAATCTGCCCAAACTTTCAACTCTTATTTCTTATGGAGGTTCGCCAAGAGCTTCGATTAATCTGGCATTGGCATCAAAAGCTTATGCTTTCATTAAACGCAGAGGATATGTTATCCCCGAAGATGTCAGAGCTGTTTGTCATGATGTATTACGCCATCGTATCGGATTAACCTATGAAGCAGAAGCAGAAAATATAACTTCCGAAGAAATTGTCAGCACAATACTTAATAGCGTTGAAGTTCCATAAAATTAAGATAGTATTTATCTGAATCAAAAATTAAGTTTTATGGAAGCAAGCGAATTACTAAAAAAAGTAAGAAAAATAGAAATTAAATCCAAAGGCCTCACCCGTCAAATTTTTGCCGGAGAATACCATTCTGCTTTTAAAGGCAAAGGAATGACTTTTAGTGAAGTGCGAGAATATCAATATGGAGACCCAATTAAAGATATTGATTGGCATGTTACCGCTCGCTTCAACCATCCTTACGTCAAAGTATTTGAAGAAGAACGAGAACTCACCGTAATGCTGCTTATTGATGTCAGTGCCTCCAAATCCTTTGGAACTGTTAACAATTTTAAAAAAGATATTATTACGGAAATTGCTGCTGTACTTTCTTTTTCTGCAATTACAAATAATGATAAAATTGGCGTAATACTTTTCAGCGACAAAATCGAAAAATTCATTCCACCCAAAAAGGGACGAAAACATATACTGAGAATTATTCTCGAATTATTAAATTTTGAACCGGAAAACAAAGGTTCTGATTTAAAGGTTGCATTGAAATTTTTTACAAATGCCATTAAGAAAAGAAGTACTGCTTTTATAATGTCGGATTTTATCGTTCCGGATTTCACCGATGCTCTAAAAATTGCATCTAACAAGCACGACATTGTTGCTCTAAGAATTTACGACAAATTTGAAAAAGAATTACCTGATATCGGACTTGCTTACTTCAACGACCTTGAATCAGGTAAAATGAAATGGATTGATACCGGTAAAAAAGCAATAAGAGAACAATATCGTAACTGGTGGAATAACCATTACCAAAATACAAAAACTATTTTCAAAAAACTAAAAATTGACAATACGGATATAAGCACATCTGATGATTATGTAAGACCACTGATAGCTTTATTCAAAAACAGATAATTATGAAAACATCACGTTTTTTTCAAATACTTATTTTTCTTTTATTTGGATTAATTTCACAAGCTCAGCAAAATATTAGTATTAATCTGGACAAGGATTCTATTATTGTTGGCGAACATATTCAACTTAAAATCAAAGTTCCCAAAAAAAACAATAAACAAATAATTTTCCCAGCTTTTAAAGACACAATTAACTCAAATATTGAAATCATTGCTGAAAAAAAAGAGCAAGAAACAGACGAAAACGGGATTAAATTTTTAGAAAAAACATATCTAATTACCAGCTTCGATACCGGTATTGTAAAAATCAATCCGATTATCATTAAAATTGTAAGCAATGGCGACACAAATAATTTTGAAACAAATGAGGCCATAATTAAAGTAAAACCCTTTGTTTTAATTGACACCATTCCTCGCGATACAATATATGCAAACAGAGCCGGTTATGTAGTATTTGGGAAAAACGGATTCAAAAAAGAAATAGAACAGTATATCCCCGATTCTTTAAAGCAATCTTTGCCGGCAGACAGCCTTCAAAAAATCAGCGAAAAAATAAAAGAACAACTTGTAAATATTTTTTCATCGCAACTTACTCAAAACACAAGCATAATTAATCAAAACGATATTTTAAAAATTGTTGAAGCCTCAGATTTAAAAATGTTTATTGTTGACAGAGAAGGCATACTTGAAGAACATACTGTACCGGGCAGTGTGGATACTGTTTTTGTTAAAGAATTCGATAAAGTAATACAAAACCAGGCATTGTTTACGGTTTTCAGAATCAAAGACATAGAAGAAAATCTATTCAATACCCCCTTCACTTTTAAAGAATTTATATATTATCTAAAAAAATTCTTGAAGCAATACTGGTGGCTTATATTATTGTTAATTTTAGCCATTGTAGGTATAACTTATCTGATAAAAAAACAATCCGGAAAAATAAAAACTCAAATATTTAGAATAAAACCCGAAGAACCTGCACATGTTATAGCTTTACGTAAACTTGAAGAAATTCGTAAAGAAAAACTATGGTCTAAGGGACAGATTAAAGAATATCACACTATGCTTTCTGACACTATACGTGAATATATTGATAAACGCTTTGGCATTAATTCCCCGGAAATGACAACTACCGAAACATTAGAAACTTTAGAAAACATACAATCACTATCATCCGACAACATTCAAATTTTAAAACAAATTCTTGAATTGGCAGATGCAGTAAAATTTGCAAAATATCAAGCTCTTCAACATGAAAACAATCTTGCACTGGATAATGCCTTTAATTTTGTTAATAATACCAAAGAAATAGAAGAAATTTCCGAAAAGATAAAAAAACTGGACGCCGAAATTGAGGTAGAAATTAACGAAAACGAAGAATTAAAAGATAAAAAAGAAAATGAATAATATAGAATTTGCAAATAAAAACTATTTGTGGTTATTCTTGTTGCTAATACCAATAATTGCATGGTATATATGGAGACTTAAAAAGTCTGTGGCTGCCATGAGTATTAGCACGTTAAGTGCATTTAGTACCAACGGAAACAGCTTAAGATACCATCTCAGGCATATACTATTTATCTTAAAAATTTCCGCCTTATCATTATTAATAATTGCGTTAGCCCGACCGCAACGTACCGATAGATGGGAAACTCGTAAAATAGAAGGTGTTGATATTGTAATAGCTCTCGACATAAGCGGTAGTATGCTTGCCGAAGACTTTAAACCTAACCGCATCGAAGCAAGTAAGCAAATTGCAATGGAATTTATCAACGGACGACCAAATGACCGCATCGGATTAGTAGTATTTTCAGGAGAAGCCTTTACACAGAGTCCCTTAACTATAGACCACGCCGTTTTGATGAACCTATTCTCCCAAGTAAAAAGTGGAATGATTGAAGATGGCACAGCTATTGGGCTTGGTCTTGCTACAGCCGTAAACAGATTGAAAGAATCAAATGCTGTAAGTAAAGTAATTATTTTGCTAACAGATGGAGTTAATAATATGGGAAATATTTCCCCTATTGCTGCTGCAGAATTTGCCAAAGAATTTGGTATAAGAGTTTATACAATAGGTGTGGGAAAAATCGGAATGGCTCCATATCCTTTTCAAACTCCCTTCGGAATTCAATATCAAAATATTGAAGTTAAAATTGATGAAGACATTCTTAAAAAAATATCCGAAATGACCGGTGGAAAATATTTCAGAGCTACTAATAACGAAAAAATGAGAGAAATATACAAAGAGATTGACTCAATGGAAAAAACTCAGCTCGAAGTAAAATCATTTTCAAAACCGGTTGAAGAGTTTAAGTTTTTTGCTCTAATTGCTCTTTTACTGTTAGTTGTTGAAAGATTATTAGGTTTAACAGTATTAAAAAATACATTTTAGTTATGTTCAGATTTTATGCTCCGCAATATCTATGGCTAATGACACTAATAAGTGTCCCAATTTTACTTTTTATTTTCGCACAACTTTCAAGGCGCAACAAGATTAAAAAAATCGGAGATAAAAATCTTCTTGAAAAACTAATTCCTGATTACAGCTTCACTCGAAGACTATGGAAATTGATTGTTATATCTCTGACTATTATAATGATTTCATTGGCTTTGGCACGCCCTCAAACCGGAAGTAAATATGCGGAAGTAACAAAAAAAGGAATTGAACTCATTGTTGCACTCGACGTTTCAAATTCAATGCTTGCTCAAGATTTAAAGCCTAACAGACTCGAAAATTCTAAAAGATTTATTGAAAGGCTTATCACAAAACTTTCAAACGATAAACTTGGAATTGTTGTTTTTGCAGGCGAAGCCTTTATTCAGATGCCATTAACCTCAGATGTAAAAGCAGCCAGATTGTTTCTGAGTTCAATTAGCCCTGAAATGATTAATGTTCAAGGGACAGCTATTGGTTCAGCGCTTGAACTTGCTTCTAAATCATTCTCCGGCGAAGAATATATTTCCAAACTCATTTTACTAATTACTGATGGTGAAAGTCACGAAGATAATCCCACCGAAATTGCTTCGATGTTAAAAGAAAAAGGGATTAAAGTTTTTTGTGTGGGAATCGGTAATCCCGACGGAGCTCCCATCCCCGACAAAAGAGGCGGTTTCAAAAAAGACCGTCAAGGAAATGTTGTAATGACAAAACTCGACGAAGAAACACTCAAACAAATTGCAAAACTTACAGATGGAATTTATGTTCGTGCTACTAATTCAGCAGATGCCTCGGATAAAATCATCAGCGAAATATCAACTCTCCAAAAAGGCGAAATTGTTGACCAAATATTCTCGGAATATGATGATAAATACCAATGGTTTATTCTTGCTGCAATAATTTTGTTATGTGTAGACTTTATTGTCGCTGAACGAAAAAATGATTGGTTAAAGAAAATTAATCTATTTAAAACAAAATGATATCAAATATGAAATCATTTAACATAATATTGTTACAAAGTTTGCCTGCACTCGTGCTTATAATGGCTATAAATATAACTAATGCTCAGGAAGAACGAAAAATAATAAGGCAAGGAAACAAAAATTTCAAAGAAAAAAACTTTGACCAGGCATTGTTAAACTACAAAAAAGCTGCTGAAATTAATCCGGATTTAATGGAGCTAAATAATAATATAGGTATTGCTAATTACCGCAATGACAATTTTAACGACGCTGCTTCTTCCTTTGATGTATATCTGAAAAACATTACTGACAATAAACAAAAAGCCGATGCATTTTATAACCTTGGCAATTCTTACCTTCAAGCAAAAGAGTATAATAAAAGTATTCAAGCATATAAAAACGCTTTGAGGTTAGACCCAACACATGATAAAAGCAGATACAATATGGCTGTTGCAACAAAAATTCAACAACAGCAGCAACAAAATCAAAACAATCAAAATCAAGACAATCAACAAAATCAGCAAAACAAAGACAACAAAGACAACAAAGACAACAAAGACAACAAAGACCAAGATAAGAATAAAGATAATAATCAAAACCAAAATGACAAAAAAGACAGAGACAAAAAACAACAAGACTCCCCTCAACAACAGGACAATAAAATGAGCAAAGAAGAAATGGAAAGATTTCTAGAGTCTTTGCAACAAAAAGAAAGAGATTTACAAGAAAAATTGAATAAAGAAAAATTCAAAATACAAAAACGCAACATAGAAAAAGACTGGTAGTAAATTTCAAGTTAATATCATAAATCCCGATTCCGCATTAGACTCTAAATTCTAACGCTAAAGCGTTAGAATTTTTTAGTAGTAATACGTTGAAATACAGAAAAACAAGATATTTTATTATTAAAAACTTTCTAACTTCGTAAAAAATTTTTACTAAATACAAAAGATAAAAATTCAACCTTATTAAGAATTGTGAATGTAATAAACTCTGTTTAGAGGGTTTAGGATAAGTTTAGCCTCTCAGAAGCACAAAAACAAGAACGTTTCGAGAACCTCAACGCTCTAAAATGTGCCTTTAAACAAATTTTGAATTTTCTAATGCGAAATTCTTTCTAACTAAATTTCTAACATACTGATAATGAGTTTAAATCTATATTATAGTTCCGTATCATTTTTTGTATTTGTTTGGTTTTAATCTGCTTCATTTTTTCTTTATATTCTTCGGAATTGATGGGGGTATATTTCTGTTTTTTCATTATCATATTCCATATTATAACTGCTAGCTTTCTTGCAGTGGCAGTTATTGCTGCGGCTCTACCTTTTTTGTAGGCAATTATTCTAGAAAACATAAGTAAAAAGCCATCTATAGAGTTTTCAATTGTATTAGCGGCATTCCTTAAGGCTAATGCAAAATTGTTTTTCCCTTTAGGAGTTCTACTGATTATTTTTTTGCTCCCCGTAATTTTATTATTTGGAGCTAATCGTAACCAATTGACAAAATGTTTTGCTTTTTTAAATTTGTAAATATCTGTTCCTACTTCTGAAAGAAAGGTTAACACAGTGCTTGTGCTTATAGATTCTATTGCCATTATGTCTGTGCCAAATAATTTATAAAAATATTTTTGTACTTCTATTTTAGGTTGATTTTTCCCTTTGGTTTGTTTTTTTACACAGGTTTTTATTTCTTCATCACTCACATATACTTCTTGCCTGTGTTTTTTTAGAATATTATCTATTTCTTTATCTATTTTTTGAATTTTTTGCTGTATAAATTCATACATATCATAACAATCTCTTAATTCGTATATCAAGGAATGATTCATTTGCCCTTGCAATGCATCTGCAATCTCTTGTCTTGATTTTTTTACTCTCTTGTTGCATAAAGTAGCTAAAACTTCTCCTCTTAATTCTCCTGCTAAAATAGCTTCTATAATAGCCATTGCTGATTTTCCTGTAATATCACTCACTACAAGATCTAATCTAAAATTCATCAATCGTAATGCTTTTTGCATTTTATTGACAAACTTTGAACTATCTTCAATTAAACTGCTTCTGTGTCTGACTAAAGTGCGTATTTCTAATGTGCTTTCACTTGGCAAAAATGAACCTCTCAAAAATCCTAATTTATGTAATTTTTGAATCCATTGAGCATCTGACACATCGGTCTTGCCTTTCAAATTTTTTGTTTGAGTGCCTTGAACCAATAATACTTCAAAACCAGCCTCTTGTAACGACATAAATAAATTTTGCCAATAACTCCCTGTTGATTCCATAGCAACTGTTGTAATGTTGTGTTCTTTTAAGTAATCAACAATAGCTCTTGTGCCGCATTGATAAACATTAAACTCTTTTACTTGATTTTTTTTCTTCGCCTACCGCTACATAATGTGAACGTGAGCCTACGTCAATACCTGCAGCATAGGGATTAACAACTTGCATTTTGTCAAATTTTTTCATCTTTTTAAAATTTAAAAGTTTAAACAAATAAGTACAAGGAAATGCATTATCTTTGCTACTATTATTCTATGCGAGATAACTAATGTTTCATCATTGAATGTCTCAAAGGGCTTTCGAGAGAAAACCTTTTTGCATTTCAGCCAATATTTGGGTGGGGATAAATCACCATTTACACATTAGGCTTCTTCTTGTACATCGGCTGCAAGTTAGCTCTTTTATGTCAGATTTTTTTAATCTCTTGAAATTTGGGGTAATTAAAAATCTGTCAAATCCGTGTCATTCATGTACAAATAAAAATAAGCAGCTCACCCGAGCTGCTTATTAGTTAAAAGAAATTTCTTATTCTAATTTGTCAGCACCTTCACATTCGTAAAGAGCCATCATAGCTTTGAAGAATTCGTCATAAACTTTTTCTAATTTTTCTTTGTTGTCTTCGAAATACTTGTCAATTTTTTTCTTTTGTTCCTCTTTTCCTTCGTATTTCTTATTCATTTCTTTTTCGAATTCTTCGAGGTCTTTAGATAATTTTTTCAATTCTTCAGCTTCTTTGTCATCAATTTTTTTGTCTTCTGCTACTTTAGTTGCTACTTTGGTGTAGTTTTCAATTTTTTTAACCATTTTTTTTGCATCTGCTTCCGGTCCACCACATGATGCTAAAGCTAAAACAAAAGCTGCAAGGCTTAATAAAATCGCAATCTTCTTCATAAAATTAAATTTAAATTAGTAATTAAACAATCAATTTTCTGTAAATTAAAACAATTTTTTTGGAAACAAAAAATTTTTTTTTTTATTCTTTTAATTTAGTTTTTCTTTACCTTCAATATTCCACAATCGCATAAGAATTTCAGTGTAATTTAACATAATTTTTCTATTTTCATCAACATTTAAAACATCCTGAATTACTTTCTGAGCTTCAAGGTCTTCAGAGTATTTACTATCTATTTTTGCAGAATACTTTTCAATTTTAGATTTTATTTTATTTAACTTTTCAGCTTCTTTATCGGTAATTGTTCTATCCTTTAGAGCTTTCTCTGCAACTTCGGTATATTCTTTAATATATTTAAGCATCTTCTTTGTATCGCTCTTTGGACCTCCACAGGATATTAAAAATAAAATAGAAAAAGTAAAAACTAAAATTTTATAAAATCGCTTCATATAACTAAATTTTTTCCAAAAATAAATAAAAATCCGATATATTAAAATTTTGCCACAATGGGAATTCTCCTGCCAAATCCAAAAGCTTTACTGCTCATTCTTAATATAGGAGGAGCTTGAAAACGCTTAAACTCACTCTTATTTACCATTTTAATTACCTCATTAATTGTTTTAATATCTATCCCGCTTTTTGCAATTAATTCAGGACATTGTCGTAATTCGATGTAAGAAAATAAGATCCTGTCAAGAATGTCATAATCCGGTAAGCTGTCACTATCTTTTTGGTCGGGACGTAATTCGGCAGAAGGAGCTTTCATAATAATATTTTTTGGGATTAAATTTTCATATTTTTCATTTATATATTCAGCCAGTTTATAAACGTCAGTTTTATAAACATCTCCCAAAACAGACAAAGCTCCGTTCATATCACCGTACATTGTGGAATACCCGACAGCAAACTCACTTTTATTGGATGTATTAAGAACAATATGCCCGAATTTATTGGAATATGCCATTAAAATTGTTCCACGAATTCTAGCTTGAATATTTTCTTCTGTAATATCCTTTTGAGTTCCTTCGAATATAGATCTAAATGTTTCCTCAAAACTATGCCGGATTTGTTGGATATTTATAATTTCATATTTAATCCCACATCTCTCTGCCATGTCAACAGAATCTGTAATTGAGTGTTCAGAAGAAAAAACACTAGGCATTAAAAGAGCAACAACATTTTCCTTGCCCAAAGCTTTTACAGCTAAAGCCAGAGTTACAGCAGAATCAATTCCCCCCGATAAGCCTAAAACTGCTTTTTTAAATCCTTGTTTTGCAAAAAAATCTTTTATTCCCAAAATCAAAGCATTGTATATCAAACAATATTTATCGAGAATTACATTATCATGAAATTCATTATAATCTTTTTCAAGTTCAAAATCTAAAATTTCTTCTTCAAAATACTTGCATTTTTGCAGGAGATAACCTCCTCGTCCAATTACACAACTGCCTCCGTCAAATATCAACTCTGTATTTGCTCCTACTTGATTTACATAAATAATTGGCAATGAATATTTTATAACATTCTTAATGAGTATATCTCTGCGATTGTGGGCTTGATTATATGAAAATGGAGAACCTGCAATATTTACAATAAAGTCCGGATTAAACTTTATTAATTTATCCATTGGAGCTGATTTATAAAGCATTTCGCGGTCAAAAATCCCATAATTCATTTGCTCATCCCAAAGGTCTTCACAGATTGTAAGAGCTATTTTCTTTCCTTTAAACTCTATAATATCAAAAACATCATTTGATTCAAAATACCTATTTTCATCAAATACATCATAAGTAGGCAGAAGTGTTTTATTTATAATTTTTTGTATTTGTCCATCGTTTATAAATACAGCAGAATTAGATAAGTTCTTACCTCTATCGTTTGTATTCAGGGTAGGTAACCCAACAATTACAGCAATACCCTCCGTCTCACTTACTATTTTATCAAGCCCTTCTTTACACTTAAGAATAAAACTCTTGTATTCGAGTAAATCCAGTGGAGAATAACCACAAATACAAAGTTCTGAAAAAACCACTAAATCTACGGAATGTTGTTTGGCGTCAAAAATTACTTCAAGAATTTTTTTTACATTATTATCTACATCTCCAACAACATAATTTAATTGAGCAAGTCTTATTTTCATAAAAATACTTTTAATACCAAGCAAAAATAAAAAATCCGACTTGTATTGAGTCGGATTTCAAATATAAAAATTTTTATTAAAACAAAATTCCAAGTTTTAGATGAACATCATTGATGACCGTTTTAGGTTTAATAACATTAACCTGAGCAGGTTCTGTAAAAATTTCTGTTTTGTCAAAATCTATCAATCCTCCCATATAAACAATTTCTAACATTAATCTGGTATTACCTACCAAAGAATATTCGGCACCTCCACCAATGTTCCACCCTATATTAAATGAATTTATTTCTTTGTTAACAACTTCATTTTCATATATACCGAAGCTCGCCTTTGCTTTGGCTCTAATCATTGGCGTTGCTCCAGCAGTTAAATAATATTTGAAATAGCCTATTTCGTTTGTTTTACCTTTAATTCCTACTGGTATTGCCAGGTAATTAAGATTATAATTAATCTTTGTACTGGCAGGTAGTTTTTCAGGAATAACTGTTTCTTTGGCTTCGAATTTATAAAGCCCGTTTGGATAATTTGCAGAACCCCCGGTATTATTCAATCTAACTCCAAGTGTAAAAGCAAAGTTATCTGTAAGATTAAGATCTAAAACTGCTCCATATGTATAACCAAATTTAACTCCCTGCGGATCTACCATTTTACTGTCAGTACTTAACCATGATAATGTGGTTCCACCAAATAAACCGCCTGAAACCTTTTGAGCAAAAATATTAACGCTCAATGCCAAAAATACTATTACAACTAGATTTTTTTTCATAATTTTACGTTTTAGTTTTTACAAATATAATTAATTTTATTATTATAACAAAATGAAAAGAAAATTTGTTTATATTTTAGTTGCAATATTTATAACAATTTTTGGAACTTTTATTATTTTTAAATATGTTGTTAATCGAAATCCACTGAATGTAAATGTTTCAAAAATTAATGTAGAAACGAAATTAGAAAGACTTGATAAAGATTTACTGCTTGTTTCCAAAGAAGACCCTTATAAAGTAATTACTGAATTACAAAATAAATATGGATATTTCTTTGAATTATACAATCGTGAAATTATTCGAATAGGTAGTGTTGAAAATTCCTCATATTTAGTTTATCTAAACACTTTTTTAAGTGATTATGCTGTTTATGAAGCTTATAAAGAAGTAAACAGAGTTTTTAAAAATACTGATAACCTGGAAAAAACAATGATTGATGGTTTTAAACATATAAAATACTATTTTCCCGAAAAAAAACTACCGAGAGTTGTAACTTTTGTTGCCGGATTCAATCAATCTATTGTCATTTATGAAGGTTTTATTGGTATAGGATTAGATAAATATCTTGGAACAGATTGTAAAATCTACGATATGCTTCAAATACCAGATTATTTAAGAATAGAAATGACTCCTGAACAAATTCCAATTGATGTTGTCAGAGCATGGGTGGAATATGAATTTCCTTATGAATCAGAAACAAACTACTTAATTGAATATATGATTTATAATGGTCGAACCCTATACTTTTTAGATGCTTGTTATCCAAATGTTAAAGAAGAAATAAAACATAAATACACAAAAAAGCAACTGGATTATTGTTATCTCTACGAAAGAGAAATGTGGACTCGAATGGTAGAACAAAAACTTATTTTCAATACAGATAATGTTACCATTAAAAAATTTATTGAAAGTGCTCCATTTACATCAGAGTTCGGACCGAAAAGTACTCCCCGAACAGGGAATTGGATAGGTTATCAAATTGTTAAAAGTTATGTAAAAAATAATAAAATCAAAATTGAAGACCTGATGAAGGAAAAAGATCTGATGAAAATCTTGAACAAATCTGGATATAATCCTAAATACAGGTAGTTTAGCTATTCAATTCCGTGATATTTACGAGCTAAATACGTAAGAAGATTAATAAATGTTTGCATAGCTTGCATCGTTTCCTCCGAAATTGGTTCTTTTTTTAATCTCAAAAGAAAAAGACTGTAAACGGCATCAAAACATACCTCAATATCGCTTTTGTTATGCGATCTACTTAAATTTCTGAAATTATAAATATTAGGTTCTGCCCATTTGTACAACTCTTTATGTTTGTGTTCTTTTGGATCTTTAAGCAGTTTTTGATGCAAATCTTCCAGTAAGGCAATAGTATTTTTAATTTCATCAATATCTCCAACAACAACAAAATTTTTATCAGTCAATTCTTTTGCAATATTCCTGTACCAATTCTCAATTCTTATTTTTGTTTCAGAGTCTGTATTATAATTATCAACAAGATCATATTTTATTTTGGCGAAATCAAAATTCAGGGATCTTATTAAATCTTGAATCTGACGTAAGTAAATTATATATTCAATAATATTTTCTTTTTTCTTTTGTTCAGCAACTATCATTGTTAATCCCTCAAAAATTTAATAATCATTCTTCGATCTCTTTTGGTAGGTCGTCCGCTACCCGGTTTAAAACTTACAAAATTAATCTTTTTTTTAGATAATTTTTTTAATTCAGTTTCGGGAGTAAGCTCAATAATATATTCTGAAACAATTTTTGCTCCTACTCTATTTTCTAATAGTTTTAAAACCTGATACTTTCTAACTATAGGTGAAACTTTAATTTCTATAATATCTCCTTCCTTCACAATCCTCGATGGTTTTACTTCTACTCCATTTATCAAAACTTGAGATTTTCGGCATTTTTCGCTCGACATACTACGAGTTTTATAAATCCTTACGGCCCATAAAAACTTGTCTATTCTAATATTTAAAGTCATAGTTAAAAAAAAGTTAATTCAATTTTTGAAAATTATTGTTTTCAATTAAAAATTAATATTATTTTGGCAAAAATAATATTAACTAAATAAAGCAACGCAAATGAAACGAATTTTTACCATTCTGTTTATTGGATTTACTGCAATTAGTTTTAGTTTACAAGCACAAAAAGTATTTTTCGACGGCAGTACTTACAGCACAGATCCTATTGATCCAAAAAATTTTAATGAAAAACTTTTTCAGGATGTAATGCTTTATAAGATTAATAGGTATATGGATTCATTGGGGCTCGAAGGTTTTGAAGCCCATGAGTTTTTCATGAAACCTGCCAGAGAGCATGCTATCATGATGGCTGAATCTCAAGATGCTTCTCTTGAAGGGAAAGGAGCATACAGAACTGTTAGAGACAGGTTAATTGCAGCAGGAGGAACAGGTATTGGAGCTGAATTAGTATCTAGAATGACTATAAGGGTTTCAAATGAATATTTAACTTATGATGCTCTTGCCTCACAAGTAATGGATAGGTGGATAACCGGTAAATTTTCAAAAGATTTATTCTCCCAAAAATATTTCTTCGCAGGTGTAAGTGGAAAGGTTGATGAAAGCGAAAAGAAAATTTTTATTTCAATGTATATGGGAAATTATGCATCATTTAAGCCCTCTACTAATCCCGCAACAGCTGGATTGCCAGTTCCAATTACCACAAAAACATCAGGCCTTAAACCATACGATGAAAGCATATGTAAAAAAACTGGACGCAGAATGCCAAATATTGTTGACTTACAATCCGGATTATCTATAAACGATCAAGGACAAATTGTTTTCAAATATAACGATTTAAAAAAATTCCGCAAATTCATAAAAGACAGTAAAGATGGTCTCGCTGTTGATATCATTCAAAAAGAACAATTTAACAATTGCAGGGGCGAAAATATTGCTGATTACACAACTGTTAATCAAGGTGTTTTAACCAAAAGAATTTATTCAAAAAAACTGTACAAGTCTAATATAGCTCAGGGTGAAGGCAAAAGAAATAAAGTTACAAAACTCGAAGTAGTACTAGGAAATTTACCGGTTAATTTACGTCCTGAAGATGTTGAATTAAATTTGGTTATAATTAAAAATAAGTCCGTTTGTCATAATATTCCGCAATCTTGGGTGGATAAAAAGATTTATGATTTTGTTCCTAAACTTGGCTTATTACCTGACACAATATTACCAGCCGGCGTTCCGGAATATGCACCTACAGCAACTTCAACCGAATTGCGTTTCAGAATTCCTTTTGAGCAAGGGAAATACGACTATAAACCGGAAGATATGAAGCCGGTATTAGCTGCTCTAAACGAACCGGATTTCATTATCAATAAAATATTCATTACTGCATATTCTTCTCTTGAAGGATCGATCGCTGAAAACGCAGCACTTCAAAAAAAACGTGCTCAAAGTATTGTAAAAGCACTCGAACAAAATCAAAATGCAAGTATAGTTGACTCAATAGTAACTGCTCATAATCTTAAAGATCTTCAAAACGATGCCAAAGGTACAATTTACGATGCTGTATGCACAATGAATCTTGAAGAAGCTGTAAGATATGTTAACTCCAGAGCTAAAGAAATGGAATTTTTACTTGAAAATCATAGATATGCAGATATTGTGATGTGGGTTACTTACGATATCGAAGGCAGCAAAGAACAAAAATACGTTGTTGACCAATTCAATAAAGCTGTTGCAGCTAATCAATTAAATTTAGCCCTTTCCATTCAGAAATATATTCTTAAGCGTGTTGTCGAAGGAAGATATACAGAAACTGCTGTTACTGAAATGCGTATTCCACAAGGAAAAGAATTTGTAGGGTTAAATATGAACAAAATATGGTTAACTCAATTTATTTACTTGGATCCTCTCGATGATGAATATCAAGTAAAAATAAATGATTTATACAAATTAGATAATCAAAATATTTATGTTGATTTTAATGATATTCTTTGCAGTGTAATGCTTAGTGATCTTGATAAATCCGGAGTTTACGACAATCTTCAAAGACGAATTGACAGATTATATAACACACCAATAAGAGTAGAACAAGTTGATAGATTAAATATCGAACTGCAATTCCAGATTATGTCAATTTATAAAGATTCTTTAGGTGTTGATCATCCTGTTGTTACAAGGAGCCTCGATAAAATTAAAGAAATTGTAAAGATTGATAAAGTTAATTGGGAAACTGCTCTTAAACTGGCAAGTATATTCCTAAATCAAGGGGATTATCAATTTGCAATTTATTTGTTAGAGCCATTTATACGTCAGGAAAAATTACCACTTGTATTTTATACAACTTATGCTACTGCATGCTCAAAATTACCTTACAAAATACATTCTAACAATTTCTTACTGGCTATTGAAAAAATTAAAAACGAAGATCCTAAATATTTCTGCGGATTATTTAATGGAGATAAATTATCGGTTCAAACTTTTGTTAATACAAGAGCAAAGGAACTTTACTGCAAAACTTGCAAAAAATAAACTCAAAGTTTAAATCTATAAACAAAAAACTGCATAAATTTTTTAAATTTGTGCAGTTTTTATTTTTTAGATCATGAAATTGAAATCTTTACAGATAATAATTTATCTATTTTTATGTTTTGCCCCTTTATTTTCACAAGTTTATATAAACGGAAGAATTGAAGGCTATATTAACAGAGAAGTAATTTTATGCACTCAATTTGGAGATAAAAGCAAAATTATAGCTTCCATAAAAACAAATCAAAACTCGGCATTCAGTTTTAAATTGGAAGAATATGATAAAGGACTTTATCGCGTTTATCTCGACAATGATGAATATTTCGATTTAATAGTAACAAACCAAAACATCGATTTCTCAACCAAACCGGAAAATCCGATGTATAATATGCTTATCTTCAATACAGACGAAAATGTTCAGCTTTATAATTTTTATGTAGAGAATTTTATTCTAGATTATAAAATAAAAATTCTAAATCAACTTTTAGAAATATATCCCGAAGGTAATTTTCAAAAACAAATCCAAAAAGAACTGAAAAAAGAAATTGAAAATAAAAACAATAATCTTCAAAAAGCCATTAAACAGAACAAATACAGTTTTGCCGGCAGGTATCTTACATATTTCTATGAACCTGTTCCAAATAAGAAAATGAATGAAGCAGAAAAATTAGAATTTTTAAAAAATAATTATTTAAGCTATTTCAATTTCAATGATCCTGAAATGCTTAATTCTGATGCATACACTCGAGTAATTTTTAATTATTTCAAACTGTACAGATCGAACAAACCAGAAAATATGTTAAAAGCCTCAAGGAATATTTTGAATCATCTCTCAGATAAAGATCCTAAAATATTTTCATTCATTTTTGAATATATTCTCGAAGGACTTGAAAGCATAGGTCTTTCGGAACAAGTTGCACAACTGAGCATAGAATTTGGAAACAGATGCACTGATATTGACGACAATCTAAACCTTAGAATTCAAAACAGCATCAACTTAAGCATTGGGAAAAAAGCCCCGGATTTTACAGCAAGAACAATCACCGGACAAGAAATAAAACTATCCGAAATAAAAAATGAAACCATACTACTTATATTTTGGGCATCATGGTGTGATCATTGTAAACAACTAATACCAAAATTACTCACTGCCGAAAATCTTTTTAAACAAGCAGATGTTTTTATTATCACAGTGAGTCTCGATACAGATCGAGAAAGTTTAAACCACTATATTTCACAATCAGGAATGAACTGGCCGGTGATCTGCGATTACAAATCTTGGGACAATGAAATCGTAAAACAATATTCGATATATGCAACTCCGATGATATTTGTTCTTGATAATGATTTAACAATTAAATCTAAACCATATAACGAGGACGCATTATTCAGTTACATTGGAACACTTTTAAATAAATAGATATGATTATAAAAAGTGCTGAATTTAAGTTTGCAACCGATGAATTTAAGAAGTTGCCACGAACAGAACTTAAGGAAATAGCATTTATTGGCCGCTCAAATGTAGGAAAATCTTCATTAATAAATTTTCTCACGAATAATTCTAAGCTAGCAAAAACTTCTTCAAATCCCGGAAAAACTAAGCAAATAATTCATTTTTTAATAAATAATTCATGGTATCTTGTTGATTTGCCCGGTTATGGATTCGCAAAAGTAGGTAAAATTCAAAGAGAAAAATTCCAAAAATTAATTAATGATTACATATTAAAAAGAGATAATCTACATTGTTTATTTGTATTAATAGATTCCCGAATTCCACCTCAGAAAATTGACATTGAATTTATCAATAATCTGGGATTTTATGGCATTCCATTTAGTATTATATTTACAAAAACAGATAAAGTTTCTCAATCAAAACTTAATGATAATGTAAAAGCTTTCACAGATGAACTTCTGGAAAATTGGGAAGAGTTACCTAAGATGTTTAAGAGCTCTGCTGTGAAAAAAACCGGTAGAGAAGAAATCTTGAATTATATTGAAGAAATTCTGAATTTTTAGAAAACTAAAAACTAAGCTAATTTAACGACTGTTTAGAAGAAGGATCTTGATCTTCTAACATTTTCGCCAATATTCATTCCAAAGATTATTTCCTGAGATCCGATAGTATATGCGGATAAATCGCTAAAAGTGAAGTCATAAGCGTATCCGAAATAGTATTGATTATGTTTAAATCCTAAACAAGCAACAAATGAATCTCCCGGACGAATAGACATCCCAAACCAATAATCTTTGTCATAAAATATTTTTAAGTTTATATCGAATTGAGGTGGAGTAACTTCAGTAGTTTTCATTAAAAAAGATGGTTCTATTTCGAATTGTGGGGAATTTGGAAATAAAAATCTGTAACCGGCCATTGCAAAATAGTGACGAACCATTTTATTTTCGTCAACATTTCTGTTAATTTTCAGTTTTGATTGGAATAAGTGTGAAGCAGTAATACCTCCCCAATATCTTTTACCATAAGCATAAGCTCCAAAAGTAGCATCAGGAACGATAGTTTTTTCCACCATATAAGTAATTGCAGGATCATCATAAACTGTTAAATGAAAAAATCTTTGATCCATTTTATACTGAAAAGCTATGGCAGATAGTCCAAGAGAAATTTTATTTAATCTGTCAATATGGAAATGATAAGAATATATTGCCATTAATCCGAGATGACTTTCAGGGCCAAAGTCATCATTAAAAATAATAGCACCCAACCCAACATTATTGTTTGATAACATTGTATGTCCACTTAATGTCTGGGTGGAAGGAGAGTCATTAATTCCAACCCATTGTTTGTGAATACTCACCAAAACCGGAGAATATTGCTTAGAACCGGCAATTGCAGGATTTATAAAAAAGTCATTGAGCATGTATTGTGAATACAATGGTAACTGTTGTGAATACAAATTTATAGTAAGGATAGTTACCAAAACAACAAGCGAAATTAAAACTTTTCTCATAATATGGCGATTACAAATTGCTTAATTTTTGACCTTTTACAAATATACGATATTTTTTTAATAAACAAATATTTTTTCAAAAAAATAAAAATTTTATTGAAAAGAATATCCTTTTCTTGTTTTAAATCCTAAATTCCAACCGAAAATAAGTTCCTGAGATCCTACTGTATGAACAGCTAAATCGCTGAATGTAAAATCATGAGAAATTGCGAAGAAATAATCTTCGAAATTAAGGCCAAACATTAACACATACGAATCACCCCCGCGAATAGAAGCACCAAAATATACCCTCTTATTAATATACATTTTAACATTAACATCAACTTGCAGTGGAGTAGTTTCAGTAAACTTTAATAATGCGGAGGGTTCAAAATCCAAATTATAATAAGCCGGAAAACTAAATTTATACCCACCCATAAGAAAATAATGCCTCACCATTTTGTTAGTATTATCAAGCCATGTTCCAGTAATCTTCAATCTGGACTGAACAAGGTGTAAAACAGATAATCCTGCCCAATAATTCTTACTATATGCATAGAAACCAACACTTGCATCAGGAACAGTTACACTATTACGCTCGCGTGTAAGAACAGGTTCGTATCCGTAGAAATCATCTTGAGAAAGTTTTATGACAAATTGCATCAACATAGCATTTAGTCCCATGGAAACGTATAAATCTCTGTTAATTTTAAGATGATAGGCATAAGTTGACTGTATTCCTAACATTCTGACAGGACCGAAAGAATCGTGAAAAACCATACCCCCCACACCCATCACATTATTTGCTAGCCGATGATGCAGTGAAAGATATTGCGTAGAAGGAGATTGATCTATACCTATCCATTGCTTATGAACACTCAATTTCAATGGTGAAAACATTTTTTCAGAACCTGCAACTCCCGGATTTACGATATAATTATTCTCAAGATATTGACTATATAAAGGTAACTGCTGGGCCTTTAAAGCTACAAAAAATAAAATAGCAAAATATAAAATAAAAATTTTCTTCATACACAACATTTAAACGAAAATAACCTTTAAAAGTTGCAAAAATAAGATATTCTTTTTTGTTTGTGCACAAATATTATGGAAATTAAAGATTTTTAAAACATTGGAGCTGAACCAGTTTTGCTTATTTTTTTATCAAATAAATACACTCCCAGACAAATTTCGTGAGCACCGCTGCCGGCATTCCTAATTCTGGAAATCAAAATATCAAAAGAATATGAAATAGTATATCTTTCGTATAAATATCCAAATGTAAAACTAATTGCATCGCCTTTATTAAACATCAACGCTGCCTGAAATTTATTATTATACAAATAAGAAATTCCAAAATCAAATTTAAAAGGAGTCCCTTTGGCAAAATATAAATTAGCAAATGGTTGTAAAAGATTTTGTTCGTCATTGAGTTCTAATTGATACAAGCCGGTTATGAAATAATGTCTTTCATCTTTTATTATTCCGGGAATTTCTCCATCTGTTCCAAAGAATTTGTATTTTGTCTGAAACATTTGTAAAATTGATAACCCAAAATAAAAATATTTTCCGGAAAACAATATTCCTGCATTTGCATCAGGTTTCCAGCTTTTATCGTCAATTGTATTATTAATAACATTATCGTTAATGTCGTATATACGTATTCTGGTTCCTGCGAGCCGATATTGGGATACTGACCAGCTTAGTCCAAGCGAAATATTAAAATCATCCGTTTTTATAATGTAAGAATATCCAAGATTTATATCAGTTTTTTGAGAAATTCCATGAGAATCGCTCATTAAAAAAAGACCTAACCCCATGTCAGGACGAAAAATGTAACGTCCTGCCAGAGTTGACATTCTTGGAGCTCCTTCATACCCTAACCATTGACTTCTGTGATTTAGAAATATATCGGGAATTACATTACTGGATATTGCTGACGGATTCAGAATAAAAGTATTAAATTCTCTGTTTCTGAAAGCAGGTAATTGTTGTGAAAATAATTCTCCTGCAATAAAAAATATCAGAACTGTTATGTGTATATTTAAATTTCTCATTTCAAGATTATTATCTAATAATTGTTAAATGACCTTTAATTGGGTCTTTCCCTGTTCCTAAATCAATTAAATAATAATAAGTACCTTCGGGTAATGGTTTGCCGTTATAAGTACCATCCCAGTCATTTTTATAACCTTCGGCAGAGTAAACCAGATTCCCCAAACGATTGTGAACAAAAACTTTATTAAACCTGAACTCTTCTATTTTTTCAATTATCCATGTATCATTTGCTCCATCACCATTTGGAGTTATAGTATTATAAACTATAACACAGAACTGTTCCTCCCTCAAATCGGCTTCGAACACAAAAACACAATTATTGGCATCACTGATTGTCAAATAATACAAACCTTCTCTTAACCCACTAACTTCATCTGTTGTAGTATTATTAAACCACAGGAACGAATAATCCGGAGTTCCGCCAGTAGGAACAGACTTAATTTCTCCATCATAAACTCCTGAACAAGATGGACGGGTAAACACAAATCCGGCTTGTACTGAATCAGGTTCAGGCACAACAACTTCAATAATTCCATTACAGTTATATCTGTCAGTAGCTGTAACATAATAAGTTCCTGCAGCTAAATTGTGAACAGTATCACCTGTACGCTGATTATCCCATACATAGAATACCGGATTGTATGGATTATTTATATAAACAGTAGCAACAGCAATGGAATCTCCAAAACAAAGATTTGGTTCCAAAATAACATAACCACCGGAAATATTACCCACTGCTTCAACAGACAATTCGAGAATTTTAATACATGATTTACTATCAGTAATAGTAACAATAACTGTACCTGCAGGCAGGTCAATGGGATTCTGGATAGTTTCACCATTTGACCAAAGATAAGTATAAGGAGGTGTTCCTCCAACTACTGTAATATTTGCACTACCTGGATTTTGAGCACAGTTTACAGGATTGGTTGTTCCGGTAGCATTGAGTAATGGAGGCTGAGTGAATCTGATACTGTCAAAATATACACAATTATTAGCATCGGTTAAAGTAATGCTGTAGAATATATTTGCAAGCATACCTGTTCCCCTGAAACCATCCTGATCTACTCCATCCTCCCATGTAACAGTATAAGGAGGTGTTCCACCATGCGGCAAAACATTGGCTGAGGCATCATTACCACCAAAACATGATACATGATTAATTTCATTAAAAGAAGAAGTTAAAACGAATTCCGGTTCTGTTATGTTTACTGTTTGAATTTTCTCACAGCCGTTTGAATCTCTTACTGTTACAGTAAATGTTCCGACACTTAAATTATTTATGCTATTAGAAAAATACCCGTTACTCCATTGTACATAATAATTCGGAACTCCACCAGATGGATTTACAGAAATATAAGCATCATTACCATATTTACAACTAACATTTTGATAGACTAAATTTATTTGAAGGTCATCAGGTTCGTTAATATAAGCACTTGCGGTATCCGAACAGCCATTTGCATCAACAACCGATACAAAATAATATCCCGGATGCATGTTTGTTAATATCGGAGAATTATTATTCAAATCATGGAACCAATTATAATTATATGGTGGAGTTCCGCCAGATACCTGAGCCTGTAGAATACCGTTATTTAAACCAAAACAAGGAATGTTTGTTGAATTAACATTTGCAATAAGAGTATCTGGTTCAATAATAGTATAAGTTTCGCTCCAAGTACATCCCAGAGCATCAGTAACATAGATAGTATAATTCCCGGCAGTCAAATTGTATAAGTTTTGATAAACCTGCCCGGTACTCCATTGTACAGTGTAAGGAGGTGTAGCTCCGCTTAGAGAAATATTTATTCTACCGTCATCAGTACCATGACAACGAACATGCTGAATTGACTCTGTAATTGTTACCGCAGTAGGAGGTTCGGCAATAAATATGGAATCTGTTATTTCACAATGCACGAAATCTTCTATCGTTACATAATACCATCCACTTGCCAAATTAGAAGGATTCTGAGCTATACTTCCGTTAGACCAATGGAAGAAATATGGTGGAGTCCCTCCCGAAATATTGGTTTGGATTTGTCCGGTAAAGAAACCGTGACAATCCACATCAGTGGCTGATAGGCTGAGAATTAAAGGCGGATTTACGGCCACCGATAAAGTGTCGTAAGCTTCACAGTTATTAGAGTCAATTATAGTTATCGAATATAATCCTGGTGGAGCAAAAATACTATCAGTATCAAAATATGAGTTTGTAGTAACATGACCTGTTGACCAAATAAATGTATAAGGTTCTATTCCATTTTGAGCCTCTGCATAAACATAATCAAAAGGTTGTCCGTAACAATAAGCACCATCTAAAAATAATAGAGCATTAACCTCAGATTTATCATAAGGTCTGATATATGTACCCGGGAATACCAAATCCTCCTGAAAATGCATTAAATCCCAGGTCTGATCAAACCATGTAACAGGTACATACCCCAAAGAAACCGTCCACTCAAACAAAGGTCCTATATGAAAAGGTCCAATATCTTTAGCTTCCGGATCCTTAGCATCAGCATAATAACCTGCATAAGCTATAGGTGGAGATTTTGGTGGATTATCTCCCGGTAAAGGCAGAACAAATTCCGGCATTTCTGTCTGAGCAATTGCAGATTTAAATGGTGTAATTATAGTAATATCGGCACTTAAAGCCTGAATTAAAAATGAAAATGCTAAACTGTCCCAGGTATGATTTCGAATTGTAGGTTGAATGTTGTACCGCACCCCCACATACATAGAATCCCAATCATGACAGGGATATGTTATTGTTAAATCATGGCCTACTGCAAAAGTAATTGTATCACCAAACCCTTGAGAAACCATAGCATCGCCATTTGATGGATCTGTAACTATATATGGCATTTCAACAGGAAATTCGAGAGTTACCCAAATTGTCGGACAAAAATAAATATCCTGATGCAGTGTATTAGTAATAAGAAAATCAACACTCAATAATGAATACTCTATTTGAAATTCGATATTACCCAAAGGAGTATTTATCGGATAATTTATAGTATCATTAAGAAAATCCAATGCCTGTTGTATTTGAGGTCCATCAGGAGGTGGAATGTATCCGGCCATGACATATAAAAATCCGATTACATCTAGAATAACTTCCATATATGGATCTTCTCCTGTTGCTATTAAACAATTAGTGCCGGGTTCAATATATGCTGTTGTTTCTACATTTGGCAAATCAACATGAGCTTCAAAATTAAATCCAACTAAATCTGTAAAAGAAATATCAATTGGCAACTCATAATCGTGGCAAAAAGTAAACTGATTTCCAACATAACAAGGATAAATACAATATTCTGTTTCGGCATTTATATGAAAAAGAGTATCTAAAGTATGTGGCACCTGAACGCTTGGAGGAATAAAATAAATCGTATCGCAACCAAATACACAAACAACAAGATTTAAAGAAGGAGTAAATTGATATTCCAGGTCGAGAGTAATTACACCAACAGGAGGGAATTCAGTTTCCAAAGCCCAACCGTCAACAACTTCGTATGATGTTTTTATTGTTGCAGGCCCACCATAATTAAAACTGAAATCTTCGGGAAAATCTAGAGTTACTTCTATCGGATAATCTAGGCTAAAACTACCGGTATAGAACCCATGAGCTTCGAAAGTTGATCTTAATAGGGCTTGAATCCCCATGTTTACTCCGACGCCGAATTGTTGTCCAAAAACACTTTCAATCTGACTAAAGCCGTAGTTTTCATTAATATTAACATTAAAGAATGTATGTTCAACATCAATTCCATAGGCAGAATCAGGTCCCCACATATTTTGGTCGTGTGAAAAATAATACATGGGATGAACTAAGTCATTTTGGGCATTTACATTTACCGTAAAATTTACGGAAAGAATATATACTAATATAAACAAACAAAAGAATCTTTTCATCTTTGTATGGTATTTATTTCGTTTGTATTTGCAGATTCTGTTACTGAATACAAAAATGCTTCAATTTGGGGTAGTAGTAATTTTTTCATGCTCACAGGATAATTAACATTAACCCAAATTGTTTTTGAATTTCCTGTAAAAAACATACAACGTTCATATTCAATATTGTTGGATTCAAACTGCACAAAATAAATTATTCCCGGCACATTATCAGCAGTTGAAAATTCTTGTTTACCCAGATAAGTATAACCTTGCGAAGCAATATATTCCGGCGTCATACCTTTTTCAATATCTTTGTATGAATACCCTTCAACTTCCAAAATTTGTATCGTTGTTGCGGAACCAGGATGAACATATCCGTTTATGGAAGGATCTTCTTGAAAATATTCAGGAGGAATAACGAACACATTTAAGTTGGGAACTTTCTGCAATTTAGTATAATCATATATCAATTTGGCTTGTTGAGAATCAACAAATTCCGCTAACTTATCAGTTTGTGAATATAAAAAACTTTGCACAAACAGTACAATAATAATTAAATAGATTAACCTCATAACAATGTAAAAATTTCAAAGTGTAAATATAATAAATAATCTAAATATAAAGGAAAAAATTTTTTTATTAAAATCCGAAAATATCAGTAAGTTACGTAAATTGTAAAGGAATTTTACTTCACTTCTTAAGTTCTAAGAAAAATTAAGTAAGAGAGATTTTAATTTTCGATAATTTTAAATTCTACTCTCCTGTTTAGTTGTCTTCCTTCATCGGTATCGTTGGTAGAAATTGGTTTTTCGAAGGCATAACCTTTATATGTCAAGCGGTTTGGATTTATCCCCTTACTAATTAAATATTCTACAACAGACTTAGCACGTTCAGTTGACAATTTGAGATTATAATCATAACTACCTCGATTATCGGTATGACCTGAAATTTCAATTTTTAATTTTGGTTGTTTATTAAGAATCTCAACAACTCTGTTTAACTCTGGATATGATTCCGGACGTAGAGTTGCTTTATCGTAATCAAAGAAAATATTTTTCAAAACAATAGATGTACCTATTTCTATTTTTTGCAACAAGACATCAATTACATACTCCTGATAATCAGCAGTATCGGCTAAATTAAAGTTTTCGCTGTGGAATAAATAACCTTCTTTACTTACATTCAACCCGTAATTTTTTCCTGAGGGTAAATTAACAAGATAAGCCCCTGTTTGTGAATTTGTAGTGAATGTTGCAACCACTTCATCACTTAAATTGTCAATTATTTCAATTTTTGCTTCGAGGGGATATCCTGTAGTTTTATCTTTCACTGTACCTTTAACAAGAGTAACAAGAAATTTTTCTTCCAATGCTACAGGTTTATCTTCATCTACTTTAAATCGTAATTCATAAATATCGTGCAAGCCAAAACCTTCGGGACGTACAGAGGCAAAATATGCAATTTTTCCACTGGCGATGGTAACAAAGAAAGCATCATCAAGTGGGGTATTTATCGGATATCCAAGATTAACCGGAGTTGACCAATTTCCATTGGCATCACGAACCGTTTTAAAAATATCAAAACCGCCCATTGTATTATGACCATTACTACTAAAATATAAAGTTCTCCCATCTGGGTGTAAGAAAATATCAACTTCGTCGTAAATTGTATTTACAGTTCTTCCTATATTTTTAGGTTGCGACCATTTTCCGTCCGGACCTAAGGTTGAATACAAAATATCTCTACCACCGATAGACCAGTTAGGATTATCCGAAATAAAATACAAAGTTTTATTATCATAAGATATGCAAGCCTTAGACTCATGATATGGACTATTTATGTTTTCACTAATACTTATGGGCTTTGTCCACCTACTGCCTTTAAGGGTTGATACGTAAATATCTCCACCATTATCATCCACATAAACAAACATTGTTTGTCCGTCGGGAGATAAACCTACAACTGCATCATGAAGTTTTGTATTTAGAGGCGAACCAACATTGCGAGCTTTAGTCCATCCGGTTTCAGTTTTTTCTGTTTCATAAATATCTTCATAATACATACCATCTGATGCAATTGCATTTCCTGTAGTTCCTTTACGTCTGGATGTAAAATAAATCTTAGATCCGTCCGCAGTAACCATTGGACCGTATTCTCTAAATTCAGTATTTACATTTGCTCCAAGATTTATTATTTCAACTTTTGTAGTGTCTTTAATTAATTCCTTTCCATTTCTACATTCGGTTATGTATTTCCCTATTGCTTGAATTTCTTTTGAGTCCTTTAGATTAGCAGTATATTTATTATAAAAGTTAATAGCCTCATCAAATCTGTAGTTAAGATGATAACCTCGACCTAGATAAAATTCTATTTTTTTATCAACCTTTGAATTAAGCTTATAAGCTTTTTCGAAATATTGTAAACAATCATATTTAAATATCGTATTATAGTAACAAAGACCTATTTTAAAATTCAAATCTGAATTATTAGGATTAAATTCATAAGCCTTTTTATAATATTTTAAAGCCTCATCATATTTTTTCTCATTAAAAGCCAAAATATCAGCTGTTTGTATTTGTTTTTTTGCTGTAGCTAATTCGCCCGGTTTATCGGGAAAATTTGATTTTGTAAATTTTACATCTTCTTGAGAAAAGACATTAAAAATTAAATTAAAAAAGAATAAAACAAGAACAATTTTTTTCATTTTTTTAATATTTACTTATTGATAATCACAAAAATAAAAAAAGTTACCAAAGAATAGTAACTTTTTTTAAAAAACTATCAACAAGAGTTATTTAATAGAAATTACTTTAAACTCAACACGTCTGTTTTGTTGACGTCCTTCTTCGGTATCATTGCTTGCTATTGGTTGCAAATAAGCATAACCTTTGTAAGACAACCTTGTTTTGCTTATTCCTTTGTCAATTAAATAATCAACAACAGCTTTTGCACGTGATTCGGAAAGGTCAGTATTAAATTTTAATGAACCTACATTATCAGTATGTCCACCTATTTCAATAGTCATGTTAGGATAAGCATTCAATAGAGATACCAACCTGTCTAATTCTGGGAAAGAGGTTTCACGCAAAGTAGCTTTTCCAAAATCGAAGAAAATGTTCTTCAAAACTATTTTAGAGCCAACTCCAACCTTTGAGAGTACAACATCTTTTGTAACTTCCTGATAACCTGTTGCTTCAGGAATGTCGAAATTTTCACTGTAGAAAAGATAACCATCGGCTTTTACTGCAATGCCGTAGTTTTTACCGGATGGTAGTGATACTAAATATTTACCTGTTTTAGCATTTGATGAGAAAGTTGCAATTAGCTCATTTTTTTCGTTATCAATTACCTCAATAGTAGCTTCAATAGGTTGTCCGCTTAAAGCATCGGTAACAGTACCTTTCATAACAGTAAGGCGGACTTTCTTAACTTCAACGGTTTCATGTTTAACTTTTTGTTCAATTGTTTCTGTAGAGCTTGCGATAAGAATATCTTCTGTACCCATAACCATTAGTTTTTCCGGACCTAAGAATGTAATACGATAAATATCTTGCAAACCGTAACCACCTTCACGGTCACTTGAATAGTAAGCATATCTTGCATTTCCGGCAACAACGAAAAATACATCATCATCTGGGGTATTAACAGGATAACCTATATTAACTGGTTCTTTCCAGTTTCCTGCACCATCATTTTCGCTATAAAAAATATCATATCCCCCCATTGATCCTTCTCTTTTAGACGAAAAATACATTGTTACACCATCGGGATGAATAAATACTCCTTCTTCATCGTATTTTGTATTTATCGGAGCACCCACATTCTTTGCCGGTCCCCATTTCCCGTTTTTTTGTTTTTCGGAAACAAAAATATCCAAACCGCCAAAGCTTGGTGTTCCAAAATCATCTTTTGGGCGATTGCTAACAAAATATAAATACTTACCATCAAAAGAAATTGAGGCAGAAGTTTCGTGATATTTTGTATTAATTGTAGAAACCTCACGAGGTTTAGACCAATTATCTCCTTTTAAAAAACTTTCAAACAAAGTTCCATCAGGAACACCTTTATATGTAAACAAAATTTGACCATCTGGAGACAATCCAACAGAAGCATCATGAACTTCGGTATTAAGACTACGCATATTTATTGCTTGTGTCCATCCTTTTTTATCTTCATTATATGAAATATATAAATCTTCGTATGGCATTAAGTCATTTGGATCAATCTCGCCACCGGTACTTCCGTCACGTCGCGAAGTAAATATCAAAACAGATTCATCAGTACTAATTACCGGAGCATAATCAGGAAATTTGGAGTTTACTGCAGGTCCTAAATTGTCAATAAAAACACGTATTGGATTGGAAATGAGATTTTTACCTGTTTCACATTCTCTGATCTTTTTATCAACATCTATAATAGGACCTGTGGATTTTTTAGATTTTTTACCTCCTGATTCTATTGTTTCATTTTTATATTTACGATAATAATTTATAGCCTCATCAAATTCGCAATTAATATGATAACCCCATCCTAAAAGATAATAAATATCTGAAGCCACTCCCGGTTTTGCATTATATGCTTTTTTAAGGAATCCGAGAGCTTTTGATTTATCTGTAGAATAAAGGTAACAAGCTCCTATCTTATAATTTAATTCCGGATTATTTTGATTGTACTCATAAGCTTTTAAATACTGAGTAAGAGCCAATCGGTACCCTCCGGCACTTCCGGAAGCGTAATAATTATCGCCATATTTTATAGCATTCATGGCTTCACGAAAACCATCTTTTGAAATCTTAAATTCCTTTTTATTAATCTCAACCGGAACCTGTCCATTAATAACATTTACTATTATTATAGACAGTGCTATTGTTATTGATGCAACTATTATTTTTTTCATAATTTTAATGTTTTATTTTTTATATTCAGTACAAACACCAAGATATTCTTCAGCAAGCGGATGTCCTAATTCCTTTGCTTTTTGCCAATCTGCACAAGCTCCAACGAAATCTCTTTTCATTTCCTTAGCACTTCCTCTGTGAATATATGCCTGAGCATAATCAGGATTCATGTTTATAGCTGTTGAATATGCTTCAATCGCTGAATCATATTCTTTCTTTTTATAATAACACAACCCCATGTTATTATATGCGTATGGGTAATCTTTCTTTAATTTAATAACTTCTCTGAAAGTTTGAATAGCCTCATCATATTGTCCTTTTTCGTATAGTACAATTCCCTTGTTGTTTAGAGCCATGTAATTATTTTTATCAAGTTTCAATGCTTCATCATAAGCAGTTAATGCTCCATCGTAATCTTTTTTAAGCCTTTTGGCACTTCCAAGATTATTGTACAATAAAGAACTTTTGGGATTTAATTCAGTTGCTTTATTATAATCAGAGATAGCATTATCATAAGACTCAATCATTCTAAATGCAGAACCTCTGTCGTTGTAAGAAAAATAATGATTTGGATCTATTTTAATTGCTTCATTAAAATATTCAATTGCATCGTTATAGTTAGCATTTTTAAAATTCATAACTCCTAAAAAATAGTATAAGTTTACATCCTTATGCCCTTTTTGGTTAGCCATTGTCAAATATTTATTAGCATCATCAAATTTGTTCAAATAGTAATAGGAATATCCCAATAAATAAAGAACTTCAGCATTTTCAGGATATTTAGATTGATATTTTAATAAATCTTTTACAGCAGAATCAAAATCTTTTAACTGCATATAGGTAGTTGCTCTGCCATAATAGGCTTTAAACATATCCGGATCAACCTGAATAGCACGATTGAAGCTGTTTATGGCTGATTGATAATCACCTCTGGAGTAAAATTCTACTCCATCATTAAAAGCAAGATTTGCTTCCTGATCTTCTGCAACTACAAGTGTACTGCTTGTATCGGCAATTGCAGCTTGTCCTTCAAACCCAATTTTTAGTGGAATTATAATCTGTTCCGTTTCATTTTCCTGCCCAAGTACAAATATTGCAGAAACTAATGTAATAAATAAGATAAGTCCTTTTTTCATAGTTATTTGTTTTATTTATTGCTACAAAATTATAATATTTTTTAATTTTTGAAAATTATTAGTCTATGGAATTCATTCCGTGACAATTTTTGTATTTTTTACCACTTCCGCAAGGACAAGGATCGTTTCTGCCAACCTTTTTCTCAACACGTACAGGCTCTGATTTTGTTTTTCCTTTACTTGGATCATTATATCCGGGAGCTTCGCGTTGAGTTTTCATATTACTCAAGTCAAGTTTACGACGAGCTTGTGCCTCCTTAACTTCGTCGGGTTGGCTAACCGGAATATAACCCTTCATTAATGATGCAACAACACTCTTATTAATTTTATCTAGCATTGTTTTAAACAAATTGAATGATTCGAACTTATAAACCAGCAAAGGATCTTTCTGTTCGTAACTTGCAGATTGAACAGATTGTCTCAAATCATCCATTTCGCGTAAATGTTCTTTCCAGAAATCATCAATAGTTTTAAGAACAACTGTTTTATTGTAAGCCTCTACAATTTCACGCCCTTGAGTGTGATATGCTTTTTCAAAATTTACAATTACATTAAACATCTTTGCTCCATCAGTTACCGGAACCAATATATTTTCATATTTAGCAGCATTATTTTCATAAATAGTTTTTATTACAGGATATGCTTGATTTGCAATATTTTCTGTTCTGAATTTATGATTTTCTAGAAGCTTATGATATAAATAATCAATAAACCTCTGTTCGGTCATATCTCTGAATTGTTCTTCAGAAAGCTCGATATCAATTGAAAGCAAACGGAATATTTCGAGTTTAATATTTTCGAAATCGCTGTTATCAAAGTGTTCTTCTGCTAAGCTCACACAAACATCATACATCATATTAGCAATGTCGGCACCAAGTCTTTCTCCATCCAAAGCATTACGACGTTTTCTATATATAACGGTACGTTGAGCATTCATAACGTCGTCATACTCGAGTAAACGTTTACGAATGCCGAAATTATTTTCTTCCACTTTTTTCTGTGCTCTTTCAATGGATTTTGAAATCATGGAGTGCTGTATAACTTCACCTTCTTTCAATCCCATTCTGTCCATAAGTTTAGCGATTCGGTCGGAGCCGAATAAACGCATCAAATCATCTTCCAACGAAACAAAGAATTGCGAAGTACCCGGGTCTCCCTGACGGCCTGCACGTCCTCTTAACTGACGGTCAACTCGACGGGATTCATGTCGCTCTGTTCCAATAATTGCCAAACCACCGGCTTTACGAACTTCTTCGCTGAGTTTAATATCGGTACCACGACCAGCCATATTTGTAGCTATTGTAACCACAGAGCTTTTACCTGCTTCAGCAACGATATCGGCTTCTTTTTTATGCAGTTTTGCATTCAAAACATTATGCTTAATTCCTTTACGCATAAGAATTTTGCTAAGCAACTCCGAAATCTCAACTGATGTAGTACCAACAAGCACCGGACGACCTGCATTTATCAATCTTTCTATTTCATTTACTACAGCAGCGTATTTCTCACGGGTAGTTTTATATACAAGATCTTCGTAATCAATTCTTACAACCGGTTTATTCGTAGGAATAACAACAACATCAAGTTTATATATGTCCCAAAACTCGCCGGCTTCAGTTTCAGCTGTACCTGTCATACCGGCAAGTTTACGGTACATCCTAAAATAATTCTGTAAAGTAATTGTTGCATATGTTTGTGTTGCAGCCTCAATCTTTACATTTTCTTTTGCCTCAATTGCCTGATGTAAGCCATCGGAATAACGACGACCTTCCATAATACGGCCGGTTTGTTCATCAACAATTTTCACTTTATTATCAATCACAACGTATTCTACATCTTTTTCAAATAATGTATATGCTTTAAGCAATTGATTTATGGTATGAATACGTTCGGATTTAATTGAAAAGTCTCTAAACAGTTCATCCTTTTTTCTTAATTTTTCTTTTTCGGTAAGATTTTCTCTGTCAAGGGTGGCCAGTTCACTTGCTAAATCTGGTATAACAAAGAAATTAGGGTCAGAATTACTACTTGCCAAAAGTTCAAATCCTTTATCGGTCAATTCTATAGAGTTTAGTTTTTCATCTATAACAAAATATAAATCATCTGTTACAAGATGCATATTTTTATTGTTATCGGCCATGTAATAATTTTCGGTTTTGAGTAACAGGGATTTCATACCTTGTTCACTCAGGAATTTTATAAGAGCCTTAGTTTTTGGCAATGCTTTGAAAGCTTGCAACAATTTAAAACCTCCATCTTTTTGGTTACCTTCGGCAATTAATCTTTTTGCATCATTAAAAACCTGATTAAAAACTGACTTTTGAGCATTAACTAACTTAACAACGTGAGGTTTTAATTCATCGAAGAGCTGGTCTTCGCCTTTGGGAGTAGGTCCTGAAATAATCAAAGGAGTTCTGGCATCGTCAATCAAAACGGAGTCAACCTCGTCAACAATTGCATAATTATGTTTTCTTTGGACAAGGTCCAATGTACTCAACGCCATGTTGTCTCTTAAGTAGTCGAAGCCAAATTCGTTGTTTGTACCATATGTGATATCTGCTTGATAAGCCCTACGTCGGCCATCGCTGTTAGGTTCGTGTTTATCAATACAATCAACTGATAATCCATGAAACATAAATAACGGGGCATTCCATTCGGAGTCACGTTTTGCAAGATAATCATTAACTGTAACAACATGAACACCTCGTCCGGGTAAAGCATTTAAAAATACCGGCAGAGTAGCCACAAGAGTTTTACCTTCACCTGTTGCCATTTCTGCAATTTTTCCCTGATGCAAAACAACACCACCGATTATCTGGACATCATAATGAACCATATCCCATACAACCCTGTTGCCTCCTGCAATCCATGAGTTTTTATAAACAGCCTTATCCACACGAATTTCAACAAAATCAACATGTGTAGCAAGATTTCTATCGAAATCGTTTGCGGTTACAATTATTTCTTCGTTTTCTTTAAATCGTCTGGCAGTATCTTTTACAATTGCAAATACTTCCGGCAGAATTTTATCTAGATATACTTCCAGCTTTTTAGCAATTTCATCCTCTATTTTATCTATTTCGTTAAAAACTTCTTCCTTTTCCCAAATATCAAGTGATTCTGCCTTTTTCCTTAATTCTTCAATCTTATTTGTTTCTTCTTTTATGTAATCTTTTATTGAAACTCTTAAGTCTGCAACCCTTTTTCTTAACTCATCATTGCTGAGCTTTTTAATTTCGGGTTCTATGGCAAGAACTTTTTCTAAATAGGGCTTTATTGCCTGAAGATCTCTTTCTGATTTAGTTTTAAAAAACTTTCCTAATATTCCTAATCCCATTTTTTTAGTTTTTGAAAATAATTTACAAATATAAATTTTAATTTTGAAAACAGTACTTATCAAAAGCTTAAAATTTTTCACATTTATTTTACCGAATTAATGCAAATAATTTATTTTTGAAAAAATAAATTTATGGTTAAAATCGAAAAATTAACTCCGGAAGAATTGAAGCATAAAGATGTATTTTCATGGCCAACATGGGAAAAAGAAATTTCGGAATTTGAATGGTATTACGATGTCGAAGAACATTGTTATTTTATCGAAGGCGAAGTTGAAGTAATTACCAAAGACGGTGTATATAAAATACAAAAAGGTGATTACGTAATTTTTCCACAGGGCTTATCCTGCACTTGGCGAGTTCTTAAACCCGTTTATAAACATTACAGGTTTTTGTAAAAATTTTTAACGAAAGTTTGAAATAACATTCATCAAACTATCGGCAATAATTTGATTTCCTTTTTCGCTACAATGCCCATCCGGTAGATACAAACTTTCATCGTTATTAAAATATTTAATAAAGATTCTTTCGTTATCTTGTAATATCAATCTGTTTTCATGAGCAACATCTCGCAAAACTGCATTAACTCCTCCAAAAACAACATCTTTATTTTGCAAAGGATAAGTCATAATTAAAATCGGAATTGATTTTTTTCTGCACAATTCAATAATAGCGTTAATATCATCCCGAACCCAATCATCAACTTTATCTTTTACCGGATTTGAATTATAATTTTCCTCAATAAAAACCTCTTCTTTATCAAAGTTTCGTTTTGATGTTACTCCTGCTCCAAACAATTCATGCCAAAGTAGTTTTATAAATTTATAAACTCTGAAATTATATAAAAATCCACTTTGCCTGTTAAAACCATAATAATTCCAATAATTAGCAGAACCTGCCATTATAATTACCATTCCCGGAGTATTACTATTCAAATAATTCTCAAATTCAACCCTGATTTGAAAAGTATTTTTTCCTGACCTACCATAATTTACTACAGAAATTTCTTTTCCGGAAATATCCCGGACAAGTTTATTTAAAATTCCGGGATAACTCAAGCTGTCGACAACTCCAAATCCCTCAGTATAACTATCTCCTAAACATAAAATTTGTGTTTTGTCGCCTGAAATCCAGGAATAATTGTAAGCAACAGATTTTTGTTTATGATAATGCCCCAAAACTCTCAACCCTATTTCCAGAAGTAAAATAACACAAATCAGTCCTAATATAAAACTTAAAAATTTTGAATATATATTCTTATTTCTTGCAAAATGTTCTCTAAATTTTTCTCTAAAATTTGCAATTTTTGGCTGAAGCAAAATAGAAATTAATAGCAATATTAAAAAAATTTCAAGAATAATAGTAGCATTAAGAATCAATCTGTATGAAATAAAACCATATATTTCTGAATTCAAAAGAATATCAAAACCATCGTATAAGGTTTTATGTTTTATGTGATTATTTGAATTTTTAAAAATTACTTCACCATTGTTTTTTTTATATTTCCATTCTCTTTCGAATAAATCACGCGAATATGAAAAAACGAGGTCATCATTTTTAAACCATATATGCTCGACTTTATTCCATGTTGCAGTATCAACTTTAAGAAAAATTTCCGAAATATTTTTTCTAAAAATTTCATCATATCTCCAGTTTCTGTAAATGTACAAGGTATCCAATCGAAAATGCTGTTTACAATGTATATTTTCTCTAATTCCAGAATAATAATTAATTCCGTAAGCCTTAAAATTCTTCATTTCCCTGATATCCGGTCCATAAATAAAAAAACCGACCGTTTGTGGAAAAGAAATTTTAGTGCGAGATTTTGATTTTAAAATGAATAATGCAGCCGAAACCACAGCAATAAATAAGAAAACAACAGATATTAAAAATATTTTTTTTCTCATTGCTTTTCAATAAAGTAATTTCCTAGTACAAGGCAATCCATATCGGATTTTAGAAAATCATTTATCGCTTCTTGCGGAGTGCAAACAATAGGTTCGGCTTTAAGATTAAATGAAGTATTTATTATAACCGGAATTCCGGTATGTTTTTCGTGTGTATCGAGTAGTTTCCATAAAATGGGATTATAATCTCTATCAACTGTTTGAACTCTCGCTGTTCCATCAATATGAGTTACAGCAGGTATTAGACTCTTTTTTTCTTCTAAAACTTTTGGGGCCAATAGCATAAATGGAGAATCATTCAACATATGAAAATAATCATCAGCATTTTCTTTTTTAACGATAGGAGCAAATGGTCTGAACCACTCTCTATGTTTTATGCGGGAGTTTAAAATTTCGACCATTTCGGGATACATTGCCGAAGCAAGGATTGAACGATTTCCCAAAGCTCGTGGCCCAAATTCAAGTCGTCCTTGCATCCAGCCAACAGTTTTTTTTGCAATTATTTTTTGGGCAACAATTTCGCATAACTCATCATCATAGTACCGAGCAGCACTAAGACTGTTGTATTTTATAGCTATTTCATAATCTTTGTCGCTAAATTCCGGTCCCCAGTAGGAATGATTATATGTAAATTTTCTGTCGTTTTGCAAAATCTGATTATACAAATAAAATGCGGCTCCAATTGCGGCCCCGGAATCCCCCGCTCCTGGTTGGATAAATAGTTTTTTTACATTTGTATTTTCAAGTATTTTTTGATTAGCAACACAATTCAAAAACACTCCTCCCGATAACGCTAAATTTTGTATTTTATATTTTTCGCTTACGTAACGAGCTTGTTTTATTAAAACCTCTTCTATAACCGCTTGTAAACTTGCAGCAATGTCTTTGTGCCTTTTGTCGTAATCTTCATTAATTTTTCGAGCTTGTCCCAGCAAGTCAATCATTTTTTTTGAATACATTTTTTTCCCTTTGTTTAAAGAGAAAAATTTATCGTTGAGTCTGTAGCTTCCGTCTTCTTTTATATCTATAATTTTCCTAAAATGTTCATAATAATTAGGTTCTCCAAAACTCGCGAGAGCCATTGTTGTTCCCTCTCCGCTATTAGCTTTAAAACCTAAAAATGTAGTTATACAAGTATATAGTAATCCAAGAGAATCAGGATAAGAGATTTGATTTTCAAGAATTATATTATTTCCATTGCCATAACCAATTGATGATGTTGCCCACTCACCCACTCCATCGTTAACAATAATTCCAGCTTTTTCGAAATCCGAGACAAAAAAACTGCTGGCAGCATGAGCATGGTGATGTGGGATAAAAACAACTTTAGATTTATATGAAATTTCTCGTCGCAAAACTTCAGGTAATATCAATCTATCCTGCAACCATTGAGGAGTATTTCTGAGAAATGATGTATATGAAAAGGGAAATTTTTCAATAATATCGTGAATATACCTACTAAATTTCAGGTAAGGTTTTTCATAAAATGCAATATAGTCAATGTCAGCAAAACTAATCCCACCCTGCTGAATACAAAAATTTATTGCATTAATAGGAAAATCCGAGGAATTTTTCACACGATTAAATCTCTCCTCCTGAACTGCAGCAACCAACACTCCGTCTTTAACTAAGCAAGCCGCCGAATCGTGATAGTAACAAGATATTCCGAGTATATTCATGCTTTAAATTATTATAGTTTCCAATTTAAATAATATTCTTTTTTGACACATACCGCATCCGGAATAAAATCGTTTTGGAAAAACAGCTTTTTGTATTCCTCAATTTGAGCAGGCCTTCCCAGTAAATCAGGGCTTGCTATGCAAACTCTAAAATCGTTATCACGAGCAATTTTCAGATTTTCTATTTCTTTATAAATGTCGTCGAAACAATCAACCCAAACCCATCCGGCTTTACTTTTAAGTTTAAGAACATTTTCTATGCTCTCGTAATTTGATAATCTTACTGCAAAATTTTTATTCCCCATTTTCACAAACTCATGTATTCCTGAATAGGATAAATCCAAAAAGCAATAATTTTCAATTCTGTAATTTTTAAGAATATTGAGTATTTCGTTTTCAAAGCCGAATTCTTTGATATTGATTATTATAAATTCATGGTTAAAATTTTTCAAAAAATCGTTAAGACGCTCACCGTTCTCAAATGCTTCATGATTCAAAATTATTTCTTTTTTATATGCTCGTACATCTATTTCTACGCCATGAATGGACGGAATTTTTACTAATTCCTGCGTACTATTTACCCTATGATTTATTATTAACATTCCTCTGCTTTCGTAAATAATTGCAATATTTTAAAAATTTCAACGAAAATAATATTTTTGATATAAATCCTGTATTCCACTTAGAATTTCCGTGTTTTCTTTCGGGAAAATATACATCAATTTCCTTAACTGTAAACCCATTATTTAATGCTACATAATATGCATATAAATCTAATCCCCAATGTTCAGGTGGATTTAAAAATTTATCCAACAACGACCTATTGAATATCTTTGGTTGAGCATTTATTTCGGTCATTTTGATTTTTAGAATTATCCTGACTAAAAACTCCAATCCTCTACTGAAAATTCGCTCCGAAAATTTTCTTCCTAAACGATTACCTTTAATAAACATTTTCTTATCATCTGTAGTTTTAATAATTTCAATTGCTTTAAAAACATCTGCCGGTTCTGTTTGTAAATCGGCATGTGTCCAACCGACCCATTCTCCAATGGCAGATTTCAAACCTGTAATTATTCCATGTCCATATCCAATATTTTTTTCGATATGGATTAATTTTAAATTCCTTTTCCCTTCAAGTAGTTTAGTTAACATTTCAGCAGTATTGTCTGATGAACCGTTGTTTACAAAAATAATTTCAACTTCATCAGTTATCAATTTAGAAAAATCCCTAACCAAATCATTCAGATTTTCGGCCTCGTTATAACAAGGTAATACAATCGAAAACTTAATCATTATTTTAATTCCTCCAAACGTCTTTGTAAATCAACAAATTCTCCGGATAACTCGTAACCTTGATAAAGATATTGACACCACAAATCAAATGCTTTATTTTTATCTTTTCGGTAAATATAAGACATAACATGAGCAGCAGCAATACCTTTATGCTTTTTTTTGTTTGAAATTTTTAAAGCCCAACGAAAAGCTTTATCAATCTCGGACTCAGGAAGTGTGTGAAATTCTATATGCAATAATTCATCCGGAATTAGCTTTTTATAAAAGAACCAAATTCCACCACTGTTTTTAATGTCTTTATACACGTAAAAATAATTTCGATATAAATATGAAATCACCTGAACCCATGGCGTTAGAAAGTGGTCAAAATCTTGTTGATATACAAATGATTTTCCGGGAATTAAGGCTTTGTAATATTTTTCGATAACTAATTGAGCCGTTTCTTCGGATTTCATCACATCAACAATCAAAATCTCAACAGGAGTTTGAATATTAGAATTTCTTATGTCAACGATAAGTTCAATATCTTCGATAAAATTCGATAGGTTTTCTTTAAATAAAGCAAGGTACCCGTTATTTTTAAAATATTCTTTATCAGGATGATTTTTTAACTGAGTTTCGCATTCCTCGTCCCAATGAAATGTGTCGCAAGCACATATCTTTTGTTTTGTCTTCACGTGCTGCAAAGCCTTGCAAATCACTAAAGTTGATGCCCCGAATCGGCAGCCTAAATCAACAATAATACCTTTTCCGCTAAAATTTTTTTTTAATAATTCAAATAAAAATTTCAATTCATCATCACTCATCATGTGAGGGATTCCATTTAAAAAACTCAAATCTACTTTAGTTGACACCTTAATAATGCTTATTAAAGTTGTAAATATACAATTTTAACCAAAAAAAATCAAAAAGAAATTCTTTCTAAATTATAGTTTTAAATCACAAAGGCTCCTTGAATCGGCACAATATGCAATTTGAATCCAAATTTTTTATTCATTGCAACCCATTTATTTATATTATCAAGTGAGTTTGATGAGTCTATCACCAGCATTTCAAATTCAAATCTGTTTTGAAGTTTTTCAAAATCAATATCCGGATTATCGCTTATTATTATATAATCAACTGCTATTCTGGAAGTATTTTTACTGTCGAATAAAAAATCTTTGTCCAGAACAAAAATTCGCTTATCGTAAAAACCAATAAATTTATTTTTATAAAAAATATCTTCACCTGCATTTATTATATTTCCAAGCATACTTGGTAATCCTGAATCTAGATTAATATATTTTTCGGTCTGAACTCCTTTACTCATCCAAAAGTTTTTTGCTATTTTTTCGACATTGGTCTTTTTTAATCCGGAAAGATTAGCAAACATTACATTTCTTCTGCCATCAATTAAATTTATTGCAGTACTTCTGTCAATATTGTAAACAACGATGTGTTTTTGTCTGTTTAAGCTATGTTGTTCAACTAATCCCACAATATTATAGATTATCAAAAAAACAATCAACCAAACCAGATGCCGGTATTCTTTGCTCAAAAAGAAGAAAATAAAAAATGACAGCAAAATCAGATAAATCAATGCTAATTTAATTTCATCAATAAAAACATCTTTTGTAACCGAAAACGGAAGAGATTCGATTCCAACAACCACATTATTCATCAACTTGACAATAAAAGCCAGAATTTTACCAATAGTGATTGTTCCAAAACCTAACACATAAAAAACAAACACAGCTAAAGTTAACCATATTGCAATTGTAGCTAAAGGAATCAAGCAATAATTTGTAATCAGAAAATAGTTTGAGAATTGATTAAAATAATACAATCCAAGTGGAAAAGTAGCTAATTGAGCAGCAATAGAAACAGCAGTAAGCGACCAGATTTTATCGAGAATTTTGTTTCTGATGCTAAACAATTCATATATACGAGTATAAAACAGTAATATTCCCAAAACAGCAACAAATGAAAATTGAAATCCTAAGTCAAACAAAGTAAAAGGTTTTATAAGCAATATAATAAAAGCAGCCAATAATAAAGAATTTATGGAATTAGAATGTTTGCTAATTGTTTCGCCTAAAGAAAAAACACTAATCATAAGAGCAGCTCTTGTTATAGAAGGACTTCCGCCTGCGAGCAAAGCATAAAACCAAACAGATGAAACTACAATGATAAATTTAACTAATTTTAAATTATTCAACTTAAACAAAGACAATAAAAACACGATAATTCCGTAAATAATACCGACATGAAGTCCTGATACTGCAAGAATATGCATAGCTCCGGAAGAAGAATAACTGCGTTTAAGACTGTCATTAATTTTATCTTTATAACCTAATGTCAAAGCTGAAGCAACAGCTAATTCATCATTATTCAAACCTACATCTTTCAGAATTTCGATAAGTTGGTCGCGAAATCTTAAAAATTTTTGTTTTGTTCTAATTGGCAAGTCAGAATCAATTTTCTGCCATTCGTCGCTGCTTAAAAAATCCGAAGAAAGAATTAAGTTATAAGTTAGATATTGTTTTAAATCAAATTCTTCAGGATTACCATTATTTTTAATTTCAGAAAAATCAGGGGTAAAAATTATTTTATCGCCGGGTTTTAGCGACAAAGACTTTTCGTTTTTTTCGAGATAAAGAAGTATTTTTCCTTCAGCTTCCAACCAGTTTTTGTCTGAATTTATTGCTAACATTCGAACTGTGAAAGAAACATTTCGTAATCGTTCTTTAGGCATTTCGAGTATTTCCGCAACGATATAACCACCTTTGTAATCCGATAGATTAATGTTGTCTTTGCTGGAAAAAACAGATGTATAAGCAATTCCAAAACTAAGAAAAAAAATACTGATTATTAATCCTGTAATAGTAATAAATTTACGAGAGTAGAAATATGCCGTTAAAAAAAACAATACTAATACAGGAATGAAAAATATAAATATTGTTTTAAAATTAAAACTGAATTTTGTCTGAATAATAATTCCAATAATAAACGGAATAAATATTCGAAGGAGAGGAATTTTGCGAATTTCTTCAACAAAACCGTAACACATTACTTTTTGTTATAACGGTTCATTTCAGTGAAGAGTTCAATAAGCTGTTCGTCTGTCATTCCAAGAAACATCAGGGCCGATTTTGCACTTTCGGCAAGTTTATGGTCGGGATATTCTTCCAAAAATTTTTTATAATAAAATTCAGCCTTATCAAGTTGTTTTAAATAATTTTCATAAACAAATGCTTTTAAAAAGATAACCTCGGGATATTTATCAAATTTTGGATAGTTTTCTTCGATTCTGGTAAGATAGCGAATAGAATTATTTGGCTGATTAAAGTTCATCGCTATTTCGGAAGCTTTAAAGAGATATTTGGGAGTATTTTCGGAATCTACGTATTTATCGGCATATGCAACATACAAACCTATAATTTTCTTTGCAAGTTCAGCATTAGGTTCTTCCGTTTCATAAAGTAAGCTTTCGGTTTCGGCAATTTCCTTTTCTGCTTTAGCTTTTTCGTATTGTTCTTTGTTTTTACCCTTACACGCTACTAACAAAAAAAACAATAACAAACCGTAAATTACAGATTTTTTCATAACCCCATAATTTAAATTTTCACTTTATAATCTACATCCACTTTACCTCTAGTAATATTATTAAGTTTACTTTGCAATAAGCGTCTTCTTAATGGAGATATTTTGTCAACAAATAATATTCCGTTTAGATGATCGTATTCATGCTGAATAACGATAGCTCTATAATCACTATAAACTTCGGTAACAGGCTCAAACTTTTCGTTCAGATACGAAATTGATAATTCCTTTGGTCTTTGCACAAATTCATGAATATTTGGAATACTAAGACAGCCCTCTTCAATTCCTATAGTTTCATCTGTAAGAAAAGTAATTTTAGGATTAATGAAAACTCTTTTAAAATCTTTTAATTCAGGTCTGTCATCTGCTAAACGTGAAGCATCCACTATGAAAAGATCTATGTTTTTCCCTATTTGCGGAGCGGCAAGTCCTACCCCATCTGCACGATACATTGTCTCAAACATATTGCTGATTAATTTTTCAATATCGGGATAATCTTTGGTTATATCCACGGATTGTTTTCGTAATATCGGATTACCGTATAAGTATATTGGTAATATCATAAGCTGTATTTTTCACGTTCAAGATATGATTGTAAAATTAAAGTCGCACTAATTTTATCAACAAGACTTTTATCACGTCTTTGCATTTTTTTTGTTCCGGCATCAATCATTGTTTGAAAAGCCATTTTTGAAGTAAATCTCTCATCGAATGGAATAAATTCGATATTTTTAAATACTTTTTTTAAACGATTTATTACCGGTTCGATATATTTAACAGCTTCAGATGGAATATTATTCATTTGAACAGGCATCCCGTAAATTATTTTTATCACCTCGTTTTGTTGTAAATAAATCTTTAAAAATTCCACAAGATTATTAGTTGTAACAGTTTCCAAAGCCGTTGCAATTATGCGGTTTGGGTCTGTTACAGCAATACCTGTTCTTTTTTTGCCAATATCCAGTGCAATATATCTCATGATGCAAAAATACAAAATAGTGTATTTCAGGCAACTTTTTTATAAAATTTTAGTCTAAATAGTGTTGATTTTAAAAAAATATGTATATTTGAATTCGTAAGTAAAATATTAAATTTTCCAATATGATGAAAAAATTTTTATTTTTTGTATGTTCAATAGTTTTCAGTGTTTCTTTGCTAAATGCACAATCAATTACAACAAATTCAAATGTACCATTGGAATCTCTAATCGGAGATACCCTTGTTAACGGATGTATTCAGGTATCTAACATAACAGCCAACAACGGTGCAAAAGGATATTTTAGGAAAGGCGATTCCCAATTTCCTTTTAATTCAGGAATAATTCTTGCCACCGGAAGTATAAGTAATGCTCAGGGACCAAATAGTTCAGGCAGTGCCGGAAATTCTGTCGGTAGCGGCTCTGACCCTGATTTGCAAGCCTTGATTCCAAGTTACACTATTAATGATGCCAGCGTAATACAGTTTGATTTCATCCCTGCAGAAAATGTTGTAACATTCAGATATATTTTTGGGTCTGAAGAATTCCCTGAATACGCAAATACAAGTTTTAACGATGTCTTTGGATTTTTCCTTTCAGGACCCGGAATAAACGGGCCTTATTCTAATAATGCAATAAACATAGCCTTATTACCAAACAATCAGCCCGTTACTATTAATAATGTTCATAATTTCAATTATTACACTGCATATCCTACTTCTGCTTCTAATTCACCGGGCTCCTATTACGGTGCCGTTCAATATGATGGAAACACGATCATACTCACAGCAACTGCAACAGTAGTAGCTTGTGAAACATATCATATTAAATTAGCTATTGGTGATGCAGGCGATTCAGCTTACGATTCAGGAGTTTTTATCGAAGCAGGTAGCTTTATTTCCGGGGAAAGCATAACTATCAGCAATATAGCACAGGTTGGTAGTGAGTCAGATCTCTGGGAAGGATGTACAAATTATTATGTTGTTTCACGAGAAGAAGGTTCAGATGCACAACAAGATCTTCTTATTTCAGTTGGTATAGCTCCAAATTCTACAGCTACAGAAGGCGTTGATTTTTCTCCATTCCCTACAACAGTTTTTATACCTGCAGGCCAAATGACAGATACAATATGGTACACAGCGTATAACGACGGAATTGAAGAAGGTCATGAAACAATTATCGTAATGTTCTATACTGCGTGCCCTTGTGGTAACTACTCAACTGCAATTTACGACACTATCTGGATATATGACGCAGAATTTATTAAAGGAGGCATCCAAGATATAACAACACATTATTGCGGTCAAGATCCTCCAGCAACAATAACCCTTGTTGGAGAATGCAATATTGACCCTCACGTAGGATATTACTGGAGCACCGGAGCAACCACCAATAGTATTCAAATTACGCCTCAACCCGGGGCAACTACATATTATGTTACAATGGTTGATCAATGTGGAAACCAAGTATATGATTCAATAACTATTAGAATTTCTGATTTGCGAATAAATTCCTATGACGTTACAGAACCTTCGTGTTTTAATGCATGTAACGGAACTATTACTCTCAACGTTTCATCCGAGTTTCAACCTATACATTATCGTTATGTTCATAGTCTTTATCAATATATTCCGGACAGTGTTAGAACTTCGTATTCAAGCACTTTTACAGGACTATGTCCCGGCACATATAAAATTACTGCAACTGATAATATTGGGTGTTTCCAACGATTTGAAATTGCGATTCCAAATCCACCATCTATAGAATTAGCTTATGGAATATTAGAACCTGATCAAGAATATTGTGAACGTCCTGAATCAATATCGTTCACTGCAGAATCAAATCAAAACAATCCACAATTCCTTTGGAGTAACAATCAAACCGGAGCAACAATGACCCTACAAAACCCACCGGTTGGTGAACACACTTATTGGGTAAAAATGTTCGACGGATGTGGCAATTTTAAACAAGATTTCGTTACAGTCAAAATTTCGGACATTACTATTCAAACTCAATCAGTAATGGATATGGGTACTTGTAACGGGTCTGCTGCAGCTTTTGCTTCTAATGGGTTTTATCCATATAATTATTATTGGTACCAACCAATCAACGGATTTGGAAACATGTTCACAAACCTTTGTGCTGGTACATATCAAGTATTGGTTACTGATGCAATAAACTGTCAAAGAACTACAACCGTAGATGTTCCATTGTATAACAATAATTCTGTAAATCAAACACTTCACGATAATATATTTACAGTATTTCCCAATCCGACTAACGGCAGCTTTATTTTAAATTTCAAAGAAAATAATCCAAATGAGATTATTGTTAAAATCACAGACATAAAAGGTAACCTCATTTTTGAATCTCAATTACTATCCAATCAAACAACTTTCGATAACTTTGTTCCGGGAGTATATTTTATAAGCCTGTATAAAAATGATGGAATTTATGCTATTCAAAAATTAGTTGTTACTGAATAAAACGAAGTTGGTATAATATTCAATAATTTAATCACGTTTATCAAAGCATAAACGTGATTTTTTTGTTCAGTATTTAAAAAAAATATATTTTTAAAAAAAATTGAAATTTTGATTTTTTATGGCAAAAGAGATAAAATTTAGTTTGATTTACAGAGACATGTGGCAGTCGAGCGGGAAATATGTCCCTCGACTTGAGCAATTAAAAAAGATTGCTCCTGTAATTATTGATATGGGATGTTTCTCCAGAATTGAGACTAATGGCGGAGCATTTGAGCAAGTAAATTTACTTTTTGGCGAAAATCCGAATCAGGTAGTTAAAGAATGGACAAAACCTTTTAACGAGGCAGGAATACAAACTCACATGCTCGAAAGAGCACTTAACGGGATTAGAATGTACCCTGTTCCTGCTGATGTTCGTAAGTTAATGTATAAAGTAAAAAAAGCTCAAGGTGTTGATATTGCAAGGTCTTTTTGTGGGCTAAACGATCCGCGAAATCTTGAATTATCGGTAAAATATGCCAAAGAAGCAGGAATGATTTCACAAGGAACATTAAGTATAACTCATTCCGAGATTCATACCGTCAAATATTATATGGAAATAGTTGACCAAATAATCGCATTCGGAGCCGATGAAATTTGCCTTAAAGATATGGCAGGAATTGGTCGTCCTGTAAGTTTGGGAAAACTTGTAAAAGAAATAAAAGCAAACTATCCCGATATAATAGTTCAGTATCATGGGCACTCCGGACCAGGCTTTTCGGTTGCCTCAATGCTCGAAGTTGCAAATGCAGGAGCCGATTACATTGACGTTGCTATGGAGCCGCTGTCCTGGGGTACTGTTCATCCTGATGTTATAACAATTCAGGCCATGTTGAAAGATGCCGGTTTTATCGTACCCGAAATTAACATGAAGGCTTACATGCAAGCCAGAACTCTTAATCAGGAATTTATTGATGAGTTTCTCGGATACTGGATAAATCCCAAAAATAGAGAAATGTCCTCTTTGCTTATTGGTTGCGGACTACCCGGAGGAATGATGGGAAGTATGATGGCCGACCTCGAAAATGTTCATCAGGGAATAAATCAAACCTTAATTTCGGCAGGTAAAGAACCTTTAACAATTGACGAACTGTTGATAATGCTTTTCGAAGAAGTTCAATACGTATGGCCCAAGCTTGGTTATCCACCATTGGTTACGCCTTTCAGTCAGTATGTGAAAAACATTGCTCTTGTTAATGTAATGCTTTTGTTACAAGGCAAAAACCGCTGGGAAATGATAGACAAAAACAGCTGGGATATGATTCTTGGTAAAGCCGGAAAACTCCCAGGCCCTCTCGCCAATGAAATTATTGAACTTGCTAAAAAAGAAAACAAAGAATTTTATCAAGGGAATCCTCAAGATGCTTATCCCGATGAATTGGATAAATATCGTCAAGAAATGATTCAAAACAATTGGGATTTTGGAGAAAACGATGAAGAATTGTTTGAATTTGCTATGCACGACCGTCAGTATAGAGATTACAAAAGCGGAATCGCAAAACAAAGATTTGAGGAAGAACTTAATGCCCTAAAAACAAAACAAAACACTAAATTGCAAAAATCTGTATCTCCTGTAACAAATAATCCAAAAATCAAAGAGATAAGAGCTCCTTATATGGGAAAACTCTACCTTGACCTAACACTTGAAATGGAACCTAATTACATTAAAGAAGGTGATACGGTAAACATTGGTAAAAGATTATGCTATCTCGAATCATATCATAATTATCAGGAAATAGTTTCTGATGTTAACGGACGTATTAAAGAGGTATTGGTAGAAAACGGGGACTTTGTTAATAAAGATGATATTATTGCTCTTGTTGAAATTGATTAAAATCAAATTCGTAAAAGAAAATAAAAACTCAGGGAATTTTCCTGAGTTTTTTTTAATTTTGTTTTTTAATTTTTGAAAATTGATTGAGGAAATAATCAAAAATATAAAATTTGAAAAGGCTTATTTTGTTATAGGCATTGACGGACCAACAGCTTCGGGAAAAACCTGTTTGGCTCAAAATATCAGCAAAAAACTTTCAGATATAGGAATTCCATACTTTATATATCAATTGGATTGGACACTAATCGAAAGGGATAAGCGAGAAAAAGAATTTTCGATATTCAGGTCACAAAACTCGGAATTTCGTTATGAATTCAATCTACACATGAACCTCGAAAAAGTAGCTGAATTTTTTAACATTCTCTCAAAAAATTTCATTCCCGGTAAAATCATTAAACTCGAAAATCTCTACAACCGTAACGATAATGGAAAATGTACCGGAAAGGAAGTTATTGAGCTAAAACAAAATATGGTGATAATAGTCGAAGGACATTATACTCACCATCCTGAAATCCACAAGCACATTGACTTAAATTTACTTTTATATGCCAACGACGAAGAACTTATAAAAAGAAAAATCTCCCGCAGTAATTCATACCGTAATCCACAAGATATTAAAGATTATTATTTTTTAATTGACAAAGCATCATTTTCACATTACTTAAAAGAAAATTTATCCCTAATTAATTTCATAATCAATAACAATGATTTTCTCAAGCCTTTAAAAATCAAAAAATCTGAATTATTCAGCATACTAAAAAACCCTGATACTAATATTGAAAATCCTGTAATAGACTACTTTTCAATATCTGAGTTGAGAGATAAACAAGCAGAAAAAATCGTAGAAGAAGTTTTTAATGCAATTCTTGATTTCGACAATGAAGCTGCTTATTTGTGGGGAATTGCCGAAGAAATCAGAGAAAAAAGTTTTTATGAATTACTCGAATATAAACTTACAGGAATTGATTGCAAAATTGTTTATAAAAATTTTAAAAATCTATATTCTTCTGTAATACAATACAGCTATTCAATAGAAGTTAAAAACTATATTTACCTAAACATACTTGCTGACAACAAAAGTATTCTGGTTAGCTTAACTTCAAATTTTGCCACGGAGCAATACATTGCTTACAGAACATTTGCCGAAAAATCCGTTAAAAACCGTATTAAATTCATAAAAAAAGGTTTTAACCCATCAACACTACCTGTTTTTATTGCCCCAACCGATTTTTATTCTAAATCTGATAATTTTAAAAATGTACTCATCAGCAACAATAAAAATCCAATTTATTACTTAATTAAACTGTTAGAAAGACCATGCTGCATTTTATATAAAACTTTAAACAACGAAGAAGAAGACTTTTTGATTAGATTCTTCACTATAAATTTTAATGTTAAGTACTTTGGTCAATACCTATTAATTTATAATTCAGACTTTGATTTAAAAATATTACCAAATCAAAATTTTCACAAAATATTTAAACCAGCAAAAGATTTTGAACCTTCAAGTTACAATATTCCGGAAGAGTTTTGCGGATTAAAATTTAAAGACGGAGTTTACACAAACATTTTGTCTGACAAAGAAAATTTTGCAGAAAAATTTCAGAAAACCCATACTCACACAAAAAAAATATTACTGGAATATTTTCTGAGACAATACGGAGAAATTGAAATTTTTGAAAACATAAATTTGAAAAAATTACTGAGTTTTCTGCCATCCTATTTCTCGGACCTTTATCTTGCTTTAAATTTTGTTAATAATTCTGCTATTAGTTTTCTAACGCTTTATGATTTAACGGAATGCATTGACTCTAAAACATATTTAAAATTTGCTTCAGACAAAAATATTCCTATTGGACTTCAAGTAAGTAGAAATGCGTTGGATAAATTATTGGGATACTTAAAATTAGAAGACCCATCGAAATTTGCAGAAAGTTTATTTAACACAGTTTTGTCGTTGTTGCAAAGTGATGAAATAAATTCAAAATTACTCTGGAATATAGGGATTGACCACATTAAACAATTCGAAAATGAAACAGATTACGATATAAACGAATTTATTGAAGAAAGCACAAAAAATGGATTGATTTCATCTGTTTGCATTGATTTTGAACATCTATTAAATACAGATCTGAATAATATCTCTGAATATATTACAAACTGTTTAAGCACATTAACTTATCAGACAGATATTGAAATTACCGGAGGAGAGAACTGCAATTATACTCCTGAACAATGGGTCTATATTTTAAAAGAAATTCAAAAATCCGAGCCTTATAAAAACATATTATTTCTGCTTGGTCCTGCTTTGGGGACAAAACATCACAAGCCCGGAGCAGATTCTGAATTTCAAATGTCAAAACAAATTTTAGAACTATGTTCAAACAATAATTTAGCCGGAAATGTTTTACATGGGACATCTTATGCTAATGATGATGACATTAAAGTATTTGTGAAAAATAATTGTTTAAGAATAAATTTTGCAGGAAAATATCTTAACGTATTTATAGAAAACCTCCCTAATAAACTAAAATCTAATTTCGGGAATAAACAGGATGAAAGAAAAAAAGCATTTGCAATAAACAGGGAAATCCTTTCAAAACTTAATAAAGAAGAAAAAAAGAAAATAGAGAATGAACTCAAAAAACTCCTCGAACAACACCGAAATATTTTAAATACCCATCAGCTAAGCGATTTTGATTATGATTTTTTTTACAATCCGGTGTGTAATATACCTCCGTCCTTAATTGCACATATTGTTGAGAAATGCTTACCACAAATTGAATACAAGCAAAATTCAAATAATAAAGCCCTAATTTTGGCTTCGATGATAGAAGTTCCTGACGATGATTTTATCAAAGGATTAGCAAAAAGAGTTTACGACAGCGGCATAAGAAATTTTCACATTGATGTTTCGTCAGAGGATTTTTCGGGAAGAAATATTTGTGCCGAAAACAAATTCAGATTCTTGCAAAATTTTGATGATATAAAAATTCACGTTCACATAATGGCTATGAATCCACATTTATCCAGTAAAGAGGATTCTTCTTTGATTCAAAAATATTTATCTCCCAAAACAAAAGTTTTATATGTTTATCGAGAAAGTTTTAATAACGATAATGAATTTAAAAAAGCATTAGATATTATCGAATTAGCTGATGTATCGGCAGGAATTGTAATTGAAAATTCCAAAAAAATCACAATCGAACTTTTGAACACGATAAAAGATTTTAAAATAAATAATGTTTTATTAATGGCGGTTTCCAGTGGCAAAGGCGGTCAAAAATTCAATCCGGAAACTTTTGAGAAAATATCGAAACTAAAAAAATTTTCAGCCGAGGAAAATTTTCCGTTGATAATAGAGGTTGATGGTGGTATCAATCTGGAAAATGCAAAATTATGTTCAGGATTAGGTGCGGACTACATTTCCGGTTGGTCTGTATTTATTGCCGAAGGACTTGATAATCTTAAAAAAAGAATTAAATTTTTGCTAAATGAAATTTAATCTCATTATACCATCAGCAGGTAAGGGCAAAAGATTTTTAAACGCCGGATATAATGTCAATAAGGCATTTATTGAGATTCTGAACAAAAAAATGATAAATCACGTAATTGACAAATTCGAAAACAATACAAATGTTTATGTAATTTGCTCAGAATCTGAATTTTACAATTACAAAAAAGAATTGAATCAAAATATTAATATTATACCTATCAAAGAACACAAATTAGGTCCGGCCTGGTCAATCCATGCAATAAAAGATTTCATAAAACAAGACGAACCATATTTTGTTGCATATAACGACATAACCTGGGATTGGAACTTTGAAAGATTGATTGATTATATTCAAATTGAAAATCCCGATGGTATAATTTTTACACATTCAGGATTTCATCCACACCTATTTAAGAATAATTACTCAGCATTTTGTAAATGTTCAGATAATAAAGTAGTTGAAATTCGGGAAAAGCAAAGTTTCACCTATGATTGGATGAATGAAGATTTAAGTATAGGAGTTTTTTACTTTAAAACAGGAGAAATTTTTAATAATTCAATAAATCATATTATTAGAAATGATACAAAAACTGCGGAAGAATTTTTTCCGAGTGTCGCATTCAATAAATTAATTTCTGATAATCTGAAAGTTTTAAAATATCCGGTAAAAAATTTTATTCATTGGGGAATTCCGGAACAATTTGAAGACACAATAAGATGGAATAAAATTTTCCAAACAGAAAACCCGCATAATTCTCTGACAACATGTTTAATGATGTGCGGTAAAGGAGAAAGAATGAAAACTTTATTCAGCGAAAACAAATCTTTCATTGAAATTGACAAAATACCGCTATACAAGTTTGTATTAAATAAATACAATTCGTCTAAATCATGTTGCATTGTAAATAATATTACAATAAAAAATTTAGATGAAAATATAAATTTTTATAATATTGGAGAGGAAACATCTTCACAAACCGAAAGTTTAAAAAAAGCGGTGAAATACCTCACAACACTGCAAAATACTATTTTAAGCTCGAATGATTGCTATGCTCTATTTGATTATTCTAAATTAGCTTCAGTGTCGAATGATGCAGATATAGTAATTTTTGGATTTGTCCCTAGTTTACTACAATCAAAACAAGAAAATGCCCATACTTCCTTCTCTATAGATATCGAAGGAAATGTAAAAGAAATTCATTTCAAAAAATTTGTTAAAAACAGTTATGGTTTTGGAGGAATGATATTTTTCAGGGATGGAAAAATTTTTGAAAACTTACAAAATATTGATACGAATACTTTTCCAAGTCTCGACCATTATATCGGATACCTTATTGAAAATAAGAATAAAGTTAAATATATTTTATGCGATTATTATGTGCATTTAGGAACTCCAGAAGAATTTAAAGAATATTTATTTTGGAAAGATTTTTTCAATAACAAAAAAAAAGGCTGCCAAAATTGACAGCCTTTTAATTTTCTTGTTAATATTTATTCTTTAACAAATTTAATAATTACATAATTTTCATCTTTTTCAATTTTTATAAAATAAATGCCTTCAGATAAACTGCTAATGTTAATAGATACATTTTCCGAGTTGTATGAATTATCCATAATAATTTTACCAGAAACTTCCATAACAATAACTCTGTCAATACCAACGGGCAAGTTAATATTAATTATATCCGAGGCAGGATTTGGATAAACGGTCAATCCCTCAGCAAAATTTTCCGGAACTGAGCTAACAATAATAATATCACTTTCACGACGATAATTTAAAGTATAAACACCATAAGAATAATGTATTACACCAATAATATCATAAACGGTATTTAATTGTTCTTCAAAACTGAAAGCTCCATTATCTTTGCATAACAAATCTCCGCTTCCATCATTTACTTTCCATTGTCCATAAGCCATATTTGCTTCTGTACATGTAGCATTAACAACTTTTACAAGACATGCTTCATATTTTTCGGCACCGGCTTCACCTGTAGGAACAACAACAGGAGCAGCTACAATACCATCGGGAGCAACAACTGAAAAATAAGTTACATCCTTAATTTCAGTCATCCCAAAGTTTTCATTTACTTTCCCGGCAATGACAACAGAATCCCCTATTGCAGGAGAATTAGTTAAGTCATATACATAAATACTTCTCCATTCTCCACCCCCTTGCTGAACGTAATAACCTTTGTGATGAGGAGTACCGTTGAAATTAGCAGAAACAACACCGCGAATCCATACATTTTCTCCGTTTAATGGAGAATTTCCATTTGTATTTGTGGTATATTGAATGTCATAAATATCAGTAAATGCTGGGCCTGATAAATCAACAGTAAAGTTAATAATTACAATTACCGGATTAGTTAGAGGATTGTTCGACATATCAACAAGCTCAAGTCTTAAAGAATGTTCTCCAGCAGTAAGCCCTGTTAATAAAATTGGACTGGCTGTAACATAAGATGTTGCTCCACCATCAAGAGACCATGATACTTTACCGTCGGTTCCTAAATTGAAATTAGTAACTGTAAATTCAACGCTCAAATTATCATTATAAATAGTAGAATTATTAGCCGGAGATGTTACTGTTAACATTGGAGATGTAGAAACACCATTATCAATAATGTCATCAGCACTACGAGGTAAAATTTTCCATTCACTGTATGAATAATATAAAACACCTGTAACAGTGTAGGAATTATTTGCAGTTGGAGTAGGATAAGAATAAAGCACGTCATCAACTAAAATTTCGCCACTACCATCATTTAAAATAAACATTCCGTAACCTGCATTAGGATTTGTACAAACACCTGTTACTCTAACCAGAGTACTTTCGTGTTGTTCTTGACCAACAGAACCGGTTTGCAATACGGTAGGATTAGCAACAGGATTACCTGTACTCAAAACTTCCAATGAATAAACCGGACTGATTTCTGTTAGATTAAGATACTCAACAACTTTACCATTAACGATTACAGAGTCACCGATTTGAGGACCGGGAGTTACAGTGTAGTACACATAAATACCATTCCATGGTCCGTAACCATCCTGTAACCAGAATTTATCGCCATAAACTGCTGAAACAACACCACGAGTTGTAACAGTTTGATCTGCTAAAGGAGAATTTCCGTTTGGATCATCAGTATATTGTATTTCATAAATTGTAGTTAAAGTTGGCAACTCAATGGTAAAACTTACAGAAGCAGTAACATCTGGTACAAGTGGCTGATCAGACATATCAACAAGTTGCAGAGTCACTGTGTAGTTATCTTCTGCCAAACCTGTTAAAGAAATCGGAGAACTTGTAGTAAACTGGGCAGCACCACCATTAACCTGATATTTAACTTTTCCGTCGGTACCGAGATTAAAATTGACAACATTAAATACTATGTTAACATCTTGAGAACTTAATGTTGATCCATTAACAGGAGATGTTATTGATAAGAATGGATCAGTCCCTAAGTATCCTGTCCAGGAAATATCATCAATTGTAATTTGGCGGTTTGTTTCAGTAGTGCTAACCGGTTTAATCATCATAACAAAATCACCGGGAATATTTATATCCGGAACAGAAAAAGTATAAATAGTTTCATCACCACCTGTGAATGCTCCAAATTCCTGAGAAGTAGCAATTAGGTTTCCATTAATATATAATTCCAATTGACGAGGAGTAGTTCCTGTAAATGCTTTACGCATTTTTAATTCAAAACTGCCAATACCTCCTGAAATTGGAGCTGATTCCAATTTACTATCACTACCCCGACGTAACATTAGTCCTTTTCCATTTATGGGATATGCCCCAGTATCTCTTGAATGGAAGTAATTCCATACAATGCCATAATTTCCGACAAAACTTCCATCGGTGTAAGAAGCAGTTGCATTGCAGTTATCAAATGTTTCCATACCTCCCGGAGCAGGCTCAACACAAGTAAATGTTACTGATGCACTAACATCCGGAGTTAAAGGGTTATTTGCCATATCAACCAATTGCAGTACAACAATATGTGAAGCGTAAGAAAGTCCTGTTAATGAAATAGGATCATTAGTTAAATGATACATATCAGCCCCTCCGTCAACAGAGTATTTAATTTTTCCGTCAGTTCCTAATATAAAGTTTGTAACAGTAAAATTGATTGTAACATCCTGCGAATAAATATTTGTTCCGTTTGCAGGAGAATTTATGGTTAATTCGGGATCTGTACTCAGAATAACGTAATTAACAGTTCTCGTAACAACTACTGCCGGATTAAGAGCTTGATTACTCATATCAACAAGCTGCATATTGATAGTGTTTGATCCTTCTACAAGTCCCGTAAGATTATAAGGAGAAGTTGTAGTATAAAGAGGTGCCCCTCCATTCAATATTATTTCTAACTTTCCGTCAGTACCTAAAACAAAATTACTTGTAGTAAATATAATATCAACATTATCTTCGTTTACTTCGAGATTATTCACCGGAGCAGACACATTCAATGCAGGAGTACCTCCTGAAAAAGGATACCATGTAAAATTATCAATCATTATTCTTTCTGTAGTTCCTGTGTTACTAATTCTTATTAATAAGTCTTCTGCAGAACTATTTATTGATGAAGCGTAAGTATACCAATCGCTTGTTTGTAATAAGGTTCCGTCAATAGAAGGAAGAGATGTCCAATCTGTTCCATTTTCGGAATATTCCACTGTGTAAACCGGTATTGGGTCTCCATCCCAACGACGAACTTTAAATTCAAAATTGGAAACTCCTCCAGCTGCTATCTGTATAGTAATTCTTGAATTTGCGACATTTCTGATCCTGAAAGCATACTCACCAAATGTTTTTGGGTAACCATCTTGATCACCAGAAGTTTCTCTTGAAACGTTTTTTCCTTGAAAAGTAATCCCAGGTCCTTGATAAAAGTGATTACCATAACTCCCCAAAGAAGAAACATTTGGGTCTTTAATCCAATTGTCAACTGTTTCAAAATCAACAGTTGTTTGGGAATAAGTTAAAATCCCAAAACAAACAAATAAAACAAAAAAATACAATTTTTTCATAAACATTTAATTTAAATTTTTTGTAAAAATACATCTTTTTTTTAAATAATGGTTAATAAAAATTAAAAAAATGATGAAAATTTTCACCACTTTTTTAATAATTCGCATATATTATCATTTCTCTAAAATATCAGGATCTACCAGTATTCTACCACAATATTCACACGGAATTATTTTGCGACTGGATTTTATATCAAGCTGACGCTGTGGTGGAATTTTATTGTAACAGCCACCGCATGCATCTCTATGTATTGGGACAACAGCTAATTTATTTCTTACATTATTTCTTATTCTGTTATATGCATACAATAAACGCTGTTCTATCAATGCTGCAACGTCTTCTCGCTGAAACATTAATTTTTCTTCTTCAGCTTTAGTTTCGGCAATAATGGTTTCTAATTCTACTTTTTTTGCTTGGAGGTCTTTTTTCTTTTCTTCAATCCTTTCTATTGATTCTTTGAGTAAAATTTCTTTTTGTTCGATTTGAGTTTTGAAATCTTTAATTTTTTTATTGCATAACTCAATTTCAAGATTCTGAAATTCAATTTCTTTGGTCAGAGCATCATACTCACGATTATTTCTAACATTGTTTTGCTGCTCTGTATATTTTTTAACTAATGCTTCTGCTTCTCTTTTTGCAATTTCTCGAGCTTTAATCTGAGAATTCAGGTTTTCGTTTTCAGCTTTTAATTTTTGAATTCTGGTTTCTAATCCCGCAACTTCATCTTCCAGATCACGCACTCCCAGAGGCAATTCTCCACGAAGAGTTTTAATTCTATCTATTTCTATATCAATCAATTGTAATTTATACAGAGTTTTTAATTTCTCTTTTACACTCTGTCCTACATTTTCAACTTTTTTATCTTTACTAGTCATCTTAAAAAATATTTATCGGATTCGTATTTATTTTTGTAAACCGGACTGCAAAATTAGGATTTTTTTTGATAATTTCATCATAAAATTTTTCAAGAATAAAAATTTCGCTTTCATAATGACCAATATCTACTAAAAGAAATTGCTTTTCGATAGAAAAATAATCATGATATTTTACATCGCCGGTAATATAAACATCAACTCCGGCAGTTATGGCCTCCTTAATAAACGAAGCACCGCTTCCGCCGCAAACAGCTACTTTTTTAATTGTTTTATTTGTAAACGAAGAATGTCTTAAATATTTAACATTTAATTTTTCTTTAATATATAAAAGAAAATCTTTTTCTTCCATTTTTGTGGATAATTCTCCAACTATACCAAATCCAACACTATTCCATTTGTTTTCTAATTTATAAATATCATAAGCTACCTCCTCATAGGGATGAGAGGATAACATTGCCGAAATAATTTTATTTTGCAGATATTCCGGAAAAATTGTTTCAACTCGTATTTCCGGTTCGTAATGAATTTTTCCAATTTCTCCAACAAATGGATTAGCATCCACTCCTGCCCTGAAACTTCCCAACCCGTTAACATTGTATGAACAGGAATCATAATTTCCAATGTGTCCTGCACCTGCATCAAAAATTGATTTTCTGACCTCTTCTGCATGAGATTCAGGGACAAAAACTACTAACTTTCTAAGGCTATTTTCTTTGGGGACTAATACTTTTTTGTTTTCAAGTAATAATTTATCAGCAATTTTTCCACTCACTCCTTCACGTACAGAATCAAGGTTGGTGTGTAAACATAAAATGCTTATGTCGTTTTTTATTGCCAGAGCAATGGACTTTTCTATGTAGTTTTTCCCTGTTATTGACTTCAATCCGTCAAAAATAAGTGGATGATGAGAAATAATTAAATTACATTTTTCGGCAATAGCTTCTTCTACCACTTCAGGTATTACATCAAGACAGAGAAGCACTCCGGCAATTTCGGTTTGTGGGTTACCTACATTTAATCCGCTGTTATCGAAATTCTCCTGTAGTTTAATTGGAGCAACACCATCGAATAAAGAAATAATATCCGCAACTTTCATATTACTCACAATCTATTTGGTCTCTCAATTCTACAATCAATTCTCGGATATCTTTCAGACGTCGAATTATTTCAAAATTATGTTCAGTTTCATCTTTATTCTCTTTTAATTTCTTTTTTGCTCCGGCTAAAGTCATTCCTCGTTCTTTTACCAAATACCAAATCAAATAAAAATTTTCTACATCTTTAGGAGTAAATAAGCGGTTCCCTTTTTTGTTTTTTTTGGGTTTTATGATATCGAATTCACTTTCCCAGTATCTTATGAGAGAAGTTTTTACATTAAACATTGCAGCAACTTCACCAATTGTATAAAATAGTTTGTCGGGATTTAATTTAACATTCGGCTTCATAAAAAAATTTTTTCAAATTTAATTCATTTTTTTCATTATAAAAATTTATGATTAATTAGTTTCAAAAAAAGATGTCAATTTTTTATGAAATCAAAAAATTAAAAATTATTTAGATCAGTTATTGTTATCGCAATCAAAATCTAGACTTTTTTACCTAAAACCAGCATCAAAAAAATATTATTAAATAAAAAACTTAATTTGTCTATTTCCTAAGGCTTGCAGATATTCTGAGTGGATTTAATAATAATTCTAGCGCATCGGATATATTATTAGTAACAATATCGGAATTCAAAATTGCTTTAACCGAGGCTCCCTCTCCTTGCACAACAACAATTCCTAATGCCGCTTCTTTTAACATCAACGAATCATTATATCCATTTCCAATAGCAATCACAGAGTTTGCTCCTAGTTTCTTAACATACTCAAGTTTTTGCAATTCTTGATTTCCCGAATCCAAAATAATCAGATTCACAGGCAACCCTGTTAAAAATTCGGAGGCTCGTCCGAAAGTATCAGCTGTGAGAACGTGAATTTTCACTTTTTTTTGGGATATTTTTTTCAAACGTTCTGCGACTCCATTTAAAATTATTCCGTCAACGGCTAAAGTTCCATTATAATCCAAAACTAAATTTTGTATAAAATAATCAGTTAGTCCCGGAATTTTAATTTCAATCATAAATTTTAATTTAGACAAGTAAATATAAAACTTATTTCAAAATGAAAACTTTTATTTTTGCGAAATAAAATATGGAGTCTATTTTATGCTTTTTAACTCTATTGATTTTGCAATATTTTTACCAATTGTATTCTTTCTTTATTGGTTTGTAACAGCAAAACATTTAAAGACACAAAATATTTTAATAGTACTCAGCAGTTATGTTTTCTACGGATGGTGGGATGTAAGGTTTTTAGGCTTAATTGTTATCAGCACTTTTATTGACTTTTGTGTTGGTATAAAATTAGGAAAAGAAGAAAATTCAAAGAAACGAAAACAACTATTGTTATTGAGTGTTTTTGTAAATTTAGGTTTTTTAGGATTTTTTAAATATTATAACTTTTTTGTGGAGAATTTTGTTGAAGCGTTTTCTTTTCTAGGCTATACTTTTAATGTAAAGACAATAAATATTGTATTACCGGTTGGAATCAGCTTTTACACATTCCAAACTATGAGCTACTCAATAGATGTTTATCGCGGCAAACTGCAACCCACAAAAGATTTCATTGCATTTGCGGCTTACATTAGTTTTTTCCCTCAGCTTGTAGCAGGACCTATTGAAAGAGCAACTAATCTATTGCCACAATTTTATTATAAAAGATTTTTTTCTTATGATAAAGCAATAGACGGTATGCGGCAGATTCTTTGGGGATTTTTCAAAAAGCTTGTAATTGCTGACAACTGTGCAGAATTTGTAAATTATATTTTCGGTAATTCAGATAATTATAATGGTCCCCTTTTTTAGGACAACAAAATTAAAAATTTAACGTATAAATAATTAAAAGTTGTCTTATGGAAAGAAGTTCAAGAAAAAAGTTTAGCTCCTCTTTTAAATCAAAAGTGGCATTAGA
>Ga0209720_1000020_pt1 | contig 166814 bp, 122 predicted proteins | sample AD_JPNMR3_MetaG_FD_184426 | JGI IMG/M metagenome (GOLD analysis project Ga0209720, IMG submission 184426) | Active sludge microbial communities of municipal wastewater-treating anaerobic digesters from Japan - AD_JPNMR3_MetaG (SPAdes) (version 2) | ecosystem: Engineered > Bioreactor >... | reverse complement strand
TGAGTCGGGCTTGCGGTTGATGCCGTCGGCACTCTCATCGGTTGTCCAAATCGTGAAACCACCTCTGATGAGGTGGGGCATCCGAAGAGGTGGAACACCCAACGCGAGGAGGTGGGGCACCCAACGCACGAGATTCATTGGGAATCTGTGTCACATTATCACATTCCCACTTTCCCACTTTCTCACTTCCCCACCCATCCCACTGCTTCGCCCTCACGCTCCGCCCATTCCCCGCCAAATCACCGCCAGCACGATGAATCCCAGGATAATCCGATAGATGGCGAAAGACGTGAACCGGTGCGTCTGGATGAAGCGCATGAAGCCGGCCACCACCACCAGGGCCACCACAAACGCCACCGAAAAGCCCAGCCCCAGCACGGCGAACTGCTGCCGCTCGATCTCGTCGAGGTGCTTGAGCAGCGAGTAGCCGCCGGCCGCGAACATGGTGGGAATAGCCAGGAAGAACGAGAACTCCGCGGCGGCCGGGGCTGACAGCCCCAGCACCAGCGCCCCCATGATCGTGGCCGCCGAACGCGAGGTGCCCGGAATCATCGACAGGCACTGGGCCACGCCGATCAGAAACGCAACGCGCAGGGGAATCGCCGCGGCGTCCGTATACTTGGGCCGCCGCATGAACAGCTCGATCAGCAGAATCGCGATCCCGCCGACGATCAGCGCGCCGGCTACGACGACCGGCGTTTTCAGATGCGATTCAATGAAGTCGTCCGCCAGCAGGCCCACCACGGCGGCCGGCAGAAACGCAACAAACAGCTTGAATAGAATGTGGTCCTGCCAGCGGGCTCCCGTGCCGCCCTCCTTGACCGAGGGATATTCGATCACCTTGCCTGCCGGGAAGAGCGTATTCTTCGACCCACCGCCCACGTAATACCGTCTGGCCCCGGTTGGGACCACCAGCCCGTACAGCCGTCGCCAGAAGTAGAGCAGAACAGCCAGAATGGCCCCGATCTGAATGAAAATGTCGAAAGTGCCGCTCCAGAACGGATCCCCCTCCTTGATGCCCAGCAGCGGCTCCACCAGGATCATGTGCCCGGTGCTGGAGACAGGGAGGAACTCGGTCAGACCCTCGACAATGCCGAGGATGACGGCACGAAACGCATCGTTCATTTAGACTTCCTTGTCTGCAGGCCTGGACAAAGACGGAGAGCCGGAGAGATGGAGAGACAGGCGAGTGCGCCGGGTTGTTCTCTCCATCGCTCTATCTCTCACATGCTCCGTCTCGACAGCCGGTCACAAGACGAATCGAAACAGTACTTGCCCCACCAGATTGGCATACACCCCGGCAGCCAGGTCGTCCAACAGAATGCCCCATCCGAAGGGCAGTCTCTCCAGCCGGTTGGCCGGGGGCGGCTTGATCACGTCAAACACCCGGAACAGGAAAAACTGCACTGCCAGCACCAGCAGGGCCGACTTCCAATCCGGCATGGCCAGTCCCAGCAACGCCAACCACTGTCCGGCGAACTCGTCCAGCACGACGTGGCCCGGGTCGGTGGGCTTGCGCGCCCGCTTGCCGAAAAACTCAACCGCCCAGGGGCCCCAGTGGACACATCCCCACGTGGCCAGCAACGTGAGCACGGCCAGCGGAAGGTGAACCGCATACGGTCCATACCCGGCCAGGTGCAGGCCTGTCCACGCCATCCAGGCGATTGCGATCGCTCCCGCTGAGCCGAACGTGCCTGACGCCACGGGAGCATAGCCCAACCCAAGCCCGGTGATGAGCCAATGGCCAATTTTCATGAAGAGGACGCCGAAGTCTGAGACAAAACCGCCCGGGCGCTCCACAGGTAGGGAATCATGGACAAAACTGTCACAAAGACAGTCAGGTACAACATCACCGGCTTACAGCCGACCAGAAACCGCCACAGCAGCGTGGAGTCCGGCTGCACCGGATGGGCCAGCGCGAACAACACCCAGCACACCGTCACCACCTGCAACAGCATCTTGGCCTTGCCATAAACATTGGCTCCGAAGGCCTTTCCGCTGGCTTCGCTGACCCCTCGGATGCTGGTCACCAGTAATTCCCGGGCGAGAATGATCACCACCATCCAGGCGGCCACGCCGCTGATGTTCTGTCCGTGAGGATTTACAAAGCCGTTCCCGGCTAGGAACGCATACGCCCCGATGACCAGGATCTTATCCACGAACGGATCGATGACCCGACCGAAAGACGTAACCTGCTTGTATTTACGGGCCAGATAGCCGTCGAGAATGTCTGTCAGCCCGGCCACGATAAACAGCGCCGCCGATACGTCCAGCAGCCGCAGCCGGGGAGATGCCGCCCGCCCGTCAAACTGGGCCAGGCACACGAAAAATACGATCGACAGCAGCAGCCTTAAAATCGTGATCTGGTTGGGGAGATTGATGCGAAAGCGGCCGGGGGGCGCGATCGTCGAAGGTGTTGTTGTGCACTCAGCCATCTTCATGCGCACCAGCCATCTGCGTCAGATTCAAAACCGGCAGCATAACACTCGTGGGACGAGCAATCAAATCATACCCCTGGGAGCCCTCGCACACCACCCGAACGATCTCTCCCGGCTGCAGGCTGTGTGCTGCTGGGCGGTATCGTGCTGTGCCGTGGGCCGTGGTTTTTTTGCCCCGGGCCCTGGTCGGGACGGCAGACGCCCGGCCAGCTTTTTTCCTCGCGTCAGGAAGAGCTGTCAGCACATAGGTGACGCTGTCCACTTCCGGGGCCTGCCCCGCATGACGACCCACGTACTGCCCATCCTTCAACTTCGCATCGATGAGCACGTCCAGAAGCTGCCCCCTGCGCCGCGCCGCCTGGGCGAACGCCACCTCCTGCTGGACCTCCATAATGGCATCGGCCCGAGCCTCTTTGACCTCTGCGGGGAGCTGGCCCTTCATCCGGCCGGCCGGCGTATCCGGTTCCTGTGAATAGGGGAATACCCCAACGGCCGAGAACCCGAATTCCTTCACGAAGGTGAGCAGCTCCTCGAACTCCGCCTCCGTCTCGCCCGGGAAACCGGCAATGAAGGTAGTGCGGATGGTGACGCCGGGAATGCGGTCGCGCAGTCTCTGGAGCAGCGTTTCCGTCTGTCGCCGGGTCACCCGCCGGTGCATGGCCTTGAGGATGCGGTCATTGATGTGCTGGAGCGGTATGTCAATGTACTTGACCACCCGCTCGCACTCGGCGATGGCGTCAATCATCTCGTCCGTGAAGTCGGTGGGGTAGGCATACAGCAGCCGGATCCAGGCGACCTCATCCAGTCGGTTCAACTCGCGCAGCAGACCGGCCAGCCCCGGCCCATAGCCGATGTCCCGCCCGTAGCTGGTCGTATCCTGCCCGATCAGGTTGAGTTCCACCGCCTGATCGGAGGCCAGCTCGCGCGCCTCGGCCAGAATCACCTCCACCGGCTTGCAGTGCATGGGACCCCGAATGGCCGGAATGGTGCAGAACGTGCATCGCTGGTTGCACCCCTCGCTGATTCGCAGATAGGCGTAATGACGCGGAGTCAGTCTCAGCCGGGCCGTGTCCGTGGCGACGTAAGGGTGATAATCGCCCAGGAATAGATCTGGCCGTGGACGAGTTTCCGTCTTTTTCCCTTTTGGGGAGCGGGTGTTTCGCTCGCCTCTTTTCTCGTTCTTGCCGAGCAGGGGGGACAGTGCCGCGGTGACCACATCGTCCCGCTGATGCACTCCCACCAGCGCGTCGATGCCGGGCACGGCGTCGAGCAGTCTTTCGCCGTCGCGCTGTACCAGACAGCCGGCCACTACCACTCGCCGGCATCGGCCCGTCCGCTTCTGCTCCACGGCCTCAGCGATGGCTTCATGGGCCTCAACTCGTGAGGCCTCCAGAAAACCACAGGTATTGACCACGATGACATCCGCGTCGGACTCATCACTGGTGATAATGGCCCCGTGTTCGGCCAACTGGCCGAGCATTTTTTCGGAATCCACCAGGTTCTTGGCGCAGCCTAAGGCAATAAAGGCGACCTTGGTCGGTTTCTGGCCCAAATGCAATCTCCTCAATGATAACCCCATAGGATAGTCACCGTGGCTCGGAATCGAAAGCCGGCCCGCAACCTCCGATGGGGAAAGAGCTTATTAGATGGGAAGACGCCGCCCCTGGGCCTTTCCAGGGAGAATGCACGCCGCTGTTCCTGATCGGGGGCTCTTGATGTGTACCGGGTGCTCTTGGCGGGGCGGAATACTCCGGAGCCCGTCTCCCAGCCGCTCCCGAAACGGCTGTAACGGCCTGCCCGTGACTGAAATCGTCTCCAACTTATGAGGCAAGTCCTCTGTACTTTCCTGCACACCCTTGCATGGCTCATCATTATGGTGTTAAGATGCGTTGCACCCGAGGCATCCCCCCCCTAAGACCGTCTGGTTCACCCCGGCCAGACGGCACCCGCCTCGGGTTTTTTTGTGCGCCGCCATCCAGAGAATGCCCTCTCCAGCAGGCGTGTTGGTCCGATAACAAGAACGCGTCGGGCTGATCGGAGCGTGCAAAGTCTCCCCCTCGCTCCCGCTTTCGAGGACTCTTTCTTCGTCTCTCCCGATCCCGGATCCGCGGTCTGTTCGTTTCTCCCCCCGTGGCAGCGTTTTTTCCGTTCCCGCGGCTTTGGTGCGCCTTCCGGGTGCCGGGGCGTTGGTTGAATCGCGGCTTTGGGCCATCCGGCCCAGGGCATCGAACTCTCGACGCCCGGCGGCTGGCCGGTAGAATGGTCGAACCCCGCCGGATCGGTCCGGCACGAGTCGTTCTCACCCTGCGAGGGGTTGAGGGCGCATGTGGAGAAGGTACGGATGCATCACGACAGCTTCTGGCCCCCACAGAAGGGGACCGATTGGCGCTACTTGCTGGCTTTAAGCGCGGCCCTCGCCGCCTGCTCTGCTGGTTGCCGGGACCGGCTTACCGTCCCTGCTAATACGCGGCTTTTGGATCAGTCCGCGCCGTATACCTACACCGATCAGGACTGGGCCCTTGTCCTGCGCAACTACGTCCGTGACGGTTTGGTGGACTATACCTCCCTGGCCCGCAACCGCGAACCGCTGGATCGCTACTATGCCCTTTTGGGCGTGACCGGCCCATCGCTCACGCCGGACCAGTTCCCCACCGCCGCCCACGCGACCGCTTACTGGATCAATGCTTACAATGCCCTGGCCATTCTGTTTGTGCTCAACATCTACCCCGTGGAGACGATCTACGACATGGACCCGTCCATGCCCAAGATCGAACTGGCCACCTTCCGGGTGGATGGACGCACTTGGACCCTGCCGGAGATCGAAGCCCGAATTCTTCGGGTCAGTGACGGCGACGTCCGGGCCTTGTTCGCCACCTGCCAGGCCTCCCTGGGCACTCCCCGCCTCTCCTCTGAGCCCATGCGGGCCGCCACCCTGGAGCGCCAGCTTGCCCAGGCAGCCGCCGATGCGCTCAATAACCCCAAAATCCTGCGCATCGACTCTGCGGACCGGAAGATTCTCGTCTGGCATCTGATCCTGACCCGTAAGGACGATTTCTTGAACTATTGGCGCACCCGTCGCCGGACCCAGACTGCCCACCTGCTCAGCGTTCTGGCGGATATGGCCTCCGCCCAGCGCCGACGAATGCTCCAGGGCGCGGTAGGATATGTCTTTCAGGCCGTGCCGTTCGATCGGCGGCTCAATGATTGGAGGCCCGGCACATCCGCGGCAACCCCTGGTTGGTCGGGTGGCGACCGGCCACTGGTGCCTTGACGCGAGCAATTGATTGGAGATCCATGGCTAAGCTTGATCCTGCAATCGTCGATTTCGTCCGGACCGCCGCGAACAGCGAGGGATACGCCGCTTATCTGCGCGATACGCTGGTGGAACTGGTGAACATCAACACCGCTCCCGATGCCGATCTCCAGGAGAGCGCGGCCCGCGAACGGCAGCTTTTCGACCTCATCGAGCGCGAGGCCCGGGCCGCCCTGGGAGCGGAGGCGACGGTCGAACGCCCGCCCATCGATCCGGCCATCGGCGCCGATCCGGCCTACTCGCTTCCCGGCTATGCCGTCCGCGACGGCAAGGTGCCGCCGGTGGAGGAGGTCTACGCGGGACGCACCAACCTCCAGGTGCTGGCTCCCGCGCCGGCCGGCGGTGAGCCCGCGGTCATCCTCCATGCTCATGCCGACGTCGTTCCTCCATGGTTCGAGGCTCGCGTCGAGGGCCAGCGCGTCTTCGGCCGGGGGGCCTGCGACAACAAGGCCCAGATCGCGATCCTCCTGGCCCAGATGAAGCTTCTCCGCGAGATGCAGGAAAAGCTCGGCCTCAAACCCGCCGGTGGACGCGTCTACCAGTTCACCATCGACGAGGAAATCGGCGGCAACGGTTCGCTCTCGGCCGTGACCGACCCACGTTTCGCGAAGCTGCCGGTGCTCCTGCATGATTCGTCCAACCTCGTGCCGTACTGTGCCCATCGCGGCGCGGTCTGGTATCGTTGCGAGCTGTCCGTCGGCAAGAGTGGGGCGGCCAGCGCGGTGGAGCTCTTCCCCTTCGTGGTGCTGGCCCTGGAAGAGGAAGGCCGCAAGATCCGCGAAGAAACCCGGCATCCGCTCTTCACCCCGGCCCACGCGCAGACCAGTCACGGCATCCTGGGGCCGTTCGGCAGCAGTCCGGCCGTCGTGTGCGATCACGTGGCCGTCGAGGTGGTGGCCAAGTCCAAGGCCAATCCCCAGCGCGTGGGCATGAAGGTCATCGAGTTCTTCGAGGAAGCCATCGGTTACTACGTGCGGCTCTACGGCGATAAAACCCGCGAGACCGATCCGGCCACCGGCAAGCCCAAGGTCGGGCGCCACTTTGAGGTGAAGGTAACGCCCACGCCGGACAGTACCATCCTGCGCATCGACGTGTTCGGCAAGAGCGGGCACATGGCCTCCGTGGCCCAGTGCGACAACGCGATTACCAAGGCGGCGTTCCTCTTTTCCGGACTGGTCAAGGCTGCCTCTAAATACCAGCAGGTAGAAGCGGTGGGGCGGCTGGTCGGCGCCCCGGGCGATGGACGCGAGATCGTCCTGGAGGGCTGCCAGGGCTTCACCCCCGCCCACAAAATGGCTGACGTGCAGGCCCGCCTCGCCGCGGCCGCGGTGAAAGGCGCACAAAAGTACTGCAAGCATCGGAGTCGCCCGTTCGACGACAGTATGGTGCGGATGAGCTTCGACCGGCTGCATAACGACGCCTATGCCGACTCGCCGGACGCGCCGCCCATGCAGGCCCTCAAGACGGCCTGCGCGGCGGTCGGCCACCCGTTGCCCAAGCCGCTGGGCTGGGAGGTGAGCTGCGACGCGCGCATCTACCACCATAAGGGGCACCCCGTCGCCATCTTCGGCGCCGGCAAACTCGAACAGGCCCACGCCGCCACCGAGCACGTGGACATCCCCGACCTGCAGAAGGCCCTGGCCATCAGCACGCTGGCCACGTGGAGCTTGATTGGGTAGGCAGGCTGGGTGGCATTGGGACGTAGTGGCCGGGTGCCATGTCCACACGCCCGTACTCGGGTGGGTGAACATGCGGGATGTGCTGGCGGCACAATCCAATCAGAAGGGGGCCGGCAATGGACCATTCACCCCTGCTTTGTCACCGCTGCGGCACGGAGCTTCATCCCGGCTCCGGGGACTTCTACGTCGTTCGAATCGAGGCCTTCGCCGACCCCTCGCCGCCGGTGATTGAGGAGGCGGATCCGGACCCTGATCCTCGCCGGGAGCTTGATCGCCTGGCCGAACAACTGAGTACGCTCTCGCCCCAGGAGGCCATGGACCAGGTCTACCGCCGGCTTACGATCTACCTCTGCGTGGCCTGTTATCGCCCGTGGATCGAGAACCCCGCCGGGGCTTGAGGGCGGTTGCAGAGGAGGCCGCCGGACCCGATGCCGCGGCCGGTCGCCGTGCCGGTCGTTTGGAAATCTTGCCGGCCTCGTACACCTCGAAGGGTCTCACCGGCCGGCCTGCCTTCTCCAGCGCCTGCCGCTCCTTCATGAGCCGGTTGATGGTTGTCTCCACCGCCAGCCGGCCCGAATCGCACAGGAGCCACCGCCGGCCCAGTCGCTCGGCCACCACCCCGGTCGTGCCGCTACCGCAGAAGAAGTCGGCCACCAACTCCCCCTCGTTGCTGGAGGCGAGAATGATCCGCTCCAGCAGGGCTTCCGGCTTCTGCGTGGGATAGCCGCAGCGCTGCGGATCTTTCTGCTGGATGTGGCTGATGTCCGTCCACACGTCCGCCGGGGTGAGCAGGTCGTCTTCGTAATAACGGTAGAGCTTGCCGGCGGACCTGATGGTGAAATACGCCCGCCCATCGGGGCCCACCTGGCGTTTCATGTGGTTTCGCCGCTGCGAACCGCGCGGCTTGCCCACCGCGGCCAGGTTGAAGGTCCATCGGTTCGACTTGGTATACAGGAGAATGGTGTCGTGTTTGGTGGAATACCGGCGGCGCTGACGTCCCCCGGACTGGTAGTGCCAGATGATCTCGTTGCACAGCCGCTTGGGCCCGAAGATTTCATCCAGCATCAGCCGCAGCAGGCTGTTCACGCGATAGTCGCAATGTACGTACAGGCTGCCGGTCTCGGAGAGCAACTCGCGCATGAGCACCAGACGCTCGTACATCATCTGGGCGTAGGAGTTTGCGCCGCGTCCCCACTTGTCGCGGTAGGCCACGACACCGGCCGGGGGCTTTCGGCCGGCGCCCGGGCTTCGCGGAGCCGCTGGGGCGCGCATGAGCCGATCGGTCCCGAGGTTGAAGGGCGGATCGATGTAGATGAGGTCAATCCGGCCGCGGTACTCTTCGAGCAGTGAGCTCATCACCGCCCGGTTGTCCCCGAGCACAATGCGGTTACGCAATTCGCCGGAAGCCTGGGGTTCGGAACCCGGCACCGAGTCCACCAGCCGCAGCGGCACAGCCCACGCGCGGGGGGGCACCTCTCGCCGGCGTCCCTGCTGGTCATATTTACCGTCCCAGATCAGCTCACTGCTCACTTCTTGCTTCTCACTTCCTGAGTAGGGTGAGAGCCGGGTTGTCCTCTGGCCGGCATAGGGCTATAGTGTGGCCGTAGCATTGACAGCGCACAAGGAGTTGATTGGATGCATTTTGAGAACCCCGTCGCGACGCTGGAAGAACTTTCGGCCCGGATCATTGCCATCCGGGACTCTCTTTGACTTACCGAAAAAGATCTCCCGAAAAGCTGAACTTGAAACCCAAATGGCTGAGCCGAACTTCTGGGACGTCCAGGAGCGGGCCCGCGTCGTTGTAAACGAGCTGAAGGCGCTCAAGAGCGTCGTCGAGCCCGTCCAGAACCTCGAAAAGAGGCTTGAGGACGCCCGGGTGCTGCTCGAACTGGCCCGGGAGGCCAATGACGCTGACAGCTTCAAGGAGCTGGACAACGAGCTGCTCGGCTTGCAGGAAGAGCTGGGCCGGGTCGAGCTGATGACCCTGTTGTCGGGCAAGAATGACGCCCGCGACTGCTTCTTCAGCATCCAGGCCGGGGCCGGCGGGACGGAGGCGTGCGACTGGGCCGAGATGCTCTTCCGCATGTACCTGCGCTACTTCGAGCGGCACGGCTACGAGGTGGAGGAACTGGCCAAGACCGACGGTGAAGGCGCCGGCATCCGCGGCGTGACGCTGAAGGTCTGCGGCCCGTATGCGGCCGGCTATCTCTCCTGCGAGCGCGGCGTACACCGGCTGGTGCGCATCAGCCCCTTTGACGCCAATAAACGCCGCCACACCAGCTTCGCCGCGGTGGACGTGCTGCCCGTGCTCGACGACATCGATGTGGAGCTCAAGGAAAACGAGCTCGACATCGTGTACTTCCGTCGGGCAGCCGGCGCCGGTGGCCAGAACGTCAACAAGGTGGCCACCGCCGTCCGCGTCCGGCACATTCCCACCGGCCTGACCGTGGAGTGCGTCAACGAACGCAGCCAGGGGCAGAACAAGCGTATGGCCCTGGCGATCCTTCAATCCAAGATCGAGCGGCTGGAACAGGAAAAACGCGACCGGGAGATAGAAAAGCTCTACGGTGACAAGGGCGAAATCGCCTGGGGCAGCCAGATCCGCAGTTATGTGCTCGACGATCGTCGGGTGAAAGATCATCGCACCGGCGTGGAAACCTTCAACCCCGAAAGAGTCCTCGACGGCGAAATCCAGGAGTTCATCGAAGCCGAACTGCGCCGGCGGGCGCAGAAGGGCCGGAAGGACGCGTAGAACGCACCGCGTTCGCGACGCCGGTGTCGGATGCATTTCGTTATAATGGCTGAGTCGCGGCAGGGGGCCACTGTGGCTCCAGCCAGCCGAAAAACGGCAGATTCTTGCGGGCGTACGAAGGAGCAGAATGATGAATGGGAAGATGGAGCGCCGGAGTTTTCTGGCCGGTTCGTTGGCTGCCACCGTGGGCGCATCGACCGTCGGCAGCCTGGCCGCCGGGCAGCAGGGGAGCGGTGGAGCCGGCCCCAGAGAGTACTACGAGCTGCGCATTTGCCGGATGAATCGCGGGGCCGCGATCCAGCGGTTGGAGGATTACTTCCAGAACGCCCTGATCCCCGCCTACCGCCGGTTGGGCGCCGGGCCGGTCGGGGTGTTCACCGTCGTGGTCGGGCCGGATAGCCCGAGTTTTTACGTGTTGATTCCACACCCTTCGGCCGAGTCGGCCTGCCACATCTCGAACCGGTTGGCCGAAGACGCGGAGTATCGCAAGGCGGCCGCCGCCATCCGCGAGGCCCCCGCGACCGACCCGCCGTATGCCAATATCGAGAGCCGCCTGCTGTTGGCCGCCGACTTCATGCCCAGGCTGGAAGTACCGGCCGGTGCGGCCAAGAACGAGCCGCGGATCTTCGAACTGCGCACCTACCGCAGCCATTCCAAGACCGCTGCCCGCAAGAAACTGGAGATGTTCGGTCCCGGCGGCGAGTTGGGCATCTTCCGGCGAACCGGGCTCCAGCCGGTCTTTTTCGCCGAAACGCTCTACGGCCCGCACATGCCCAGCCTGTGCTACATGCTGGTATTCCCCGACCAGGCTACCCGCGAGAAGAACTGGGCCAGGTTCGTGGCTGACCCGGAATGGAAGAAGCTGAGCACGACCCCGGGCTACACCGATGCGGAGATTGTGGCCGACATTCATAACGTCTTGCTGCGCCCGACCGCATATTCCCAGATATAGCCGCAGAGGGCGCAGAGGGAGCCGGCCACAGAGGACACAGAGAGCACAGAGTGAGGGCATTGGGCCACAGAGGGCACAGAGTTGGCCCAGCCACAGAGGGCACAGAGAAAAAACGACTTGAGGGTTTGCCATGTTTCATTCGGTTACGCGTCGGGAGTTCACGAAGCGTGCGGTGGTTACGGGGGCGGCGATGGCTACGGCCCGATCCGCTGTGGCGGCTGTCGGGGCCAATGAGAAAATTCGAGTGGGCGTGATTGGTTGCCGGACCCGGGGGCATCAGGTCGCGTCCACCTTCGCCGGTACCGGGCGGTTCGAGATCGTGAGCCTCTGTGATTGCGATGCGGCCATGCTCGACCAGGGGATGACGGTCCTGGATAAAAAGCTGCCGCACCCGCCGCGGCCGGAGCGTGATTTTCGCCGGCTGCTGGATGACAAGGGCGTGGATGTGATCGTCAACGCGACGCCGGACCATTGGCATGCGCTGATTACCGTGCTGGCCCTGCAGGCCGGCAAGCATGTCTACGTGGAGAAGCCCGCCTGCTACAACGTGCGCGACGGCCAGGCCATGGTGGCGGCCGCGCGGCGGTACCCGAAACTGGTGGTCCAGGTGGGCTCGCAGCAGCGCAGCGGGCCGCACTTCCTGGAAGCCAAGGCCTTCATCGCGGAGGGAGGATTGGGCAAGGTGGGCTTTGCCCGCGGCTGGTTCACCACCGATCGGGGGGTGGTGCCCATTGTTCCGGACGGCGCACCGCCTGAGGGCTTCGACTACGACTTGTGGGTCGGGCCGGCGCCGTACCGGCCCTTCAACGAGAAGAAAGTTCATTACAACTGGCACTTTGTGCGGGATTATGGCACCGGCGATCTGGGCAACTGGGGTGCCCATTGGCTAGATTCGATTCGCCAACTGCTGGATCTGGACGTGCCCCGGGCGGTCATGGCCACCGGCGGCACTTACGTCGTGCGCGATGCCAAGGAGTTCCCGGATACCCAGACCGTGCTCTACGAATACCCGCATTTGACGCTGGCCTGGGAGCTGCGCGAGTGGTCGCCGTTCCCCATGAACGGCATGGGTGGCGGGATCGAGATCCGCGGAGAGAAGGGGGCCCTGACCATCGACCGCAGCGGCTGGACGTTCCACCCGCACAATGGTCAACCGCAGCGGCATAAGGGCACCGGCCAGGAAGTACCGCACGCGCTGAATTTCGCCGATTGTATCGCCGGCGCAGCCCGACCGGCCGCCAGCATCGAGCAGGGCGTCAAGACCTGCGTATTGATCCATCTTGGGAACATCGCGACCTTCACGAAACGCAGACTGGAATGGGACGCGGACAAGGAGACCATCGCGAACGACGCGGAAGCCGCGCGCATGCTGGGCCGTGAGTATCGCGCGCCCTGGACATTGCCCTCCCTGGCGTAAGGATTGACCATGAGCCGTCTATTGCTTTCAGTCACAGGTCTCTTCGGACTGGTCCTTGGAACCGTGCCCGCGCAGGCGGCCGAGCCCGCCAAAGCGCCGGCCACGCAGCCGGCCACGCGCCCGGCGAGGGTGGTCGGCGAGCGGCCCAAACCTGCCGACGATCTGCCTCCGACACCGGTTGGCAAGGCCTGGAAACTGGTCTGGCATGACGAGTTCAACGGGACGGAGCTGGACGAAACCAAATGGAGCACGCCGCCGGACGCCCCGCGCCGCGACGGGTGGTGGATGCGCAAGGCCATATCACTGGACGGCCGGGGCCACCTGGTGATACGCACGTTCGAAGAGGATGGCAAGTACATTGATGGCTGCGTGCGTACACTGGGCAAGTTCGAGCATGCCTTCGGCTATTACGTGGCCCGTATCCGGCTCCATCGCCAGCCGGGGCACTGGCCGGCGTTCTGGCTGATGGGCAAGAGCGTGATGCGCGTTGGCGATGAAGGGCGGGATGGAAGCGAAATCGACATCATGGAAAAGCCGTGGCTGGATGACCGGGTCAACCACGCCATCCATTGGGATGGCTACGGCAAGGAGCACAAATCCGCTTCCACGAAGGCCACCGCCCCCGGCCTGATGGAGGGTTTTCACACCTATGCCCTCTGGTGGTCGCCGGATGAATACGTCTTTTACATCGATGGCCGGGAAACCTGGCGTACCCGGGCCGGCGGCGTGTGCCAGGCGCCGCTGTTCATCAAACTCAGCGACGAGATCGGCAAATGGGGCGGCGACATTCGCCAGGCCGAACTACCTGACGAATTCCTCGTGGACTACGTGCGGGTATATGACCTCGTGGACCTGCCGGGCCAGTGAGTGGGATTCATGGGGCGCGACGAGGCCATGAGGGGTCGTAAGCACAGGCCGTGGCGCCGCACTCCCGGTTGAAACGACTCTGTTGGCCGGTTCGAGTCGGACGTCGCCGAGATGAACATGGCCGTCGAACCGTTGCCCGGGGGGGAGGCCCGCGCCGCGCGGCTCACTTGCTGCTGTAAATGACGATATTGTCGTAGGTCCGCCCCTTGCCTTCGTAATCGCAATGGAAAAACGAATCGCCCCCGTAGTAGGGAGCGAGCTTCACGGGCGTATCCCGGCGGGCGTTCTCCAGATGCAGCAGCGCCAGGGGAGTGATAGAGTCGAACTTGGCGAAGCGCATCTCCGGCGAGTTGACGAAAAAGCCCTTGTGAAACTCCCGGGCAACGAGGTTGTCGCCGATCCGCCCGGCCAGACGCAGGTATGCGGCCTGTTTCGTGTTGCGATGTAGGTCCAGCAGGGCGAACACCAGGTATGGATCGGCGGCGGTGGTGGTCATATCGACGGCGGGCTCAGTGCCGGGGTTGCTGCCGATATCGCCCAACCTCAGGGCCCGGCCCATCGACCGTGCCGTCTCCCAAAGCAGTGGGTCGCCGGTCATGGTGGCGGCCAGTGAATAGGCCCAGAAGTGGCGGAAGTTGGCGTGACGTGGGCGCAAGAGATCCGGGTGAAGCGGGCCGGGCCGCTTCACATCCGCAGGAGAAAGCGGCGTCCCATCAATCAGCAGCATCCGGAAGCTGTTGTCTTTCGCGTCATAGGTATGCCTGGCGAATGCAAGCAGGTCACGGATGGCCAGTTGTCGGAAGGCGTTACCCCGGTCTCCGAGTTGCTCGCCCAGCTTGAGCAGGCAGATCGTGCCCGGCCCGTATCGACCACCGTAGATGCTGGCGATTGTCGTCTCAGTCAGACGCTGGCCGAATTCAGGTCCGAACTGGGCCAGAAGCCGCTCGTTGCGGTAGTAGTTGTACACCTCGGCGGCCAAACCCGTTTCCGGATGGCGGATCTGTTCGTACCGTTCGGCCAGGCGATGCGCCCACTCCAGCGGGCGCGGGTCCCCGGTGAACTCAGTCAGGCAGGCCGCCGCCAGCATCAGGTCAGTTCCCGTGCTAATGAACGACAACCCCTGGCCTGAGAATGGCACCGGCCTGCCTGTATACGGCTCATCCCAAGTCGGCTTCACCGTCTGGCCGTAGATCCCGTGCCGGTTCATATCCAGGTTGGCCCAGTTCTGCACGTGCGCGGCCCAGAAGCCGCGGACGAATCGGGCCGTGGCTTCGCGGTTGGCTTCCCACATGAGCTCGTAATGCGGGTAATGGAACTTGAGCTCATGCAGGACGCCCGTCTCCCAGAAAGCGGGGCGCGGCGTGCCCGTGGTCCAGTCTTTGTGGCTTTCGCCGACGATCTGATCGGAATTCAAATCGACAAACACGTGACCGCCCCAGAAGAGCAGCCCATCACGGTACTGCAGATGCTCCAGGGCATAGCGGGTGGCCTCCAGAGCGGCTTGCCGATAACGGGGATGGCCGGTCAGCGCGCTGAACCCATCCAGAACGCGGAACAGGTTCTGCTGGCTGGCCACGTTGCACATGATGGAGCGCTTGGGCATTTTCCAAGTCGCGGCGCAGTCGTCCGGCAGCACCCAGGTGGCCGGCTCGCGCGTATCGATGTTGAGTCCATCGATGAGCAGAGGCGTATGCTTCGGGCCGTAGACATCCCGGCCGTGTTGGAGCACGTTATCCGCAAACGTTCGTAGAACCGGCAGGTAGGAATCTGCCGGTTGACTGGCAGGCGGAGCTGGTTGGGCTGCCGCGACAACCAGGGCGAACACGGACGCGAGGGGGATCGTTGTTGAGAACATGTCCTGATTATGCCGGCCCAACCATGAGTGTGTCGAGGGGGCCGGCCGTCTTCGCCGGGGGGGGTGAGACAAATATTAAACCTTCCTTGATGAGTTGTCCGTAGGAGGAATAATTGGCGAAGGAATAGTGGATGTCGCCGCCATCAGTTCACAAAGGGAGAAATGGTGTGACAATCCGAGGTTCGTGCGTCATGCGAGGGCGGGTGTGCTCTCGGGAGGTGAACGCATGACCGAATTTCAGGTCTGGGCGCCTTACGTGAAATCGGTTCAGCTTGAACTGGCCGGCAGACGCATCCCCATGAACGCCGGCGAACTCGGCTGGTGGCGCGTCGAGGTGGCCGAGGCTTCGGCGGGAACGGATTACGGCTTTGTCCTCGACGGCGGCGGCCCATTGCCTGATCCTCGCTCGCCGTGGCAGCCGCATGGGGTACACGGCCTTTCACGCCTGGTGGATCACGGCCCGTTCGTATGGCATGACCGGCAGTGGCAGGCCCCGCCGTTGAGTTCCGGGCTGGTGTACGAATTGCACGTGGGGACTTTCACGCCGGAAGGGACTTTTGAGGCGGCCATCGAGCGGCTGGATTACCTGCGCGACCTGGGCGTCACGCACGTGGAGTTGATGCCGGTGAGCGAGTTTTCCGGCCGGCGGGGCTGGGGCTATGACGGCGTTGACTTGTACGCGCCCCATCACGCCTACGGCGGCCCCGAGGGACTGAAGCGCCTGGTCGACGCCTGCCACGGATGCGGTCTGGCCGTGTTGCTGGACGTGGTCTACAACCATCTCGGACCGGCCGGTAATTATCTCAACCGTTTCGGCCCGTATCTGACGGACTGGTACAAGACTCCCTGGGGGCCGGCGGTCAACCTCGATGGGGCTCGCAGCGATGAGGTGCGCCGATTCCTGATTGATAACGCGCTGATGTGGCTGCGCGATTACCACTTCGACGGCCTGCGCATTGACGCCATCCACGCCTTCCACGATGTGTCCGCGGTGCATTTCCTGGAACAACTGGCCATCGAGGTGGAGCAGTTGGAAGCCATCCTGGGGCGGCGCCTGGTGCTGATCGCCGAGAGCGATCTTAACGATCCGCGGGTAGTTCGATCACGCGAGGCCGGTGGCTTGGGCATGCATGCCCAATGGAACGATGATTTCCATCACGCGCTGCACGCCGTGCTCACCGGAGAACGCAACGGCTATTACGAGGATTTCGGCCGGCTCGCGCAGGTGGCGCGGGCCCTTCAGCGGGCCTACGTGTATGACGGACAGTATTCGCGCCACCGCTGGCGGCGTCACGGCCGGCCGGTCGGCGGTCTTCCGGGCCATCGCTTTGTGGGCTATCTGCAGAACCATGACCAGATTGGCAACCGGGCCCAGGGCGAGCGAATCAGTCAACTCGTCAGCCTGGGGCGGTTGAAGATCGGCGCGGCCCTGGTGTTGACCTCTCCCTTTGTGCCCATGCTCTTTCAGGGCGAGGAGTGGGGGGCGAGCACGCCGTTTCAGTATTTCACGGATCATCAGGACCCGGCCCTGGCCAAGGCGGTCACGGAGGGCCGGCGCCGGGAGTTCTCGACCTTCGGTTGGAAGCCGGAAGAGGTGCCCGATCCGCAGGCGTTGACGACGTTCGAGCGTTCACGGCTGAATTGGGATGAGCGGCACCGTGCCCCGCACGCGGAAATCCTCGAGGGGTATCGCCGGTTGATTCGCCTGCGGCGAAACGTTCCGGCACTGCGCGATGGTCGATTGAGCGAAGTACGCACCCGCTTTGACGAAGAGGCCTGTTGGCTGGTCGTGGAGCGGGGGCCGATCGCGGTGGCCTGCAACCTGGCCGACAAAGCCCAGCGGGTGGCGATCAGTGAAGGCTGCGGACGGGAGCTGCTTCTCAGCTCGGATGCCGGCATTCGAATCGTGCCCAATGGCCTGGAACTGCCGCCCGAATCAGTGGCCATCCTTGGGCCGGGGGGCATAGCGGTATGAGCGCGCGGACGAACAAACGGCTGCGGCGCGTCTGCACGGCGGATGCGTGGGGCATCTACAGCGGTTACGCAGATGCCGGGGGAAAATGGCGGCCGATTCGCCCCCGGACGCGTCAGGCCATCCGGGCGGCGATGGGAGCCGGCCGGGCGGCGCGGCCCGCCGACCGGGCCGCGGTTCGTGTTCTCCGGCAGGGCGAGTCGTTCAAGGTCTCCGCGCCATCTGAGCTGGTGCTTGAGGGCGGCGGCGTTCTGCACATTGCGGGCGAATGGCCGCGCCGCGTCCCGTTGGGTTATCACATGCTGCGCCCATCCCGGGGTAAGACGTGGACGTGGCTGATCGTGACGCCGGGGCAATGCTACCTGCCGGAGAATCTTCCCACCTGGGGTTGGTCGGTGCAGTTGTACGCGCTGCGTTCGTCGAAGAGCTGGGGCATGGGCGATCTTCGCGATTTGCGGCGACTGGCCCGCTGGTCGGCGAACGAGCTGGGGGCGGGCGTATTGCAGGTCAACCCGCTGTGCGCGGTCGCGCCGGTGTTGCCGCAGCAGGCCAGTCCGTATTATCCGAGCAGCCGGTGTTTTCGGAATCCTCTGTACCTCTGCATCGACGAGGTGCCGGGGGCTTCGTCGCGGGAGCTGGGTCTGGCCTCGCTGGCCGAACAGGGCAGACGGCTCAACGGGGAGCCGCATATTGACCGGGACGCGGTGTTTTGCCTGAAGATGGAGGCGCTCCGGCGGATCTATGCCCGGTTCTCCGGCAATCCCGACTATGGCGCGTACTGTGACCGCCAGGGTCGATTGCTCGATCAGTTCGCCACCTTCTGCGCCTTGACCGAGCTGCATGGTCCGGACTGGAGAAGCTGGCCGAGGGCCTATCGACATCCGGCCTCCCCGGCAGTCGAGCGGTTCATGGTGGAGGAGGCCGGTCGCATCGGCTTCCATAAGTGGCTGCAATGGCTGCTGGAGGAGCAGTTTCGCCGGGCTAGTGCGGAGATCGGGATCGTGCAGGATCTGCCGGTGGGCATGGATCCCGGCGGCGCGGATGCGTGGCTGTGGCAGGACGTGCTGGCCGGCGAGGCTCACATCGGCGCGCCGCCGGACCCGTTCAACACGCTGGGGCAGGACTGGGGCTTGCCGCCGTTCGTGGCTCACAAGCTGCGGGCGGCGGGCTACGGGCCTTTCGCGGAGACTTTGCGGGCTAATCTGCGCGACGCCGGCGGGTTGCGGATCGATCATGCCATGGGGTTGTTCCGCTTGTTCTGGATTCCGGCAGGGGCGCCGCCGGAAGCGGGGGGCTATGTCCGCTATCCGGCCGATGATCTGCTGGGCCTTCTCGCGCTGGAGAGCCATCGCCACCGGACGCTCATGGTGGGCGAAGACCTCGGGACGGTGGAGCCCGGTATGCGTGAGCAACTCGCCGCCCACCGCGTTCTTTCCTCCCGGCTGCTCTGGTTTGAACCCGCCGCCGTCGAAGACTACCCGGAACTGAGCCTCGCGGCCGTCACCACGCACGACCTGCCGACCATCGCGGGCCTGTGGACCGGCAGCGATCTGGCCGCCCAGAGGCGGATCGGGCGGCCCGTGGACGAGAGGGTTTTCGCGAACATGCGCAAACGGCTCCGGCGGATGACGAGGCTTCGCGAGAACGCCTCCGTTCGAGAGGTGATCCGGCGAACGTATCGGCTTCTGGCGGAAACGCCGTCGATGGTCCTGGTGGCTACGCTGGAGGATGTGCTGGGAGTGCGCGAGCGGCCGAACATGCCCGGCACGGTGGATGAGTGGCCCAACTGGTGTATCGCGCTGCCCAAGCCGCTGGAAGCCATCGAGCGTGATCCGCTGGTGCGGGCGATAGGGCGGACGCTGAATCGACGCACCGGTTGACCGGCACGACACGGGGTGCCGCACGAGGCCACGGCCTCCTGTCCCTGAGGGGATCATTCCTCACGGCCGGCTAACCTCCGGGGATCGGCCGGGGTCTACGCTGGAGGGGGATAAAAACCGGTCCATGGAGGGAAGAGGCGGCGCGTCCACGTCGAGGAGATAGTGAAATGAAAATGCGATGGGCATTGGGTTTGGTCGTCCTGTGTAGCCTGGCGGCGGGGCTGATGACCATGAGGGCGGACGATGGCCGGGAACTCAGGGAGTTAGCCAGACGGGTGGATAAGCTGGAGCGATCCCAGAATGAGATCAACCAGGCGGTGGGGCGGCTGACCAAGTCCATAGCGGATCTGGAAAAGCGGATGGGGGCGAACCAACGTTCGGCCGGGAATGACAGGACGGATCGCGAGCAACAGGAGAAGCGAATCAATCAGTTGGAGAAGCGGCTGGCGGATTTGTCGAAGGCCGTGACCACGCTTCAGAAGCAGGTCTCGCCGCAGGGCGATGTGCCCGCTGCCCTCGACAAGAAGTTCGATGAGCGGACCGTGAAGCTGGCCGAATGGTTCGACCAGTACCACCCCAACAGCAACACCAGCTACCATCATCGCAACGAGATCAAGCGGATCCGCTGATCCACGCAGCGAGCGCAGGCGGCGACGTGACCACCAGGTTCACGGAGCTTATTTTTCGAAGGTGCCGGTGGTTTCTCCCTTCGGATTGATGCGGGCCGCGGCGATGGTTTTCTGCGTTTGAAGCGGGCCGTATGTGAGCGTTCCACCGGGCTGGCGGCGGAGCAGGACGACGGCCTTGCCGGTGGATAGGTTCGCTTCGAGGGCGGTGCCGCCGTCGATGGGGATCAACCGGCAGGCGTCGGGAGGTTGCTGGCCGGTGCGGTAGGGGCGCAGGATGGTGATGAACTCACATTCCCGTCGGGGTGCATCGGTTGCGGCGGTCAGGTGGTATTCGGTGAGCTTGATCCGCGGCCGGGGCGGCGGGTCGAACTGGTCGGTCTGGGTGATGTTCAATGCCTGAGGGGTCAGGAAGGCGACGTCGCAGCTTGCCTCGGCGTGGGTGACGTGCACGCGTTGGTTCTCCAACAATTGCATCCGGGCAGGCGAGTGCAGGCGCCATTCGAAGCGTGCGGGGGCCGGGGCTTCCAAAAGATCGTGGATGACGATCAATTCCGGCTTGATGAACAGAATCTCGCGGGTGAAGCGATTCAGCTTGCCGTCGTAGGCGGGGCCGGCCTCGCCGGAGACGAAGTCAAAATCGTCGGTGGTGGCGAAATCGAGGATGCGTCCCGTCGCCCGGGGAGAGTGGGCGAGCTGGCCTTCGCCGTCAACGGTGATCGAGTTGGTGCTCTTGGTGTGCCACATCCACTTGGCGTGATGTTCGCTGCCGTAGATATCGCGCCAGCCGCTGCTGATGAACAGAGGGGTGCCGAAGGCGGAGAGCAGGAAGGCGTTGTTCGCGTCGTAGCCGTGGCTTTGTGTGCCGAAGGGGCTGGACTTGAAGAGAATTTGGACGTTGTCCTTCGCGTTGAGCAGGTTGGAGTTCAGGGCCGCCTGGCCGGTGCCGCGGAACAGGCGGGCGGTAGGCAGGTCGGTGGGCTGCCGGCCCTGGATGGGAGGCCGCGTGCTGCGCAGGAAGCCGACATAACCCGGCTGTCTGGCGGGCTTTCCGTGAGCTTCGACGTACCACCGCCAGTAGGGGTTGCCGGCCTGACCGGCGAAGATCTGCATGAGGGGCACATTGCCGGAGGATTTAAGCCTTCCGCAGAGATCGCCGAAGCCACCACCGTACGTGCCCGGCGGCTGAAGGTAGAGCGGGTAGTAACCGATCTGCGAAAAGTAAGGCTTCTGGTAAGCCTCAATGTTGAATGCGGAGCGTATGACGTCGGCCCACCAGGTGAAGCGGTCGATGTAGCTTCGCCAATAGGCCATGCCTTCATGCCAGCCGCCGTCGTCGTCGCACCAGACGGGATAGGCGCAGTAGAAGACGTTCATGGCGAACCACATCCATTCCTCGGCTTCGGGGATTTCATCCAGGAACGCGATGCCGACTTCGCCGAGAAAGTGCCAGGCCCGATTGGCATGGCTGCCGTAGGGACGCCAAATGTGCATGGGGCGCAGATGGTCGTACATTTCCCGGCCGCGGACGCGCATGACCTTCCGGCAGATGTCGCGTTCCTGTTCGGTCAGCAGGTCGTAGAGGAAGGTGTATGTGCGGGTGAAGTAGTAGGCGTAGGGCATGCCGGCCTCGTCGTTGTAGCGATAGCCGGTGGCGCCTTTGGGGTCCCACCGGGCGGCATCGAGAAGCAGGCGACGGGCCAGTTGGCCGTACTGTTCGTTGCCGTCCAGCAGACGGACGAAGGCCAGGGTGGCCGCGGAGTCGAGGACGTTAATCGTGTAGACGCGGTTGCCCCACCAGAGCTCGCGCCATTCCTCGCTGCCGCGCTTCATGCCGGGAGGATATTTCTTGGGTTCGGCCGTGGGCGGCGGGTCCTTGAGTAGCCGTTTGCACTGGCGGTCGAGCGCCTGGTATTCGGCCGAGAGGTTCGATCGAGCCTGCTGCCGGAGCCGGGGCAGGTCTTCCGGGCGGAGGAACAGCCGGGGATGAGCGCCGGGCACGGGGGCGCGCAGCTCGGCCCGATCCGGCATGGGCATCTCTGACGCTGACGAGCTGATGGTGAAGGATCGGACGGTGCTCCAGGCGGAGGGGACGCCGGCCTTGTTCACGGCGCGGAAGCGCCAGTGCCATGTCCCCGGCTCCAGAGCCTTAGGCGGGCAGTGGCAGTAAAGGTCAAGGTTAGCGGCCTCATATTGGACTTGCCGGAATTGATCATCGCGGGCAACTTGAAGGTGATAATGGGCGGCGTTGGATTGAGGGCGCCACACGAACGCCGGCGGTGTGACGTTGAGGGGCGTGTCGTTGGCCGGACGGAAGCCCCACTCGTTGGCGGCAGGCGGTGTCTCGTCCAGTGGCCAGCCGGGGGTCTGAGGCTGGGTGGCAGGGGCGGCTGTCAGAACGGATAGCGTCAGGATGAATGTTACGGGATTCATTCATTCCCCCCTTCTTTCAGATGGAGGATCGGTGTCGCCGCCGCGATGACGGCATTGAATGAGCACAGGAGGGGTATGGTAACGTACCGGGGGGGCCGGGGACAGACGGCGGGGAATGGGATGGCGGGAGGGAAAGGCGAGCAAGCCGTTCCTGGTGCGGGAATCTTGAACCCTCCTTCGGCGAAGGCGGGCCATCCTGAGCGGGCGGGCGCGATGAACCGAGGTTGGGGGCGGGCCGTAGAGATACTGGTAGCCTCCGTTCCATGAAGGTACACTTGCGCGCCGGGGTGGCCGGGAAGGCTGCCCGCGTTGATTAAGTTGGTTGTTGACAAGAGGTTATTTGAATGGCCACGGACGTCAAGAAGATCGGAGAACTGGTAGCGGCCTCCAGCGCGCCGATCCGGGCCCTGATCGACGAAGTGGGCAAGGTGATCATCGGCCAGAAGTACATGGTCGAGCGGCTGGTTATCGGACTATTGGCCAATGGGCACGTGTTGTTGGAAGGCGTGCCGGGGTTGGCCAAGAGCCTGACGGTGACGACCTTGGCCAAGGCGGTGCGGGCGAAATCCCGCCGGATCCAGTTCACGCCGGACCTGCTGCCGGCGGACCTGATCGGCACGCAGATCTACAACCAGCGGACCGGCGAGTTCACGGTTCGCAAGGGGCCGATCTTCGCGAACATCATCCTGGCCGATGAAGTGAACCGGGCGCCGGCCAAGGTGCAGTCGGCTCTGCTGGAGGCCATGCAGGAGCGGCAGGTGTCGATCGGCGAGGAGACCTACCGGCTGGAAGAGCCGTTCCTGGTGTTGGCCACGCAGAATCCGCTGGAGCAGGAAGGCACCTATCCGCTGCCGGAGGCGCAGGTGGATCGGTTCCTGCTGAAGCTGAAGATCGACTATCCGACCAAGGAGGAGGAACGGCGGATCGTGGACCGCCGGTCGTTCACCCAGCCGGACGGGCAGGTCAACGCGGTGGTGGGGCCGGAGGACATTCTGAAGGTCCGCGAGATCGTGGACGAGATCTACGTGGATGACAAGATCCGCGATTACATCATTGACATCGTGTTTGCCACGCGCGAGCCGGAGAAGCACGGACTCAAAGAGCTGGCCAACCTGATCGAATACGGGGCGTCACCGCGGGCTTCGATCGCCTTGACCTTGGCGGCGAAGGCCCACGCGTTTCTGCAGGGGCGGGGGTACGTCACGCCGCAGGACGTCAAGAGCATCGGTATGGACGTGTTGCGGCACCGGGTGATCCTCACCTACGAGGCCGAGGCGGAGGAGAAGGGGCCGGAAGATGTTCTCCAGCAGGTTTTTGACTCGATCAGAGTGCCCTAGGGGCTGGTCCTTGGTTCTTTGTTGAGAGATGACGAAGGACCAAGGACAAAGAACCACCGACAACGCAAGCAATTGAAATCATGCCGTCCAGACAAGACACCGCCGAAAAAACCCGCGAGCTGCTTAAAAAAGTGCGGCGGATCCAGGTGCGCGCTGATCGACTGGTGAACGACGTGGTGGTGGGCGAGTACCGCTCGGTGTTCAAAGGGCGGGGGATGGAGTTTGACGAGGTCCGCGAGTACCAGGCGGGGGACGATATCCGCACCATCGACTGGAACGTGACCGCCCGGACCGGCGTGGCCTACGTGAAGCGCTATGTGGAAGAGCGCGAGATGACCGCGGTGCTGCTGGTGGACCTGAGCCTCTCGGGGCGGTTCGGCAGCAGCCGGCAGCTCAAGGTGGACCTGGCCACGGAGATCAGCGCGGTGCTGGCCTTCTCGGCCATCAAGAACAACGACAAGATCGGCCTGCTGATTTTCACCGACCGGGTGGAGAAGTACATTCCGGCCAAGAAGGGCAAGCAGCACGTCTTGCGGGTGATCCGCGAGCTGCTTTCGTTTGAGCCGACGGCGGGGGGGACGGACCTGGCGGGGGCGCTTGAGTTTCTCAACAAGGTGCTGAAACGCAAGGCGGTCATTTTCCTGGTTTCGGATTTCATCGACACGGGTTTTGAGCGCGATCTGGCCCTGACCCGCAGCCGGCACGATCTGATTCCGGTTCGGATTTCGGATCCGCGCGAGACCAGCCTGCCGGACGTGGGGCTGATCGAGCTGGAAGACGCGGAGACGGGCGAGCGGGTGCTGGTGGATACGCGCCGGCGGAAGATCCGGGATGCGTTCGCGGCCACGGGTCGGGGGGAGTACGAGTCGTTCTCGGGATTGTTGCGGTCGATGGGGATAGATTCGCTGGAAGTATCGACGGACCGCCCGTATATGAAAGATTTGCTGGGGTACTTCCGACGGAGGGAGCGGAGGAACAGGTCTTAGGGTTCAGGGTACGAGGTCCAGGGGGGAAGGCGAGGGCTGCATGGTAAGAAGTGAGCAGTGAGAGAGGGGTCGCCGGCGTGACGATGCGTCCGTTTGCCATCTTGCTGACAGTGGGTTGCCTGGTGATGGTGCCGACGGCGGGGTGCCGGCGGGGGGAGTCGCCGCGCGCGGAGACGGGAGCCGCGAAATCGGCGTTTGCGGTGTGCAAACGCTTTGGGAGCGGGCCGGTTCAGTTCACCATCGAGCTTTCGAAAGCGGAGATGACCACCGCGGATTCGGTGACCTGCCGGATGACCCTGGACGTGGCCAAGGGGTACGAGGCGGAGTTCCCGGATATCGCCCTTCCGGAGGATGTGCCGGGGGCGATCGTGACGGGTTTCGACGAGAGCGAGACCACCAAGGGCGACCGGCGCATCATGTGCCGTGAATATGAGCTGGAGGCCGAATACGAGGGCACGCTGAGACTGCCGAAGATGGAGGTCTACAGCCATCGGGCCGGCGAGGTCAAGGAGGATGTGATCGAGACTGACCCGATCGAGGTGACCGTCAAATCCACACGGGAGACGGCCGGCGATCTTGAACTGCGGCCCATGCGCGGGCTGGTGACGGTAGAGCAGATGCGGGCCCAGGAGCGGCGGGTGTGGCCGTGGGTGGCCGGGGGAGTGGTTGGAATTGCGGGATTGGTTGCGCTGGCCGTGTGGCTGATCCGGCGGCCGCGTCCGGCGCCGCCTCCGCCGCCGGCCCATGAGACGGCGTTGCGACGGTTGGGCGAGCTGGCTGGCAAGGGGCTGATAACGGCCGGGGCGTCGGAAGCGTTTTTTGTCGAAGTGACGGGGATCGTTCGCGACTACATCGAGCAGGCCTTCGGAGTCCGGGCCCCGGAGCAGACCACGGAGGAGTTCCTGGCGAGCATGATGGCGGCGCCGGCGGTGGCGGCGCACCGGGCGGTGCTGGAGCCCTTCCTCGTGGCGGCTGACGAGGTGAAGTTTGCCTGTGTGCGGGCGGATATGGAGGCGATGCAGCGGGCGTTTGATACGGCGGAAGAGTTCGTGCTGCGGACGGCGGGCGTGGGCGCCGGCCAGACTGATGGCAGGCGGGCGGAAGATCCGTCCCCCCGGGAGGGTGGACGGTCATGAGCTTCGATTTCCACTTCCAGAACCCGCACATGCTGTGGCTGGCGCTGCTGGTGCCGGTGTATATGTGGGTCCTGCGGCGGCGGGTGACGACGGCGGCGGTGCGCTATCCGAGCGTGCGGCATCTACGGAGGCTGCCGAAGAGCTTTCGGCAACGCTGCCGGTTCGTGCTTCCGTTGCTGCGGGCGGTGGCGCTGCTGCTGCTGATCGTGGCCCTGGCCCGGCCAACCCGGCAGGTGGGGACCGAGGAGATGCCCAGCCAGGGCATCGCCATCGCCATGGTGCTGGACCGCTCGGCGAGCATGGCCGACCCGAACGGCAAGCTGCTGTACGACGGCAAGCTGCAGTTGCGTTTCGATATTGCCAAGGATGTGTTCGAGCGGTTCGTGCAGGGTGATCCGCGCGACAAGACGCTGACCGGCCGGCCGAACGATCTGATCGGCCTGTTCTCATTTGCGACCTATCCGCGCACCGACCACCCCTTCAGTTTCGACCACACCTCGTTGCTCAACGTGGTGCGGAATATGTCCGCGGAGAAGCCTTTCCTGGACAAGCTGGGAAGGCCGACGGACAAGATCGAGGAGGCCGCGCCGCAGACCGACGAACACGGGCGGGTGCTGCGGGATATGTTTGGGCGAACGGCGCCGCGCACGAACCCGCTGCAGATGACGGACATCAAGAAGGCCGTTGAATATGCCGCCGACAAGCTGGAACTGCAGGCTGAGGATCTTGCCCGGCCGGCGCCCGGCCTGCGGAGGTACACGCTCAAGAGCAAGGTCATGGTCCTGCTGACCGACGGTGAGCCGACGGTGGCCGACGACCGGCAGCGGGGAGGCCAACTGGACGAGGAAACGCTCAAGAAGCTGACTGATGCGGGCATCAAGGTGTACTACATTCAGATCCTCGCCCAGCAGCGTTACCGTGAACGGCCGGACGGCACGGTGGAGGTGATCGTGCCGCGACAGGTCGGCATTTTTGGCGACCCGCGGGCCGAGTACGAGGCGGCGAGGGTCAACCAGGCCATCGAGGAAGCCCGCAAGCTGGCCCGTCGCACCGGCGGTGAGCATTTCCTGGCCACCAGCGGCGACCGGCTCAAAGAGGTATACGAGGAGATCAACAAGCTGGAACGGTCGGAGGTCGGCGCGCGGACCGTGTTCGCGCAGGAGGAGAGCTACGCCGGCTGGTTGAAAGCGGCGCTGATCTTGCTGGCGGGCGAGGCCGTGCTGGGGCTCACGTGGTTGAGGAGGTCGCCGTAAGCCATGCCATCGAGCTTCTTCAACCTGGGTGAGCCGGGGGCGTTGCCGTGGCTGTGGCTGTTGGTGCCGCTGGCGGTGTTGTTTGTGCTGGACCTGCGGCGGCGCAACCGGGTGCTGCGGCTGTTCGTGGAGCGGTCGCTGCTGGATGACGTGGCGCCCCGGCGGTCGGTGGTCCGGCCGGTGGTGAAGTTCGCGTTGTGGTCGGCGGGGATGGCGGTGTTGATTGTTGCCCTGGCCCGGCCGCGCTGGGATCCCCGGCAGATCGAACTGGAACAGTCCGGACAGAACATCCTGTTTTGCGTGGATGTTTCCAACAGCATGCGGGCCCGCGACGTGGATCCGTCGCGGCTGGAGGCGGCCAAGTCGGCGATCCGTTCGCTGGTCGAGAATTTGCCGGCCGGTCACCAGGTCGGGCTGATGGCCTATGCGGGCGAGGCGGAGCTCAAATGCCCGCTGACGCCCAACTACCGGCACCTGCTGACGGTTCTGGACCGCGTGACGTACAACAGTGCGAGTGTCGGCGGGACCAATCTCGGCGACGCGATTGACAAGGCCAAGCGCGAGGTGTTCGGGCTCGACGCCGGGGTGACGCCCGCGACCCGGCCGGCGGACGGGACACCGATCCAGGCGGAGCAGCCGGACGGGGAGCGCAACGCGAACGTGCTGATCATCCTGACGGATGGAGAGAGCCACGAGGGCGATGCCCGGGAGATGGCCCGACAGGCGCATGCCCTGGGCGTGGGCATCTACATCATCGGCCTGGGCACGACCGAGGGAGCGCCTATTCCGATCGAGGAGGACGGCAAGATCGTCAACCTCAAGTACAAGGGCGAGGAGGTCATCACGCGGTTTGATGACGCCTCGTTGCGGGCGGTGATCGAGGGTCTGCAGGGCCGGTGCGGCTATCTGCCGGCGGGTAAATCGAACGTGGACCTGGTGGATGTGTTCGAGAAGGTAATCTCCCAACAGACCGCGGCGAAGAAGAAGCTTTCATTCACGGTGTGGGACGAGAAGTTCCAGTTGTTCGTGGGGACCGGGCTGGTGTTGATCGTGGTGGCGAGTCTGATCAGCGATCAGCGGCCGGCGGCGAAGCGGGAGGACTCGAAATGAGATCTTCATCTCGAATTCTCCTTGTGGTGGTCGTGTGGGCGTTCGCGGGGAACAATGCCGCTTTGAGCGCGGACATTCACTCTCTGTTGCTGGATGCCCAGAAGCAGTTCGAGAACGCCCGTTACGATCAGGCCCTCAAGCTGTACCAGCGGGCCAACGACGCGGAGCCCGGCCATGCGGCCATTGAGTACAACATCGCCCTGTGTCACCTGTACCTGGGCGACGGCGAGAAGGCAGCGCAGCAGTTTGAGAGCCTGGCCAGCCGGGGCGAGGTGAGCCGGTTGCTGCGGCGGGATGCGTTCTACAACGTCGGCCTGATCCGGGCGCGGGCGGCCCGCGAGCGGCTCAGGGACCTGCTCGCGCCGGCCACGCAGCCGTCGGATCACAAGCGTGCGCCGGATTCTCCGGAGAATATCCCCGAGCTTCAGTCCATCGCCGCCGGGCTGCTCCGGGCGATCGCCGCGTTCCGCGAATCGGTGGAGCTGGAACCGAGCGACGATGCCGAGCACAACATCCGCGCGGCCCGGATCACCCGGCGGGACGTGCTGGGGATGTTGCGCAAGGCGACGGAAGCGAAGCAGAAAGACGACATGCTCAAGGATCCGCGGGCGTACCTGGAGACGCTGATCCTCGAGCAGCGGCAACAGGCCAGCCTCGGACGCTTGCTGGCCCTGGATCCACCGGTGGATGCCGCCCGGGTGCGAGCGGCCCGGCGGATGGGCGTGCGGGCCCAGCGGAAGATCATGGAGAATACGGCCACGTTTGCGGATCATCTCGCGCAATTCCGCGAGCGCGGCGACGCGGATACGGCCACAGCGGCCGGGGCGCAGAGCCACGGTGCGCAGAGTGGCGCGCCGTCGGCCAGTCAGCCGGCCGAAGAGACCCCGCGGGAGAAGGTGTACCACGCGGCCGCCCGGCAGATGGAAAAGGCCGTCGAGGCTCAGCGTGAGGCCTGTGCGTTCCTGCTGGATGGCGAGATCGAGACGGCCCATGAGAAACAGTCGGCCGCGCGGGACGAGCTGTACACGGCACTGTACCTGTTCCCGTTCGATCCGGGGCAGGTCCTGGTCAAGGCGCGGGTGGAGCAGGAACAGCTTCGCGAGGTGGTTGGGGGGATCAAGGCCGGCGAAGACTGGCTGCGCGATCCACTGCTGCCTGAAGTGACGCTGCCGGGGGAGGTGCAGGAAGAGGCGGACAAGATGCCGATCTACGGGGACCAGGCCCGGATCGGCAGGGTCTTGAGCCTGCTCAAACGGCAGTGCGAGCATGTGGCGGCCACGTCGCAACCGGCGGCTGAAGGCGGGCAGGATGCCGGCTCCCCAGGGGAGAATGCCGAGGCGCCCGAGCCGATGCTCGATCCGGAGTTGAACCGGAAGCTGGCCGAGGTACTCAAGGACGTGGAAGAGCTGGACAAGAAGTGTCTGGAAGGGATTGTTGCGAAGAATCAGCAGGCCACGCTGGCCGGCCAGGACGAGTTGATCAAGGTTATCGACGCCGCCCTGGAGCTGCTGCCCAAGACGCTCGAACAGCGGATCACGGAGTTGATCGTACGGCAGGCGCGGCTCAACGCGGAGGTGCAGGGCGAGGCTGGGCGACCGAGTTCGGCGTCCGGCGGAGCGGTGGGCGCGGCCCTGGACGAGATTCGCAACCTGGCCACGCGCTTCAAGTCGAAACTGCTGGGGACCAAGCCGGCCAAACTGGCCGCGACGCTCAGCGCCAAGCAGCAGAGCATTCGAACGGATACGGCCGAGGTCCAGGATGAGATCAGGCAAAAGATCCCGGCCGGGGCGGACGCGCAGGCCAGCGCTGGGCCCGCAGCCTCGCAACCGGCGGAGCTGAAGGCCTATATCGAAGCGTCCAAGCATCTCAACGAAGCCGGCGGCCACATGGATGCCAGCGTCAAGGGCTTTGAACAGGCGGTGGTGGAGGATTCATTGCGACCGATGCAGCCCGGCGGGCCGGTCCAGACGCGGCAGGCCGGGGCTCTGGAGGAATTGGTGAAGGCCCTGGCCGCCTTGAAGCCGCCCAGTACGCAGCCCAGCGAAGACAACGAGGACCAGACGCAACGGCAGCAGCCACAGCGGCAACAGCAGGAACAGGACCAGGACCGGCAGCGGAACGTGGAGAAAATGGAGAAGGAACGTGAGCGGGCGGAACGCGAGCTCTATCAGCGACGGCCGCGAACGGTGATCAAGGACTGGTGAGCGGAAGCAGCGAGCATTGAGAACTGAGAACCACACAAGATGGATTTTGCCGGCCCTTGTGGTCCTCGGTTGCCTGCTGCGCTGGCCGGGCGCGGGCCTGGCCGGGCAGATCGCCGCCGGGCTGGATCGGGACACGATTTACCTGGGCACGCAGACGCTGTTGACCGTTGAGGTGGCCAATTCCACCAGCGCCGAATGGCCGGTGGTGTCGCCGGTGGACGGCCTGCAGATTACCCCCTATCAGGCGCCGACTGTCATCCATGATCTCAACAGCGGGTCGGTTCGGCGAAGTTACCACTTTCTGGTCAACCCGCTTCGGGCGGACGATTTCACCATCGCCTCCGTGACTGTGGGCGAGGAGCCGGACGCCATGACGGCCGGGCCGTTCACGCTGCGCGTATTGGAGGCGCCGCTCAAGTTTCTCTCCGCCCAGGTAGAGCCGGAGGAGCTTCGGGTGGGGGAGAAGGCCATCCTGACGGTGCGTTTCCAGGGGGTACGGCCGGGGAAGAGCGTCGAGCTGCCGAAGATTGAGGGCCTGGCCCTTCGGGACCTTGGTTTGCAGCGGGTGGAGATGACCCGACAGGAGGGGATTCCCATCTCCGTATACCGGATAGAGGTGATCCCCAGTCAGCAGGGAAAGTTTCAGGTTGAGGGCATTTCGCTCGACGGGGTGACGGCCGACCCGGTGGCGCTGCAGGTATCGCGTTTTGTCGTCGCGGGGACGCAGGTGGGGGGCAGCTCTCTGGTGGTGGGAGGCCGGACGCGGATTCAGATGGCGATTCGGGGCCTGGGGACCTCCGAAGAGGTGAAGCTGGTGGCCCCCGCAGGGTTGAAGATCGAGCCGGTCGGGCCGCCGCGGGCGGGGATGGGGGGAACGACGATTTTCACGTTTGAGGTCACTGCCACGGAGCCGGGAGCGCCGACCATCCGCACCCTGCAATTGGCCGATGGAACGACGGCGCCGCTGCCCAGACCGATCACGCTGATGGTGCGGACCGCGGGCGAGGGCGGGATCCTGGCCGGTCGGGGGACGGCGCGAAGCGAAGAGACCGTGGTCGGCGAACCTTTCATCGTCGATTACGAGGTGTTCTTCCGCGGCGATCTTCAGGCGGCGGCGATTGACCTGGAGCAGGCCGATTTTGCCCGCCGGCCGTATGTGCAGGTGGAACCGGTCAACGAGCTCGCGTATCCCGATTGGACCGGCCAGGCCTTCGAGGTGGGGATGACCGGCAACCGGCGCGCGGTCATGCTTCTGGGCAGCGGCGAGCTGGATGGTCAGCGGGAACAGATGTTGCGTTTTGCCCTGAAAATCACCCCGTTGGCGGTCGGCGAGCTGGAGCTCAAGGGCGTCCGGGTCATCATGCGGCTGCAGATCAAACAGGAGCAGCGCAGCGGCGGAATGTTCTTTTCCAGCACGCGGATGCAGGACTTTGACCACGTGATCGACGTGCCGCCGCATAAGGTCATCGATCCACCGGGCAAGCAGCGGCCGGCCGGCTATCGCGGGGTAGTGGGGGCGTCGCTGGCGTTCACGACCTCGCTGGACCGGACGACGGCGACGGCCATGTCGCCGCTCACGTTGACGCTGAAGATCGCCGGGCAGGGGGTGGGGCCGGATCTTGCGCCGCCGGTGCTGGCCGAGATTCCGGAACTGACCCGTGATTTCGACGTTTCTTCGAGCCTCGGCGGGGGGGAAGTGGAAGGCGACGCGATTACGTTTACGCAGGTGGTCCGGCCGCGAAGCGAGCAGGTCAAGGAGTTGCCGGCCCTGCCGCTGGTGTATTACGACTATCTCAAGAAGGATTACGAGACGATCTACAGTTTGCCCATCCCGATCACGGTGACGCCCGGGGGGTTGGTAGGGGCGACGGCCATGCAGACGCGTTCGGACGCGGAGGCCTCTGCTTCGCCGGAAGCCCGCGCGGTGACGGAGCGACCTGCGGAGAGTATTTCGCTGGGGGCCAACCATACGACGTTGGGAAAACTCTCGGCGGCGCCGCCGCTGGGGCCGGGGGGCGTATTGGCGGTGCTGCTGGCCGGTCCGCTGGCGATCCTGGCGGTGTGGACGGGGCTCAAATGGCATGAACGCTTCCGGCCGGCTGCGTCCATCCGGCGGCAACGGCGGGAATTGATCGCCGCGTTGGAGCGGGTGGAAGGGAACGATCGTTTCCATGCGGAACTGGCCGAACTGGTGCAGGCCTGCCTGCGCTTGACCTTCGGGCTGCCGGCGGGAGAGGTATCTATGGATCGCCTGGCCCAGGCGATGAACGGACGGGCGGTGGATGACCGGCTGCGCCAGGATATCGAGGCGCTCTTGAAGCAATGCGACGCCGGTCGGTTCGCGGCGGCGGGGGTGGAGGAGGCGGAGCGGCGCAGACTTCTGGCCCAGGCGCGGGAACTGTTCGACAGGCTCAGTCGGGTGTGAGAAACACGGAAGTGGGCGAAACGGAATGATGCACTACTGCGGATACATTCTTGCGATGGTTCTCGCCCAGACGGCGCCGGCGACGAATGACAGCGTCGCGTCTGTTGAGCAGCGATTTGCGGAGGCCCAGGCGCAGTTCGAGGCGGCCCAGGCGGAACTGAGTCGCGACGGCGGCGATTCGCTGGAAGCGCGGCGCATGTTTCGCGAAGCGGCGACACAGTTTGCCGCCCTGGCCGCGGAGGGCACGGCCAGCGCGAACCTCTACGTGAACGCCGGCAACGCCTTTCACTTCGCCGGGGATGAACCACGGGCGCTGCTGTGGTATTTGCGGGCGGATCAACTGGCGCGGACGCCGGAGATTCGTGCCGGGCTGGCCACGCTTCGGCGGGTATGTGGGGCGGAGTTATGGCCGCCGCCGCGCGGGTCCATCGGCCGGGTGTTGATGTTCTGGCATTTCGATCTCAGCGGGCGGCTCAAACAGATGCTGCTGCTGGGGTTGTATCCGATCGGGTGTGCTCTGATCGTCCTCTGGTTGTTCACCGGGCGGCGAAGAGGCTGGCTGCCGCGGGTCGGGATAGCCCTGATGCTCCTGGGCGGCGTGATGGGCATTTCGGACGTGGTGGCCCAGTCCGCCGGCGGTGAGCAATGGGCCGTGGTGCTCGAGCCGACCAAAGGGTTGGCCGGCGACGGGCAGATGTATTCCACGATCGTTGAAAGGGTCGTTCCGGGTCAGGAGGTTCGGATCCTTGAATCGAGGCGCGAATGGCTCCACGTGGAACTGCCATCCGGCACGCGCTGCTGGCTGCCGGGTGAGACGTGCGAGGCTGTTCAACCCATCCCGCAGTCAATGGGTCTCGCGTCGGATCGACGTTCACAGGCCTGATGTGATACGCCAGTGGCCCCGAGAGGGGCCAGGTGAGAGTAGCCACCAGTGAAGCGAAGCGGAACTGGTGGTTGCGAGGGCCCGGCGCACAAGTACCCGCCCCGGCCGGGGCGGGGTGAGATGCTTGCGAGTGGTCTCACGCCGCCCCTGCCGGGGCGGCCATCGAAGAGAGAGGCGGGCTTTACCAGGGGTTCCGCTTCGCTCCACCCCTGGCTACTTTCTGGCCGCCCCTTCTGGGGCGGGTGGCCACCCGAAGGGGACGGTCTGGAGCGCTCCCAAGGCCCTTTTCTTATGCTGTCCGATTCAGCCGGCTTGAGGCGGGCTTGCGGTTGATGCCATCCGCACCCTCATGGGTTGTCCAAATCGTGAACCTACCTCTGACGAGGTGGGCCACCCTATGCGCAAGATTCATTTGGGACTGGATCAGGGGGCATCAGGGAAGATCCACGAGCAGGGCCCAGTCGTTGGTGTCGGGGGCCGAGAAGCTGGCCGTAGCACCGCCGGCGACCTGTCCGGTGTGGGCCGGGGTGAGGCTGCCGGTTCGGGGATTGAACCACTGGGCCCGCAGGGTCTTGCCGGCCGCTGCGGTGAGGTCGAGATCGATGCTCCCGCCGTGGAGGGCGTACACGAGATAGGTGTGTCCGGGTTCGGCGAGGCACCAGTTGTCCTGGGGGTTGTTGACCAGGTCGGCCGGCATCATGCGGAAGAGCCGATCGGACAGGTGGGTGTCGATGAAATCGTAAGTGGGCTGAATGATCGGCGCGTGGGCAGGGGCGATGTAATCCGGCGGGGTGGAAAAGTCGGGATATTCCATGAAGCGCAGGATCACGGATCCGCCGGCCATGAGAAAGGCCCAGCTCTGCTGGCGCGAGGCGGCAATCATGTGGATGATGGGCTTGTCGGGATAGGCCAGGCGGTATTCCCTGACCTGCCGGTAGATCTGGTAGGGCGAAGTGGCGGCCGCGTCAAAGCCCGCGGTATACCGGCCGGCGATCTGCTGCCCGCCGGGCGGGGCGTACAGCGAGCCGTTGGGACGGTACGAAAAGTAGCGCAGGTCCAGGGCGGAGACGCGCGGATCCGCCGCCAGGGCGTCGAGGACGTCCTTGGTGCCGCCCAGGCACACCTTCACATCCCTGTGGTTCTGACTTTCCCATTCGCTCACCGTATCCAGCCAGAAGCGCATGAAGGAGAGCGGGCCGGTGTATTCCTGGCTGCACAGATGGAAGACGTTGGAATAGCCGCCCAACTCGTCCAGGCACTTGCGGATGTAGGCTTGATGCAGGCTGCGGCGCACTGGGTCGCTGGTGTCATAGAAGGCGTTGGCCGCGGGCACGTCATCGGGCATGTTGGTGTTTTGGATGCAGTTCACCGGCCGCCAGGGAAAATCAACGTAATGGGTGGTGAATTCCAGCAGGGCGTGTTGCATGTAGAAGTTGTGGAAGAGCACGGTGCCCTTGGCGTCGCACAGGGCGGCAAAGGTTTTGAGCCGGTCGAAGTACCAGGGATTGTACCGGGTGAGGTCATACCTGGAGAGCCCGTCCCAGGCAGTTCCGATGCCGCTGCGAGCCCATGGTTGCTCCAGAAAGGGGGGCACTGCGTTGGCATCTGAGCGGCGCTGCGTGTCGTGCCGATCACGGCGGCGGTCGTACCAGAGGCCGTAGTTGTGCTCGAAGGCGGGGTAGGCATACCGGAGCATGTTGTCCGTGAGTTTGTCGAGGTCTTCCGTATGGTTGGGGCCGATCACACCGGGGTTATTGCGGGTGATGTTGGCTCCTTCGCGCGTTCTCCACCAACTGTTGTGCTGGCCGTAGCCCCAGACGACGCGGCCGTTGTGGACGAGCCAGCCGTTTCGGATCTCAAGCCCCGCGGGCTCGGCGGGGGTAGGCTGCTGGCCGACGGTGGCCGGGGGGAGGTCCTGCAGAGGAATGGCCCCTGTTTCATCTTCGATGGGGAGCGAGTTGCCGGTTGCCGCGTGGATAGGATCGTTTTCGGCGGGAGTGGGAGCTTCTCCAGGGGGCGAGGGGCAGCCGTGCAGAAAAACAAGCTAGGCGAAGGCGGCGAGCGCTGCCGACACGAGGCGTCCGGCAGCGGGAGATCGCGCCGTTGACGGCCGGCGCCTTTTCGCAAACATCGCTGATTTCTGGTCGGAGTATCGCACGGGCACCTCGGGGCGTCCTCCCGGCTCGGGACGCATGGTTATGGATGAGGCTTGAAGTTTATGATCCTCCGGCAAACGAAGTCAACGCCCAGCTTGACTTCACAACCATTCAACAAAATAGAATCATGAGCTTCAGCCTTCTGATGTCGCCTCGACGTGGGCCGGCGCACCAGATGAACACGGGGATGATCGTCAGCAGGTCCTGACAGTTCAGGGATCAACCATACCAGCGAAGGATTCGCCGTTTAGCCGGCTTCAACCGGCGGCCGTGAGATTCCGCGCCCGATGCGACCGGGACTCCAGATGACCCACCGCGACTGTGACAAGCGCGATGATGAGGCAGGCAGGCACACGGTGGATGGGCCACGGCTGCTGAGCCGTGCGGCGGGCGACGTTGACGTTTCGCACTGTTCAACCGCAGCGGCCTGCAGCGTTCCGGAACAGACTCGAAGAAGGAATAGTGATCCATGGTACTTCTTGCCAGGAATTGGTGGGCATTCGTTCTCCGTGGCATTCTGGCCATTCTGTTCGGGTTGATGGCCGTGTTCCTCCCGGGCATGGCCTTGATGACGCTGGTATTGCTTTTCGGGATCTTCGCGATCACCCAGGGGGTGTTCGAGCTGATCTCGGCGTTTCGCACCACGCCGACTCCTTCGGAGCAGCCCTGGTGGGCCCTGCTGCTGGAAGGGATCGTCGGCATCGCCGCCGGCTTGGTGGCGCTGCTCTGGCCCGGCTTGACCGCGCTGGCCTTGTTGTACGTCATCGCGGCCTGGGCGGTGATCAGCGGCATCCTGGAGATCGTGGCGGCCATTCGACTTCGCAAGCAGATCACGGGGGAATGGCTGCTGGTTCTGGCGGGGGCGGTATCCATCCTGTTTGGCGTGCTGATCGCCCTGTTCCCCGGGCCGGGCGCGCTGGTGATGGTCCTGTGGATCGGCGCGTATGCGATGATTTTCGGCGTTCTGCTGATCGGGCTGGGCTTCCGGCTTCGCAGAGTGGGACGCATCGAAGAGCGGCTGGAGGGATTCCCGGGTATTGCTCCGGGGCACTGACGAGTCTGTTTCAAGTTCAAGGCGGCGGCGGTTTCAAGTTCAAGGGGGGCGGAGATCGGTGTTTCTCCCCGAGGTGCGGGTTGAGACCCAGGGGGCGGGGCGCTGAGCTGGACGGTTGCAGGAGAGCGAAACATGACCGAGACAATGACGCAGGATATTCCGCGGGTTGAATGGCCGACTCAATTGCAGGAGCTGAGCTCGCGCTACCAGGGCTGGCGGACGTCCATCCGGGTGATGGGGGGCGAGATAGGCGACCAGCGGGTGGCAGCCGATCTGCCGTTGCAGGGCTTCAGCGTTGAGACGCAGGGCTCCGAGGCAGGCAAGATCCTGATTGAGCTGGGCGACTCCCCGAACAATTTCATGATCCACCACGTGGATTATCCGCTGCGCGTGCAGGTCGCGGAGATGCAGCCCGGCTCGGCGGCGGACGTGGAGATCGAGTCGGAGGACGGGACGGTGACGTTGGTTGGGCTGCGCGCTCCGACCGCTTTGCCGTCGAGGCGCCAGGTCGCCCCGGGCGAGCGCGGTTTTCGCCGGCGCGGCATGGAGGTACTTCGGGAGAAGGCCCACCGGCTGGGGCGCCCGTCGAAGAGGGAACCCAACGTGGGTAACGTGGAACGGTTTGCTTCGGTTGCGGCGGGTTCCCTCCTCGCGGCGCTGGGGCTCTCCCGCCGGAGCGTTTCCGGCGTATTGACCGCCGGCGTGGGGGCGGCGCTGATTTATCGAGGGGTCACGGGTTATTGCCACGCCTATGGGGCGATGGACGTGGATACGGCCCATCGCAAGGGTGAACGCGCCGCCCGGTCGCCGGAGGAAATCACCCGCCAGGGGATTCACGTCGAACAGTCGTGCCTGATCAACAAGTCCCCCGAAGAGCTGTACGAGTTCTGGCGCCATTTCGAGAACCTGCCGCGGATCATGAATCATCTGCACTCCGTGCGCGTCCTGGACGACCGCCGTTCGCACTGGGTGGCCAAGGCGCCGCGCATCGCGGGCGGCGAAGTGGAGTGGGACGCCGAGATCACCCGCGATGAGCCCGGCTCGGTCATCGCGTGGCGGTCGCTGCCCGGCGGCCAGATCAACAGCGTGGGCGAGATTCGCTTCCGCCAGGCCATGGGCGATCGAGGCACCGAGGTGCATGTGTCGATGGATTACATTCCCCCGGCCGGCCAGTTGGGCCACTGGATGGCCACGTTGTTCGGAGAATCGCCGCAGCGGCAGATGCGCGAAGATCTGCGCAATTTCAAGCGAATCATGGAGGTTGGTGAAATCCTGACCATCGAGGGCCAGCCGCGTGGAACCTGCACCGGCATGGGCAGGGAGCGACGTTCCACCGAAACCGAATGAGGAGTGCGCGCCGCCGGCGTCCCAAGGGTCTGATGATGCTTCGCAGACAAGAAAGGAACCTATCATGAAAGCGCTCGTCTGGTGTGCGCCCCGCAAGGTCGCGGTCGAGGATGTTCCCGACCCCGCCATACTCAATCGCCGGGATGCCATCGTTCGCGTCACCTCCACCGCTATTTGCGGCTCGGACCTGCACCTGGTGGACGGATTCATCCCCTTCATGAAACCGGGTGACATCATCGGGCACGAGTCCATGGGCATTGTCGAGGAGGTGGGCCCGGACGTGGACCGGAGCAAGGTCAACGTCGGCGACCGGGTGGTGGTGCCGTTTCCCATCGCGTGCGGCAACTGCTTCTTCTGCCGCCGCGGGCTCTGGAGCTGTTGCGACAACACCAACCCCAAGGCGCACATGGGCGATGAGTTGTTCGGACAGGCGACGGCGGGCATTTTCGGCTATTCGCATTTGACCGGCGGATTTGCCGGCGGGCAGGCGGAGTTCGTTCGCGTGCCTCTGGCCGACGTCAACTGCCAGAAGATGCCGCCGGACTTTACCGACGAGCAGCTCCTCTTTCTCTCGGACATCTTTCCGACCGGCTACATGGCCGTGGAGCATTGCAACGTGCAGCCGGATGATACGGTGGCCGTCTGGGGCTGTGGACCGGTGGGGCAGTTCGTGATTCGCAGCGCGTTCCTGCTGGGCGCCGGCCGGGTGATCGCCATCGACGACGAGAAGAAGGTACCCGAGCGGCTGCAAATGGCCCGTGACGGTGGCGCGCTCACCATTGACATGCACGACGAGTATGTCTACGACCGGCTGCTGGAACTGACCTGTGGTATCGGCCCTGACGTGTGCATCGACGCGGTGGGCATGGAGGCCCACGGCTATACGATGCTGGGCAGCATCTATGACAAGGTCAAGACCAACCTGTTCATGGAGACCGAACGGCCGCACGCGTTGCGCCAGGCGATCACCTGCTGCCGCAAGGGCGGTACGGTCTCCATTCCCGGCGTGTACGGCGGTCTGTCCGACAAGATCCCCATGGGCGCGCTGATGAACAAGGGTTTGACCATCAAGACCGGTCAGACCCACGTGCACAAGTACGTGCCCGAGCTCCTGGAGCACATTCGCAGCGGCCGGGTCGATCCCGGCTTTGTCGTGACGCACCGGCTGCCGCTGAGCGAGGCGCCGCACGCGTACGAGATCTTCCGGGATAAAAAGGACGGCTGTATCAAGGTCGTGCTGAATCCGGCGTCCTAGTGCCGTTTCCGGTACGCGGCTTTCTCTCTGCGTCTCGGCGGATCAGGCGGGCAAGATGCCCGCCCTCCAGAAGAACCGGCCGGCGTTGCCGGGGGGCGGGCATCCTGCCCGCCTCATGCCGAATCGCGAAACTCCTGGACTTGAAAGGACGCTGGAAGACCGGCCCCTTACCTGCCGGCCTGCATGAATGCGTCCACCTTGGACATGATGATCTCGTGGCAGCCCGGCACGTCGAGCACGTCGCACTCGCTGCCCAAAATGAACGGCCGCCCGATGGCCCGCATGTGTTCGAGCAGTTCGATGGCCGCGGCCTCCACCTGCTCGCGGCTCATCTCCCGATCCGAATAGAACCGTTTGGAGGGCAGGTTCCCGAACAGGACCGTCCGCTCGGGTACGATCTTGGCATCCTCCCAGAGCTTTCGCGAACTGCCCAGGCTCAGCACGGCCGGGTCGAGTTCCGCATAGCGGCGCAGCATGCCGTCGTTGAGCTGACCGCAGCAATGGAAGAAGAGGTCCGCGCCCAGGTCGTCCAGCAGCTCTCTGATCCTGCGGTTGGGTGCAATGACGTAGCGGTCGAAGATGTCCGAGCCTTCCTCCATCTGGATGGGCGAGACGTAGAAGGCGCTGCCGGCCGGTTCGGCGATGCAGACGGCTTTGGCACCGGCCCGCACCTGGGCCTCCACCGCGTGCAGGACAAACTCGGTGGACATGGCCAGACAACGCTCGACGATGGCGACTTCGGGGTCATCCTCGGCGCTGATGCCTTTGCCGGCCATGTATACCGGCACGATGGGATCGGCCATCAGCTTGGTGGTCAGCGAGAACGGCCCGATACTCATGCCCATGGGCAGCAGGTCGGTTTTCTCGGCGATGTAGCGGATGGCGTCCATCTGGGTTTGATAGCGCGGATGAGGCAGTCGGTCCCATTTTTGGCCGGCGGTCTGCACGGCTTCGTCAGTCGGCGGTTCCTCGAAATGATACGACGGGGCCTGATCGGCGGGGATGCCCAGCAGGCCCAGCATGGCGACCTTTTCGAGTGTCAGATCCATCACCGGCAGGGCCAGGGGCGTGTTGAATCGCCGGGCGGTCTGCTCGATGACTTGTCCGTAGCGCTGGCCATCGTTGAGGGCGGCCTCGGGATCGGGTTGTTCGTGGAGAATCAGGTCTGCCCCGATGGGCATGCGAAGTCCGGAAGCTGCCAATTGCTGGTAATACGTGCGATCCATGGTGCTCGTCTCGATGGCAGATCGGGTCAGCGCGCCGAGACGCCGTACGGCTTGCGGCGACGGACCTGTTGACCCGATCCGCGGGTTGTTAAGGGTGGGGCGAACACCCGCCCCCCGGCATGGGCAGGATGCCCATGCTACAGGTCGTAAGAGCGGGGATTATACAGGGAGCCGTACTCGTCCGCGATGGCCGCAAGGGCCTCCTCTTCCTTTGCCGGCAGCGTTTCGGCGGCGGCGGAAAGTTGCTCCAGCCAGGTTTCATCGCGGTCGGTCAACTTGATCCGGCCGGCGTTGATGGCCTTGTGGATCGCGTCGATGGCGATGCGGACCGCCCGGACCGTGCGAGCGTAGTCGGTCGGTTCCTCGGCGATGCCGCGGGCCAGGTCGATCACGACCGTTGGTTCGAGCATCAGGGCCTCGACGCTGGTGGGCACGTCGCTTTCCACCATCCAGTCGCGCAGCTTGAGCGCGTCGCCGGCGTCGCTGGCCCGATTGAACAGCCGGCAGTCATAGGCGAGCAATTCGAGGAACGCTTCAGGCGCCGAGCCGCTCAGCAGCCGGATGTTCTGCACGGACTCGTTGCTCCACAGGTCGGCCGCCGCGGCGGCGATGTTGCCCAGAGGGCTGAAGTGAGCGCAGCTTGAAGATTTTCCTTCCATCGAAATCGGGCAGCCGGTGATGGCCTTGAGCACCGGACCCTCGTAGGCACAATCCTTGGACGGGCCGACGGCGCCGTGCTCGTGGGCCACCAGGGTGCGCGGTGCGGTGGCGGCCCGGTCAACGGCGGCCAGCACCGAGGGCAGCATGCCCTGGCCGGCAAGCTGCATGGCGGTGTTGGCGAAGCCGCAGGCGCTGTCTCCGCCGGCGACGATGCCGTACTGGTTCGCGATGGCGGTGATGTTCTCCCACAGCCAGGCCATATCGCGCGCCGCCAGGGAGCCCAGGGCCACGCAGAGCGCGGTCAGATCACCGAACAGCAGCGCCTGGTCGTGGACCTCCTTGCCGCCGACGGACTCGATGGACAGGATGTCGGCCCCGGCCTGGGCGGCGGTGATGAAGGCTTCGCGCATGTTTTCCCACGCCTCGCCGTCGCGCAGCCGGGGGGGATGCTCGGCGTCGCGCATGTCCACGACGGTGACCCGCAGGGCGGTGGGGATGCCGGTGGTTTCACGCAGTCGTTTCAAGCTCTCGGCGAGAACGGCGGTGATTTCCGCGCCCCATTGCGGGTGCTGGGTCATGGGCGGGAGTTGCTCGAATTCGATGGCCAGCCCGGGCACGCGCAGGGCGCCGGCTCGCCGGACGATGGCCTCGCCGATTTCCTGGTAGTGCCGGCGGGCGTCCGGCCAGGTATTGTCATCCAGCAGCATGGGGGGGAGGGTAAAATTCAGTTCGGGGTAAACCTGTCCCCCGCCAATGGTCAGCCCCGAGGGACAGGTGACCGGTTTAGGCGCCCGGCCGAAGACCAGCGCGTCGGGAGTGGGGATAGCCAGGGTGTTGAACCGCGTGCGAGCCATGTGTTCGTCCTTAAAGAAGACCGGAACCCGATGTATATCGACTGTCGCATATTAGATACACGTTTCAGGCAAGGGACGCAAGAGCTCTACAGAGCGAACCGCGCGAGCGATGGAAAATCAAAGGCAGATAAGGGCTCAGATCGTCAAAGGATCTCAATTCAGTTGTGAATCTGTGTGTCCCGTGTGGGGTGTTGCCAGTATATTGCTGTTCTTGAGCAGTCCGGACCGCGAGCAGAACGCGCAGTTATCAAAGTCTCCACCACCCGCTCAGGCCTCTCGATCAGGCTGTGGTTTTGGACGCCGCAATACCGCAGGCGCGATGGCTTCCCCATCGATCTTGGCGCAGGGCGCATGGCCGTTTGAGAGTCGTCACTGCTACCGATAAAATGAAGTTGGCTGCCGATGGAGAGAGCAAACATGACCATCAGCTTTTCAATGCCGGATCATATCGAGGAACATCTCAGAGGCGAAGTCGGTCCTGATCTGGGCCAGGCCGCCAAGGAAGCACTCGCCATCCAGCTTTACCGGGAAGGCAGAATCAGCCTCGGCTTAGTTGCCGAAATGCTGGAGATGGGGGTCATCGAAGCGGATGAGTGGTTGGGGAAGCGAGGGGTTCCGCTCAACTACACGGCGGAGGACTTCGAAGCGGACCGGAAGAGTCTGGCGGAAGTCTTCCCGGAAGCCCGACGATGATCGTTGTCTCGGACACTTCGCCGCTGAATTATCTGGCCCGAATACAGAGGCTCGACTTACTCCCTGCCGTATTTGGCTCTGTGGTGATCCCTCAGGCCGTAGCGGCCGAGCTCGGCCACGCCGCGGCCCCGTCTGCTGTCCGGGAGCTGGTCGGAAATCGACTACTTTGGCTCGAAGTCCGGGCGGTTGCACGTGTCGATCCCGCTCTTAAGTGGCTGGGTCGTGGAGAGGCTGAGGCCATCGTTCTGGCGGAGGAGCTGCGGGCGGAATTTTCTTCTGGTCGATGATCTGGACGCACGCCGGGAGGCAAGCCGGAGGCACCTCCGGTTCGTCGGTACACTCGGCGTGCTTGAACTGGCCGTCCGACGCGGGATGGTGGACTTGGCTGCCTCTATCGACCAACTGCGCGCGATTGGCTTTCGAATCAGCGAAAGCGCCGTTCAGGAGATCCTGCGGCGAGCATCCCGTTGAAGCGGGCGGAAAAGGGGGGGCGCAAAAGCGCTTATCTTGCCTGTGTCCGTCTCCCTGCCCACTTTGATGTTCAGCGTTTCACTGTGCCCGCATGCCCATGGTCCGCATCCCCTGGCGGAAAAACTCCCACCAGGGGGCAGAGGCAAGAATCTATTCTGATGCAACCGGGCTTGCCGCCCATGCCAAGCCTCTACAGGCCAACTTGCCACGAAGGCTTAGCTGCTCGGTGCGAACCGGCTATCATCTAGAATGCTCTTCGAGGTCCAACAGGAGGAGTGGCGTGCAATCATATGAGTGGTACATGCGGCGGTTGCGGGCGATGTCACCGGGCGAGGTGTTGTGGCGGGTGAGGAACAGGGCCCGCCAGGTGCTGGACCGGCCGTTGGCCCCGCTGCGCCGTCGGCCGCCGGCCCTGTGGAAGATCGCCACCGCCGAGGGAGCGGTGTGGACGGTCCGGCCGGAGGCCATCGGACGGGAGCTGCCGGGGGTGGGGGGGACGCCCGACTGGCTGCCGCAGTTTGCCGATTGGAAGGCGGCCCTGCTCGACCGGGCTGAACGGATTGCCCGCAATCGCCTCACGCTCTTCGACCTGGAGGATCACGATCTGGGTCCGGAGATCGACTGGAATTACGAGTACAAGGCCCGGCGGAAGACGCCCCTGAAATACGCGGCGGACATCGATTATCGCGACTACGCGGAGGTCGGAGACTGCAAGTTCGCGTGGGAGCCCAGCCGGCATTATCACCTGGTGACCTTGGCGCGGGCCTACCGGGTAAGCGGCGAGCGGGCCTTCGCCCAGGCGGTGGTGGAGCAGATGGAGTCGTGGATGGACGCGTGCCCTTACGGGCTGGGCATGCAGTGGCGCAGCCCGCTGGAGCTGGGCATCCGGATGATCAACTGGGTCTGGGCCCTCGAGTTGATCCGTCCCGCGGGATTGATCAGCCCGGTGAAAGAGCCGCGCATTCTGGGCTGCGTGTACCGCCACCTGTGGGAGATTTCCAGGAATTACTCGCGCTATTCCTCGGCGAACAATCACCTGATCGGCGAGGCGGCGGGAGTGTTCATCGCCGCCAGCTACTTCGCCGGTCTGAAGCATGCGCCCGCATGGCGTCGCGAGGCGAGGGCCATTCTGCTGCGTGAGATTGCGCGTCAGACCTACGAGGACGGCGGCACCCGCGAGCAGGCGTTGGGCTATCACCTGTTCGTGCTGGAATTCCTGCTGCTGGCCGGACTGGTGGCCCGGAACCGGGCGGAGGATTTTCCGGCGGAGTATTGGGCTCGGCTGGAGCGGATGTTCGAGTTCCTCTGCGGCATGGTCGAGGGCGGCGAGGATGCTCCGATGTTCGGTGATGCGGACGACGGGTATGTGCTCGACCTGGGCGGGGGCCGGCCGTCGCCGCGTGAACTGCTGGCCGTGGGCGCGGCCCTGTTCGGGCGCGGAGATTTCAAGCTGGAGTCGCAGGGCCCCGCGGTCGCCCGGTCAGGGGCGGACGGCGAAGCCGAGGCAAACGCCGGCGCAGGGTTCAGCGAGCAGGCCTTCTGGTTACTGGGCAAGAGCGGCTACGAGCGATATGGACGCGTGCGCATCCAGGCGGATCAGACACGGATTGCCTCGCGGTCGTTTCCCGCCTCGGGCTATTACCTGCTTCAGTTCGGCCGGCGAGGCAGCGCGGACCGGGTCTCGGTCCTGTTCGACTGCGGCGAACTGGGGTTCGGGCCGATTGCGGCCCATGGGCATGCCGATGCGCTGAGCTTTACGCTGAGAGCCTTCGGACGCGATATCTTCGTGGATCCAGGCACGTACGACTACTTCACGTACGGGCCGTGGCGGGAGTACTTCCGATCGACGCGCGCCCACAACACCGTGGTAGTGGACGACCGTGACCAGTCGGAGATGCTGGGGCCATTCCTGTGGGGCCGGCGGGCGAATGCCCGCTGTACGCGCTGGGAGGTGAACGACTCCGGCGCGACAGTGGCCGGCGAGCACGACGGATATGCATCGTCCGCGCCCGATGGCGGGATTATCCACCGGCGAAACGTATCCCTGAGCCGCACGGAGGGGATTTTGACCATCCATGATGAGTTGTCCGGTTCCGGGGCGCATTCCGCCACGTGGTATTTTCACCTGGCGGAAGGATGCTCCGTCCGGCGGGAAGGTAACCGGTTCCTGATCGGAGTGGCCGGACGGACGCTGACGCTCGAACTCGATCCTGAACTGGTCGTGACCATGGCAGAGGGCGCGGAGGCCCCCATCGCCGGCTGGGTCAGCCGTGGTTACCACCGTAAGACGCCCTGCGTCACCCTGATTGCTCGACGCGAATGGGAGCACCGTCTGGTGATACTTACGCGCGTGCAGATGCAGTTTGAGCTTGACACTTCTGATTCATCGGAATACAGACAGTAAAGGACACGCACGACGCGAGGGCTTCCTGCTGATCCACGCAGGCTTTCAGACCGAACCCAGGGAACGATTCCCGGAAATCCCATAAGGAGCTGAACGTGCCTCACTCTATTCCCAACCGGGAAACGCTGTCTTATCGCGTTGAGACATCCCGCCGAAGACTGGCGGAAGCGATAGATGTCATTCATCAAATGAAATCCGCATCGCCGGAGAAGCCTGCTCTGCAGGACGTGCTGACGGAATTGTGCGAGGATCTCCGGGGGCTTAATCGGGATATTGAAGCGATTCGCGATCAACTGGACTATGGTACGACGCCGCGGCTCCATCACTTCCACGTGCCGTTCCAAGGAAGCGGCCCGGGCGACCGGCCCTGCGAAATTCCGTTTACCGATTAGGGCCGGCTGTGTGAAAGCCGGTCATCGCCAGGCAAGCAACAAGTCGGGCGCCCGCACAGAGGCGCCCGACTTGTTTCAAACCACCTGCAGTCCCCGACTCTGCGCGGTCAGACTTTTGTTTCCTGCAGGTTCTTGGGCTGCTCCTGTTCCTTCTGCTGGTTCAGCTCCTGCTGAGCCGTTTCCTTGGTGTGTTCGGCGACGGCCTTGGCCTTCTCCGCGAGGTCCTGGGGAGTGAGTTGTTCGCGCTGGGCCACTCCCGTGGCCGCGCCCTTCAACTCCGCAGCGGCCTCCCGGGCCTTGTCAGCCACGGCCGAAGGGGTCAGGCCCTGGCGTTTGGCCTCATTGATGGCTTCTTCGGCGGTGGTCTGAGCGATCTGCATGCCGCGGTCCACCATTTCCTTGCCGGTCAATTTGGCACGGCGCTTGAGCTGGTCGGATCGCTCGCCGATCAGTTTGTCCTCGGACCGCGTGCGGGGCAGCATGAGCCCGACGAGCATCCCCAGCCCCAGCATGGCCGCACCAACGGCGAGCGGGTATTCGTCGGTAATCTCGGCCGCGCGATCGCGGCTGTAGTCGTAGCCGCGGCGGACCTGACGCTTCAGGTCGGAGGCCCCGGCCCGGACCTTTTCTCCGGCCTCGGAGGCGCGATCGCGAACTTGATGGCTGAGCTCCCGGGCCTTATGGCCTGCTTGGCCACCCAGTTCACCGGCTTTGGCCGAGGTGATGCCGGCGACGTCGCCTACCTTGTGGGCCGCGCCTGAAACCATTTCGCGAATGGCAGAGGTGACGTTAGATGCGCCGCCTTTCATCTTTTCGGCGACCGTGGAGGCCGTGTGCTTGACCTTGTCGGTCGCCCGGGAGGCGGTCTCTTTCATCTTGCCGCCTGCCGATTCAGCGACGTCGCTCATCTTCTCTTTGGCACGCTGCATGGGCCCGGGGCCGGCCTCTCTCTCGCCTCCTTCACCGGCGGCTTCGCTCACGGCGGTGGCGATGCCGGATTCGGATACTCGGCCGGGTTCATCGGAGCAGGGGCCCAGGCTCTCTTCGGTGAAGCCCGCGTACTGGGGGCCGGCCCTGCTGACCTCGTAGCCGGAGAGGCCGGCGGCGGCCAGTTCGGCCTCGCGCTTGCGGATTCTTTTCTTCTCCTTGCCTTCCTCGAGGAACATCAGGTAGGCCAGGCCGGCTCCGGCCAATACCGAGGGCACCGGATGTTCCCTGATCTTCTGCAGTGTCTTGCGGACGGTGTCGAAGGCGACGCGCCGCATGTCCGACTTGAGATCATCGCTGCGGAAGAAACCGAGGATATCATCGAACAGATATCGCGGGTTCAACTGGGCGCCTAACGCCTCGATGGTCCGGTCCATGGAGGCGCGGGTGCGTTCGATTTCGGATTTTATCCGGCTGGAGCGATCGTCGACGAATTCCGTGATCCGCGATTCGCGCGGATCCGTGCCGCCGGCGCCTAACGGATCTTTTGCTTTAGCCATTCCTTGTTCTCCTGCAGGGATTCCATCGTCTTCTGGGGAGCGACATGCTCGCGTTTGAGCATGCTGACGGCTTTCTGGATGAATGCGTAACCGACCGCGGCGACGAGGACGCCGACGATCATGGGGGCGACCCAGGTGGCCACGTTCTCTGACACCCCGGCCTGCAGTAGCCCCACGAGAATCAACCGGCTCAGGCCCAGCAACAGAAAGATCAGGCCGGCGTATGCCACCAGCCCGCCCACGGCCAGGTAACCGACATTCCGGCCGACACGTGAGGCCTTTTCTCCCGCCTCGGCCTTGGCCAGTTCCACCTCCTGGCGGAAGAGGTTTGTAGTCTCGTCTCGCAACCGCCGGAACAGCTCCGGGATGGAGCGGTTCATGTAGGGGTCCTGAGTTTCCGCCGGGGTCTGGTTTTCGACGGTTCTCATAAGTTCACAGTCTCCTTCTGGAATCCGTGATAGACGTTCCCCTGATCAAAACTTCGGGCCTTGTTTTTCCGACGGATCGCTGTGGCCCGGTGGACATTGCGACGGTGAGACCTCGGGGCCGGCGCCGGTGCCGGGGCTGGTGCCGTAGCCTGGCGAGATGCCGGGGCTGGCCGGTGAAGGCGAAGCGCCGGCCATGGCCATGGCGTCATCCGGCAGGCCGGACCCTTCCCCCCGGCTCTGAAAACCTGACGAGGGGCCGGCGGTTTGGCCGTGTGATTCCCGACCGGTCCAGTCGGATTCTCGATCGAACCCTCGCCCCTCTCTGAAGCGATCGGCCCGCGAAGCCTTCAGAATGCGAGCCGCGACCAGTCCGCAGACGAGCATTCCGGCGAAAAACAATCCGGGCCGACGACGAACCGTGTTGCCCAGGTCGTTCATCATGCCTCGGACGTCGTGCTCGTGCAGATAGCGCGCAGCGCGATCGAGCTGGTTGCTGAGGTCTTCGGCGTAGCCGGCGATGTTATGGTCGCCTTCCTGGCGAAGGCGATCGGCGGCTTCAAGGACGGCGACGGCGAAGCGGCTGATGCCCTCGGCGGCTCGGTCCTTGCCCTGGCTGAAGACATTTTCGCCCTGGCTCTTGACCCGTTGGAACATGGCCCCGGCCTCCTTGCGGGCCCGCTCGGTTACGTCCTGGATCTTCTCCCGGGCGCGATCGTGGACTTCACCAGCCTTTTCCCCAAGCTGCTCCATGGCGCCGCCCGGAGCCGGCTGGGACTGGCTTCCCGGTGATTCGGTGGCCCCCGTGGGCGTTGGTTGGCTTTGCCCATGTCCACCGACGTCGTGGGAATACGGCTGGGACTCGCTCACGCCTATGCTGCTGGAGCCCTTGTCTCCCGCGGTTGAAGAGCTTCCGCCTGGCTGGTACATGAGTCTCTCTCCTTCTGCCATGCAAGTGGCATTCGCTTGATAGAATCGTTTGCTTCTAAATGCTATTCCCCGCAGGGCTGCCTTTAGATGAAATGCGCATGAAATTTGGCCGCGTAACGGGCGTGCAAACGGTTATACTGCAGAGGTTTGCGGCCGAGGTGGATGGGCCGGAGAGGCCTCATTGGGTTGCCTTGCGCGGGCCGTCTGGTGTATAGTGCGGGCAGCACATTCAAGGCGACTTAGCCAAACAGGAGCTGGCACGAGCACGGCGGGTCAGCTCCTGGCTTGTTATGCGGACCCACTGACGGAAGGCGGAAAGATCGAGTGGCCGTCAACACGCGGGCCGCGATGGCGTGGAACCTCACTTGTCAGGCAACAGACGTTGCCACGGATCTGGGCCGGCTGGCGGCGCACGCCCGTCAAATGGTCGAGGTGCGCAAGGGATCGAACCACCGACGCTGGCCGTCATCGCATTGAAGAATCAGGCCGCCGGCGGGGTCCACGGAGAGGGTTCGGCCGGCGTACTCGCGGCCATCGCAGCGCAGGCGAACGTGCTGGCCCAGCGGCTCGGCGTAGGCAAGCCATTGGGCATGAATGGCCTCCGTTGTTTGTGCACTTTGCGGGCCGAGTATCTCATCGAAAGCTTTCAGTAACTCGCGGGCCACGACGACGCGGTCCACGGCGTGGCTGCTGGCCAGGTCGAGCGAGGTGGCGGCATCGCGGAGTTCCGGGGGGAAGTGGCCGGCTTGCTGGTAGCAGTTGATACCGACGCCGACGACCCAGACGCGGGTGTGGGGGGCGATAACGCGGGATTCAATGAGGATGCCGGCGAGTTTCCGGCCGGCGACGCGCAGATCATTGGGCCACTTGATGGCGGGAACAATGTCGGTAGACCGGCGGATAGCCTCGCAGACGGCAACAGCGGATGCGAGGGTGAGACGGCCGGAGTCATCTGTCAGTTCTGGAGGGCGGTTGTCCTGGTCGCCATGCTTGGAGGTCACAGCATCTCCCCGGCCCTCCCAAGGCGGGCAAGATACCCGCCCCCCTAAATCCCGAGGCGGGCAGGATGCCCGCCCTCCCGAATCTGAAGGCAGGTAAGATGTCCGCCCTCCTGGTATGGCAGGCGGGTTGGAAGCCCTCTCCCCTGAGGACCTCAGCAGGATGCTGCACAGGATGCTGGCGCCGCGGGGGGCCAGCCAGGTGCGGCCCTGCCGGCCACGGCCGGCGGTCTGGTAATCGGCGAAGACGGCCAGGCCGTCAGCGTCCGGGTCGCCGCTGGAGGCCAGGACGACGTTGTTGGTGCTGTCGGTTTGAGCCAGGGTGATGACCCGTCGGCCGACGCGGCGCGGCGTCCAGCCTTCAAGGAGCTGTTCAGGGGTGAATAGAGGTCGATTCGGATCGGGCAAAGAGTTCCTCCGTTGCCAAGCTATCTCGGACTCATTGTAAACCCGGTTTACGGAGGTAGGATAGCCGGTTAAATTGAGATTGCAGGGTGCGGGAAGGATTCCCCGCGCGAAACGATGCGAGCAGGGGCTTGCGCCGGCAAGGAGCAAGCCTCAATGCCGCGGCCCACAACACGGCCCACCGGCCGTGACAAACAAGCTGATAGCTGACCGCTGAAAGCTGATCGCTAACCACTAACCGCTGAGAGCCATTATGAAAGCTGCTACCTTCAGTTCTGACGCCACGCCGCCGCTCGGTCATCCGTTGTGCGGTGGATGGATTACACCGGCCAGGGAGATCGTTGATCCGCAGTTTGCCAAGGGGGTTGTGCTCGTGCCGGGGGATGAGGCCGGCGCGGGGAGCCGGGAGCCGGTGGTGCTGTGCGCGGTGGACTGGTGCTGGATCCGCGGGGAGTGCCACGAGCGGTTCCGCGAGGCGCTGGCCGAGGCGGCGGGCACACGGCCCAACCGCGTGGCCGTGCAGACGATCCACGTGCATGACGCGGTCATGGCCGACCTGGAGGCGGATCGCATCTCGGCCCGCGAGGGGCATGATGTGCGGACGCTGCAGCCCAAGTGGTTTGATGACGTGGTTCAGCGTTGCGCGGCGGCCGTGCGCGAGGCGGCGCGCCAGCTTCGCCCGGTGAGCCACATCGGCACGGGCGAGGGGGTGGTATCGCAGGTGGCCTGCAACCGGCGGGTGCTGGGGCCGGACGGAAAGGTCAAGTACTGGCGGGGCAGTTCGTGCAAGGATGCCGAGGCCCGCAAGCAACCCGAAGGCGTGATCGATCCGAAGATCAAATGCATCACGCTGTACGATAGCGAGACGCTGATCGCGGCGCTGTACTACTACGCGACGCATCCGATGAGTTATTACGGGCAGGGCGGGGTGTCGGCCGACTTTGTGGGCATGGCGCGGAAGGCGATGGAGAAGGCCGTGCCGGGCGCGGCGCACATCTACTTTACCGGGTGTTCCGGCAACGTGGCCGCGGGCAAGTATAACGATGGGGCGCCGGCCAATCGGCCGGTGCTGGCCGAACGCATGCGCGTGGGGATGGAGGCGGCGCTCAAGGCGGTGCGGCGTGAGCCGCTGCGATCGTTCGACTGGCGGGTGGAGTCGCTCCATCTGCCCATGCGCGAGGAGTACAGCCGCAAGCATTTCGAGGACATGATGCGGGCCAGGGGCGCGAGCTTGGCCGCACAGTGCAAGGGGGCGATGGGGATTGCGGACTGGGACCGGTATGAGGCGGGCAAGAAGATCGACCTGCCGTGCCTGCGGATGAATCGGGTGGCCGTACTGCACCTGCCGGGGGAGCCGTTTATCGAGTACCAGCTTGCGGCGCAGGAGATCGGGACGAGGGGACAAGGAGACAAGGGGACAAGCGGACAAGGGGATGGAGCGCCCGGCAGGTTGTTCGTGGCGGTGGCGGGGTATGGGGATGCCGGGCCGGCGTACATTCCGCTGGCGAAGAATTTCACGGAGGGAGGGTACGAGGTGGGCATGGCGTGGCGCGGGCCGGGATCGGAAGCGATGATCATGGGGGCGATGGAGCGGCTGCTGCGAGACTGAAGTGAGGGGACCCTGCAGCGAAAATGGGCCATTTTCGGTAGCGGCCGGGTGGCACCGGTTCTTTGAACCTGGGTTCGCGATTTTTGCGACAACCAGGACGCTTCCCGCGAAGAAATCGTGAACCCACGTCCGGAGGACGCGGGCCACCCGTGATGCTACTTGGGGGCGGATAAGGGTTCCTCCTCGGCGGGTTCGGCTTCCCGGCCGGCGTCGAGGAGGGCGTTGCGCAGGGAGCGGATGTTGGGCTGGTCGGAGCGGATGGCCAGGGAACGCGCGCAGAGGTCGAGCACTTTCTGGGCATCCGTGGGGTGGCCGGTGTCGCGGTATTTGACCGCGTGGACGTAGGCCAACTGGTTCAGGGCGGGGGCCAGGGAAGGTTCGTGGCGGAGGGCTTCCTCGAGGGCGGCGATGGCCTCGTCCCAGCGGGCCAGGGTGGCGCGGATGATGCCCAGGTTGCACCAGGCGCGGGCGTCGGCAGGGGTGAGGCGGGTCACTTCGATGAAACAGCGTTCGGCCTCCTGAAGCTGGTACATGTCCATCGCGACTTCGCCATGGTGGAACCAGGCTTCGGGGATGAGAGCGGGTGCGAGGGCGAACGACGGATTGGTGGCGGGGCGGGATGCCTGCTGGCCGGAGAGGGGGGCGGTGACGTTGCGCCAGGCGGTCAGGGCTTCCTGGCGGCGGCCGAGGGACTGGAGCAGGATGGCGAGGTTGAATCGGGCCCCCTGGTGGTCGGGGGAGACTTCCAGAAGCTGGGTAAAGGCGGCAATAGCCTCTTCACGGTGGTCGAGGCGGGTCAGGGTAACGGCATGACTGTACCTGGCGGCGATGTGCCGGGGGTCGCGTTCGAGGACGGCCAGCAGCAGGGGCAGGGCGTCTTCGTGGCGGTTGAGGCGGGAAAGGGCGATAGCCGCGCCCATGAGCAGGTCGGGGTCGTTGGGATCGTCAAGCAGCAGGCGGTCGAAAGCCCTGGCGGCTTTTTCGAATTCGCCACGCGCCAAATGTTCGGCGGCGGTCTCACGTGGTGAGCCCGGGGGGCTGTTGACCTGATCGCGCCAGTTGTCGAGCCAGTCTTCGATACGTTCAATCAGGTTGGCCTCGTCGGGGATGTCGGCGGCGGGCCGGGTAGACGGCGAGGCGGCCGGTTGCGGCGCGGTCTGGCGAGCGGGGGTGGGCCTGTGGGAGACGGCCCTAGGGGGCGACGGGGGCAGGAAGTCGGGCAGGATCCGCGGAGGCGGCGTGGAACGGACGGACGGTACGGCGGGTGGTGGAGCCGGGGGGGGCGACGCGGGCTCAGGACTCTGCGGCGGCGGTTTAACGGCCGGACGGGTCAGGCTGATGAGCAACATCAGCGCGAGCGTGGCGCCAAGAGCGAGGGCTGCGAGCAGAGAACCTTTCATGGGCAGCGATTGTTGAGCTATGCGGCGGGGAAGTCAAACTGGAGAGTTGTCAGTTGTGAAAGGTCAGTTTGGCAGGTCGGTCTTGCTTCGGAGCGGATGAGCGTCTACAGTGGCTTGCGTTCCCCGGGAGCTTTCCCGCCTTCCCGGGGTTCTTTTTTGATATCGCTTTATGTGTGATTCGTCTGACAATGTGATCCGTCATAGCCCCGAGCTGGGTGGGACGGCAGGGGGAGATAGCCGCCTGACCGGCGCGCCTCCAAGTGCTTCTATGGCCGAACCGGAAGGCGGGCAGGGTGCCTGTTCTCCCGAACAAGGCGGGCAGGATACCCGCCCCCCGGAGACGACGCTGCGGCAGGATCTGCGGCTGCTGATGATTCTGGCGGCTCCCAACGTGGCCACCATGATGGCCGAGAGCATGCTGAATCTGGTGGACTTCTGGATTGCCTCCAAGCTCGGGCCGGCGGCCCAGGCGGCCATTCTGTCGGCGATCCTGGTGTACATGAGCATCTTGGGACTGCTCATGGGCACGATGGCCTGCGTGAGCACGCTGGTCAGCCAGTCATTTGGGGCCCGGCGGCCGCGGGACTGCTCCGCGTATGCGTGGCAGGGGGTATGGCTCTCGCTGATGTTCGGCGTCGGCTGCCTGGCGTTGTGGCCGGTGTTGCCGGGGCTGTATCGGGCCATCGGGCATGCGCCTGAAGTGCAGGCCATGGAGGTCGAGTATACCCGGATCCGGATGCTGGTCCTGGGGGTGGCGGGGGCCTGCATGGCCCTGGCCGAGTATTTCAACGGCATTCAGCGGCCGCGGGTCAACACCGTGTCGGTCATCGCGGCAAACGTCGTCAACGCCCTGCTGGCGTATGGGCTTGCGTTCGGGCTCTGGGGCCTGCCGAAGCTGGGGTTTGCGGGGATCGCGGTGGGCACGCTGATCGCGACGCTGGTGCGGTTCGGGTGGTTGTTGGGGGCGTTTTGCACGGGGCAGTCGCAGCGGCGGTTTCATGCCCGGTATACCTGGGGACCCAGCCTGGTCAAGATGGGCCGGCTGATCAAGGTGGGGTGGCCGGCGGGGGTACAGTTCACGCTGGACATCGGGGCCTGGACGGTGTTCCTGACGTGGATCATCGGGAAGTTCGGGACCATACACCTAGCGGCTTCGAATACGGTGGCCCGGCTCACCGAGTTGTCCTTCATGCCGGCGTTGGGGATCGGATTTTCGGTGCTGGCGATGGTGGGGCAGTCGGTGGGCGAGGGCCGGCCGGCGATTGCCCGACGGCGGGCGCGGATGGGGGTGCTGGTCAACGTGGGGTACATGGGGGCGATGGCGGTGGTTTTCATCGTGTTCCGCCGGTCGTTGATGGATTTCTTCAGCGATGAGGAGCCGGTGATCGCGTTGGGAGCGGGAGTGCTGGTGGTGGCGGCGCTGTACCAGATGTTCGATGCCGTGGCCATCACCTACAGCCTGGCTTTGCGAGGGGCGGGAGATACGCTGTTTCCGGCGGTGGCCTGTGCGACGCTGTCCTGGGGGATCCTGGTCGGCGGGGGGCAGATGATGGTGACCTGGTATCCGCACCTGGGTCTGAAAGGGCCGTGGGCTTTCGCGGCGGTGTATGTGATGGTGATCGGGGTGGTGCTGTGGGCGCGATGGTGGATGGGGCGATGGGAACGGCTGGATGTGATCGGGCGGACGAGGGGCCAGGCAGAGGAGCAGAGCCGAACGATGGATCCGCTGGTGGGGAGAGAGGCGATAGCGGCGGCGGGGGAAGTGGTGAGTGAGCGGGTGGGGAAAGTGGGAAGGTGAGAGAGTGGGAAAGTGAGAAAGGGGTTAGGGTTCAGAGTTCAGGGTTCAGGAAAGACGTGGCAGTGGGAAGGTGAGAGTCCCAATGAATCCTGGTGGCAACTGAGCGGCAGGGGAGGGACGGAGAAAAAGCAGGCGGTCCTGAGTGGCGAGGGCTGGAGGGCGGGAAGTGCGGAGGCACGCGACGCGAGCGGGATATGTGTGAGCTGCCGAAGTGGCGAGCGAGGTCAGACCTGGTACCGGCCTCGAACGGTCTTCAATGGACGGAAATATCCCTTGATGCAATTCGGGTTGCGCACGCATATCTGGATGTGGTTCTTTTGCTTGAAGCCGGCACCAGGGTATAGCGGTTGACCTTCCCAGAACGCGCCGCGCACGGAGTCAAAGGGGCGTACCTTGCCATTTTTCTTATATTGCTCTTCCATTTGGTGGTGGAGGTATTCGATGACCGCACAATCCAGCTCGCGAAGCGGCAGATCCTCGTTGCCTGAGAGTGGTTTGTTTCGTGGAATCTCCGCGTCAAGGCCGGCTTCCCGATACGTGCGCACCACCGCATGGTAGTGTTTGCGAAGGATGCTGAGGGAGCGCGCTTCGAGCAGGTCAAAACATCTCCCCAGTGCGATCACGGCGCCCAGAAGAAACGGGCGTTCGATTCTGCCACGGCGTCTTTGCACCTCGGCCCATTCTGCGGCCCTTTGCGGGCTGTTTTCCCAGAAATAGATGCCATGGCCGAGCCAGTCGTAATCGTTGCGGCTGGGTTTCAGGCGGGCCTTGCCCGACAGGACTTTTTCACCAACCGATTGATCACATGCATGGAAAGCCAGAAGCAGGGATGGATAGAGCTTGTACATGGGCAGGGAGCCGATCGCGAATGCCGAGGTCTGTCGAGGACTCAGGATCTGGGGGATGGCTTCTTCAGATTGCGTGCGTAGGCTCTTGCGGGACGGCCTTTCCTGGTGACCAGACCCGCGCGCTGCAAGGCCGCCAGGGCCGACTGCCGATTAGCGGTGACCTGCTTCTGGTAGGCATCGAGCTGCTTGATAATCTTCTTGGCCTCTTCCTTGCCCATGTTGGTCCTCTGAGTTGCCAATAGATCTCTGACCAGTTGTCGAGCTATAAAAAGTGTACAAACGTCACTGGAAATCGACAAGGAAAAACCAGAAACCAGCAGTGAAATCCGTCCCTGCTCAGCCCCCGTGCGGCGCGAGACGGGGGGCGGACCTTGTACGAGTTTCCATAGCTGAGCATTTTACCAGCAGCACAGGACCCAGAAACAGAGAGACTGGTGAAAGATGGATCAGGCCCCGCGGGTTCGGCGAGACGCCGCGCCTGTTGGCAGTTTGGGGGGTTGACCATAACATACCCCATCTGATTTTGTGCGGCGGGTGTTCCTGCTGAGCAATCGCCGATCGGGGACTCCCGCCCGGGTGGCCCGCATCCCTGAACGTGAGGAACCCATCCCGCACGAAAACTGAATTGGCTGCAAGCCTTTGGATTACCACAAGTTACGCATCGTAGGACACGAAAGAGATGTTTAAGGAAGTACCCGCACAGTTTGATTTTCCGGCCGCCGAGCGCGAGATCCTTCGCTTCTGGGAGGAGAACCGCATTTTTGAGAAGTCGCTCAAGCAGCGCGAGGGGGCGCCCATCTTTGTGTTCTACGAGGGGCCGCCGACGGCCAACGGCCTGCCGCACCCGGGGCATTGCCTGACCCGCACCATCAAGGACGTGTTTCCGCGTTATAAGACCATGACCGGGTTCTACTGCCCGCGCAAGGGCGGGTGGGACACGCATGGGCTGCCCGTGGAGACCGAGGTGTGCAAGGAGCTCGGCATCCACACCAAGCAGGACATCGAGAAGTACGGGGTGGAGAAGTTCATCCACCTCTGCCAGCAGAGCGTGTTCCGGTACATGAAGGAGTGGGAGGATCTCACCCGCCGGCTGGGCTTCTGGATGGATCTCAAGGAGGCGTACGTTACCTACCACCAGTCCTACGTGGAGAGCATCTGGTGGGCGCTCAAGACACTGTTCGACAAAGGCTTGCTGTACCAGGGGCACAAGATCGTGTGGTGGTGGCCGCAGGGCGGGACGGCGCTGTCGGCCGGCGAGGTGGGCCAGGGATATCGCGAGGTGGACGACCCCTCGGTGTATGTCCGGTTCCGCGTGAAAGGCCAACCCAAACTCAGCCTGCTGGCCTGGACGACCACGCCCTGGACGCTGCCGAGCAACGTGGCCCTGGCCGTGCATCCGGAGTTCACGTATGCCCAGATCGCGGTGGGGGATGAGGAATTCATTCTGGCCCAGGATCTGATTCCGGCCGTCTTCAAGGGGCTGCCGGTTAAGCTGGACCAGGACGTTCGCACGGTGCGGACGATGAAAGGCTCGGAACTGGTGGGAATGCAGTACGAGCCTCTGTTCTCGTATGTCCGGCCGGAAGGCGGCAAGGCCTATGAGGTGGTGACGGCCGATTTTGTGACCCTCGACACCGGCACGGGCATTGTGCACATCGCCCCGGCGTTTGGCGAGGATGACCATAAGCTGATGCAGGAGAAGGGGCTGGGCTTCCTGCAACTGGTTGCGCCGGACGGCCGATTCGTGCCGGAGGTGACCGACTTCCCCGGCATGTTCTGCAAGGCCGCCGACCCGGAGATCATCCGCAATCTGAAGGAACGGGGGCTGCTGCTGAAGCGCGAGCAATACCGGCACGAATATCCGTTCTGCTGGCGGGCCGAGCAGGACCCGCTGATTCAGTATGCGCGCAAGAGCTGGTTTATCCGCACCACGGCGTTCCGCGAGGAGTTCCTCAAGAACAACGAGCAGATCAACTGGCTGCCGGAGCACATCAAGGCGGGACGCTTCGGGAACTTTTTGGAAGCCAACGTGGACTGGGCCCTTTCGCGCGAGCGGTTCTGGGGAACGCCGCTGCCGATCTGGGAGTGCGAGAAGACGGGCCGGCAGGAGGCGGTGTGTTCGTATGCCGAGCTGCTGGGCAAGCCGGGCGTGCAGGGGACGGAGGTATGGGAGGAGGCCAAGCGGGCCAACCCGGGGCTGCCGGACGATCTGAAGGTGCACAAGCCGTACATCGACGCGGTGACGTATGACTCCCCCTTCGCGCCGGGGGCGCGGATGCGGCGCGTGCCGGAGGTGATCGACGTCTGGTTTGACTCCGGGTGCATGCCGTTCGCCCAGTGGGGATATCCCAACAAGCCCGGCAGCGAGGAGCTGTTCAAGAGCCGGTTCCCGGCGGATTTCATCAGCGAGGCGATCGACCAGACGCGGGGCTGGTTCTATACCCTGCTGTCGATCAGCACGATGCTGTTTGGTGAGAAAGGGGCGAGGGGCGAGGGGCGAGGGACGAGGGAGCAGTCGTCGCAGAATGGCGATGGCACTTTCACCAAGGAGTATCCCCACCCGTTCCGTAACTGCATCGTGCTGGGGCTGATGTCGGGCGAGGACGGCAAGAAGCTGTCCAAGAGCAAGCGGAACTACAAGGAGCCCTCGTACATCTTCGACCGTGAGGGAGCGGACGCCATGCGCTGGTCGATGCTCAGCGCCCAGGCGCCATGGACGGGCGTGCGCTTCAGCCAGGAGAACATCGCCACCGACCAGCGCGAATTCCTCATCAAACTGTATAACGTCTACAGTTTCTTCACCATCTACGCGAACATCGACGGGTGGACGCCTTCGGAGGCGGATGCTGCCAATTACCAGCCGTCAGAACTGGACCGCTGGCTGATGGCCGAGCTCCAGCAGACCATTGTCGATGTCCGGGCGGCGATGGACCGGTACGAGAACTACCCCGCGTGCCGGCGGCTGGTGGAGTTTGTGGACGCGCTGTCCAATTGGTACGTCCGGCGGTCGCGGGACCGGTTCTGGCGCTCGGGGAAGGACGCGGACAAGACGGCCGCGTATATCACCCTGTGGCGATGCCTGAGCACCACGGCCGAACTCATCGCGCCGTTTACCCCGTTCTTTGCCGAGACGCTGTACCAGAATCTCGTCCGGCCGCACGTGCCGGGCGCCGAGGAGAGCGTGCATCTTCGCAAGTACCCGGAGGCGGACCCGGCAGCCATCGACCGGCGGCTCATCGAGGAGATGGCGATTGTCCGTGAGATCGCCTCGCTGGGGCGGGCCGCCCGGATGGATGCCAAGATGAAGGTCCGCCAGCCGTTGCCGGTGGTGGAACTGGTGCTGGCCAACCCTGAGCACCGCTCGTGGCTGGAGGGGCACCTGCCGCTGATCGCCGAGGAGCTCAACGTGCGCAGCGTGGAGTTCGCGGCCGACGCGGACCGGTACGTGACCTACGAGGTCAAACCCAATTTCAAGACCATCGGGCCGAAGTTCGGCAAGCTGGCGCCGAAATTAAAGGCCGTGTTGCCCACGTTGAACGCGGCGGACCTTCGCCGGCAGCTTGATACGGCCGGCAAGATCGCGCTCACGGTGGACGGCCAAACCCTCGAACTGAGCCCCGAGGACGTGCAGGTCACGCTCAAGGCCAAAGAGGGCTGGGCGGCGGCGCAGGGGCGGATGGTGGTGGTTGTGCTCAGCACCGCGCTCACGCCGGAGCTGAAAGCCGAGGGGCTGGCCCGGGACTTCGTCCACCTGGTGCAGACGGCGCGCAAGGAGCAGCGACTCGACTACCAGGATCGCATTCGACTGCGGGTTTCGACGGCCGAGCCGGTGCAGGGCGCCATCGAGGCGTTTCGCGATTACATCCAGGGCGAGACGCTGGCGGTGGAATTGCTGCTCGAGCCCTCCGTGCCCGAGACCGCGCATGGCGGCGAGATCGAGGGGACGCCGGTGCGCTTCTCGCTGGAGGTGGTCGGGAAGGGAACGTGACCAGGACGGTGGTCCACCGGGCGCCCGGTGAGAAGGCCGGCGGCGAGCCGGGGGCGGATGTGCCGTGCGTGGAGTGACCAACGAACATGCTTCGGCTGGAGATGTGTTTGTCGCTTGGGTAATCGCCGGTGGCCCCGAGAGGGGCCAGGCGAGAGTAGCCACCAGTGGAGCGAAGCGGAACTGGTGGTTGCGAGTGCCCGGCGCACAAGTCCCCGCCCCGGCCGGGGCGGGGTGAGAGGCTGGTGAGGGGTCTCACGCCGCCCCGGCCGGGGCGGCCATCGCAGGGAGAGACGGGCTTTACCAGGGGTTCCGCTTCGCTCCACCCCTGGCTACTTTCTGACCGCCCCTGCGGGGCGCGTGCCCACCTGAAGGTGGCGGTCTGCGGTGCTCTCCACGCCCTTTTCCTATTCTGGGGGCCAAGGTTTCGGCTACGCCTTTGCGTGTAATATTTGCCGGCCATCCTGCGAATACGGATATGAGGCATGGAGAAGGGACCCCTTCGTGTTCGACGAATGCGCCGGTGACGGAAGGACGTCCAGTTCTGTCCGCCGCCGGAGAGTTGAAGCCCAATAGAAGCGCGGATAACCTGCCTGTCGTGAGCGACCATCAAAATCAGCGTGAGGTTCTGGTCCGCGTCAACCGCGTCCGGGTTGAGTTCGGGTCGCTGGTGGCCGTGCGCGATCTGTCCATGGAATTGCACGCGGGGGACCTGGTGGGGTTGATCGGTCCCAACGGGGCGGGCAAGACGACGCTGCTGCGGGCCATGGCCGGGCTTCAGCCGTTGACCAGCGGCGAGGTCCAGGTGATGGGGGTTCCGGTCTTGCCGGGGGCTCTGGCCGCTCTGGGCCAGATCGGGTTCACGGCCGACAACCCGCCCGTCTATGAAGAGCTGACCGTTCGGAATTTCCTGCGTTTTATCGGCAAGGCATACCACATTCACCCGGACGCTCTCGATGAGAAGATCGATTTCTGGCTGGAGCAGGTGTGGCTCCAGGAGAAGGCGGACCAGAAGATCAAAGCCCTCTCGCGGGGCATGCGCCAGCGGATCGGCATTGCCCGCACGTTACTGCCCGATCCCACGGTCATCCTGCTCGATGAGCCGGCGGCGGGGCTCGATCCGGCCGGGCGGGTCCAGTTCCGGCGGCTGCTGTGCAACCTGCGCGACCAGGGCAAGGTGCTGCTCGTGTCCTCGCACATCCTGGCGGACATGGACGAGTACTGCACGCATATCGGGATCATGGCCAGGGGCGAGCTGCTCCAGTACGGGACGGTGGCCCAGATTGCCAGCCAAGGCAACCACGAGACCTGCCGTTACACGGTGCTGCTGGCCCGGCCGACGGCGGGAGTGCCGGATATCCTGGCCAGCTTCGCCGGGGCGATGAATGTGAGCGTCGAGCGCGACCAGGTGTCCTTCGAGTTCAGCCGGGACCGCGAGCAGGCGGCGGAACTGCTGGGCGAACTGGTGCGGCAGGGCGTGCCGGTGGCCGGTTTTTCGGCTAACGCTCCGGACCTGGAAGAGGCGTATCTGCGGACGGGGATCAAGCAGGTGGATTAGGAGTCATCAGTTTTCAGTTGTCAGTGTTCAGTTTGCGATCCGCGTCTCCAAAACTGAGAACTGAAAACTGAGAACTGAAAACCGGACGTCATTCGAATGCAAATCAGCAACTCCATTGCCTGGGCGCACCTGCAGTTGAAGGGTGGATGGCGAAACATCCTGACCACGTCGGTCACCTATTTCGTGATTCTCCTGGTGGTCATTTTTGCCTCCGTGCGACTGGCCGATCCTACGCCGCCCGCCCAGGTGCTGGGGGGATGGGTTTTCATTTTGATGGGGTTGCAGATCGGCACGCTGGTGTTGTTTGGCTGCTGGGCGATCAGCGCGGCCATCCGCAAGGACGTCACCAGCAAGATCATCGAATCTCACCGGCTCATGCCCGTATCGGGGGCGGATGCCGTGGCCGGGTATATCCTCGGCCCGGCCTCGCAGGCTATCGCCTTCTCGTGCGTGAACCTGGTGCTGGGGCTGGTTCTTTCCCGGTTCTCCTCTTTCGGCGGTACGCAGGGCTGGTTGTACGCCAATCTGGTTCTGGGCGTCTTCGCGGCGTGCGCATGGATCGTGATGGTGTTCTTGCCGCTGGTGCTGCCGGTGAGTTCGCGGCTGCTGATAGGGCTGATCTGGGTGATCTTTGTCGGGTATGAAACCATCCCGGCACTGCTGCCGGGGGTGTCATTCCTGTTCGGGCCCGCGCTCAGCGGGTCGGTGTTCGACATTATCACGACCGGCCAGGTTGCCGAGGGGCAGATCCTATCCATGCTGGGGCAGATCCTGGTGGCGGTGTTGTGTTATGTGGGGGCGGTTCGCAAATACCGGCGGGATGACCTGCTGGCGTGGGGGCCGGGGGTGGGGCTGGCCGTCGTAGCGGCGTACGTGGTGATTCAACTGGCCGGACTGGCGTTGTGGGATGTGATCAAGCCTTGGGCGTGGCGCACAAGCCGGATCAGCTTCGAGGTGCAGCTATTGATTGCGGCGACAGGGGCGCTGCTGATCGGGCTTATTCCGGTCCATGGCGCGGCGTGGCTGCACGCGTCGTGGGAGCGCCGGCGGGCGTTGAACGATCCGGCACTGAATCGCCGACCGATCGCGGTGGGCGTGGTGGTGCTGATCGCGGCGGTGATCATAGCGGCGCTTCCTGCCCTGGCGGTGCCGGCGCGGTGGCACGTGGTCTCGAACGCGCCTGTCGTCAGGGGGCAGCCGATATCCATTCATGAGCCTCTTACAGGCCCGGATGTGCCGTTGGAGGCGATCGTGCGGACCGGCCTGGTCGCAGCGGCTTTTCTTCTGTCGGTCAGCTATCTGTTGCGCTGGTTGTACCGGCGGGAAATCCGCACCCGGTGGCTGGTGGTGTTCTTTGTGCTCTTGACCTGGGCCGGGCCGCCGATGCTGGACTTCATGGTCGAGGGGATGAGGACCGGGTTTGAGTCGGATGACGTGTTGACCACCCGGGCGGGGTGCAGCCCGCTGGTGGCGATGGTCTGGCTGTGGACGTCTTCGGGGTTAAGCACGAACCCGGGAATCGCAGTGCAATGGTTGATCGCGGGGGTGATGGGGGCGGTGTACCACTTCGGGGGGAAGAAGACGGCCGTAAGGTGAGAAATCGCTCGTTCGGGCCTCCACGGGGCGCCCTCATTCGCTGATGCGGTGGGTGCCTCTGTGAACGGGGAAATCGTGAATCCACCTCTGATGACGTTTGCGGATCTGTTTGGGCAATGCCGGCACCTCTGCCACGCCGCTTGAGCAGCGTTCCCGCCGAAGGCGGCTGCAGGCCAGTGCTTGTAGCACTGGTTGGCGAACGTACGGCCTCTCCACCTGGTTCTGCCTTCTCCCCATCTCCTTAGGGCGTTTGAACGCCCTTCCCCCAAGCCCGGGCCTTGAGGCCGTTCATTGCCCGGTTAGAAAACCAAACGTCATCAGCCGGGCTTGCGGTTGATGACGTTGGCACCCTCATCGGTTGTCCAAATCGTGAACCCACCTCTGGAAGAGGTGGGCCACCCGCGGCTCGCCATTACCCGGTTAGAGAATCAAACGTCATAGAGGTGGGCCACCCGGCAAGATGCCTGCCCCCCGAGGGGCGAGGGCTCGCGGTTTCGGCTATCCTATGTGGATGATTGCCGACCTTGATCAACTTCTGGATCGTGCCCTGGCCGTGCGTGCCCCTCTGCTCGCCCGGCGAGACCTCGATGCCCTGCGCCTGTTCAATGGCCGGGCCGACGGCGTCGATGGCCTGGTGATTGAGAAGTTCGCCGATGTACTGATTGTGCAGCTTCACGAAGGGCGGCTCCAGGTGGGCATGAGCGAGCTGCGCCGGCTGATCGAAGAACTGCACGCCCGGCTGAAAACCCGCGCGGTCTATCGCAAGTGGTTTGTGCGCGACCGGGCCCGGGTTTCCGAGGAACATGCCGCCGAACACACCCGCCCGGAGCCATGGATTGGGACGCGGGTGGAGCCGCAGTTGTTGATTCAGGAATACGGGCTCAAGTTCATCATCCGGCCGTACGACGGCTTCTCCGTGGGGCTGTTCCTGGAGCATCGCGACAATCGCCGGCGGATCGGCGAATTGTCGGCTGGCCGGCGGGTGCTCAATACGTTCGCGTACACCTGCGGTTTCTCGGTGGCGGCGACGGCCGGCGGGGCGGTGGGTACGGCCAGCGTCGACCTGCACAAGCGCTACCTCGAATGGGGCAAGGAGAACTTCGGGGCCAATGCCCTCGATTTAACCGCCCACATGTTCTTCCTGTCCGACACCTTCGAGTTCTACAAACGGGCCCTGCGGCAGGGGCGCCGGTATGATCTGATCGTGCTGGATCCGCCGACGTTCTCGCGAAGCCGCCGGCCGCCGCGGGTGTTTGTCCTCGATGAGCAACTGGAGGAGCTCGTAACCGGCGCGGTGGAGTTGCTCGACCCGGGCGGATGGTTGCTGCTGGCGACGAATGATCGCGGCATCACCCGGGAGCGGATGGAAGCCGCGCTGGTGAGTGCCATTCCGCATCGACCATGCACGCTGATCGAACGGCCGGAGCTGCCGCCGGATTTTGCCGGCGATCCGGAGTATTCCAAGACGCTCCTGGCCCGGTATGAATAAAGAGGATCCAGTCGGGTCCGGGCAGGCGATGAGGGGAGTATTTAGAAAACGGCCGGTACGGAGCCCGGCCGCTACAGGATCTTGCAGATAGGGGGAGCTCGTGGTTGCCCAGCCGCCGCGGGGAGCCTATCTTGTTTTGATAACCAGGAGAAGGGAGTACACCTGTCCATGACCGACGCCGAACGGCTCGAACAACTCATTCAGGCTCGCCACACGGCCGTCTCTATTGTGACCAACGAGGAGGACTACGCGCTGAAGCTGGTGCGCGAGGTGTCGCTGAAGCGTGGTTCGGAGCTGTGGCTCTGGTCGATCATCGGCGGCGTGCGCGACGGGATGATGGCGGACAGCCCGCCGATTCCCGACACCGAGCATCCGGCCGCGGGGCTGTGGTATCTGCTGAGCAAGTCGCAGCCGATTGCGGCGGTGACGCTCGACCTGGCCGGACACCTCAAAGACGAGAAGATTCTTCGGCTCTTGCGCGACCTGATTCGCCGGTTTCGCGAGACGGGCGGCCACCTGGTGATGATCGACCATCGCGAGGAGATGCCGGCCGTGGTGCGGGCCGAGGCCACGCGGTTCGAGATTTCACTCCCGGACGAGGCCGAACTGGAATCCATCGTCCGCGATACGGTCCGGCGGATCAGCCGGTCCAGCCGCATCGAGGTGGAGATCACCCGCCGGGGGCTCAAGACGGTCGTCCGCAACCTGCGCGGCCTGACTCGCCGGCAGGCGGAGCAGATCATCATCGACGTGGTTTCCGAGGATCGGCGGTTCGACGAAAACGATATCAACCACGTCCTGGCCCGCAAGCGTCAGGCGTTGCACGAAGGAGGGTTGCTGGAATACATCGAGGCCCCGGTGGACCTGGAGGAGATCGGCGGCCTCCGGCGGCTCAAGAGCTGGCTCCAGATGCGCCAGAACGCCATGAGCGACGAGGCGGGCTCGTTCGGACTGGGCATGCCACGCGGGGTGCTGATGCTGGGCGTACAGGGCGCCGGCAAGAGCCTTTGTGCCAAGGCCATCGCGACCGCCTGGCAGCGGCCGTTGCTGCGCATGGATCCCTGCGCGTTGTATGATCGCTATGTGGGCGAATCCGAGCGACGGCTGCGCGAGGCGCTGCACCAGGCGGAAAGCATGGCCCCGATCATCCTGTGGATCGATGAGATCGAGAAGGCGTTCGCTTCGGCGGCCAGCCGGAGCACCGACGGGGGCCTCTCGCAGCGCATGTTCGGCACGCTGCTGACCTGGATGCAGGAGCACCAGGCGCCCGTCTTCCTGGTGGCGACGGCCAACGATATCGAGGCGCTCCCGCCGGAGCTGCTGCGCAAGGGGCGTTTTGATGAAATCTTCTTCGTGGATCTGCCTGGAAAGGAGACCCGCGAGCACATTTTCGCGATTCATCTCCAGAAGCGGCGGCGGGACCCGGCCAGTTTCGACCTGGACTGCCTGGCGAAGGCCTCGGACGGCTACAGCGGCGCGGAGATTGAACAGGCGGTGATCTCGGCTTTGCACGAAGCCTTTGCGTCCCGGCGCGAACTCAACACCAAGTTAATCCTGGATGCGCTGCGGGCCTCTCCGCCTCTCTCGGTGACCATGGCGGAACGGATTGCCGGCCTGCGCACCTGGGCGGAAGGCCGCTGCGTGCCGGCGGATTGAGGCCGGTTCACACCCACACACCGGTCCCGAATCCAGACCCATGTGAACAACCGCGCGGGCCAAAGCCCGTGGCGCTTACGTCGAGACGACACCGTGCTCGTCCGGCTCGTAGCGCTCGCCTGTAACCAGGGCCTTGGCCAGCCCGGCGAGCTGGACCATGGCGCTGGATGAAGAGTCCCAGTACTCCGCGCCGTCCATGTCCACCTTGATCAGGGTCAGATCGGGGTCGTCCAGGCCGTTAGGGAACCAGGCGCGGTAGGCGGGGTTCCAGAGTTGTTCCTCTTTGGAACGGTCGTCGATCACGCTGGCCCGGCCGGAGATGGAGACGAACTTGTTGTCGGCGAGATCGGCGAAGGCGACGTTGACGTGCTGGTCGTGTTTGATCTCCTGTACCTTGGACGTGCTCTTTCCGGTGATGAACCAGAGGGTGCCGTCAGGTTCCGGCTGCTGGGCGACCATGGGGCGGCTGTGCAACGAGCCGTCCGGCATGACCGTGGTCAGCATGGCGATCTTGACATCTTTGATCAGCTCGATGAGCTTACCAAGAGCGTCGGTTTGGTCGGCCATGGGGAGGTCTCCTGTTCAGGTGGGATCGGCCGTCGCCGTATCGACGGACGGGGCCGCCCGCGGACAGAGAATTGTTTCTGCTCTCTGGTGAGGAATCCACCTTCGGAAAAGCGCAGGGATCGGAAGATGCACAGGGGCGCACGGTTGAGAAAAGCGATATCGCGGCTGATACAATTGAGCATTCGAGGCTGGCTGAGGCATCTAAATGGTTCTAATGCCCATTGCGCGTGCGGGGGAGAACCGATGTTCCGTGGGGCTGATGTGCGGCGGTTGATCATGCGTCCGTTTCAGTTTCTGACGCCCCTGGCGGGCATTGTGGCCGGCTGCGTCCGGCCGGATGTGTCGCGGCCGGAGTTCGCCCCCCGGGGCTGCGTGTTCATGATCCCCGGCGTTGAAGGCACGACCTGGCAGTTCGGCGGCACAGTGAGGGGGTTGCGGCAGGCCGGCGTGGATTGCCGCATCGAGCCGATCGCGTGGGGAAAACATCCGTTCCGCCAGCTTCACAATCTCTGTGCGCTTTCGTCCAACCGCAAACGGGCCGAAGACATTGCGAACCGGATCGCGGCATACAAGGCGTCGCATCCGGATGCGCCGGTGACGTTGATCGGCTACAGCGGGGGCGGGGGGATGGCCGTCCTGACGGCCGAGGCCCTGCCGCCGGGGGTGATGCTGGACCGGCTGATCCTGGTGGCCGCGGCCATTTCACCCCGGTACGATCTGAGCAGGGCCCTGGAGCATACACGCAACGGACTGATCAACTACTACAGCCCGCGCGACTGGGCGTTCCTGGGGCTGGGCACCGGCGTATTCGGCACCATCGATCGCCGTTGGGGTTCGTCCGCGGGGCGGGTAGGGTTCCAGGACGAGGCGGGCCGTCTGATCCAGTCGCCCCGGATTGTCCAGATCCGCTGGCAGCGGGAGTGGATTGACCTGGGGCACAACGGCGGGCACATCGGGTGGTTGTCCCCCCGGTGGGCGCGGACCGTACTGGCGAGTCATCTTCGCGAGCCGTTAAAGGCTCCGGCGGGGCTGGCAGGCCAGCAGACGCCGGAGGCGGGGATCGAGAAAGATCGATCGTAGCTCGACCGTGAGGTTCAGCGATGGCAAGTGTCCGCGGGCCGATCCGAGGGCGGGCTCTGGCGGGGGTGGTCCTCCTGATAATGACGTCGGGCTGTTACCAGGCGGATCCGCTGCGCCGGCAGCGGCTGGAGAGGGGATGCGTACTGATTCTGACGGGGGTGGAATGTTACGCCGCTCAACATGCCGGGCTGGCCCGGGGGTTGCGCGAAGGGGGGGAGGACCGGGCGATCCAGATTGAGGAGTGGGGCTACAAGCCCTTTGGAACCTTGCCCAACCTGTTGAGCTACCAGCTCAATCGTCAACGGGCGGCCGGGCTGGCGGCACGGCTGGTGAAGTATCGCGCGTCGTACCCGGAGGGAGAGGTAACCATCATCGGCTTCAGCGGCGGGGGGGCGATGGCCCTGTTCACGGCGGAAGCCCTGCCAGCGGACTTTCAATTGGATCGCATCATACTGCTGGGGGCCGCGGTCTCGCCGACGTATCCGCTGGAGGGGGCCCTGGCACGCTGCAAGCGGGGGATCGTGAACTTCTACAGCCCGTATGACTGGTTCATGGACGGGTGGGCAACGAAGACGTTCGGCACCATGGACCGGGTGAAGACGGATGCGGCCGGCCGGATCGGTTTTCGCGGTGCTGACGGGGAGATGCTGAAGCGAGACGGTTTAACGCAGATCAAGTGGAGGCCGGCGTGGCGCAGGCTGGGGCATCTGGGTTTTCACGCGGGGTGGCGATCACGGGCGTGGGCGCGGGAGGTATTGGCCGCCTACGTGAATGCGCCCGTTGAGCGTATCGCGCAGGAATAAGGCTTGACTGTTCCGGCCGGGTCCGTATAGATTAGGGCCGGGAAAAGCGGCCGAACGGGTTTACCTCCCGAACCCCTCGGCCCATCACTTCACGGGAGCGTCTGAAAACGGAGGAGGGGACTATGTCAGCTCGACAGGTCTGCGCCTTCTTGGCCTGCGCCTCCGTGGCGTGGGCAACACCCTTGTACATGGTTACGGATTTGGGAGACCTGCCTGGAGGCACGAATTGGAGCCAGGCCACCAGCCTCAATGAGTATGGGCAAGTGGTTGGGTACTCGAAAGTGGACGGAGGCAACGATCATGCGTTCCTCTGGACGCCGAACGTGCCCAACGGCACCACCGGAACCATGATCGACCTCGGGGACCTGCCCGGCGGCCAGAATTCCAGCCAGGCCATGGGGATCAACAACCTTGGCCAGATCACGGGTGTCAGTTCGAGTCAGGACGGAAGGCGGGCGTTTGTATGGACACCCCAGGTGCCCAACGGGACGGTGGGCACGATGACGGCGCTGGGCACACTGCCCGGCACGAGCCCCACCAGCAGCGGGGCCGCGATCAACGACGCGGGGCAGGTGGTGGGCTCGTCCTACTGCGGCGCGTATCCAGACCAGCATTACCGTCCATTTCTGGCGCACGCGTCGGGCGGAGAGTTGACCAACCTGGGCACGCTGTCGGACATCCATGACTCGCACGCTTACGCCATCAACTCTTCGGGGCAGATAGTCGGTCTGTGTGGGTCTATGGCGACCTTGTGGATGCCGAATACTCCCAATGGTTTCGAGGGCCAGCTCATCCCGTTGGGCGATCTGCCGGGGGGAAGCGAGTCCAGTACAGCGGTGGCGATCAATGACCGGGGACAGGTGGCCGGCTCAGGCCATACCTCCGGTGGTTGGCGAGGCGCGGTGTGGACGCCGCATGAGCCGAACGGTACGACCGGTTCTTGGGTCAGCATTGGAGACCTGCCGGGCGGCGAAGCCCACAGCAACGCGCTGGATATTAACAACCTCGGGCAAGTCGTGGGCGTGAGCAAGGCCGCGGACGGCGATCGTGCGGTGTTCTGGTCGATCACCGAGGGATTGTTGGACTTGAATACGCTTCTGGATGCCAGCGGCGAGGGCTGGATACTGACGAAGGCTTTTGCCATCAATGATCGTGGCCAGATCGTGGGGTATGGAATGTTCGATCCCGATGGCGCGGGGCCTCTGCCGGCAGTTGGACGCGGCTTTCTGCTGACCCCGGTGCCGGAGCCATCCACGATCGGCTTTCTGGCGGTGGGGCTGATCCTGCTGGGCATCAGGCGGCGGAGGTAAGCTTGGCGCGTGGGCGTTGCACACGCGGCGACGGCGACTCGGCTGCAATCTCCGTTCTCTGCGGGTTGGGTCTCAGGCCCGGGCTGAAAAGCCTTTGCGGGTGAGCATTTCAGCCGCGATCCGGGCGGCGCCTTGTGCTGCCCGGCCGGTGCCAAGCGAGGCGATAATCGCGGACAAGTCGGCTTTCATCTGTTCGCGGCGCGGCTGGTTGGCCAGCAGGTCGAGGGCCTCGGCGGCAATGGGAGCGGTGGACGTGTAATAGGGCATGAACTCGGGGACAATCCGCCGGCCGGCGAGAATGTTGACCAGCGAGAGGTGCGGCGTGCGGATGAGCCAGCGGGCGATCAATTGGTAGCCCCACCTGGATCCGTTGTACATGATGACCATGGGGACGCGGTGATAAGCCACTTCGAGAGTGGCGGTCCCGGAAGCGCACAGGGCCAGATCGGCGGCGCTGAGGACTTCGGCGTTGCGGGCGACTTCGATGCTGTAGCGGAATGTCTCGCGTTCAAGAGCGGTCTTGAGCCGGTCCTGCGCGGACGGGCCGGCGGCGGAGAAGAGGAACCAGACATCGGGATGTTGGGCGGCAATGGCCCGCGCCACCTCGATCTGTCCCGGCAAAACCTCGTCGATGACGTGTCCCCTGGAACCTGGCAGACAGGCGACCACCGGCCGGCCGCGGGCGCGGAACGCCTCAACAGTGGCCGGATCAGCCTTGACCGCTTGCAGTTGCTCTATGAGCGGATGGCCCACGTAGCGGGCCGGCACGCCGCGAGAGCTGAAATACTCCTCTTCAAAGGGCAGCAGGCAGGCGATGCGGTCAACCCGCCGACGGACTCGCCGGATTCGCCCCGGGGCCCACGCCCAAAGCTGTGGAGCAATGTAATAGAGCACCTGACAGCCGGCGGCCTTGGCCTTCTTGGCCATGGGCAGGTGGAGGGTGGGGGAATCGACCAGGATGACCAGGTCGGCCGGCTCTGATTTCAGCAGTTTGCCGACCCGGCTGAACAGGCGGAAGGCCCGGCCGACCAGCCGGATAGCACCGGCCAGCATAGCCGACCGGCTGGTCCAGTCTTCGATTGCATGGCAGCCGACAGCCTGCATCTTCGGGCCGGCGATGCCGAAGAATGTTGCGTCAGGGTAGAGCTCCCGGATGGCTTGGATGAGGCCGGCGGCATGCTGGTCGCCACTGGGCTCGGCTGCGGAGATGAATATTCTTGGGGTGCTCCGCAGCGGCGAATTTTCGTCAGGAGGGAGTGACGCCATATCTAATGCTCTGATGCCCTTTCCAGCGAGTGAATTTCGCGTCGCTGGCGTCGGCAGGGCCCTTACCAAAGCGCTTCCGTGCACGGCAGCCGGGCTCCGCACCGGCCGTCTTCGCTATGTCGTTCGTGTGTAGCGGCCGGGCTCCGTACCGGCCGTTCCTGCCTGTGGCGACCGGTTCCCCAGCCTTTGGCCGGGGGGACCCGCCCGCCGGCTATACAGGTACGGACCTCTCCAATTGGAAACAACACTAACACATCGGCAGTTTGATAGGGGAATTCCCCTGGTCGCGTTTGGGCCCGGGGCCCTCGCTTGCGCTTCGGGCTCAGGTTCATTGCCTGGGTTTGGGGCCCACGGCGGGGACTGTATGCGGGGTCGGCGAGGAGGTCAACAGTGGCGATAAGATTTTATTCGGGCAGGGGCTTGGCTTTCGGTCAGGTCTTTGGTTATCATACGGGGTTCCTGTATCGCCCGATTGGGTTACATGACCGTGCCCAGATGGGTGAGCCTGTGCCGTTGTGCGGGCGCAGGTGGGGGTTCTTTCGCGCGAATGGCTCGCGCGCCCGGGGCAAGTTCTGCGACGCTTGCCTGTGGGGTTTTAAGATCGCTTCGGGAGGTATCGCTTTGGCGTCTGAGTTGGTGCGGAACTTGATTGAATCGGGAGTCCACTTTGGGCATCGAACCAGCCGGTGGAATCCCAAGATGCGGCCTTACATCTTCGGCAAGAGAAACCTGATCCACATCATTGATATTCGTGAGACCGTCAAGGGTATTCTCAGAGCCAAGAAGTTTCTTGCGGGTACGGTGGCTAAGGGGGATGACGTGCTGTTCGTCGGCACAAAGCGACAGGCGCGCAATTCCGTGGCCAACGTGGCGACGCGCACGGGCATGCACTATGTGATCGAGCGGTGGCTCGGCGGTACGTTGACCAACTTCCGGACGGTCCGGTCGCGGCTGGCCCGCCTGGAAGAGCTGGAAGCCATCGAAGCGGCCGGCATGGAAGAGAAGTACAGCAAGAAGATGATCTCCTCCATGACCCGCGAGCGGCGCAAGATTAAGCGTAACCTTGAGGGCATTCGGCGGATGGACAAGCTGCCGGGCGTGCTGGTGCTGGTGGACGTTCGCCGTGAGCACATCGCCGCCAGGGAAGCGCGCAAGCTCAACATTCCGGTCATTGGCCTTGTGGATACGGATTCCGATCCGGACTTCGTGGACATTGCGATTCCCGCCAATGACGATGCGATGCGGGCGATCGAGTTGATCCTCAACGAGCTGGGTGACGCCATTGAAGAAGGCAAGCGGGCCCGGCCCGAGCCGAGTGAGCATCCGACCGAAGGCGGCCCGGCCCAGGCGCATGGTCCACGTCCGGAGCGGCGGTCCCGCCGCGTGACCGCGCGAGCGGATGAGCCGCCCCCGCCTGCTGCGGAAGCAGGGCCCCAGGAGCCGACCGTGCCGCCGTCCGAGGTGGTGTCCTCGACGTGACAGCGCTGACGGCCCGGGTGGCCGGTCAGACCTGGCAGCTCGACCTTTGGCCCGGAGGTCGGGTCTTGAGCGGATAAGCCTTACGACTTGGCTCAGCGGCCTGGCGGCCTGTGGGACCGTACAGGCCGCTGAGCTTCTTCTCTACGACAGATTCAGTTGCCCTCGTCACCCGGCGATCACGGCTAAAATAGGCGGCTGAACGCCGTGTGGGCACGGGTTGAGTTTCCGTGTTGCGGAAGGCCGCGACGCGCAAGGGGCTCGAATAGGCGATTACAAGATTCAGGAGCAAGAGAACAGATGGCTGAGATTACGGCGCAAATGGTGAAGGACCTCCGAGAGCGCAGCGGCCTGCCGATGATGGACTGCAAACAGGCCCTGGCCGAGGTGGGCGGTGACATGGAGAAGGCCATGGAGCTGCTTCGCAAGCGCGGAGCGGCGGCGGCCGAGAAGAAGGCCGGACGGGCCACCTCTGAGGGCCGCATCGGCAGCTACCTGGATACGCAGAAGGGCGTGGCGGCGATCGTCGAGATGCTCTGTGAGTCGGCCCCGGTCAGCAACAACCCGATGTTCAAAGAGTTAAGCGACAAGATTGCCCGGCAGGCGGCCCTGAGCGGCGTGGTGGACGCTGAAGCGCTCCGCACCTCGAAGCTGGTGGATGAGCCGGACAAGACGGTCAATGACCTGATCCATGACACGGTGAACGTCATCCGCGAGAACATGGTGCTTGGCCGGATCACGCGGGTCGAGGCAAGCAAGCCGGCCGTGTACGTGCACTTTAACGGCAAGGTGGGTGTGGTGCTGGCCGCCGAGGGCGCCGGCGCTGATGAGGCAACCCTGCGCGACATCTGCATGCACATCGCGTTTACGAACCCGATGGCGGTCACCCGCGAACAGGTGCCCGCGGACGTGGTGGCCAAGGAGAAGGAGATCACCGAGGAGCAGGTGAAGGCCTCGGGCAAGCCGGCGGCCATTTTGGAGAAGATCGTCGCCGGGAAGATGGATCGCTGGTTCGCCGAGCGGGTGCTGGTCGAGCAGCCGTTCGTGAAGGATGACAAGAAGACCGTGGGCGAAGTGCTCAAGGGAATCGGCGCCAATGTCATCAGCTTTGCGCGATTGCAGGTAGGCGTCGCCTGACGCAGCGAACAAGGCCGCGAAAGCGGCCTTTTTCATAGGTGACGCCGACCCCGAAGGGGCCGGTGAGAGCAGCCACCAGGGCAGCGAAGCGGAACCGGTGGTTTGGAGGTCGCTGCCCACAGGTTCCGCTTTGCTTCACCCGTGGCTACTTTCTTTCCGCCCCGTTGAGGCGGCGAGGAGGAACTAATGGCCGAGGATTCAAAAGACAGCTTGCCTCATTCCAGTAACTCAACAGAACGACCCAGGCCAGAGTTTCACCGGGTTCTGCTCAAGATCAGCGGGGAAGGGTTGGCGGGTCCGGAGGGCTTCGGGATCGGCGGCGCGGCCCTGGCCCATGTCGCCGACGAGCTGCGCCCGGTTCATGCCATGGGCGTGCAGATCGGGATCGTGGTCGGCGGCGGCAATATTCTGCGCGGCGAGAAATTCGCCCGTGAGACGCACATCACGGAGGCCACCGCCCATTACATGGGCATGCTGGCCACGGTGATGAACGCCCTGGCCCTCCAGGAGACGCTGGAGGCCGAGGGCATGCCCACGCGGGTGTTGTCCTCCATCCACATCGCCTCGGTCTGCGAGCCGTACATTCGCCGCCGGGCCATCCGCCACCTGGAGAAGGGACGGATCGTGGTGCTGGCTGCCGGCACGGGCCGGCCGTATGTGACGACGGATACGGCCGCGGCCTTATCCGCGGTGGAGATCCAGGCCGACGCCTTGATCAAGGCCACCCAGGTGGACGGCGTCTACAGCGCCGACCCCAAGCTGGATCCCAACGCGCGATTTTACGAGCGCCTCAGTTACGACCGCGTGATCAACGAGCGGTTGAAGGTCATGGATTTAAGCGCGGTGGATCTCTGCCAGCGCAACGGCGTACGCATCCACGTGCTCGACCTGCACAAGCGGGGCAACCTCGCGAAGCTGGTGAGTGGTGAGGTGGTGGGGACCACGATTTCCCGGCAGGGAGATCCCGGGGCCGGCATTTGAGTTTCATCCGATGGAGTGCATCATGAAAGGCGTTGTTTTCATTCGGGATCTTCATCAACACGTTGGGCAGACGGTTACACTGGCCGGCTGGTTGTACAACTCGCGCGTGAGTAGCAAGGTTGCCTTCCTGGTGGTGCGCGACGGCACGGGCTTATGCCAGTGCGTGGTGGACAAGGCCGGCGTTTCGCCGGAACTGTTCGAGACGGCCGCGCGCCTGACGCAGGAATCATCTCTCCTCGTTACCGGCAGCATTCGCGCGGACGAGCGCGCCCCCGGCGGGTACGAGCTCCAGGTTTCGGGCCTGGAAGTGGTTCATCGCACCAGCGATTATCCGATCACGCCGAAGCCCCACGGGATCGACTTTCTGTTCAAGCACCGCCACCTGTGGCTGCGTTCGCGGCGGCCGACAGCCATCATGCGGGTTCGTCATACGGTCATTGACGCGATCCGGCGGTTTTTCAACGACCGCGGTTTCATGCTGGTGGATACGCCGATTTTCGCCCCCTCGGCCGGCGAGGGAGCCCAGACGCTTTTCGAGGTGGATTACTTTGGCGAGCCCATGTATCTCGCCCAGACAGGCCAGCTCTACCTGGAATCAGCCGCGCTGGCCTATGGCAAGGTTTACTGCTTCGGACCGACGTTCCGGGCGGAGAAGTCCAAGACCCGCCGGCACCTCACCGAGTTCTGGATGGTGGAGCCGGAGATCGCCTGGGCGCGTCTCGAAGACCTGCTGGAGGTGGCTGAAGACTTCATCGTTTCCATCGTGCAGCGTGTGCTCCGGGACAACCGGGCTGATCTGGAATTCCTGGGCCGGGACATCGCCGCCCTGGAGCGCATCCAGAAGCCGTTCTATCGATTGACCTACAGCCAGGCGGCGGAGATCCTCCGCGGCCCGCAGGCCCGCGAACTGCTGGAAAAGGATCTGGCGGAGAAGACCGCCCGGGCGGCCGAGCTGAAGGCCTCCATTGAGCGCAAGGAAAAGGAACGCGTGGCCCCGGGGGTCAAGAAGCACGTGCAGGAAAGGCTCGCGGCCGAGATTCTGGATGAGCGCGAGGAACTGGCCGACGTCGAGGAGCAACTGACCAACATCCCGAAGCATATGGAACTGGCGGCCAACTTTGAGTGGGGGAAGGATCTGGGCGGCAGCGACGAGACAATCATCTCGCGCCTGCACGATCGCCCCGTGTTCGTGACCCATTACCCGCGCGGGTGCAAGGCCTTCTACATGAAGCGCGACCACGAGGATCCCCGGACGGTGCGCAATTTCGACTGTCTGGCCCCGGACGGCTACGGCGAGATCATCGGCGGGTCGCAGCGCGAGGACGACCTTGACGCCTTGCTGGAGCGCATGGCCGAGGAGAACATGGTCACCAAGCCGTATGAGTGGTATCTCGATCTGCGCCGCTACGGCAGCGTGCCGCACGGTGGTTTCGGGCTGGGCATCGAGCGGACGGTGGCCTGGATCTGCGGCCTGAAACACATTCGAGAAACCATCGCGTTCCCACGGCTGATGGGGCGGGTTTACCCCTGATCGCCAGCGACCGGTTACCAGACGCCAGTTGCGGGTTACGCCGCGCCGAAGTTCTTGTCTTCCAATGACCAAGCGCGCCTTAATGGCCATGCGCGATGGCGAGGCCGGCAAGCGTGCGCTCTGTGTGCTACGGCTGTTGAGCCGTGGTGGGACAGCTCAGGCGTTCCGCACTGCTCAAGAGCAGTGGCACACACCGCAGCAGTGGCACACACTGCGTGGCATCGCGCCCGACGACGCGTCGCAGGATCGCGCACGGCCATGGGGTTTGAAGATACGCTTACAGAGGTTATCAGGAGGCGCAATGGGGATGGGGTAACTCCTCTAAAAGATGTCTCCTGCGGCGTTTTAGGCTTGAGCGACCTCTGAGGAAAATTATATTCCAACCCAAGCCGCCCGGATGGATCCAGGGCGCCAACCTGCTTGGGGTGATTCATGCTTTGTATTCTCCTCGCCGCCCTGATGGCGGCGGTTCCGCCGACCCGGTCCTGGGAATGCGTACCTTCAGTGGTTAAGAGTGACGGGAGCGAGTCGTTCCGGTTGCTGGTTTCGGCTGATGCGGGTGCGCAGAGCGTCACGCTGCAGCCATCCATCTTTCTCCAGCCGGCCGGCGAGTGCGTCCTTCGCGACGATGGTCAGGAGGGCGACCAGGTAGCGGGGGATGGCGTATACACGTCGCCGGTGTTTGCTCCCTCATTGCCGGCCGCTTACCTGCCGTTGCTGGACCGTTTCCGACGCGACCCGGACAGTCCGGCAGGGATCGGCTATCTCGATGTGGGCACGGTGACGATCACGCGGGCGGACGGAACCCTCTCGAAATTCCAGCCCGACCTGGGATTGATCCTGCCGGACCGGGCGTCGGTTCCGTGGGCGCATCACTCGCCTGAATTACAGGCCACTTCGCATCTGCTGAACATCAGACACGCGACGGCGGCCCAGCACCGCTTGCGCGGGGTGGATTCGGATCTCCAGAACCTCACCCGGAAAACATATGCTTACATTGATGATGCGTCGGATTTTCTGGTCTTCTTCTGTCCCAAGAAGGTGGAGGTCGTGCCTGAGACCCGGCCGGAGAACGCGCGGGCCGGATTGTTTGAGCCGGTCCGGGTGGATTTTGACGGCACCGGGCGCCCGCGCATGGACGAATCTGCCGCGTATGGCAGCGCGGGGCGTTTACGTGGACTGATTTTCCTGGATGTCGGCCAGCGGGGTATCTATTCCGCGAACCTGGTCCACGAGTTGATGCATCTGTGGAGCCCGTTGCGGTATGCGCCGATCCTGGAGAGCGATCAGGCTCATTACTCCGGGCATAGCAACGTGGGCAGCATCGTGGGCGGCAGCCTGTGGGGGCGCGGTGGCGAAGAGTCTCTTTTCGTGGCCAGCCGGGGGAGCGGCCAGGTGCTCAAGTTTGACGCCCTGACGGGTGATTACTCCAGTACGGTGGCGGACTTATCTGCGGTGGTGCCGAGTCCCGGCGCGATGTTCGCGCCGCCGGGCGAGTATCTGTATGTGGCGGCGTCGAGCGGTTCGTCGATTGCGCAGGTGGATGCGGCATCGGGGCAGGTGGTGCGGACGTTTGGATCCGGCACCGAACTGATCAACCCGCGGGGCATGGCTCTCGGGCCGAATGGCACGCTGCTGGTCGCCAGCTACGGCACCCACCAGATTCTCAAATACAACCTTGCCACCGGCGCGTATGAGGGCGTGTTCGCCGCGGGTTCCGCCCTGGCGGGCCCGATGGGCCTCGTGCGGTCGACCAGCGGCAGCCTGGTGGTCACCAGCGAGAGCAACAACCGGATCCTGGAGTATGACGGAGTCAGCGGCGCGTTCATTCGGGTAGTTGCGGAAGGATCGCCGCTGGACGGCCCCTTCGGACTGGCTTTCGGCCCCAACGGCAATCTCTTTGTGGCTAACTTCAACACCCACCAGATCTTGGAATATGCCTGGCCGGCGGGCACGTTTGTGCGGGTGTTCGCCGAGGGTTGCAGCTTGGTGAAGCCCACCTGGATCGCGTTCCGGTCCGACGGCCATTTGCTGGTCAGCAACAGCGGCGCCGACTACGTGGTTGAGTTTGATCAGAACGGGGCTTGCGCGAACGCCACCTTCGCCGGCAGTCCGCTGAGCCAGCCTCGGGGACTTGTCATCCGAGGTCAGGCCGTCGATAACGTGGTGAACTGTGAAGAAGGTCGCAACGGCGGACACCGTGCTGCGCCTATCGACTTGTATGCCATGGGTTTGATACCGGCATCGGCCGTGCCGGATGTTCTGCTTTCCGATCCCAACGGACCGTGGCCATTGCAGAGCTGTGGACAGGCCGTGACGGTCGCGTCGACCATTCCGTTCTCGCAGGTGATCGAGGCTCTGGGCCCCAGATTGGCAACAGAAGCCCGGGACTTCCGGTTGACATTTATCGTGGAGACCGATGATCGGCTGCTCAATGAGACGGAAATGGCTTTTTACCATCACCTGGCCGAACATGTTGAACGGCTTGTAGATATCAATCAACCGGATCCCTATGTTGGTTTCAATTGGGTTCCGCTGACTCGCTATTTTCAGGCGGGCACAACCTGGACTTCTCGCCTCCAGATACAATGCGATTTCGATGGGGATGGCGATGTAGACCAAGGGGACTACGCTCTTTTTGAGCCATGTCTATCCGGCCCGATGGTCCCACTGGCAAATGGTTGTGAGAAATTTGATCTGGACAGGGATGGCGACGTAGATCAATCCGACTACGGACAGATGCAAGTCAGATTCAGCGGGCCGCAGCAGTAAGCAATTTTTGCGCGGTGAATACTCAAAGTCATGCTCCGAACTTGTGCGGAGAGACCGCGCGCGGAGGCATTCGTCAAAAAAATTGGCGCTATGCTGGAAAAACTCTCTTGACAATCAGCGTGATTGATGTTAGATCATCCAGCATTCATATGTAGCGGCGCGGGAGTGCGCCTGTCTTCTGTAGCTTGACAGATCAGGGCCTTTCTTTCCGGTGGGATCCGGGAACATGGAGAGGCGTCAATTTCATCCTTAGCAGTCGCATGACAGCCGCAGGTAATGTGCCTGCGGTCTATTCAGGTTCTCATTTCAGTGAGTGGTTCTACGGAGGACACTTCATGGCAGGGAAGTTGTGCGCGCTAGGTGTAGCTGCCGGACTCTGGTTTGTAGTCTGTGCAGGTTGTGGAGGACAAGTCCCTATTCCCCCCCTGATGCGGTAAGTGACATCGAGGATCCCTCGCCCCCCGAGATCAGCCAGGCGGCGGATCCTTCGCTATTGAAGAACTCGCCGGAATGGCAGCAGCCGCTGATGCCGGTTTTCGAGGAGGCCGCGGCCGGCTACAACGTGCCGCTGGACCTGCTGCTGACGCTGGCCAAGATGGGCAGCGCCTTTGAGAATCGCGGTGACGCCCGGACCATCGAGGGCGGCTACGGCCTGATGGCCCTGCGGGACAACGACCTGGGCGGCGATTCGCTCAAGTTAGCCAGTGAACTGACCGGCCTGCCCAGAGAGCAACTGATCGCCGATCCGGCCGCGTCTATCGCCGGAGCGGCCGCGGTGTTGAACGCCTACGCCAACGAGGCCGAGGTGGATCGCAGCGCGGGCATCGAAGCGTGGCTGCCGGTGGTGGTCAAATACGCCGGCCTGGACGCGGAGGACAGCAATTTCTTCGCCTATGGGTTCTACGAACTGCTCAGCGTGGGCTTCGAGGTGACCAACAGCTTCGGCGAGACCTTCACCGTCGAGCGCTATGAGCTGAGCCTGGATTTCAAGAGCCTGGTGCCCCCGGGCATCAAGCAGATTCCGCTGGATGTCCTGGAGAAGGGCCTGGATCCGGCCGCGCTGGACAAGACCGACAAGCAGGAACTGGATTATCCGGGCGCGATCTGGGATCCGGCCGCGTCGTGCAACTACACGGCCACGGTGACCAGCAAGGACACCATCATCGTGCACACCATCGAGGGTACGGCGGCCGGGGCCCGCTCGTGGATGAAGAACTGCGCCTCTCAGGTCTCGTCGCACTACGTGATCAGCGAGGCCGGCACCATCTGGCAGATGGTGGACGAGCGCTACCGGGCCTGGCACGTGGGCTGCCTGAACTCCCGCTCGATCGGTTTCGAGCATGAGGGCTACGCGGCCTCCAGCAGTCACCCCACTTCCCTGTACAACGCCTCGGCGGCCCTGGCGAAGAACATCTGCGACCGGCGGGGCATCATCAAGGCCCATCGCACCTGTGCGCCGGGCATTCTGGGGCACAATGACGCCAACAACTGCCACTGCGGCGGTACCCATTGGGATCCCGGCTCGGGTTGGAACTGGACCTACTACATCAACCAGATCAACGGCACCCCGCCGCCGCCGACCTGGAATGCCACGTACAAGGCCCAATCCTATCCTTCGAGCATGGTAGCCGGCAGCACGGCGACCGTGTGGGCGGAGTTCACCAACACCGGCACGGGCGAGTGGAAGCACAGCCAGACCTATCTGGGCACGAGCAGTCCACAGGACCGCTCCAGCCCCTTCTGCAACCTGCCCAACTGGACCGGCTGCAACCGGCCCACGGACGTGGATCAGTCCTCGGTGACCCAGAACCAGGTGGGGCGGTTCACCTTCATCCTCAAGGCCCCATCCACGCCGGGTACGTATACGGAGAAGTTCCGGCTGGTCCGCGAAGGGGTGACCTGGTTCGGACCGGAGATCACCTGGACCATCACGGTGACGCCGGCGACACCGCCGCCGACCATCACGGCCCATCCGGTGGCGGCGAGCGTGTGCGCGGGTGGCACGGCCACCTTCAGCGTGACGGCCAGCGGTTCAGGGCTGAGCTATCAGTGGCAGAAGAACGGGTCCAACCTGTCCAACGGCGGCCACTATTCGGGCGTGACCACGGCGACGCTGACGGTATCCAGCGCCAGCAGCGCGGATGCGGCCAGCTACCGCTGCGTGGTGACCAATGCGGGCGGCAGCGCGACCTCCAACGCGGCGGCCCTGACCGTGCGGGCGGCCACGACCATCACGGCCCAGCCGACCGCCCAGGCGGTCTGCCCGGGTGGCACGGCCAGCTTCAGCGTGACCGCCACCGGTGACGGGACGCTCAGCTATCAGTGGCAGAAGGACGGGACCAACCTCGCCGGGGCGACCAGCGCCACGCTGCAGATTACGAACGTGAGCGCCTCGGACGCGGGCAACTACCGCTGCGTGGTGACCGGGGGCTGCGGCAGCGCGACCTCCAACGCGGCGGCCCTGACGCTGCAGACGGCGCCGGCCATCACCGCCCAGCCGCAGCCGCAGACGGTGGGAGCCCTGGGCACGGCCAGCTTCAGCGTGACGGCCACCGGTTCAGGGTTGAGCTATCGGTGGCAGAAGAACGGGACCAACCTGAACAACGGCGGCAAGATCTCGGGAGCGACCAGCGCCACCCTGCAGATCGCCTCGGTGACCTCCAGCGACGAAGGCGAGTACCGCTGCGTGGTCACGGGGTCCTGCGGGACGGTGACCTCCGCGGGGGCCACGCTGACGGTGGTGGCCATCCTGGCCGATGACTTCCAGGCCTACGCCAACCAGGCGGCCTTCGAGGCGGTCTGGGCGGACACGGGCAACTCGCCCTACTACCTGAGCACGAGTCTGGGCAATCCGGGGGCCTCGGTGGTGATGCCCAGTCCGTCGGCCAACTACCTGGGCCGGTACTACCGGAGCCTGGGGGCCAAGTACACGGGCACGGCGGCCAGTCCGCTGGTGGTCAGCTGCGACTTCTGGCTGGATCCGGCGGGAGCGCCGAACTGGACAGGGGCCCGGCACACCATTGATCTGCGCGGCTACTCGGGCACGGTCTTCGGGCAGGGCACCATCGAGAACCTGGTGGCCATCGGGGTGCATAACAACTCCGCGGACACCTTCAGCACCACCCGCTATCAGGGTCGGGTGGTCAACGGGGCGGAGTGGCAGACGCTGGACGAGGGGTCGGCTCCGGCCCGTTCCGGCGGCTGGCACCAGCTCAAGATCGTGATCACGGACAGCCAGATCCAGTTCTACGTGGACGGCGTGCTCAGCGAGACGGAGACACGTCCGAACAACTACGGGTTCGACTGGGTGGTGCTGGGTTCGGACCTGACCGCGGCGGGCTTCCAGGCGGCGGTGGATAACGTGGTGGTCTCCGGCGGAGTGATTCTGCCGGAGTTTACGGCCCACCCGCAGTCCCAGAGCCTGTGCGCCGGGGGCACGGCCAGCTTCAGCGTAGCGGTCAGCGGGAGCGGTCCGTTCAGCTACCGGTGGCAGAAGGACGGGGTGGACTTGACCGACGGCGGGCACTACGCCGGGACGGGCACGGCCACACTGGTGATCAGCGGGGCGAACGCCAACGACGCGGCGGCCTATCGCTGCCGGGTGAGCAACGCGGACGGGCAGGTGACCTCCAACGCGGCCAACCTGACCATCATCGCGCCGCCGACCATCACGGCTCAGCCGGTCGCGCAGGCTCCCTGCCTGGGCGGCACGGCCAGCTTCAGCGTGAGCGCCAGCGGTGAGTCCTTGAGCTATCAGTGGCAGAAGGACGGGACGAACATCGCCGGGGCCACGAGTGCGACGCTGCAGATCAGCGGCGTAAGCGCCCAGGACGTGGGCGGCTATGCCTGCGTGGTGACCGACGGGTGCAACAACAGCACCACCTCCAGCGTGGCGTCGCTGACGCTCAACGCGGCCCCGAGCATCACGGGCCCTGAGACGGTGGAGCTGACCGTGGAGAAGAACAGCCCGTGCTCGGCGGCGTCCAACCAGGTGACGTTGACGGCCACGGACGCGGACACGCCGGCCGGGTCGCTGGTCTGGAGCATCGTCAGCGGTCCGAGCTACGGCACGGCCAGCTTCGTGAACGGGGTCAACACCGGGGCCACGGTCACGGTGTGCTACGCCCCGGGTCTGGACCAGCTCAGTGACGACAGCCTGGTGGTGCAGGTCACGGACGGCTGCGGGGGCCCGGACACGGTGACCATCAACGTGACCGTGGAGGCCTGCCCGAACCTGCTGGTGGAGGACTTTAACGGCTACGCCAGCCAGGCGGCCTTCGAGGCGGTGTGGCTGGATACGCTGAACTCGGCCTACTACCTGGACGGCGCCGGGGGCAACCCGGGCGGGGCGGTGATCCTGGCCAGTCCGTCGGCCAACAACCTGGGCAAGTACTACCGCAACCTGGGCGGGGACTTCAACGGGACGGACGCGGCCCCGCTGGTGCTGAGCTTCGACTTCTGGCTGGATCCGGCGGGAGCCCCCGGCTGGAGCGGAGCGCGGCACTTCGTGGAGCTGCGCGGGTACTCGGGCGATGAGTACGGCTCCGGCACGTTGGAGAACCTCCTGGCCATCGGGGTGTACAACTCCTCGGCGGACACGTTCAGCACCACCCGCTACCAGGGTCGGGTGGTCAACGGGGCCGGGTGGCAGACGCTGGACGAGGGTTCGGCCCCGGCCCGTGCCGGCGGCTGGCACCAGCTCAAGATCGAGGTGACCAGCAGCCTGGTGAAGTTCTACGTGGACGGGATCCTGTCGGAGACCGAGTCACGGCCCAACAGCTACGGCTTTGACTGCGTGGTGATCGGGTCGGATCTCACTTCGGCCGGTATTGTGGCCCGCGTGGATAATCTCAGAGTGACCTGCGGTCAGTAACCTTCCCCTGACTGTGTAAAACCGGCGCCGGCGGGATCGTTGCAACGCGGTCCCGCCGGCGTTTGTTTATGCGCTAATCGGCACAACTCGGATTGCTGGGCGGGTTGGATCCACTGAGGCAACGCTGGAAGAAGCCGAAGTCGTCCTGGTCCACGTCGCCGTCTTTGGTGAAATCAGCGGCGATGAATCCATCTACGACGGCCATGGGGCTGCAACCGGCGGGGAGCGAATGGCTGTTGTATGGCACATCCGGGCCGGTCATGCAGGCCACAAAGATGGTCAGGTCGTCCGCATCGACCCAGCCATCGAGATTGAAGTCACCGGGGAACGGTGTGACCACGTTGGCTTTCAAGGTGAGCGTCAGGCTGGTTCCCGGTTGGGCCCCGGACAGGTTCTCATCGGAGACGCTCAACGTATATGTAGCCTGGTAGGCGCCGACGTCGGTCGGATTGAGGGTGGCTGTGTAGTTGCGGGCCGCGCCCGCGGCGAGGTTGGTGAAGGGAGAAAGATTCGTTGTCAGCAGCGAGGTGTGGCCCGATCCGCTGATTGCGTCGAGGTCCAGGCCGGCGGTCAAGCCGGGCGTTGCCTGGAGGTTGTGGATGCTGAAATCTCGCGTGGCGGTTCCGCCGGCGGGGATATTCCCGAAGTCAATCGTCAAGGTATTCTGGTCGCTGGCGTCGGAGAAAGAGGCATCGGCGTGTTCGAGCACGATGGCCGTCACCGCGATGGTATCATCCCCGTCGTTGGAGCCCATGCCGGATCCCGCGGAACTGACCTCGGTATTATCGATGAGGATGGAACCCGTCAGGTTGCCGGAGGTGGCGGTGGAGGCAATAGTCACGTGGATCTGGCGGTTCTGGTCGCCGCCGGGCAGGGCCTGTCTGGTGCCGGCCGCGGACGTGACGGCGCAGCCGGAGACCAGGATGTTGTAAGTGGTTGGGGCCGTGCCGGTCTTGTTGAGCGTGACCGTTTGTGCGGGCAGGGGAGCGCCGCGGATCACCCGGAAAGTGACATTGGTGCTGGACGCGCCGTTGCTCGGAGCGCTGCTGCCAAGATAAATCTTCGCATCGCTGGGGCCGGATCCGAAAATCGTCCAGACCAGTTCGGGATGATCAATGTAGGGATTGCGATTGCCCTGGTAGTAGTCGGGGTTATCGGTCTGGCTCCAGATGAGATGGTTGCGGCGCCGCTCGAATTCGTCCACCGGGTAGACGTAGTGCCATTCGAGCAGCGCAGCCAGATCGCCCATCTGCTCGTCTCCCGGCTTGCCGTTGACCAGCGTGAGGTTTGCGTAGCGTGTGGCCATGTAGAACATGGCTCGCGCGCAACGGCCACGATCGGGGGCGCCGTGGTCAGGGTCCCAGTAGCCGTTGCCGATTCCATAGGGGCTGTTGCCGCGGGCGCTGTTGATGGCAGGATTGGCTGGCCGCAGGTTGAACAGATCGCCGTCGTTGGCGGAGCCCAGGCGGCTGTCGGGCCACTGATGTTCGCGGTTCCAGGTGGCCCCGGAATCCCATTCCTTGGGGACAGAGACGCCGGTGTAGATGAGGATCAGGTTGTTAGGGTTGTTCGGGTCCTGGTCTACGACCTGCAAGCCCATCTTGGCGGCTTCGTAGGAGCGATTGCGGACATTGCTGTTGAGGATCGTGCGCAGCGCGCTCTTGAGGGCGGCGCCGGTGTACCAGTTCCCGCCGGGCCGGGCCGGACTGTAGTAGGTGGCCGGCGGAGCATAGGGGTCCGGCGGCGGGGGGGCAAGCACGGTGATGGTGACGTCATCGGAGGCGGTCAATAAGGTGGAGTCGGTAACCGTGAGCGTCAGGTGATAAATGCCCGGAGCCGTGAAAGTGACGGTTGCCTCTGATGGACTGGTCACGCTGGTGACATAGCCCGTGCGGGCGGTCCAGCCGGAGATGCCGGTTGCGGTGGCCGGGGTCCAGGTGTAGATCAGGCCGTTCAAGCCGTTGGGATCGTCGGCGGTAGCGCCGGTCATGGGCAAAGTGAGGGATCCGTTGGTGAGGGTAACCTCGCGGTCAGCTCCCGCATAGACAATGGGCGCAGAGGGGCTGGAGACCGAGAACGGAGCGGAGACCGCGGTGCCGGTGCAGCCGCTGACGGCGGTGGCGGTCGCGGTCCACGCGGGACCGGGGCTATTCATGGTGACGCTGGCCGTGCCGCTGGTGGCGGGGTTGGCGATCACAATGTTGACCGGATTGGTGGCGAAAGTGCCGCAGGCGACCCTGACGGTGGCCGGGTTGCCCACAGGCGGGGGGGCATTGAGTTGCACGCTGACGGTGGCCGAATCACCGACGGAAAAAGCGGAGCCGGAGAGGCTTACGCCGAGCAGCGAGGGGGTAGTGAGCGTGCCGGCGGTTACGGCAATATTGTCGATCGCGAAGGCCGAACTGCTGCCGCCTTCCGTGCCTCGCCACACGGCCCAGCGGACTTGAACCACCGGCTGGTTCTCCGCTGCCGCCGGGAGGGTGACGCTCGCGTGGGTGACGGTTCCGGCCGTGCCGCCGCTCTGGACGTAAGGATTGCCTGTGCCGGTCAAGGTAGTCCAGGCGCCCGAGGTGCCAACACGATACTGGCAGACGACTCCGACGGTACGAGTGTTGGCCGTGACGCTAATCAGGTCGTAGCTGATCGAGATGTTGGTCCGGCCGGTGGTATTGATGGCCATCGCCAATTGGTTCACGCCATTGGTGCCATTTCCGCTGGTGACGATGGCAAAACGGGCATTTCCACCGATTGCATAGCCGTAACATCCGCCGGTAGCGCCGGGGGATGTGGCATTGATGGATGCGTCTCCAGTGGGTGTACTGGCTTCGGCCGCGGCCTGGGTGCTGATCTCATTCCCATTCAATCCATTCCACGCGGCGAAGCCGATGGGCAGGATAGAGAAGTTGCCGGTCCCCCAGTTCTGGCTGACGGGCACATTCAGGGCGACAGGGTTGGACTGGGCCCATACGGCCGGTGTGGCCGTAGCGATAAGGCTCCAGCATACGAGGATACAGACGGAAGTTCGCCGGTCCATGAGTAACAAAGTGGGGCCTCCGCATCGGATTGGACGCTTCTTTCAGCACTCTTGTACCACGACGGGGCTGGGTATGCAATTTGCAGTCGCAAGTGGCGATTTCTGAAGGGTTTATGGTTTGCGGTGCCGGTGCGATGGATGCGGAGCGAGCTTTTAGGGGATGCGCCGAAGGATCTCCGGACTGATCGGGCTGGCGGGTGGTGCTTCCACAGGCTCGAACTGGTTCTCAGGCAAGCTGGGGCCGGCCGGCTCCGGGTCGGGAGCCGGGGGCTCGGCATCGGGTTCCGGCTGGTTGGGCGCGATTGAGGCGGTTTCCTCGATGCGCACGGGGTTTTCGAGGATTCGGATCCGGCGGGTGGAGGCGTCCAGTTCGACCAGGGCATTCATGGGCAAGGTGGCGTTATGGCGGGCGTGGCCGGCGGGGAAACCGACGACGACCGGCACCGGCAGGTTGGCGAAGTAATCGTTGAATACCTGGGCCAGGCTCAGGCTGTCGCTGCCTTTCTTGGTTTCGCAACCGGTGAAGGTGCCCAGGATCACGCCGGCCACCCGGTCGAACTTGCCGGCCAGACGAAGTTGAGAGAGGAAGCGGTCGATGCGATAGGGCTCCTCGTTGACATCCTCCAGGAAGAGCACCCGGCCGTCAGTTTCAATTTCGTAAGGCGTGCCCATGAGCGCGCAGATCAGAGAAAGATTGCCGCCAGTCAAGCGGCCCTGGGCCTTGCCCGGCGCAAGCGTCCGCAACGTGGCCACCTCGGAGGGGATGTAATAGGAGTAGCCCGGCTCCAGAGGGTCGCCGGCCCAATCGAAGTAGGAGCTGTATAGCACCGCCCGCCACAGGTACTCGGCGGAAAAGTCGCTGAGATCTTCACGGCTGCCCAGGCCGTACATGAGCACGGGAGAATGGAAGGTGATCAGACCGGTCTTACGGCCAATCGCCAGGTGCAGGCCGGTGATGTCGCTGAAGCCGAGAAGGATTTTGGGGTTGGCCCGGATGACGTCGTAATCGAGTTGGTCGAGCATGCGGGTGACGCCGAAGCCGCCGGTGCCGGGGAAGATGGCTTTGACGGCTGGATCGCGGAAGGCGGCCATGAGCTCCTGGGCGCGAGCCTCGTCGCTGCCGGCCAGGTAGCCGCGTTTGCGATACAGATCGCGTGGCAGGCGAACGCGAAAGCCCATTCGGATCAGACGCTTACGGGCCAGTTCGATGCGGTAGGGTTCGAGACTGCCGGCCGGAGCCACGACTGCGATGGTGTCGCCCGGTCGAAGCGCCGCAGGGTAGATCGGCGAGAGAGACTGGGCGCGGATGAACGTCGGCGCAAAGGTCAGAACGACGAGAATGAAGAAAGCGATCCGTCGCATGGCGATGTTTTACCCGGAGGAACGGCGAGGGACCAGTGCTTTTTGCGGTCATAACCTCGCGCACGGTCATCGCGTCACGGTCATTACGTATGGAACTCTCCAACTGAAGACGGAGCTCGTGCCGCGTTCAGCGGATTTGCGATTATTATATAAATTAATGTTGACAATCTTGCCCGGGCGCGGTATAGGGCATACAAGTCCGAACGAATCGACGCCGGATGCGAAAGATCCCGTTCAACTCTGCGCTTGCCCATCCGAACTTACTTCCAGCCCCTGCCATAGTGGCAAGATGTCAGAGGCACGTCATGCCTTTTGGCAACGTAGCGGGTCCGTAGGCCCGTAACACATCACTATTCTGTAGGTCGATGCATGTCAGGAGGTCGTAACATGCGATGGAAGCTGTGCGCGCTCATCGTGGCGGCTGGATTCTGGCTGGCGATCGGTGTGGGATGTGGAGGGCAACCGCTCATCCCCCTGGGAGACGAGGCGACCGAGATGGTCGCCGAAGACCCCACTCCGCTGGATTTGAACCAGGACGCGGCGGACCCGGATATGCTGAAGGTGGCGCCGGAATGGCAGCAGCCGCTGATGCCGGTTTTCGAGGAGGCCGCGGCCGGCTACAACGTGCCGCTGGACCTGCTGCTGACGCTGGCCAAGATGGGCAGCGCCTTTGAGAATCGCGGTGACGCCCGGACCATCGAGGGCGGCTACGGCCTGATGGCCCTGCGGGACAACGACCTGGGCGGCGATTCGCTCAAGTTAGCCAGTGAACTGACCGGCCTGCCCAGAGAGCAACTGATCGCCGATCCGGCCGCGTCTATCGCCGGAGCGGCCGCGGTGTTGAACGCCTACGCCAACGAGGCCGAGGTGGATCGCAGCGCGGGCATCGAAGCGTGGCTGCCGGTGGTGGTCAAATACGCCGGCCTGGACGCGGAGGACAGCAATTTCTTCGCCTATGGGTTCTACGAACTGCTCAGCGTGGGCTTCGAGGTGACCAACAGCTTCGGCGAGACCTTCACCGTCGAGCGCTATGAGCTGAGCCTGGATTTCAAGAGCCTGGTGCCCCCGGGCATCAAGCAGATTCCGCTGGATGTCCTGGAGAAGGGCCTGGATCCGGCCGCGCTGGACAAGACCGACAAGCAGGAACTGGATTATCCGGGCGCGATCTGGGATCCGGCCGCGTCGTGCAACTACACGGCCACGGTGACCAGCAAGGACACCATCATCGTGCACACCATCGAGGGTACGGCGGCCGGGGCCCGCTCGTGGATGAAGAACTGCGCCTCTCAGGTCTCGTCGCACTACGTGATCAGCGAGGCCGGCACCATCTGGCAGATGGTGGACGAGCGCTACCGGGCCTGGCACGTGGGCTGCCTGAACTCCCGCTCGATCGGTTTCGAGCATGAGGGCTACGCGGCCTCCAGCAGTCACCCCACTTCCCTGTACAACGCCTCGGCGGCCCTGGCGAAGAACATCTGCGACCGGCGGGGCATCATCAAGGCCCATCGCACCTGTGCGCCGGGCATTCTGGGGCACAATGACGCCAACAACTGCCACTGCGGCGGTACCCATTGGGATCCCGGCTCGGGTTGGAACTGGACCTACTACATCAACCAGATCAACGGCACCCCGCCGCCGCCGACCTGGAATGCCACGTACAAGGCCCAATCCTATCCTTCGAGCATGGTAGCCGGCAGCACGGCGACCGTGTGGGCGGAGTTCACCAACACCGGCACGGGCGAGTGGAAGCACAGCCAGACCTATCTGGGCACGAGCAGTCCACAGGACCGCTCCAGCCCCTTCTGCAACCTGCCCAACTGGACCGGCTGCAACCGGCCCACGGACGTGGATCAGTCCTCGGTGACCCAGAACCAGGTGGGGCGGTTCACCTTCATCCTCAAGGCCCCATCCACGCCGGGTACGTATACGGAGAAGTTCCGGCTGGTCCGCGAAGGGGTGACCTGGTTCGGACCGGAGATTACCTGGACGATCACGGTGACGCCGTCGGGTCCGGACACGACCCCGCCGAGCGTGCCGGGAACTCCCACGGCCACGGCCGCATCCACCAGTCAGATCAATCTGACCTGGAGCGCCTCGTCCGACAACGTGGGCGTGGCCGGCTACAAGATCTATCGTAACGGCGCCTATCTCACCTCGGTGACCGGCACCAGCTACAACGACACCGGCCTGGCGATGGGGACGACATACACCTATCGCATCTCGGCCTACGATGCGGCCAACAACGAGTCGGCCCAGTCCGGGGCCAGAGATGAGACCACCTGGATCATCATCGACAATACGTCGGCCGGGTTCACGGCTTCGGCGAATTGGACCACCGGGACATCCTCTACGGACAAGTACGGGGCGGACTATCGCTGGCGGAGCACGGCCGCGGTCAGCGATCAGGCGGTCTGGGCCTTCACGATCCCCACCGCGGATAACTACCAGGTTTACGCGTGGTGGCCGCAGGGATCGAATCGCTCGCCGGCCGCTCCGTACACGGTCAACGGTGGCAGTGTCATCAGCATGAACCAGCAGCAGAACGGTGGTCAGTGGAACAGCCTGGGCACGTTCAGCATGGCGGCGGGGAGCAATAATGTGAAACTCTCCTGCTGGGCGCCGTCGGGTTACGTCGTCGTTGCTGATGCGGTTCGCATCATTCGGCGTTAAGGCGATTCGCGCCGTTAATGCCCCTCGTTCACATCCAAACATCAGGTTCTGAAAGAGAAGACGCCACGGACGGCGGAATGTTGTCCGGGCGTCTTCTCCTTTTTTATCCCGGCGGAGAAGGAGATCAGCAGTGTTCACTCGTATGCCATACCAGCTTTTCAGCGGATTACTCTTGTTACTCTGTGCCGAACTTGTCTTTGCCGACCCGCCGACCTACCGGGTATTCGCGACGCGGGAAGGCCTGGTGGGCCACACCACCGCAAACGGTCATGTGATCGTGCCGAACGATCGGTTTGTCGCCTTGCCTTCGACCTCGGTGCTCAATCCCAAGGGCGGTTACACCTATACGGTCACCATTCGCAACCCGGCCAACGGACTTGTGGCGACCAATGTTCCGGTCTGGGACGTGGGCCCGTGGAACACGAACGACAACTACTGGCACGAGCCCCGGGCGATGTTCACCGACTTGCCGTTGGGATTGCCGGAAGCCCAGGCCGCATATTACGACGGCTACAACGGAGGGAAGGACCAGTTTGGCCGGACGGTGCTGAATCCGGCCGGCATCGACCTGGCCGATGGCACGTTCTGGATCGACCTGGGTATGACCAACAACGGCTGGGTCGATGTGACCTTCAATTGGGAGACGGCCCCCTGGGCTGCCTCCTTCCGGGCTGAATCCTATCCCTCCACCATGGTGGCCGGCAGTACCGCCATCGTGTGGGTTGAGTTCAACAATCGTGGCACGCGCACCTGGACCCATGCCACCACCCGGCTGGGCACCTCCAGCCCCTGGGACCGTTCCAGCCCGTTCTGCAACATACCCAACTGGATCAGTTGCAGCCGGCCGACGGAGGTCGATCAGAGCAGCGTAGCGCCCTGGCAGGTGGGTCGCTTCACCTTTATCCTCAAAGCGCCGACCACGCCGGGAGTCTACGTTGAGAAATTCCAGCTCGCCGCGGAAGGAATTACGTGGTTCGGTCCGGAGATCACGTGGACTATCACCGTGACGGACGCCGGACCGGATACCACGCCCCCGAGCGTGCCGACCGGCCTGACGGCTACCGCCGCCTCCACCAGCCAGATTAACCTGAGCTGGAACGCCTCAACGGACAACGTGGGCGTGGCCGGCTATTACATCTACCGCAACGGCGCCTATCACACCTACGTAACCGGCACGAGCTACTCCGATACGGGCCTGGCCATGGGCCAGACCTATTCCTACAGCGTGGCCGCGTATGACGCCGAGGGCAACACCTCGGCCCTGAGCTCCGAAAAAGACGAAACCACGTGGATTATCGTGGATAATTCAAGCGCGGGCTTTACCGCTTCGGCAAACTGGTCTACCGGCACATCGTCGGCGGACAAGTATGGAGCGGATTATCGGTGGCGGAGCACGGCCGCGGTCAGCGATCAGGCCGTGTGGGCCTTCACCATCCCCACCGCGGATACTTACGAGGTCTATGCATGGTGGAGTCAGGGCACGAACCGCTCGTCGGCCGCGCCCTACTCGGTCAACGGCAGCGCGGGCATACCCAGAAACCAGCAGCAGAACGGTGGCCAGTGGAACAGCCTGGGCACGTTCAGCATGGCGGCAGGGAGCAATAACGTGAAACTCTCCTGCTGGGCGCCCGCGGGCTACGTAGTGGTCGCCGATGCGGTGCGGATCGTTCGGCGATAGCGCTGCTGGCCGTATGTTGGTAGTGTCCCAAGTCGTGTCGTGGCGGATCCGGCGGGCGCGATAGCCGCCTCCCGGCAGGGGCGCCGGCCGGATCGGTGTCGCAAACCTCTTTTTCTTGCGAAATAGCGCTGGGTGGTCCCTCTGCAAATGATGGCAGGGGGACCACCCTCGTCTTGAGGGTGCGTGCGTTTTTTCTCCAGCGGGACTGACCAAGGCTGCCGGTGCGTGGCTTATCCGCAGCTCTGGACTCAATTAAGGTCGCCTATCCGCCGATTCAGAGCTACGCCCAAAGCTTGGTGTGTGCCCGGGCGAGAGTGTTGCACCTGTGACGGAACGACGTGGCATGCTTAATCATTCGCAGATCCCCCTCCACCGGTTGATTCTCTCCTTTTCAGAGGCCATGGATCAGGTTCACCCCCGCGTGGCTGATCACCAGCAGCGAACGGCCTTTATCGCCGCGCGCATTGCCCGCCAGATGGGGTTTAGCGATTCCGAGCTGCTCGACGTGTTTTACGCGGGCGCACTCCACGATATCGGACTGATCACCTCCGAGAACCGGATTACCGCCGTCAGCGTGCAGGACCTGGAACGCGTGAACTGGCACTCGGAGACGGGCTACGAACTGCTCAAGACCCATAAGCTGTTCGCGGAGCCGGCCCGGATCGTTCGTTACCACCACCTGGAATGGGCGAATGGCCGGGGAAGCGAATTCAATGGTCGGGAGGTGCCGCTGGCCAGCCACATTATCACCCTGGCTGACAACGTCGAGCTGAACATCCAGCGGACTGCCCCGGTTCTCGGGCAAGTCCCAACCATTCTGGAGAAAATTCAGAGCCAGGCGGGCAGCACATTTCATCCCGACTGCGTGGAGGCCTTCATCGAGGCGTCCCGGCCCGAGGCTTTCTGGCTGGATGCGGTCAGCCCGCGGATCTACTCGGTGCTGCTCCAGGACATCGACTGGCCGACGATGATCATCGACGAAGTGAGCATCGAGCCCATCGCGGAGCTGTTCGGGAGACTGGTGGACGCAGCCAGCCCGTGGACGGCCGTGCACAGTGCCGGAGTCGCGGCCACGGCGGTAAGCCTGGCCGAGGAGCTGCATTTCTCGCCCCGCGAGCTGCATCTCATGAAGGCGGCCGGCTACCTGCACGACCTGGGCAAGCTCGGGGTGCCCGGCAGAATCCTGGATAAGCCAGGCAAGCTGACGTCTGAGGAATACCTGCGCGTCAAGACGCATACGTACTTCACGTATCGAATCCTCGAGACCATCGGCGGAATGCAGCAGATCGCCGAATGGGCGGCCTTTCACCACGAGCGGCTGGATGGCAAGGGTTACCCGTTCCGGCTGTCGGGTGATGAACTCACTCTGGGGTCGCGCATTATGGCGGTGGCCGACGTGTTCACCGCGCTCCTGGAAGACCGGCCGTACCGCAAGGGGATGTCGCTGGAGGAGGCCCTTGCGATAATCAACAGGCTGGTTCGCGATGGGGCCCTGGATGGCGAGGTGGTGAAGACGCTCAATCAGCAGTGCGAGCGAATTGACCATATCCGCCGATCGGAACAGGTCGAATACGGGGCCCAGCAGGCCATCCTGTTCAATCTCACCGGGCGGGAGGCGCGCGCAGAGGAACCGGCCCTGTTGGCGGCGGTGGGGTGAGAGCAGAGCCCGAACGAAGGATTGCTCCAGACAGACGAAGCCGTCGCTATCTCATCCCTGCATGACCGTGCGCGATCCTGCGATGTGCTCCCCACTGCGCACGATCATTCAAGCAGAGCGGCCAAGGCAAGAGCTCCTTTCGGGGCCTGATTACCGTTTGAGGCGCTTCTGCCAGAGCGTGATGGCATCGAGGGCCTGCTCGGGGGTGAGCATGGTCAGGTCCACCTTGCCGATCTCTTCGATCACCTCGTCGGCCGGATCGGCGAAGAGCAGCAACTGGATCTGGCTGTCCTTGCGCGTTCGGCGGGCGGCGCGGGCCGGGGCCCGGCGGGTGGCGGAGAAATTCGACTCCAGCTCGGCAAGCAGATCGCGACTGCGGCGAATGACCTCCGGGGGAATGCCGGCCAGCTTGGCCACGTGCACGCCGTAGCTGCGGTCGGTGGCGCCGCGGACAATGCGATGCAGGAAGACGATCTCGTCGTGCCACTCGCGGACGGCCACGTTGTAGTTGACCACGCCGGCCATGTACTGCTCAAGCTGCGTCAGCTCGTGATAGTGCGTGGCGAACAGGCAGCGGCAGCCGATGTGGTTTACGAGATGCTCGGCGATGGCCCAGGCCAGCGAGAGACCGTCGAAGGTGCTGGTGCCGCGGCCGAGTTCGTCGATGATCACCAGGCTGTGACGCGTGGCGTTGTTGAGGATGTTGGCCGCTTCGGTCATCTCGACCATGAAGGTGGACTGCCCGCGCGTGATCTCGTCGGCCGCGCCGATGCGGGCGAAGATGCGGTCGGCTGGGCCGAGGCGCATCCGCCCGGCCGGCACATAGCTGCCCGCCTGGGCCAGCAACACCAGCAGGGCCACCTGGCGGATGTAGGTGCTCTTGCCGGCCATGTTGGGGCCGGTGAGGATGGCGAGGATCTCTGATTTGGGGTTTGAACTATCGGATCTGAAATCTGAGACGCTCGATTTGAAATTTGAGATCTCAGATTTCACATTCGAGATTTCAGATTTCAAATTTGAGATTTCCGATTTGACATCTGAAATCTTTGATTTGAGATTTGAGGCCCGCGATCTGGGATCTGCGCTTTCAGATTCCGGCGTGCCAATTGCGGTTTGAGCAGGTTCGAGCGCCTCACCCCACAAGCCGGCCTCAAAACCGGCCTCACTCGCCCCTTGTCCTTCGCCCCTCGTCCCTCGTCCCTCGCCCCTCGTCCCCAAGAAACAGTCATTGGGCACGAACTTCTCGGCGAGCGTCTGTTCGAGTACCGGATGCCGGCCATCGACAATCTCCAAAACGGGTTCAGCGGCGATCTCCGGGCGGACGTAGCGGCGCTCATCGGCCAGCCAGGCCCAGCCGGCGACCACGTCGATCTCGGCCACGGCGAGGGCCAGGGCCTGAAGCGCGGGAATGCGCTCGGCCGCGTGGCGGCGGATACGCTCGAACAGATCGGCCTCCAGCAGGTTGGCCCGATCCTGGGCGGTGAGCACCTCGGTCTCGTGTTGCTTGAGCTCGTCGGTGATGTAGCGCTCCGCGTTCTTGATCGTCTGCTTGCGGACATAATCCGGCGGGACGCGGTCGCGGTGCGTATGGGTGATCTCGATGTAGTAACCGAAGACCTGGTTGAACCCCACCTTCAGCGAAGGGATACCGGTTCGCTGGATCTCGCGGGCCTGGAACTCGGCGAGCCACTGCCGGCCGTCGGTGTTGATGGAGCGCAGGCGGTCGAGTTCGGCGTCGAAGCCGGGGGCGATGATCCCGCCCTCGTTGATCGTCAGGGGGGCCTCTGGATGCAGGGCGGTGGTGAGAAAATCGCCCAGCTCGCGAAGGCCGCTCAGGGCAGTGCAACGCTCGCGGAGAAACCGGGGCAGCCCGTCATTTGCCTTCTGTCCCTCACCCCTCTCCCCTCGCCCCTCATTCTCCGTCCCTCGTCCCTCGTCCCTCGCCCCTCGCCCCTCATCCCAGAACCCTTCTGAAACCCGGAACCCTCGCGACATCAGCTCGCAGATCTCATCTACCATCAACAGTGCCCGCCCTAAGGCGAGCAGGTCGCGCGGCGTAGCCCGGTTCACGCCCAGGCGGGCGGTGATGCGCTCGATGTCGGCGAGTTGGCGAAGCTGGGCGCGCAGGATCTGGAGATTCGGCCGGTCGGCCAGCAGGGCGGCCACGGCGTCCTGACGCTCGATAATGGCCTCGGCCTTGCGCAGCGGAAGGGTGAGCCAGCGGCGCAGGCAGCGGGCCCCCATGGCCGTACAGGTGCGATCGACGGCCTCAACCAGCGAGCCGGCGGTGGTGCCGCCGCGAATTGTCTTTTCGATTTCCAGGGCCCGCCAGGTGGATTGGTCGATGGCCACATACTCGTCGGCCGTGCGCCGGGCCAGCCGGGTGATGTGCTGGAGCGAAGTCTTCTGCGTCTCGGTGAGATAGTCGATGATGGCCGCGGCGGCGCACAGCGAAGCATCCATCTCCTTGATGCCGAAGCCTTCCAGGGTGAGCACGCCGAAGTGTTTCCTGAGCCGGGCCTCGGCCTGGAACGTCTCAAACAGGTGGGCCGGCCGGCGGGTAATGAGCACGCCGGGAATCGGCGAGCCGGGGCCGCGCAGCAGGTTGGCCAGCCCGGCAAAGGGATCCTCTGCGTCGATGCGCGCTTCGGCCAGCAGCAGTTCGGCGGGTGCGAGCCGGGCCAGTTCGTCCAGCAGCTCGCGCTGCGTGGTGCGTTGCACCCAGAAGGCGCCGGTGGAGAGCTCGACAAAAGCCAGGCCGACCTCCTCGCCACGGCAGTGAGCGCAGGCGAGATAGTTGTCGGCGCGCTGCTGGAGCAGGTTGTCCTCGGTCAGCGTGCCGGGGGTCACGATGCGCACGATGTCGCGTTTCACCACGCCCTTGGCCTGGCGGGGATCTTCAAGCTGCTCACTGATGGCGACTTTGAAACCGGCGTGGACCAGCCGGGTCAGGTACGAGTCGAGGGCATGATAGGGGATGCCGGCCAGCGGGATAGGCGCGTCACCCTTGGAGCGGGTGGTCAACGTCAACCCCAGGACGCGGGCGGCAGTCTGGGCGTCCTCGTAGAAGAGTTCATAGAAATCGCCCATGCGGAAGAGCAACAGGGCGTCCGGCACCAGGGCCTTCTGCTCGACATACTGGCGCATGGCCGGCGTGAGGGCGTCCGCGGGCGTTTCACCGATCTGGTTGGGGCGATCTTTGGCCATAAAACGCGTCCAATGTACGGGAATCGCGCCCTGGGGGGAAGAGGGGGGAGTCGGCTCGCCGGAGGGGGCGAAAGTGCCGGGCGAGTCAGCTTTGCTGGTTCATAACCTTTTAACTGGCATTATCTTATGCGCTCCGCGGAGAGGTTTTTCCAAGGGCTGAGAGGCTTGCCAAATGCATGTGAGCGGACTATAACTACCAGCGGTTGACAACCGTTCAGATTCGGATAAACTATTGCGTTCCAGGAGAGGAGAAGTGCTCAGGGCGGGGCCTTCGGGCTCTGCCAGGGAGTGTCGCCATTTGAAGGCTATGAGGTATCGTAACCGATACAGGAGTCGGGCGACGTAGGCCGGTGAGCCAGGCGTGGTCGTGATGAGACCATCGGCGGCTGGGCCGGTGGTTTTTTTGTCGCTTTCCAAAAAGTAAATAGTGTTTGCGGGCTCGTAGCTCAGTTGGTTAGAGCGCGTCGCTGATAACGACGAGGTCAGAGGTTCGACTCCTCTCGGGCCCATAGAAGCAGTCAGCTTTCAGCGGTCAGTAGCCGGCTTCCGGCTGGCAGATGGCTGGAGTTGCCAGCTTCCGAGGAGTTTCGAGTTGGGTTCAGCCCTTGGCTTCGAGAGCTTCAAGCTGAAAGCTGAGTGCTGAAAGCTGAGAGCTTTTCGGGGCCGTAGCTCAACTGGGAGAGCGCGTGGTTTGCAACCACGAGGTTGACGGTTCGAGCCCGTTCGGCTCCAGTCCTGAGTGCCGGATCCGGCCGCGGAATGGCGGTGAAGATCGGATCCTTAAAAAACCTCCGGCTGAGGGGTTGACAAGGGAAATCGCGGCACTAGGATACCGGCCTTTCGGCTTGGAGCTTCAGCTCCGGAAGGGGCGGGAAACGGCCGAAACACGCGATCCGGAAAAGTCCCGGAAACGGGGTTGACAAGGCGGATTGTGGCCCTAAGATAACCGGCCTTTTCGATAGAGAAGTCGCCATCAGGCGGCGGGATCTCGTCGAAAAAAGATCCGCAATGGACCCCAAAAATGGGATTGACAACGCGGATCGAGAGGCTAAGATAACCAAGCTCTGGCGGAAAGCGGATTACGACGGTGTCGGCAAGGCAACTGGCCGGCGTTTCGGATCCGGAAGCCGTCAGAACCTTTAAGATCTTTGACAATTGAATACGTGGAATCGCATCCGGCGGCATCTGGCGCGTCCAGGTGTCGGGCGGATGACGAACGCAGGTAGAAAGGCAATCTCAACGAGGTTAAATCTCTTGAGCGTGCGAGGCTTGCGGGACGTAACTGCGTCACGCAAGAATCGGCACGAAGGCGTATCATTTGCGCCGAAGGTGCCTTGGTTTGCGAGGTGGCGGATTCGACGAGAGTCTGTCATCTGTGCGATCAAGTTACTAAGGGTGCATGGTGGATGCCTAGGCGTCGAGAGGCGAAGAAGGACGTGGTAGGCTGCGATAAGCTCCGGGGAGCTGTCAAACGAGCATTGATCCGGAGATTTCCGAATGGGGAAACCCGGCGTCACTCCGCAAGGAGATGGCGTCACGGCAGGCTGAATGCATAGGCCTGTGCGAGCAAACCCAGGGAACTGACACATCTCAGTACCTGGAGGAAAAGAAATCAACCGAGATTCCGTTAGTAGCGGCGAGCGAAAGCGGACCTAGCCCAAACCGGGTTTCGGCCCGGGGTTGCGGAAGCAGAGAGCGGTTACAAAGGCATTGTTAGCGGAAGTGCTTGGAAAGGCACACCACAGAGGGTGACAGTCCCGTACGCGACAACAACTGCCCCGCGTTACCATCTGCTCTCCAGAGTAGCACGGAGCTCGTGGAACTCCGTGTGAAGCCGGGGGGCCCACCCTCCAAGGCTAAATACTACTCGACGACCGATAGTGAACAAGTAAGGTGACTGAAAGGTGGAAAGAACCCCTACTAGGGGAGTTATAAGAACCTGAAACCGTGTACCTACAAGCGGTCGGAGCTCGATGTTCACCTTCGGGTGGACCGAGTGACGGCGTACCTTTTGCATAATGGACCGGCGAGTTATTCTCAGCGGCTTGGTTAAGCACTTCCGGTGCGGAGCCGTAGCGAAAGCGAGTCTGAAATGGGCGATATGTCGCTGGGGATAGACCCGAAACCAGGTGATCTACCCATGGACAGGTTGAAGTGCCCGTAAAAGGGTGCGGAGGACCGAAGCCGTGAACGTTGAAAAGTTCTGGCATGAGCTGTGGGGAGGAGTAAAAGTCTAATCAAACCTGGAGATATCTGGTTCTCCTCGAAATGTTTTTTGGAACAGCCTCGGGCCACTACGTCATGGGGGTAGAGCTACTGAATGAAACGCGGGAGCCACCAGCTTGCCGCCTTCAATCAAACTCCGAATACCATGACGACTATCCCGGGAGTGAGTCCACGAGGTCAATCTCCGTGGACGAAAGGGGAAAAACCCAGCTCGCCTGCTAAGGTCCCCAATTTACGCTCAGTGCATAAGGAAGTTTGGCTTCCGAGACATCGGGGATGTTGGCTTAGAAGCAGCCACCATTTAAAAAGTGCGTAACAGCTTACCCGACGAGAAACCAAGCGCCGATAATGATCGGGACTAAGCGTAAAACCGAAGCAGCGGATTCGTACGGCCTGCGGGCTTGTACGAGTGGTAGAGGAGCGTTGATCAGCAGATACGGGCCATACCGTAAGGAGTGGTGGCGGGCTGATCAAGTGATAATGCCGGTATGAGTAACGATAAACCGGGTGTAATTCCCGGTCGCCGTAAACCTAAGGTTTCCTGGGGAAGGGCAATCCGCCCAGGGTTAGCCGGATCCTAAGACCAGGCCGAAAGGCGTAGTCGATGGACAGCAGGTTAATATTCCTGCGCCGCGTCATGCGGTTGAACCATGCGTGCGTTTTTCCAAGCTGCAGCCCACCATGAGACGTGAGGGTTCCCGAGAGGGCACCAGGCGCTTTGTTCCTGGTAGTGCGGGGCGGAAGAACCGAGAAAAGCGTATGGGGACAAGTGGCGCGTCCGTACTAAAACTGACACAGGTAGGTGAGGCGAGTAGCCTCAGGCGCTCGAGAGAACCGTCCTTAAGGAACTAGGCAATTTTACCCCGTAACTTCGGGATAAGGGGTCCCTTTTCCGCTGCAGCAATGTTGCGGGCGAGGGCGCAGAAAATCGGCACTGGCGACTGTTTATCAAAAACACAGGTCTCTGCCAAGTCGCACAGACGACGTATAGAGACTGACGCCTGCTCGGTGCGGGAATGTTAAGGAAGCCGGTCAGGGGCAACCCGAAGCTGGCAACCGAAGCACCCGTAAACGGCGGCCCTAACTATGAGGGTCCTAAGGTAGCGAAATTCCTTGTCGGGTAAGTTCCGACGCGCATGAATGGCGTAACGACTGGTGCACTGTCTCAAGGACGGACTCGGTGAAATTGGAATCGTGGTGAAGATACCACGTACCCGCGGCAAGACGGAAAGACCCCGTGAACCTTTACTGTAGCCTGATATTGGCCACGAGTATCTCATGCGTAGGATAGGTGGGAGCCGATGAAGCCTTGGTTCCGGCCAGGGCAGAGGCAACGTTGAAATACCACCCTTGGGCTATTCGTATCCTAACCTTGACCCGTGAATCCGGGCAGGGGACAGTGTTAGGTGGGCAGTTTGACTGGGGCGGTCTCCTCCTAAAGCGTAACGGAGGAGCACTAAGGTCGGCTCAGCGCGGTTGGCAATCGCGCGTCGAGTGCAAGGGCATAAGCCGGCTTAACTGCGAGACCGACGGGTCGAGCAGATGCGAAAGCAGGTCCTAGTGATCCGGTGATCCCGTGTGGAAGGGTCATCGCTCAACGGATAAAAGGTACTCCGGGGATAACAGGCTGATCTCCCCCGAGCGTCCATAGCGGCGGGGAGGTTTGGCACCTCGATGTCGGCCCATCGCATCCTGGGGCTGAAGGCGGTCCCAAGGGTTTGGCTGTTCGCCAATTAAAGCGGTACGCGAGCTGGGTTCAGACCGGCGCGAGCCAGGTCGGTCTCTATCTGCCGTGGGCGTACGAGACTTGAGAGGATATCTTCCTAGTACGAGAGGATTGGAAGGTAGTGACCGCTGGTGTACCTGTTGTCCCGCTAGGGGCAGCGCAGGGTAGCTAAGTCGCGAAAGGATAATCGCTGAATGCATCTAAGCGAGAAGCCCCCCTCAAGATTAGGTCTCGGTTCCCGTAAGGGATGAAGGCCCGTGATAGACTATCACGTCGATAGGCCGGGAGTGTAAGGCGAGCAATCGCTTAAGCCGACCGGTACTAATGGCCAAAGGCTTGATCGCATGGATGATGAACTCTTACGAGTCGTCACCGTGGATCGAGGCACCGCACATAGCAAGAGGTTCAACCTCGAACGGGTTTCTACCCGCACTCCACGTATTCAATGTCAAAGCCAGCAAAACCGCCGGTCGCGAAAGCGATCGGCGGTTTTTTGTGCGCATTGCACAGCGCTTCCGCGATAGATAGACTAGGATTGGCCACATGGCCGTTGGCTGAGCCGACGCTGTACTATCTTCTCCCGGCGTCTCGTGGCGTCGCTGTTTCCTGGTGCATGGTTATGCCGTTTGCCTCTGTTGATGAACAATTGGCGGTTCTTACCCGCGGCTGCGAGCGGATTGACACCCTGGACGAGCTTCGCGGCAAACTCGAACGCTCCCGCGCGGCCAATGCGCCGCTGCGCATCAAGCTTGGCCTGGACCCCACGGCCCCGGACATTCACCTGGGCCACACCGTGGTTCTGCGGAAGATGCGGCAGTTTCAGGATCTGGGCCACAAGGCCGTGCTGATCATTGGCGACTATACCGCCATGATCGGCGATCCCTCCGGCCGCAGCAAAACCCGCCCGGTCCTCGCTCCGGAGCAGATTCGGCAGAACGCCCAGACCTACTTCGATCAGGCCGGCCACGTGTTGGACGTCTCCCCGGAGAAACTCGAGGTTCGATATAACAGCGAATGGCTCGGCACGTTGTCCTTCGCCGACGTCATCCGCCTGGCCGGACAGATGACCGTCGGACAGATGCTCAAACGCGAAGATTTTCGCAACCGGTTTGAGAAGGAAATTCCCATCGGCGTCCACGAGTTTCTTTATCCGCTGATGCAGGGCTACGACAGCGTGATGATCAAGGCCGACCTGGAACTGGGCGGCACCGATCAGACCTTCAACAATTTGGTCGGCCGTGACTTGCAGAAAGCGGCGGGCCAGGAGCCCCAGGTGGTCATGATCATGCCCATCCTGGTCGGCTTGGACGGCCAACAGAAGATGAGCAAGTCGCTGGGCAATTACGTGGGCGTAACCGACAGCCCGCACGACATGTTCGGTAAGCTCATGAGCGTGCCCGATGAGTGCGTGCTTAATTACCTGACCTTGCTGACCTCCATGCCCACTGATGAGATCCGGCAGGTGGTAGATCCCCGCCAGACCCACCCGATGGAGGCCAAGAAACGCCTGGCCCTTGAGGTGACTGCGGGTTTTCACGGGCTTGAATCCGCCCAACAGGCGCAACGCGAGTGGGAGGCCATCCACCAGAAAAAGGCGGCCACCGGGGAGATGGTGGTGCCGGCCGATACGCCGGTTGTTGAGCTGCCCCCGAACATCATCACCGATGGCCAGGTGCCGGCGATCAAGCTCGTCGTCAAGGCGGGCTTCGCCTCCAGCAACAGCGATGCCCGGCGGCTGATCGACGAGGGCGGGATCCGGCTGAACGGAGAGGCCGTCAAGGATCCGTTGGGTTCGGTCGCCGTCAAGGACGGTGATGTTCTGCAACGGGGCAAACGCAAGTTCGTGCGCCTGGCCGTGCGGTAGCCGCCAACCGCGCAGGTTGATCGGGCATGAAGAGCCCGCATAAACTGCTGCGATGAAACTTCCGCCGCTACATAACCCGCAGAAGTACGCCGGCCTGTACGTCTTCGACTTCGGCCAACACGCCTCCATCGGATACACGGCCGAGGAGATCCTGATTCTGCTGGAATCCGCGCGGTTTCCCGACGGGCGGGCCTATCGCATTTATCGCGCCTTGCCGGACGGAACCCTGGAACTGCAACCGGTAGGGCGGGAATCACTGGTGGGAGAGGACGGCCTGCTCTTCTACCGGCATCAGGTTCGCGATGCCCGGCGGGATTTCCACCAACTCGTGCAGCTTGCCGAGCACGAGCCGCCGCCGTGCCGGTTGAGCGTCGAGCTGGCCAAGATACACACCGCGGGGCCGGCCTACCTGTTGGCGTTGATCTATCCGGTCGCGGGGTCCGGGTTGGTTTCCGATTGGCTGAACCGGATCAAATTCGAGGGCGGTGATTTTGTGCGGGGTGGAGCGGCGGAGATGGCCTGCTACCAGGGCGCCCGCCCGATGGTGATCGAAAGCCGACAGTGGAGTGGTCCCGGGTTGTCCCGTCCGGCGGAGCAGGTCCTGGCTACCATCGATCTGGCCGTGCAGCGGTAAGCAGGGAATTTGCACCAGGTTTCCGTTTTACGCCGCTGGAGGTAGTATTGTCCCCGGGGCCGCCGCCTTGCCGGAGTGGGCCGGCGGCACGGGTATGAATTTCCTCGAGGAGCTGCACATGGCCAAAAAGTACGGATTTGGAATTGTCGGCGCGGGAATGATCGGTGCGTACCACGCAGAGGCCGTTCGGCAGCTTCCCAACGCGGAATTGAAGGCCGTCTGCGATACGGCGCCCGGGGCGGCGGAGAAGTTCGGGGAGAAGTGCGGTTGCCGGGGATACGGCAGCCTGGATGAGTTTCTCTCCCGCGACGACATCGACGTCATCACCGTGGCGACCCCCAGCGGCACGCATGCCGAAATCGCCATCGCCGCTGCCAAGCACGGCAAGCACTGCATTGCCGAGAAGCCGCTGGATATCACGTTGGAGCGCATCGACGCGGTCATCGAGGCCCACGAGAAGGCGGGCACCAAGCTGGGGGGCATCTTCAATTATCGGTACATGCCCACGGCCAAATTGTTCAAGCAGGCGGTCGAGCAGGGGCGATTCGGCAAGCTCACCTTCGGCTTGGCCTATGGTCCGTGGTGGCGCGACCAAGCCTATTACGATAAAGGCGGCTGGCGCGGCACCTGGCAGATAGACGGCGGTGGGGCGCTCATGAACCAGGGTATTCACACCATCGACCTGCTCCAGTGGCTCATGGGGCCGGTGAAGCGTGTTACGGCTTTCTGCAAGTGCCTCGCCCACGAGCGGATCGAGGTGGAAGACACGGCTACGGCCACGGTCGAGTTTGAGAACGGCGCGCTGGGCACCGTTGCCTGCACTACCAGCATGTGGCCGGGACATTTCCGCATGGTCGAGGTGTCCGGCACGAACGGCACCGCGGCCATGGCCGACCAGGAATTCTTCTTCTGGCAGTTCCGGGACGAGTCCCCGGTCGACCAGGAGATTCGCGAGAAGTATCTCAAATTCCCGGCCGTGTCGGTGGGGGCGTCAAACCCCTCCGCGGGCCTGACCGCTGACGGGCATCGGGAGAACTTTGCCGATTTCCTGAAAGCCGTTGACGAGGGGCGCCGGCCGCCCATCGACGGCATCGAGGCCCGCAAGGCGGTGCAGATCATCCTGGCCATCTACGAGTCAGCCAGGACCGGTCGGACGGTGGAGTTGAAATAGGCTTCCAGGCCGGGGCCGTAACCCGGCGTGCCGGCCGGGGCCGACCTGTGCCTGTTCAGCAGCGGGCATGCCTGCGTTGTGCCTCCAAGGCGGCAACTCCTATACTCAAGCTTGGGTGGAAGTTCCATCCAGACTGTAGTGATGATTCGTGGGCAGGCTTTGCCTGCCGGAACTTACCGAGATCCGCTTCGCGGATAGTGGCTGCGCTGGGGGCATATGGGCCGAACCTTCAACCAATTACGGGTGGTCACCTTTGAGAGCCGCTTTTCCGGCGAGATGAGCGGACTGGTGGAGCGGCTGGGCGGACAGGTGCGCCGCGCCCCCTCGATGCGCGAGGTTGTTGATCCGCACTGCCCGGAAGCCGACCAGTTTGCCGAAGAGCTCCTGGCTGGCCGGGTGGATATGGTCGTGTTTCTCACCGGGGTGGGCGCCCGAGCGCTGATGACCACCCTGGAGAAGACGCATCCGCGTGCGGCCCTGGTGGATGCACTACGGAAGGTTACCACGGTGACGCGCGGGCCCAAGGCGGTGGCGGCCCTGCGGGAATGGGGCGTGACGCCCACGCTGTCCGCCCCTGAGCCCAACACCTGGCGCGAGGTGGTGTCGGTCATCGATGCTGCCGGCCGGGCCAACGCCGAGAGTCCGGCACGCACGGCGGGGCTGAATGGCCGGCGGGTGGTCGTTCAGGAATACGGAGAATCGAACCCGGAACTGCTGGAGGCCCTGCGTGAGCGTGGGGCCGAGGTGAAGGCGATCCCCATTTATGCCTGGGCCTTGCCCGAGGACCTTGGTCCGCTGCAGGAGGCGATCCGGGCGATTGCGGCGGGCGAAGCCGACATTCTCCTGTTCACCAGTGCCCAGCAAGTCCGCAACGTGCTCCGGGTGGCCGGCGAGCTGGGTTTGGAGAATGAGTTTCGCGCGGCCCTGCGGCGAACGCTGATCGGCTCCATCGGCCCGACGTGCAGCGCAGCACTCCGGCAGCTTGGCATCGGCGTCGATTTTGAGCCCGACCGGGGCAAAATGGGGGACCTGGTACGCGGCATGGCCCGTTCGGCGGAGATGTTGTTGTGCCGCAAGCGGGCCTCGGATGCGTCCGGGGTGGACGTCAACACGGCTTCGCGGGTGGAACTGATCTGGCCGGCGGATCTCTGCGGCCATCGACTCGATCCGCTGCATGACAGCGCGTTCCTGCGGGCCTGCCGTCGCGAAAAGACGCCCTACACGCCGATCTGGATCATGCGCCAGGCCGGGCGGTATCTGCGTGAATATCGTGATTTGCGGGCCAAGGTCCCATTCCTTGAGATGTGCAAACGCCCGGAACTGGCCGCCGAGGTGACGTTGATGGCCGTTGATCGGCTCGGCGTGGATGCGGCCATCATCTTCGCGGACATCCTGCTGGTGGTCGAGCCGCTGGGGGTGGGCCTCGCTTTCAACGAGGGCGAGGGGCCGCAAATCCTCCGCCCGGTGCGCACGGGGAAGGACGTGGATGGCCTGAAAGAGGTGGATCCGGTCGCGTTGTCGTATGTCTTCGATGCGGTGCGGATGACCCGGCGGGCGCTACGGCCGGACGTGCCCTTGATCGGTTTTTGCGGCGCGCCGTTCACGGTGGCCAGCTACCTGATTGAAGGCGGGGCCAGTCGGCACTTCCAGAACACCAAGGCCCTCATGTATCGCGACCCGGGCGCCTGGCATGCGCTCATGGAGCGGCTGGTGCCGGCGTTGAGCGGTTATCTCAACGGGCAAATCGATGCCGGGGCCCAGGCGGTGCAGCTTTTCGACAGTTGGGTGGGCTGCCTGAGCGAAGAGGATTACCGCGAATTTGTTCTGCCGCATACCGACCGGCTGATCCACGCGATCAAGCCGGGCTCTCCGATCATCTATTTCGGCACCGACACGAGCACGCTGCTGGCCGCGATGCGCGACACGGGCGTGGACGTCATCGGGTTGGACTGGCGGGTGAGCCTGGGCCGGGCCTGGAATTACCTCGGATACGATGTGGCCGTGCAGGGTAATCTCGATCCGGTGGTGTTGTTCGCGACGCCTGCCGAGATCGAGCGGCGGGCCAAGCGCATCCTGGATGAAGCCGAAGGCCGGCCGGGGCACATCTTCAACCTCGGCCACGGCGTACTACCGAACACCCCGGTGGATCACGTGCTGGCGCTGGTGGATGTGGTGCATGAGTACTCGGCGCGGAAATGACTAATGTCTAATGGCCAATGTCTAATGAATGACCGAATGACGGAATGACTAATGACCAGGGCATGATCCCCGTCAGTGTTTAGACATTAGGGCTTAGGGCTTCATTAGACATTAGGATTTAGGCATTAGACATTGAAGGATTAGCAGGTGGGGCACACCATCGAATCTTCAACTTCGCGAAAACGTGTTGTTGTAGTCGGCGCCGGCATTGCCGGTTTGGCCGCGGCGCATCGCGTGGTGGAACTGGCTCAACGCGACGGGCTGCCCATTGATGTAACCCTGTTGGAAGGCCGCGAGCGGTTGGGCGGCAACATCGTCACCCACCGGCGCGACGGGTTTCTGATCGAGGGCGGGCCCGATTCATTCATTACGCAAAAGCCCTGGGGGCTGGCCCTGGTCAAACGGCTCGGGCTCGAAGGCGAACTGATTCCCACCAATCCGGCATGTCGGCGAACGTTCGTGGTGCGCAAAGGGCGGATGCATCCGGTGCCCGAGGGCTTCCTGCTGTTGGCCCCGACCCGCATCTGGCCCTTTGTGGTCAGCCGGTTGTTTTCCTGGCCGGCCAAGCTGCGCATGGGGCTGGAACTGTTCATCCCCCGGAAAGACCATGGCACCGATGGAGACGAGAGCCTCAGCTCCTTCGTCACTCGCCGGTTCGGGCGCGAGGCGCTGGAACGCGTGGCCCAGCCCCTGGTGAGCGGCATCTACACGGCGGATCCGACCGATCTCAGCCTGCGGGCCACCATGCCGCGTTTCCTGGATATGGAGACGCGGTATGGCAGCCTGATCAAGGCCATGCGCCGGGAGCGCAAGGCGGCTCAAGCCGCTCATCGCCCCTCCCCCTTAACGGGGGGAAAGCAGGGGGGCCAGACGCCCGCTCATTCGCAGGCCGGCACGCCGTCCGTCCCCCGGAAGGGTCCGGCCGACAGCGGAGCACGGTACAGCATGTTTGTGTCCTTTGCCCGCGGCATCGCTACGTTGACCGATGCCCTGGCGGCCCGCCTGCCGGCCGGATCGGTGCGGACCAGTGCCCCCGTATCGCGCGTCTCGCGGGAGAACGCCGGCTGGCGCGTGCAACTGGCGGACGGCTCGCACGAAAGCGCCGACGGGGTGATTCTGGCCTGCCCCGCGTACGCCTCGGCCGACATGCTGCGCGATGTGGATGGCGGTCTTGCCGATGAACTGGCGGCCATTCGCTACGCCTCTTCGGCCACCATGAGCCTGGCCTTTCGCCGCGAGCAGGTCTCCCATCCGCTGGACGGGTTCGGGTTCGTGGTGCCGGTGGTGGAGAGCCGGACGCTCATCGCGGCGACCTTCAGCAGCGTGAAGTTTGCCGGCCGGGCGCCGGACGGCTGGGTATTGATGCGGGCGTTCCTGGGCGGGGCTATGCAGGCCCACGTGTTCGAGATGGACGACGAGACGCTCCGTACGGCGGTGCTGCGCGACCTGGCGGAAATCGTCGGTGTGCGGGGAGAGCCGGCGTTTACGGAGCTGTATCGCTGGCCGAAATCCATGCCCCAGTATCCAGTCGGTCACCTGGATCGGGTGAAGCGGATCGAGGCCTGCCTCGTGAAGCTGCCCGGCCTGGCGGTGACGGGCAACGCCTTCGGCGGCGTGGGGATTCCCGATTGCGTGCATTCGGCGGAGACGGCCGCGGAGAAGATTGTGGCCGGCTTGCTGGCCCCGACGCCGCTCTCGACGAGCCCCTGATACGGTTTCCGTTGGAAACTTGGGTGGGTTCCTGCCTGGTTGTTGGTTGCCCCGTTGGTGATCGCTTGAATCTTCGAGCCCCCACCTCTGAAGAGGTGGGGCACCCGACGCAGAAGCAGGACATTGCCCCGAGCCGCATGGTCGCGTCAGGAGCCGGGGGTATCCAACTCCAGCGGTTGATCCTTCCGATAGACGGTGCCCTGCATGATCGCGATGACGGCGCCCGCCTCGTCCGTGATCCGAACCGTATAGGTGGCCAGCTTCCGTCCCCGAGAGACCTCCACCGCTTCGGCGGTCAGCGTTCCGGTACTGGCCGCGGCCAGAAATGACATGCTGGTGTTCACGCCCACCGCAACCGTTCCGTGCGAGTTCGAGGCCACCGCGAAAGCCATGTCCGCCAGCGTGAAAATGGCCCCGCCGTGGGCGATACCCAACCCGTTGTGCAGATCCTCGCGCAAGGGCATGCGCACGCGGGCATAGCCCGGCGCGATTTCCAGTACCTCAAGCCCAACCAGCCTGGCAAAACGATCGCGCTGGAAGTATCGATGCAAGGCCACGGAGTCCACAGGCGCATCGTTCATGCTATGCCCTCACGGTGAATGTCGAATGCCCCGAAATACCGAACCCAACGCTCTTGGCGGCCTTGTGCCCCGGTGCCGGGCCCTGTGACGGGCGTTGGCCGCCGTGTCCGCCGTCCCCGCCCGCTTGCCGCCGAGCCTGACTGCGCCGGGCCGTTTCCACACCTCAGCAGAAGAGGCCCCGAACCCGGCTCTACCGGCCCGCGGATCAGATGTTGCCTGGCCCATGAGCCGGTGTCGGTTCATGGCCCGGTTCGCTGTTGCCATTTTTTTCTGATCCCCAATTCGCCGAGCGGCAGGGGACCGCTCGCTAAATTAAACTTACGCAGTTGGTTGTCAACAATACGCTGACAATCCCGTCGGGTCTCTTCCCCATGGCCCTCTTCCAGGTGCTGGTGCATAGGGGTAAATACTACCAAAGTGGCCGTTTCGACCCCAAAAAAGCGAGAAAAAACGGCTCCTTTCAGAACTATGACGGAAAGTCGCCGTATCATAGTTACGAGGACGTTAAGCGGACGACACGATTGACAACGACCTCGGGACAGTGACCTCCTAACGATTCCCTCTTCCCGCGTCAACGCCGGGGTAAGGCCACCCAAGGTCTTATCCCGGCGATTTTTTTGCGCGCAGCGTTCAGCCTCAGGCTGCCCTCCGGCTGACTGCTGAAAGCTGACCGCTGAAAGCTGATCGCTTGCTTACGAGAGATAATCCTGGATGGCCCGGACAGACCAGTCGCCCCAGCGGAGGGCCCGAATAGCCCGAGCGGCGGCCCGGGCGCCGGTGATGGTGGTCACCAGTGGGATGTGGTGCATGATCGCCGCCGAGCGGATGCGGCTCTCCGTGGCCGAGCTGCCGAAAAACACCGGCGTGTTGATCAGCAGGTCTACCTGACCCTTATTGATCATGTCGATGAGGTAGGGGCCGTTCGGGTCCTGAATCTTGGAGACCGGCTCGGCCGGTATGCCGGCGGCCAGCAGGGCTTCGCGGGTTCGGCGGGTGGAGATGATCTTAAAGCCCATCCTCACGAACTCGCGGGCGACCGGGATGATCAGCGGTTTGTCGTGGTCGTTCACGCTGATCAGGACCGTCCCCTTGGTGGGCAGGCTGCTGCCGGCGGCCATCTGGGACTTGGCGAACGCGATGGCGAAGTTCGAGTCGATCCCCATCACCTCGCCCGTGCTGCGCATCTCCGGACCCAGGACGGCGTCCACGCCGGGGAACTTGTTGAATGGGAAGACCGCTTCTTTCACCGAGATGTGCTGCGGCCAGGGCACTTCGGTCAGGCCGTAGGCGGCGAAGGTTTCATCCAGCGACCGCCCCAGCATGATCTCCGTGGCCAGCTTGGCCCAGGGCACGCCGGTGGCTTTGCTGACGAAGGGGATGGTGCGCGAGGCCCGCGGGTTCACCTCCAGCACGTAGACCACGTCATTCTTGACTGCGTATTGGATGTTCATAAGCCCGCAAACGCCGAGCCGTTTGGCCAGCAGTTCCGTCTGGTGCACGATGTCATCCACCACGGCCCGCGACAGCGAGTAGGGGGGCAGGGCGCAGGCGCTGTCGCCCGAGTGGATGCCGGCCTCTTCGATATGCTCCATCACGCCGCAGACCGCCGCTTTGGTCCCGTCACAGATGCAGTCCACGTCCACCTCGATGGCCTCGGAGAGAAAGTGGTCGATCAGGATGGGGTTGGCATCGCTGCTGGCCGCCGTGCGGTCGGTGGCCTGGAGGGCCTTCTCCATGTAGCGAACCAGGTCCTCCTCCAGATGGCACTTCTCCATGGCCCGCCCACCCAGCACGTACGACGGCCGGACCAGCACCGGATAGCCGATCTGGCGGGCGACCTGGACCGCCTCATCCAGGCTGAACGCGATCCCGTTCTCCGGCTGGCGCAGGCCCAGTTCATGCAGAACCTTGGCGAACTCTTCGCGGTCCTCGGCCAGGTGGATGCTCTCCGGCGAGGTGCCGATGATAGGCACGCCGGCCGCCTTGAGCCCCCTTGCGAGGTTCAGCGGCGTCTGCCCGCCGAACTGGACGATGACGCCGTGAAGCAGCCCGCGATGTTCAAGCCCGCCCAGCGGCTTGCCGCCGTTGAGCCGCTCGCAGATGTTGAGCACGTCCTCGTGGGTCAGCGGCTCGAAGAAGAGCAGATCGCTGGTGTCGTAGTCAGTGGAGACGGTCTCCGGGTTGGAGTTGATCATCACGGCCTCAAAGCCCATCTTCCGGGCGGCCATGACGGCATGTACGCAGCAGTAATCGAATTCGATGCCCTGGCCGATACGGTTGGGCCCGCCGCCGAGGATGATGACCTTGGGCTTGTCGCTGACGCGGATTTCGTCGTCGGGCTGCTGCTCGACGCACGGCAGCCGGGAGGCTTCGGTCGAGCCGCCGGGGTTGGAGGTGGAGACGTCCACATCGGATACGCGCGCGGGCGGGTTCTCGTAGGTGGAATAGTAGTAGGGCGTGACCGCCTCGAATTCGGCGGCGCAGGTGTCCACCAGCTTGTAGACCGGCACGATGCCCTCATTCAGCAGAAAGCCCCTCACCTGATCGGCCGGGACGCCGAAAACGTGCGAAAGCTGCACGTTCGAATAACCCAGCCTCTTGGACTGCTCCAACAACAGCTTCAGCTTGATGTATACGGCGTGGCAGCCTTTTTCTTTTGCCAATGGCTCCAGACTGCCGGCCAGTTGCTGCTTACGTTCGGCTCCGAGCCGATCCAGCCGCCCGCGTTCCTCCGCCGCCAGTCTGAAACACTCCTTCACCTCGCCGCCGTTCTCTTCCGCAAGCGCGATCAGTCTGTCCTCGAATTCCACCAGCTCCCGGATGTTCTCCAGGAACCACGGATCGATCTGGCTGAGCTCGTGAATCTGATCCACGGTCCAGCCCATTTTGAAGGCGTACCGGATGTAATAGAGCCGTCCCTGGGCGGGGCGGGAGAGCTTGTCGCGCAGGATCGCCTCGGGGATGGGCCACTTTTTGGCGTGCGATTCCCTGGTATCCGCCGGGGGCTCGCCATGACGCCGGCCGAGAATGCGTCCGGGCGCGGCCATGCCGAACCCTGTATCCTGGGGATACATCGGTGAGACACCCGCCCCCCCGGATCCTGAACCGTGAACCCTGAACCCTGAACTCTGAGAAACGCCCGCCCCTCCGGACTCGCGCAGGGCCTTGAGCCACTTGTCGTTCCTGTCCAGCCCCAGGCCGAAGCGCTTGATCTCCATGGAGCGGATGCCCTTCTGGAGCGACTCCTTGAACGTCCGCCCGATGGACATGGCCTCGCCGACGCTCTTCATCTGCGTGGTCAGCGTCTCATCGGCCTCGGGGAACTTCTCGAATGTCCACCGCGGGATTTTGGTTACCACGTAGTCGATGGTCGGCTCGAAGCTGGCCGGGGTCTTTTTGGTGATGTCATTGGGAATCTCGTCCAGCGTGTACCCGATGGCCAGTTTGGCGGCGATCTTGGCAATCGGGTAGCCGGTGGCCTTGCTGGCCAGGGCCGAGCTGCGCGATACGCGCGGGTTCATTTCGATCACGATCATCCGCCCGGTCTTGGGGTGGATGGCGAACTGGATGTTCGATCCCCCGGTGTCCACGCCGATCTCGCGGATGACCTTGATGGCTGCGTCGCGCATCAACTGGTATTCCTTGTCGGTCAGCGTCTGGGCCGGGGCCACGGTGATGGAATCCCCCGTATGCACGCCCATCGGGTCGAAGTTTTCGATGGAGCAGATGATGACCACGTTGTCCGCCCGGTCGCGCATCACCTCCAACTCGTACTCTTTCCAGCCCAGGCAGCTCTCCTCGATGAGGATCTCGCTGACCGGCGAATATTCGAGCCCCCTCTTGGCGATGGTCTCGAACTCCCGCATGGTGAACGCAAATCCACCGCCGGTGCCGCCCAGGGTATAGGCTGGGCGAATGGCCGCCGGCAGCCCGACTTCCTCAATGATCCGCCGGGCTTCTTCCCAGGAGTGGGCCACCCCCGACCGCGGCACGTCCAGGCCGATCCGGAGCATCGCGTTCTTGAATTCGGTTCGATCCTCGGCCTTGTGAATGGCGTCCCGGCTGGCCCCGATGAGCTTGCAGCCGTGCTTGTCCAGGATGCCCAGGTCGGCGGTCTGGACGGCCGTGTTCAGCCCCGTCTGCCCGCCGATGGTGGGCAGGATGGCGTCCACCGGCGTGCCGCGCTGCCGTTCCAGGGTGAGGATTTTGTCAATGGTCTGGGGGCTGATAGGCTCGATGTAGGTCCGCTCAGCCATCTCCGGATCGGTCATGATCGTGGCCGGATTGCTGTTGAGCAGCACCACCCGGATCCCCTCCTCGCGCAGGGCCTTGCAGGCCTGCGTGCCCGAGTAGTCGAATTCGCACGCCTGGCCGATGACGATGGGACCGGAACCGATGATCAGAACGCACTTCAGATCGTCGCGTTTGGGCATCTAGTCTCACTTTATATGGAGACCGCCCGCACCCCCTGGGGCCGGGCGGTCCTGATACAGGCTATAAGAGATTAAGCGAAGCGGAGCGAAATTTCGACTGCCGGTGTTCTTAAACGGATTTATCCGCTGTTCCGGCGGCCGCAAGTGCTTTCTGGTCCTGGGCCGGCTCGTCCTCCGGCAACGGCTTGTCCTTGGTTTCCGGAGCCCAGATCAGGGCGATCAGGCCGAGCAGGTAAACCGACGCCATGACGATCGCCCCGGCCCGGAACGGGCTGGCGAACTTCATGTTGCGGAAGAGGGCGTCGATCTGCGTGCTGGCCAGGATGATGATGACCGTGAAAACGCGGGCCGAGTTATAGCACAGGCCGGTGCCCGTGGACCGCAGCCGGGCTGGGAAGATCTCCGGGAAGTAAATGGCGTACCCGCCGAAGATGGCCAGGGTGGCGAACCCCACCATGGGCGTCATGAAGTAGGCCTCGGTGGCCGACGACAGCCGCCAGAAGACCAGTACTACCACTACGTACCCGATCAGCAGCGAGAAGGCGAAGCTGATCTTCCGGCCCAGGCGGGTGGCCAGCACGGTGAACGCGAACATGCCGAAGAACGCGCCCACGTCCTGAAGCAGCGTGGCCATGGCTTTGACCTGTCCGACTCGCTTCGCCGGTTCGCCCTTCAGGGCCTCATTGATCAGCTCAGGCGTCCAGAAACCCACGCCCCAGAGGCCGACCACGCCGGCCACCGCGAAGGTCACGCCCACCAGCAGATTGCGCCGCCAGGTCGGGTGCCTGAGCATGCTTCCGATGTTGCCCATCTCGTGGCTCTGGCCGGTTTCCTTGGCTGCGGCTCGGGCCTTCAGCCAGGCCTCCGGCTCGCGGATCGTCCGAATGATGAACACGACCAGGAAGGCCGGCACCACGCCCCAGAAGAACAGCAGACGCCACCCCGAGATGTCATAGCCGAGAATATGCAGGGTCGTGTCCGGAACCACCAGGAAACGCGCGACGGCCGAACCGGTAATGTTCCCGATGGCCGAGAGCGCCTGGAACATGCCCAGGGCAAATGCTCGTGAGTGGGTCGGCAGCGTCTCGGCGATGAGCGTGGCCGCCGTGGCGAACGCGCCGCCGATCCCGCAGCCCATGATGAAGCGGTAGATGCAGAAGTCGTACCAGTGAACCGCCAGGCCCGAGAGCCCGGTGAAGCACGAGTAGACCAGGATCGAGATTGAGAGCGTCTTGACCCGCCCCCAGCGATCGCCCATGATCCCGAAGAACAGCCCTCCAACCGCCCAGCCCATGATCATCACCGCGGTGACATATTTCCCGTAGCGGATGACGTCCGGGTGCGTGGCGGCCAGGTCCTGCAGCTCAGAAAGGGCCGGCTGGCGGCAGAGCACAAATATGCGCTGGTCCATGGTGTCAAACAGCCAGGCCAGGGACCCGACGATCAGTACCCACCAGTGATAGCGGGTCATGCCGTCGTACCAGTGCCGTGGCTGCTCGGGTTCTAACGTCAAAGGGGCATTCGGTTCTGCCATCAATCCGCCCTCGCAAAGATGTTCAACTTTCCAATCGGCGCAGGCTCGCATGGTAAGGCATGAGCGCCCCGGATTCCACCCATCCGCATTCCATGGGCCTGGGTGTCACGGCTTTTGAGCCGTGCAGCCCGCGTGTGTGCCGCGGCTCCGAAGTCGCAGAATCCCCGTGCGCTGCCGCGCTCAATGGGGGATTCCGTATTCCCCGGCCTGGATGGACGCCGAAGTGGGGGGGCGATTGCCCTCAGAACTTGGCTTCAGGCGGCGCCGGCGAGCCTTTTCTGACTCTCGCTTTTCGCGGCAGAGGCGGCACCTGGGCGATATTCAAAACGTAATACGTGACTGGAATTCCCAGCAACATGCCCCAGACGCCGAACAATTTGTGCCCCACCAGCAGAATGATCAGCACGATCACCGGGTTGAGATGAAATCGGGCCGCGTAGATCCGCGGATTGAAAACGTACGCTTCCAGCAGATGGACGACCGTGATCAGCACCACCGCCAGTACCGCGCGCTGCCAGCCGTAATCGTTGAACGCGATCAGCACGATCGGCACGGACGAAATCCACACCCCCAGCACCGGGATCAGGCCGAAAATGAACACAATGGTGGTCAGCAGCAGCAGCGGCTTGATCCCCAGAAGCACCAGGCCGACGGCCGTGATCACCGTGTTCAGCGCCGCGACCATTAATTGGCACTGAAAAGCGGTTCCAACCACCTCTGAGAAATTGACCACGCTCCGCGAGGCCTCGTGAAAGAACCGTCCCACGGGGCTCTGTTGCCAGACCCGCAGCTCACGCCGCACCTTGTCGAAATCCAGCACGATCAGGAAGGAGAGCACGATCGCCAGCAGGAAGGAGAAGGTCCCCTCGGCCACCCCCACGGCAAAGTCTCTCAGCAGGCGGCCCAGGTTTTCGTTGCGACCCCGGCCCGGCTTCTCGGGAAGAAAGCTGAACAGCAGCTCCTCGATCTTGTCGATGATCGCCTCATTCGTAATGGGCTTGACGGTGGGTTGGGTCGCCAGCCCGGTCGTCGGGATGGCTTCGGCCGTGGCAGGGGACAGGCCGCCGATCGTCACCGGGTCGTCGGTCTGCAGGTACTTGGCCAATACCGGTTCCAGCCCGCGCTCCGCGGCCGCCTGGCGGATCTCTTCCGCCAGGCCCTCCAGCTTGTCCGGCAACTGCACCGAGAATTCCCGCCCCTCATCGACCAGTTTGGGAATGGCCGTGACCATCAGCAGGACCAGCAGCGAGAGCAGGATCCCGTACGGCACCACCACCGCCGCCCAGTACGGCGCCCGGGTGGCGTAGGTCACGAACCGGGCCACCTTCCGCATCACGAACGCGAAGATGAAGGTCATGAACATCAACGCGAAGAAATCGCGGAGCAGGTACAGGATCGCGAAAAAGGCGATCCACATCAGCACGCGGCGGTTGAGGTTGTAAAAGCGTTGAAGATCGAGTTCCACAGCCGAGTTCTCTCCGGTCTAGACCGGCAAATAATACCTTAAACCGCCGAAACGCCAAGGACGCCAAGAGGGAGAGCTTGGCGTCCCTGGCGTCTCGGCGGTTGAATCAGGAGGGTCAGGCGTGCTCCCGCGGGCGGTTTTTCTCGTCCACATGGATGACCTTGGGGTGGTACCGCCGGGCCTCGCCGTCCTCCAGATCGCAATAGGCGATAATGATAACGGGATCCCCCGGCGCCCCCATCCGCGCGGCCGCCCCGTTCAGTGAGATCGTCCCCGAGCCGGCCGGTGCCGTGATCGCGTACGTGATCAGGCGGTCTCCCGTGTTGATGTTCAGCACGTGAACCTGCTCTCCAGGCAGGATGTCGGCCAGTTCCAACAGGTTCTGATCAATCGCAATGCTCCCCTCGTAGTGCAGCTCAGTCGCCGTCAGCACCGCCCGGTGGATCTTCGATTTCAACATGTAGCGTCGCACGATTTGACTACCTCAATACAAACCCGACCAGATCGGCCGTCAGAACCGGCCGTATTATAGCCCGCTACCCGGCCACTGCCGAGTTCATTAGGGGGCGGTTCAATTCCAGTAAGAATGTTGTTCAATTCCAATTAAGGGGCGCCATTCAGGCGAACAAGGGCCGCTTCGAGATGGGCGCACAGTCTCAATGCCCGCCATTTCGGGGGGCTGTCGTTTCAGTGCCTGCGTTCCAAGGGACCGCCGTCTCCCTGCCCGCCAATCCAGGGTGCAGTCGTCTCCCGGCCCGCCAATCCAAGGTGCCGTCGTCTCATACCCACCATTCCGGGGTACTGTCGTATCGGCCGCCTTTGCAGGGGCCGCTTGTCTGCTTCCCCGGCCGTACAAGCAGAAGATTTGCCAGTGACGGTCCACCCGGCGACGGCCCACCTGTCTTTCCGCTCCCCCTCCACCTGCCTCCCAGCTCCACCTGTCCTCACATCTCTCCTTCCCCTCAGCTCCACCTGCCCCCTCTGCGATCCGCATTCTCCCCATTTCCTCCCTTTTCCCCATTTCTCACTTTGCCCCCTTGCCACTTTCTCACTTTCCCACCTTCTCACCCTTCCCCGCTATCCCCCGCCCCAACCCATCGCCTCTATAATCTTGACATCACTGCCGGGAGAGCCCATGCTCCAAGCCATGAACGAATCGCAGGTTGCAGCGCAGATCGACCTTTCCGTCCGCCTTGGCCGGCTGACCCTCAAGAACCCGGTTCTGACCGTCTCCGGCACGTGCGGCTACGGCGACGAGTACGCCCCCTTCATGGACCTCCGCCGACTGGGGGCTTTCACCACCAAGAGCGTCACCGTCAAGGAACGCAAAGGCAACGCTCCCCAGCGGATCGTCGAAACCGCCGGCGGGATGCTCAATGCCATCGGCCTGGCCAACGTCGGCCTCGACCGCTTCGTGGCCGAAAAGCTCCCCGTCCTGTCCCGCCTGGGGGTGCCGGCCATCGTGAACGTCGCCGGCCACAGCATCGACGATTACCTGGCCGTCTGTGCCCGCCTCGACCCGCTGGATGCCGTCGCCGGCCTTGAACTCAACGTGAGCTGCCCCAACGTCTGCGACGGCCTCATCTTCGGCACCGACCCCAAGGCTCTCGCCGAGCTGGTCAAGCAGGTCCGCGCCGTGGTCAAACGCGCCGTGCTGATCGTGAAGCTCTCGCCCAATGTCACCGACATTACGGCCACGGCCCGGTCGGCCGTCGATTCCGGCGCCGACTGCCTCTCGATGATCAACACCTTCGTCGGCATGGCCATCAACGTCGAGCGTCAGGAGCCCGTGCTGGCCAACCTCACCGGCGGCCTGAGCGGACCGGCCATCAAGCCCCTGGCCCTCAATCTCGTCTACAAGGTTTATCAGGCGGTGGCCAAACCCGCCGGTATCCCCATCATCGGCATGGGCGGCATCCAGAACTGGCGCGACGCGGTGGAGTTCCTTCTGGCCGGCGCCACCGCCGTCGGCATCGGCACGGCCCTGTTCATCGATCCCACCACGCCGCTGCGCGTCCTTGCCGGCCTGGAGGACTACCTCCGCCGCCACAACCTCAAGAGTGTCCGCGAGCTCACCGGCCGCCTCCGTCCCAATCGGAACGAACCCCCGGCGGGGTGAGGGGGAGATGGAGCGATGGAGAGATGGAGAGTAGGGGAGAGAGCTCGGGTAGGGGGCTGTCCACTAGGTTTACAACCGTAGTCACCCATAATCTGGCCGACACTCTGCTTCAACGGAGTGCAGAGGCAGTCGCTTCAGGTGGAGCCAAACGCAACCTGTGGAAAGCGGTATCTCTCCCCCAGTTGCCGCCCCGGCGGGAGCGGGGCGAGAGGGGCCTTTTGTGGTACAATATGGGGTATGGAGGTGCCCCAGTGGCGACAAGAAACATAACGCTCAAGGGCAAAGTCCACGGCCATATCATCGAGCTGGACCAGAACCCCGGTATACCGGACGGTCAGGAAGTGACCGTCACGGTGCAGTCGCCCGCTCAGCCGGACCAGAAGCTCCCGCCGGGTGAAGGCCTGCGGCGGTCCGCGGGCGCATGGGCCGACGACATAGAAGGATTGGACGCATACCTTGAATGGAATCGCCAACAGCGGAAGCGCTCACGGCAGGAGCTTGAGCCATGAGCTTCCTACTGGACACAGACATTTGCTCCGCTCACCTTAAGCATGGTGGCAAGATCAGCAGCCGCTTTCTCCAATACACGGGCAGATTGCATATCTCAACGATAACACTTGGCGAACTCTATGCATGGGCGTTGCGAGCCAGTGCACCCCCTAAACGACTGCAAGGTTTGCGGGAGATGCTGAATGATGTAAACGTGCTGGATGTCACGGCGGAAGTCGCGGACAGGTATGGCCACGTGCAGGCCGAACTGCTTGATGCTGGGAGACCCGCGCCCGGCATGGACCTTCATGATCGCCGCGACGGCACTTGTCCACGACCTGACGCTCGTCACCCACAATACGCAGGATTTCGCCGATATCCCCGGTTTGCATGTCGTGGATTGGCTGAGCCCTTAACACGCGGAGGAGGGGAGAAGCCCATGTGGGGCACAACGCCGTCTTGTTACTGGCCATTCCTATAGCCACCGGGCTCATTTGCCGGCTGGCTCTCAGTCTATTCCTTCTCAAGAATAATCATGTGCTGCCAGGGTGGCGTTTTTACCGTCTCCATGAGCCGGAGCTCGAATGACTTCATCTCCTTGAGCACCTGCTGCGGATCTGTGGCAAGTCAATAACGCAAGCCCCCGGGCAGGGGCGCACGGCGCTCACACGGCGGGGAGGGAACGGACCGTCGGACACCGTGGGCGAGTGATTATCTCTTCTCTTGGCTGTTGCCCTTGGGGATATCCCCGTTTTGTGCCGACTAAGGCGGGCAGGATGCCCGCCCCCCAGGAGAGCTGTCCGCCGCAGTGGGCCTTTTCAGTGCTTCCGTGGCGAGCGCCCCGGTTCAACGCCCCGGCGCATTGCGTCCCGACTGGTCCCGCAGGGCCCTCACCTGATCCAGCAGACGCTCGCCCGACCGGCTGACCTGCCAGACCGTCACGTAATCGTAATTCCGGCCGCCGACCGCGCCGATCCGCCCCAGGCATACCAGGCTCGATTCCTGCGACAATTCCCCGTCGAACCGGATGCTCCCGGTCAGTGTTTTCCCGCCGGCCGCGCGGTCCACCTGGCTGTCGTCGATCTCGGCGGTCGCCCGGCAGGTCACGGTCAGCATCGCCCCCTCGGTCAGACCGTGGGCCTGAAGGTCGCCCTCACCCCGGCACTGCACGCGCACCTGCCGTTCCCGCTTGGGTTGCCCCTCGCGCGAGATGTTGACCACGATCGTGCCCTCGCTCTTCCAGGTGTCGCCGGCCAGACGCAGCCCGGAGTGCCCGCGGACCTCGCTCTGGCGGATGCCGCCCACGTGCAACACGCGATTCTCACCGGCCGCCGCCGACAGAAGGCGCATCAACTCCTCGTTCGGGCAGCTCCGCCCGGTGAATCCTTCCGTGGTGATCTGCTGGTTCGGCAGCGCCGCCAGTTTGCACCCGGTCTCCTCGTCCACCACCGCGCACCAGCGCACGAGTGTGAACGCCGGCGGCGCCTCCACCACCCGCGGCGGATCCTTCTTCTTCGAGCACCCGGCTGCAACAACCAGCGCGAGGCTTGCCGCCAGCACGGGCCGAACAAGGCTGCCGCTCAGAGAGTTGAAAACCGAAAACCGAGGATTGAAAACTCGCGGGCAACCCCCGCGTCGCACTTGCGAGGAGATCGGCGTCATGGACATATCCCTTCCTTGGGTTAAGGCCCTTCCCTGGTCTGATGACTCATTCCATGTTACTTCCCGCCACGAGTCTGCTCAACTGTCGCACTCGACTCACCCTGCCCGTGGGGCCGCGACAACCTCGGCGGAGCGAAGAAGAACCAATTCTGAGCCCGAAGCGCATGAGCCCGAAGCGCAAGCAAGGGCTGGCGCTGCCCACTCAGTATTCCCTCGCTTGCGCTTCGGGCTCAATCGCTTCCGCTTCGGCATTCCCTTGCTCGCGCTTCGGGCTCAATCGCTTGCGCTTCAGCAGTCCCTCGCTCGCACTTTGGCACTCCCTCGCTTGCGCTTCGGGCTCAATGGGCTGCCGGCGGAAGGCGAATCCTCGCCGGCCTCAGCTTCGTTTACCCGAAGACGGCTCCGAAGCTGCCACCGCCACCGGGAAAGCCCCGCTGACGAAAGCCTCTTCCTCGGCCGGGACCCCGCCCTCCGGCGGTATTTGCGAGGCCGGCGGCAGGTTCCGGTACCAGAACCAGTACAGCCCGCCCATGCACACCAGGAAGATCACCAACGTCACCCGGAACGCCGACCAGTTGCGAATCACCGCCTGCATGGGCAGCAAGAACAGGCAAACCTGCCAGCCCAGGGCGAAGGGCGTGGAGATCACGTCGTAGAAGTTCTCGCGGTCCGTCTTGCGCCGCTGTTCGGGTGAGAGCGTATGCCGCAACGGGCCCCATAGCCCGAACGGCCGGGTCGTCCGGTAGAAGTGCGTCAGCGTCTTCAGATCGGTGGGTGCATCCAGGTAGGTGCCGGCGATGTTCGCCACCAGGGTGATCGAGATCATGGCCAAGAACTGGAAGATCTCGTTCTTGAGCAGTTGAATGTCGGGGAACAGAATCATCCCGAACCACAGCACGGCCGCCCCTGCCAGCCCCACCAGCGTGCCCACCACCGTGCCGGCCGCGTTATACCGCCACCAGTACAGCCGCAGGAGGCGGGGAATCACCAGCCCGGTCCCCAGCCCCATGATGATCCAGCCCCAGATCATGTTGATGTTGGTCGTCTTGGCGGCCATGGCGAAACTGATCAGCGAGAGCACCGCGCCAAACGCATAGCTGGCCCAGATCAATTCCCGCGTGCCCGCCCGTGGGCGCAGATACGCCTGGTAAATGTCGCGGGTGAACAGCGCGGTGGACATGTTCACCTGCGGGGTGAATGTAGACATGGCCGCCGCCAGCAGGGCCACCACGAACAATCCGCGCAGCCCCTCCGGAATGCTGAACAGGATGACCGCCGGCAGAACACGCTCGGGATTGACCGTACCCTCATAGCTGACCAGTTGGATACGCGTCTGCCAGTCCTCGGTCAGCAGTTGCGGCGATCGGAGCTGCTCGATGAGCCGCGGATAGTGTTTCTGTCGAATGGTGATATCAGCCAGGACGTCCTCCCATGTGTCCTTGGGGATGTTCTTGCCAAACCGCTGCTCGACTTCCGGCGACTGCTTGATGAGTGCGGTGGTCTGGGCCAGGATCTCGCGGTCCGAATAGAATTTGTCCACCAGGAACAACCCCATGACCGCAAAACCGATCATCATCGGCCAGCGGAACACCATGAGGCTGGCCCAGAACAGGCTGAGCAGACCGCAATCGCGCTCGTTGCGGGCGGCGAAGTACTTGGGGTCGTAGCCCCAGCCCATGCCGTCCAGAATCGTCTTGAGCAGGTAGAACATCATGAACATGGTCAGCGACTGGTACACCTCGTAGCCCCTGGGCATGGGCGTATGCCAGTGCGGCGCACTGCTGGTCCAGTTCTCTGCGCCCGTGACCCGGTTGGCCAGCACGGCGAGGTCCTCGGGCGAGGCCCCGACCTGGACGACGGCCATCGTGGTCACGATGATCACCGCCGCCACGATGATGAAGCACTGGAATACGTCCGTGTATACCACGCCGTAGAAGCCTGACATCATGCTGTAGATGATGGTCAGCCCGACCATGATGGCCGCGCACCACAGCGGCGGAAAGGGCATGAACATGGACAGGAAGAGACCCGCCCCCTTGATCAGGTAGGCCAGCATGCCGAGGTTGAAAACGATGTTGGCGACGGCCACGATTACCCGTGACCCCTGGGCCCAGCTTCCGGTGCCGAAGCGGTAGATGTTCCATTCGGCCATGGTCATGCAGTTGGACCGCCGATGCCACTTGCCCACCCACAACATGCCGAAGGCCAGGACCAGCACCGCGCCCCCGCGAAACTCGATGAACAGCCCGCGCGGCCCCAGCATGTACAGGAACGAGACGATCACCATCGTCCCGGTCATGTCCAGAAAATTGCCCATCCCGGAAATGCCCAGCGCCCACCAGGGAAGCGACTTGCCCCCCAGGAAGTAATCTTCCATGCTTCTCGATGCCAGCCGCTGGAAGTAGATGCCCATGCCCAGCAGAATCAGGAAGTAAAGCGAGATGACGCTGTAGTCCAACAGGTTCAGATAACGCACCAGGGGCTCCTGTCGATGAGAGGCCGTGTCCTGAGAGGCGGCGCACACGAAGGGATGGTTCCCCGCCTCCAACTACCGGCCCAAGGATACCCGATGGCCATTTACATGCAAAGTGGAATGAAGGCTCTCTGCCGGGGGTGGGAAATGCCAGGACGACGGATCGCCGAAGGCTGACGACTCAATTCATCGATTCCCGCGGCCGGCCGTCATCATCGTGGCGGTTTCGCCGCAGGTTTCGCTTCTCCAGCAGCACGCGCAGCTCGTTGAGCAGCGTGCCCGTCCGCCGGAAAACGTCCATCTCCTCGAGGATGTGCTGGCGGATTTCCACCGCGTCCAGGGGCAGCAGGTCCGCCGCCAGCCGGTCCGTCAGGTCACCCAGCGGGACGTCGCTGGCGATCATCTCCCGGCAGTCCTTGATGTGGGGCAGATCGTCGAAGACCGGAGCCGAGACCACCTTCTGGAGCAGATTGCGGGCGGCATATTCCCCATCCGTCGCCACGACGCTGGCGGCCGGAATCATGGGTTCCAACAAGGCCCGCCGGTATGTGCCGGATCGGTTCTCCTCCCGGACCCGCGCTCGGCAGATCCCCGCGAGGTTCAGGAAGTAGCGCCCGTCGGGGGTCTTCACGTGCTCGCGAATCCGGCCGACGCAGACGATAGGGTAGATCCTGGCCAGGTTGGTGTAGTAATACGGCTCGTAGCCCGCCCGCAGCAGGGCCATGGCAATGACCGGCTGTTCGTTCAGGGCATCGCGGACCATGGTCCGGTAGCGCGGCTCATAAATCTGCAGGGGCAGCGTGCCACCCGGCAACAGGACTACGTTGGGCAGGGGGAACAGCCCGATCGGCTCGGAGAACTCGGGGAACGGCTCGTTCATAAAATGCATTATAGATCTAAATGGTTCTCGGGCATATCCGGGTTGCCTGCCGGGCCGATCAGGAGTCAGCTCACGGCCTGCGCCGGCCCCCGACATCCACCCTGTCTTCTCCGGGTTCGTATGGGCCCGCCATGGGGAGCCTCGTTCAGGTGGATGAGCTTACGTCCCGGGTCAGCAGTTCGACCAGCAGTCGGATGGTGCCCTGGACAAACTGCAGGTTGGTGTGGCTGGGGATCTTGAGCGGCCGGACCATCGCAAACCCTACGGCGGCGTGTAGGATCTGCCAGGCCAGCCACTCCGGCGGGACGTCCCGGCGGATCTGGCCGGCTTCCTGGGCCTCGGCCATGACGCCGGCCAGCGCCTTCACGTACCGGTCATAGTGGTCGCGGATGGCCTGCTGGATGACCGGATCATCCGTCTCCGTCTGGGCGTGGAACAGGAGCTGATAGACACTGGCCGTCCAGGGATCGGAAGTGGCCGGGTTCTTGTAGAGCAATATCTTTAATTTTTCCAGCGGCGAGGAAATGCCCTCCATGGCTTCCTGCCAGTTGTTGAACACGTCATCAGCCACTTTTTCGATCAGGGCAATGAACAGCTCGTGCTTGTTGCGGAAGTGGCGGTAGATGATCGGCTCTGAGATGCCGGCATGGGCCGCAATCCTGGCCGTGGTGGTTCCGCGATAGCCGTAGCGCGCAAAACACTGGGCCGCCGCATCGAGCAGTTGGTTCCGGCGGTCCTCAGCTTTCATTCGGGGCACGTTGTTATCTCGCGGTTGTAGTTTTTCCGTCAGGCATTGTATCTATCCGGACGACGAGTACAACCCACCCCAAAGGCGAAAAAGAGACAAGGGGACTTGGAGACAAGGAGAAGCCCCCACGGAAGGTCTCCTTGTCCCCCTGTCTCCTTGTCTCCCTGTCCGGCCGGGGAACACGCAGCGTCAGCCGGTCTTGACCTCGATCCTTCGCGGCTTGGCGTCCGGCCTCTTGGCGATCTTGACGGTCAGCACGCCGTTCTTGAAGGATGCGTCCACTTTGTCCGGATCGACGTACCCGGGCAACTGGATGCTACGATGGAACTTGCCAAATTGGCGTTCCACGTAGTGGTAGTTGCGTTGTTTCTCCTCGTGTTCTTCCTTCTTCTCGCCGCTGATGGTCAGCATGTCGCCGGTGACGTTGATATCGACGTCCCGGGCTTCCACGCCGGGCAGTTCGACCCGTACGACGACCTCATCATCCGACTCGGACAGGTCGGTCCTCAGTCCGCTGGTCCAGCCGCCGAACATCTCGGCCAGGCCGGTGGCGCCAAACGGGTCTCGAAGGAACCGGTCAAACATTTCATCGATCTCTCGCCGCAGACTCGGCAAGGACATCTCACCTCGTCTGGGGCCTTCAGTCTTCGTTCGCCATGGTATCAGGTTCATTGGTGACCTCCCTTACAATCCAGGATGATCCAGGCGATGGTGCCGCCTTCAGCAGAGCCACCGCCCGGCCCTGCTCCAATGGTTCCAGTACCTGCCAGCCAGGCCTGCGGCCTCAGGAAGAGACCTTGACCTGGATTTTTCGCGGCCTGGCCGCCTCGGTTTTCGGAAGATGGACGGTCAACACGCCGTTCTTGAATTCAGCCTCGATCTTGGACGCGTCGATCGCCTCTCCGATCTGGAACGACCGGTAGTAGTCGCCCACGCCGTACTCATACAAGAGCCAGTCGAGGTCCTCTCCCTTTCGTCGAGGTTCTACCCGGGCATGCAGCGTTAACATGCCCTGTTCGTAATCGATCTCGACGTCCTCGGGCCGGGCCCCTGGTACGTCGGCAACCAACAGCAACTCATTCTCCAACTCGATAATGTCCACGCCCGGCGAGTAGACGCGACCGCCCCGGATATACTCCGGCTGCGTCATCGCGCCTTCACGCTTGCCGGTGGGTTCCATGATGGTGCTTTCGTTTGCCATCTTCACGCTCTCCTGTCCTTGTGCCGTTTCTTCCGCCTTTTTCCGCCGTCTTGATCTCGTTTATTCCGCCGTTTTGACCTCGATTTTACGTGCCTTGGCCGCCTCGGCCTTGGGCAGCGTCAAGGTCAGCACTCCGTCGCGCAGGGTGGCCTCGATCTTGTCGGTGTCCACTTCGACCGGGAGCGTCAGCACGCGGCTGAATTCGCCGTAGCCCCGCTCCTGGCGGTGGTAAACGAGGTTTTCGCCCTGGCACGGATTGCGCCGTCCCCGAATGGTCAGCTCGTTTCCGGCCGCCGAAATCTCGAGGTCCTCCCGAGCCACGCCGGGCAGCTCCGCCTCAAGGAAGAGGTTGTTGCCGTCCTCCCAGACGTTCACCGCCGGAAAGGCCCGGCTTCGGACCAAGCCCCCATCTCCGCCGGTGAATGCGTCGAACAGACGATCGATTTCCCGGCGAAGATCGTTATACGGCGCCCACACATTCAATCGCCTCGTCAACATATGCATAGCCTCCTGTTCTTAGATGACCGTGCGAGATCGTGCGACACGCCATGAGACGCGCCGCCACGTGGTGTCTGCCTCTGCTTTTGAGCAGTGCGAAACGCCAGAACCATCCACCACAGCGCAAGCGCCGTGGCATGCACATCGTGCGTTTGGTTGTCTCATCGTCGTGCCCGGTCAACCGTGATGTTTCATTCTGCCACTGGTCAACAAGCAAGAGATGTGCCACCACCCGGGTATTTGCCTGATCCGCCCTAAACCCCCAAAACATGGGAAATTAGCGAAAAAAGAGGGGTTGGTATGTCAGAGTTGCCTGATCGGCCATTTTGTCAGTAAAAGGGATATAATCCTGTCCATATCGTCTCTGCGGCTCTGCCTGTGCGGGCCGCCGGGCCAAATGGACTGTTTCCAGGAGAGAGTGACCGTGCCCAACCCGGTTTTGTGGTTGATCGATCATCCCACCATCCTGCCGTTCATCATTTTCGGACTGCGCATCTGCGACGTGTCTTTGGACACCCTGCGGATGATCTGCACCGTTCGCGGCCTGCGCCTGCTGGCGGCGATGTTCGGCTTCTTTGCGGTGCTTATCTGGGTGGTCGCGATCTCCTCGGTGATGAAGAAACTGGACAACCCGTTCAACCTCGTGGCCTACGCGGCCGGTTATGCCACCGGCAACTGGGTGGGCATCTGGTTGGAGAGCCGGCTCGCTCTTGGCCAGCAGCTCGTGCGGATCATCTCCTACGACCTCAACGGATCTCTGGCCGAAGACCTGCGCAAGCAGGGCTTTGTGGTGACTGAACTGGAGGGGCAGGGGCGGGATGCGCCCGTGAAGGTCTGCTTTATCGCCGCCCGCCGTCGGGAGGTCCCGGCATTGATCAGGTATGCCCAGCAGTTGGACCCCAATATGTTCGTAACCGTGGAGGACGTCCGCACTGCGAACCGCCCACTGCGCCGCTTCGTGCCCGGCCGCCTGGGGTCTCCACCGGTGATCCCGCCGACATGAGCGATCCGCCACGCGGGGGGCAGACCGCATCGGCCGCTTACGGCGCTGGCTGGGTCGTGCCCCGGCTGATCCTGACGTGGATCACGCCCGCTTCGTCGAACCACAGCGGGTCAATGGCCAGGAAACGCTGCCAGTTGACTTGATCGTTGCGCTTCTGGTGATACACCATCCACAGCTTGCCGTCCGGACCGCTCACCACGCAGTGATGGCCGGGGCCGAAAATGCCGTTGCCGCGTTGGGCGATGGGGTTGCCCGGATGCTTGGTAAACGGCCCGAGAGGCGATTTAGCGGTGGCATAGCCGATCGCGTAGTGCGGCGTGTCGGCCCCGCTGCCTGAATACATCAGGTAGTAAACACCCTTGTGCTTGAGCATCCATGGCCCCTCGGCTATGGGTCCGCCGCGCCTTTCCCATTCATCGGTCGGCGAGATAAGCACGATCGGCTCACCGGTAAGCGTGAGCGGGTCTGCCATCGGCCGGACCGCTATCCGGTTGGGCCCGCCGGACAGGTCGCAATAGTAGAGGTACAGCTTGCCGTCGTCGTCGCGAAACACGTGGGCGTCGATGGCATCCTGGACCAGCGTGCCCTGGTCCGCGAACGGCCCCAGCGGGTCGGGCGAGACGGCCACGCCGATCAGCTTGCCCCCGCCAGGGCGGTCCACCGTATAGTAGAGGTAAAAGCCACCGTTTCCTTTCGTGTCGTGGAACACGTCCGGCGCCCACGCGCCCCCGCGCGCATCGGCGAAGCACTTGCCCTTCCGCTCCCAGTTGACCAGGTCTTTGGATACGAACACTTCGTAGCCTTTGCAGTCCCAGGTCGGATAGAGGTAATACGTGCCGTTATACCGGATCACCGCCGGGTCGGCCGGACCGATGTGGGGGATGATCGGATTGCGGTAGGTGCGCGCGGGCCGGCCCGCGTAGCCTTCCACCTGCGCCGGCCGGGTCTGGGTGGTGGGGGGAGCGGTCTGTGCGCCCGCCACGCCGGTCAGGGCCCAGGCGCAGGCCGTAAGGATAGTCACCGCCTTCCGCCGCAGCGCGTCGCATTCTTCCGTCAACCGCCCGGCGTACCTTTCTTTCCGGCCTTCCGACTTGCTCACTCTTTCACTCCTCTATCAGGAATTGATTCACGCCTTACCCGCCGGCACGTCGATCGGTTCGACTCCCAGGGGCACCGACTCGGACCCGGCACGTTGCCGGGCCTTTTGTTCCGCCATCACCACGACATGCTCCGGCGTGCGGAACAGCAGCCCGATCACGAACGTGACCAGCCCGCCGATGGTGGCGTACCAGGTGAACTCAATGCGGAAGGGCATGACCAGTGGGGTCGCCCCGGGGCGCATCGCGTTGAACGCGTCCACCAGCAATCCGCTGGTCACCAGGATGGCCAACAGGCCGGCGGTCACCGCGATCATGTTGCCTCGATCCGAGCCGCGCCGCCGGGTGACCATGCCCAGCACGAATACGCCCAGCATCGGCCCCAGCACGTAACCGGCCACGCCCAGGGCGATGGGGATGATGGTCATCTTGGGGTTCTTGACGTTCAACACGGCGAAGATGATGGCGATGCCGATCATCAGCGCGGCGAACAGCGCGGTGAACAGTCGGGCGGCTCTCACGTGGTGCTCATCGCTGCGGTGGCGGGCCAGGTAGGGGATGTACCAGTCGTTGGTCAGGCTGGTGGCAAGCGAATTGAGCGCGGCGCTCAGCGAGCCCATGGCCGTCGCAAAGATGCCCGCCAGCACGAAGCCGCGGACCACCACGGGCATGCCCATCAGGATGTACTGACCGAACACGTCGTTGTCCTTCATCGGCCGCAACTCGGGATGTATGTTGTAGAAGGCGATCAGCAGCACGCCGATGAAGGTGAAGGCCGCGGTGACGGGAATGTTCATCAACGCCGAGGAAACCAGCGACAGGCGGCTCTTCTTGTACGTCTCGGCGGTCAGCATCCGCTGCACCATGTCCTGGTCCGTGCCGAACGCGGCCATGCCGTGCAGGGTCGTGGCGATCAGGGCCGACGGCAGGGTGTACTTATTGCCCAGCAGGAGCACGAGGATATCCCACAGGCTCATGCCCGGCTCCACCTTCTCCAGGCCGGTCAGGAAGTAGCCCTGGGTCGTTTTCATCTCCGGCACGTACGCTGCCAGCACGTGAAATGCGTTGATGAAGCTGCCTTCGCCGATCTTGTAAAGAAGCGTGCCGATCGCGACCAGTGCGCTGGCGAACATCAGCGTGGCCTGGATCACGTCCGTCCAGATCACCGCCTTGATCCCGCCGATGGCGGTGTACAGACAGGTAATGACCGTGAGCAGGACGATGGCCCAGACATAGGGTTGCCAGCTCTCCAGTTCCCCGTATTCCACCGCCCGGCCTTCCACGATCAGCCGCCAGGCCAGCACCATGATCAGCGAGGGGATATACAGGCGTACGCCTGAGGCCAGTGTCCGCATGATCAGGAAGAGGATCGAAACGTAGTTCTTGGACATGGGGCCGAAGCGGACGGCCAGGAAATCGTAGACCGTATACACCCGGTATGTGTAGTAGGGCTTCAAAAAGAGCTGACCCACCAGCACGCGTCCGAGCAGCAGCCCCAAGGCCAGTTGGACATAGGTGATACCCCGGGTGCTGAAGCCTTCGGCAGGTCCGCCGATGAAGGTGGCCGCCGAGACCTCCGCGGCGATGATGGAGGCCATGACCGCCCACCAGGGGACCTTGCGCCCCCCGAGGGCGTATCCCTCCAGGGTTGTCTCCCGTCGGCCGATCCGCAGGCCGATGAAGACGATAGCGGCGAAATACAGGACAATAATCGATCCGTCGATCAGCAGTTCTACTGGCTTCATGGCGGGATTGTACCGGCTGGGCTTAATTCGCCAAAGCCCTCCTGGAGTGCGGCGGCCGAGATGTCACTTTGGCTTGACCTGGAATGCCTTAACCCTGCAGCGCAATGTAGGCCATTTTCCGTCGCGGCTGGACTCCGTACCGGCAATTTGGCCCGTAAGAGGGCCGGCGCCCAGCTTTCGCCGGATACGCGGCCTGGCCGCTGCGACCTCGCGCTGTAGTACTAAAGCGGTGGAGACGCCGTTGCGGTGGTTCCCCACCGGCACCTGGGTTCTCAGCGGGTGATTTCGACCAGCCGGATGGGCCCGACGAAGACGGTGCAATCCAGGGCGAAATCGCGAACATCCTCGACGCGCAGGCGCAGGTTCAGCGTCTTCATGTCTTCCGGCAGCGTAGGCAGATCGACCAGGAACCACTCGCCCTCCGTGCGGTGAACGCCGATATCCGCCTGCCAGATGGTCCGGCCGTCCATGATCAGTTGGATCACGCGATGACCCGCCCAGCGGTTGATCACCGTTTCGCGTCCGAGGCTTTCGCGGTTCCAGTGGGCCAGATACAGCAGCAGGTGGAGGCTGTCTCGTCGGCCGGAGACGGGAATCTCCACCGGTAACTCGGCATAGTCGCCGCGCGTCCCGGCGCCGTCCCGGGCCATCCAGAAACAGGTCACGTCGCCGCCTTTACGGGAAGAGACGGTTGCCTGCCACTTGCCCCAGAACAGCTCCTGGGGTTGGGGCGCGACCGTCGCGCGGACGACGGATTGCGCACCTGCGGCGCCGCTGCTCCAGCGAAGGGGGGGCTTGGCCAGGTTGGCGAGCATCTTGCCGATGTCGTAGATGTAGTAGCCGAAGTCCTTGAGGTGCGGCTCGAGCATTTCCTGGCGATCGGCCATCATCTTTTGCCAGTCGGCGGCGCGCATTGCGGCTCGCTGTGCCCAGAACTGCACGTACGTATCGGTCGGGGAAAGATGGCCGAGTGCAGCCCGGATGCTGTCGAGATCCCGATTGAGGCGCTCACGCACTGAATCGGCCAGTCGATCGACCTCCTCCAGCCGGCCGGCGTGAAGGGCGGTCAGCAGCTCGCGCTGGTGCGCGGGATACCAGTACTCGGGGTAGGGGGCGGTGGCCGCCGCCCGGCCGGTGCGGAGCTCGACCGCCATCGGAAGAAGATACTGCTTGTCGAGCAGTCCTTTGGGCAGCATACTTTGCCGGGCGGCACCGGCGCTGATGGCTTTATGCAACTCCTCAAGGCGGGCCAGCAACGCGAGGGCCCGCTCGCGATCTTCCAACCTGTTGAGCCGTGCCGGGAAGAGCGGGTACATCTTGCCGCCTTCGATGGAATAGCGGAACAGGCTCTTGACCTCGATCAGGGTGTCGTCGAAGGCCACGGCCTGTTCCACGAGTTCCGGCCCGAACACCGTGTCATAGATGCGTGCTCGCAGGGCGTTCCAATCATGGCCAGCCGGGTTCCACGCCCACCAGCCGATCACCGGGATGAGATAATGCGCGCCCCACGTGTTGCCGCCCCATGGCATGACAGCGGCTGTGCAACGGCCGGCATCCGCGAGAACATCGTAGGTCGGCCGATTCCACCCCTCCCGCAGCGGCATCACGTGGTTATAAGGGTTGCCCGAGTTCAGGAGCGATCCGCCCGTGCGCGTGTGCGTGAACCCTGGCAGGGGCCGGGGCCAGTTGTGCCACCAGCTCACGCCGGTCTTCAGACCGATCCGGCGAGCCTCCGCCAGCCGCTCGAGCGTAGGGGTCGGAGTCCAGAACCACAGGGCCTGCTCCATGCCCGGGATCTGCATGACCTTGCGATTGAAGTCGCCGTTGGAGTCGTCGTCGATGGTCTGATAGGAGCCCTTGGGCGGCGTGACGGCGATTTGGGCGCCGGTGATGCCGTGCGCTCGTCCGAGAGCGAGAACATCGGTCACCAGTTTCACCGGGTCCTCGCCTGGTCCCTTGTCGTCGAAGGAGATCCACAGCCCATCCGCGCCCATTGCGATCGCTTCCCTGAAGCTGTCGATGGCCTGGGAGAATTGTTCCCGCTTGATGCCGCAGTTCACGATGGCGAACACCACCATGCCACGCTTGCGCGCCTCGGCGACCGTCCGCTTGACGGTGTCGGGGTCCAGTTTCTCGCCGGGCTCGGTCGCGTAGATGCCCTCGCGCAGGTCGATGAAGTTGATGCGCGAGGCCGCGTAGCAATCCAGCTCGCCGGGGCGGAAATAGTTCTGCATCGTGGTCTGGGGGCGGCCGCGCCACGGAATTGACGGCCAATCCCGGATGGAGGCGCGGACCAGGGCCAGGTCGGCGCCCTTGCCGGTGATCATCTGGAACAGCGTGTCCTGCCCGTAGATCACCGCGCGGGCGTTGCTGCCGCCCACGATGACCAACTGCCGGCTGTCCTCCGGTACAAACTCAATGACGTAGCCGTCATGCCCCGGCGAATCCGGTCCGAGCCCGATGTTCATCTTCGAGCAGATCGCATCGAGTTCCGGATGCGTGGAACGCTGCCCCAGGAGGATTTCAACGGCGTAACGCCGGCGACCGGGCTCAGCCGTGACGATCGGCCAGTGAACGCCGTGTCGCCGGGCGACCGTGCTGCGGAGCGTGTCGGCCGCATACCGTTCCGGTTCGCTGGGGGTGGTTCCCAACACAATGGCGACCTGATCGGCGCCGAGCTTGACCGGCTCATCGTTGGACCACTGGACCTGCTGGGGAGCGGGCACCAGCCGGTGGGGCGCACTCGCCGCCACCACCCAGGAACTGCAACCGACCAGGACCAACGCTGCAACCTTCAGGTATCCGGGCATTCGGTAGAACATATTCATCTCCATGGCTTGCCACTTTACTTGTCAACAAGATAAACGTCAAATGGTTGACAAATGCGCGGGCTGATTTCGGCCGGCTGGGGGGCTGCAAACCTGGCCGGCCGCTCCTGCCCGCGGGCTCGCGAACGGGGTTGGGACGCCCGTCTGACCAAAGCTTTTTCACGTCTGGTCGCGCTTGACTCATCGCCGCCCGACCTCAATAAATGGGTGCATTCACTCTCGAAGCGCGGGAAAGGGGATCTTTTCCTCATCGTGATCGCGGATGCCAATGGGAAGCGGGATCCGCGAAAGTCCATTTTGCGCCCCGGAGATGCCTATGGCCGAGTATGACCCCCATGCCCAAGAACCTGTCGTTATGGAGCCCACGGATCGCTACATCACCGTCCAGCAGCACCTGATCGAACAGCAGGCCAGGCATCCGACCGCGACCGGGGAGTTCAGTTGGCTGCTCTCCGGCATCACCCTGGCCACCAAGATCATTCAGACCAAGGTTCGCCGGGCCGGGTTGATCAATATTCTCGGCGATCTCGGCACGCAGAACATCCACGGCGAGCGTCAGCAGAAGCTCGACGTCTTCGCCAACGACATGATCCAGTACTGCCTGAGCTTCCGCGGCAATGTGGCGGTCATGGCTTCCGAGGAACTCGACGAACCCGTGGTCATCAAGTCGCGCAACGGTCATCCGCGCTATGTCGTGGTCTTCGATCCGCTGGACGGCTCCACCAACCTCGACGCCAACGTCTCGGTGGGCACCATCTTCGGCATCTACCACCGGGTCAGCCGGGGCCCGATCACCGACGGCGGTCTTGCCGATGTGCTCCAGCCGGGCATCCGCCAGCTTGCCGCCGGATACGTCGTCTACGGTTCCAGCACCGTACTGGCCTATACCACCGGCCACGGCGTCCACCTGTTCACCCTTGACCCTGAGGCCGGCTCCTTCATGCTCTGCAACGAGAACGTCCGTATCCCCGAGCAGGGTGAGAAGAGCCGGATCTACAGCGTCAACGAGGCTAACTCGGATTCGTTCCATCCCGGCATCCAGGAATGGCTGCGCTGGGCCAAGACTCGTGCGGCCGGGCCGTACACCTCGCGCTACATTGGCTCGATGGTCGCGGACGTCCACCGCACGCTGGTGTGCGGGGGCGTGTTCATGTATCCCGGGACGGCCAAGACGCCGCGCGGCAAGCTCCGCCTGCTCTACGAGGCCAACCCCATCGCCTTTCTTCTCGAGCAGGCCGGCGGCATGGCCACCGACGGCCAGAACCGGATTTTAGAGAAGCAGCCGACCGAACTGCACGAGCGCACGCCGCTGATCTGTGGGGCATCGCGCGATGTGCGGCACATCATGTCGATGATCCAGGGCTCCGCGACCGCGCCGGGAGTCAGATCCGCCCCCACAACCACCCTGGGGCATGCCCCGGCCATGTGACGGCTGTGCGCGATATCGCCTGTTCCCGGCTGTGCCGCCGCTTGCGGCCGTAGCGGCCGGGCTCCGTACCGGCCGTTCACTCGCTACCGGCCGTTCGCCCACGGGCTGGCGGGAATTGAGCTGCCAGGAGTGAAGGCGGCAAGGTCGGGCGTCTGGACGAGATGCCAAGGCCTCAAAGAGCCGTGGGCTTTCGGCCCGCGGCGGTGATGCGTCGACGAACGCTTCGCGGGGGGCAATGCCTCGCAAAAGAAGAGATGGGGCCGACAACCTTTCTGCAAGAGAGGAGCTATGTGATGCGCCAACTCAAACGAATATGGAAGTTGCTGCTGATTGCTATAGGCGGCGCCGTGCTCTACGGCGGATGCCTCGTATTCGAGAACGGTGGATTCAGCGTTATCTAAGTTCCCCGTTGCCGGTCCCGAGTCTTCCGCGTCGCCCCTGCCTGTGGTGTCGGAAACCTGCCGGTGAGGGCACAGAAAACGGTGCCAGGACAGAAAAAGGTGCCAGGAACCGTTGTTTTTGCGCTGCGCGCCCAGGAGAAAAAGACGCCGGGGTCGCTCCGCAGCACACCCGCCCGATCAGTTTGGTTGCCTTGACTCCCTGTGTCGTCGTCGCGCTAATTGCAATTGCGTCCGCATCGCATTTTCCCAGACTCCTCGGCCTGCGTGTCGGTGGCTTCGACCAGCCCGGCATTCTGCAGATCGCGAATCAGCGTCTGGCCCCGCTCCTTCACGAACATGCATTCGCCCAGGCGCTTGAAGCTCATCGGAACAGCAAGGAAATGTGTATGGCGCGCTCCGGATTCCCAGTGAGGCTCGCTCCTCCTCGCTAGTGACGTTTCCAGTACACCAATTTCTCGTCGGATCAGGCTTTCTTGTCAGATCAGGCGGGCAGGATGCCCGCCCCCCAGAAGAGCCGGCCGGCCTTGCCGGGGGGCGGGCATCCTGCCCGCCTCATGGGCCGAAGCGCGAAATGCCCGAACCGGAAAGGGCACCGGGATTACTCGCGGAATTTCCGGGAACTTCCGGTAATATCGAGCGTCTCAACTTCAAATAACAGGGGGTGCTCTCGATGCGGAAGGAGGATGCCGTCGTGAGATCTGCTGCCGTGAGATCGTTCCTTGGATGGTCTGTAATGCCATTGGTGTTAAACGCCTCAGCGTCCCTGGCGGAGCAGGTCGTCAAGGTGGGGCATGCGCATGTGTCGTACGAGGGGATCGACAAGCCCCAGGCGGAGGCGCTGGCCAGGACGCTGGACGCCGCCTGGAAGGTGTATACGGAGGAATTCGGCTTCAAAATGCCCGGGACCGTCTTCTGCATAGTCGAATGCGGGCCGGACCAGCCCGCGCGGCTGTATACGGACGGCGAGGACCACGTGTACCTGTCTCTCCCCTCCAAGGCCAAATTGGCCAAGCCGGCCACCTCCGGCCTCTTCAATCTTTACGGCATGTGCCATGAGCTGGGGCACATCGCCATGTACCGTACGCTCAAAGACCGCGACTGGATGACCTCCGCGGCGGCCGAGGGGTGGGCCCATTACGCCGGGTCGGCGGTCGTGGATCGGGTCTGGGCCGCGCACGGCGAGTCGCTGTGGCCGGACCCGTATGACTACCGGGAGGACGGCCTGGCCCGCCTGCACAAGCAACTGGAATCCGAGTCGCCCTCTGAGATTGACCGCGGGGCCGGCCAGTGGGAGAAGTTCGAGAAGATCCTCGGGCGGAAGGGCTTCGCCAGGCTGTTCGCGGCCTGGGAGAAAGCCGGCGCCGACCCGACCCAGCCGGCGGAAGCGCTGCTGGCCGCGACGATCGGCGTTCAGCCGGACAAGAAGGGCGCCGTCGAAGCATGGTGGAAGACGGCATCGGGGCTGTTCCTTTCACCGATGGACAAGAGCAAAGTCCAGCGCAAAACGATCTCGCCCGCCAGACTGTCCGGCCATCCGCTGGCCCTGACGCCGGACGACGGCCGCCCCGACGGCAAGATGTCCATCGCCGGCGGCGGACACGCCCGCAAGTTCGAGGCGCCTGGTCCCGGGGAGTGGTACATCCGCAGCGTGAGCGTATTCGGCTCGCGGTATGGGTACCCGCGGCCGCCGGCGGAGAACTTCGACGTGGCCTTGTGCGACGGGCAAATGAAGCCCATCGCGATATGGAAGAAGCCTTATTCCACCTTCGAACGCGGCGAGCCGACCTGGGTGAAAATGAGCGTCCCGCCGACGCGTGTGCCGAAGAGTTTCTACGTGGCTCTGAACTTCCGGCCGACCGCGACCAAGGGCGTGTATGTCAGTTTTGACAGCAGCACGAAGGGAAACTCGGTCAGCAGCATACCCGGCCAGCCCGGTGAGCCGTTCGAGGACGGCGACTGGATGATCCGCATCGAGCTGGATCAGCCCAAAGAGGCCGACGCGCTGGAAGCGAAATGAGGTATCCGTTGAACGAATCTGCCTGGCGGGTTGGAGCTGGCCGGGTGTGGTTCAGCGAGCAAGCGGCGTGGGGGGAAGACAGGGTGCGGGCTACGTAGGGCGTGGTTCAGTGGGCGGGCGGTTCGAGGTATGGGTCAGACGGTGGGCGGCGTGGCTGTGGCCGGGGCGGTGGCCGGTGCTTTCTTCCACCGGTTCGGCCGCCACCGCCTACGGTTTACAAGTGAATTGTGCGCCCGTTTCGGCATCGGCTGCCAATCAACGCACGACCAGCGCATCCAGGCGATCCTCCTGGCACTCAAAAAGGCGGGTCAGGAGTTGGTGCGTGAAGCGCGCTATCCCGGCCACGTCTTCAAGTGGGACCCTGAAGGTGGCGCCCCAAATGAAACCCCGCCAGCGCGACCGTGGCCAATACTCCAAACGCGATCCGGGCGGCGGGTCTATCCCTTTCTCGCGGAAGAGGCTCTCCAGAGAATCTCGGAATGGGAATGAAAAGTTCACGAGTACGTCCTGCCCCTCTTTGGCGATCTGTAAGCAGTATTGTGTCGACACCTCAATATTGAGCCATAACCAGTCGTCAGAAAGAAGGAGTTCCTCGAGGATGGCGCGAATGGAATCAGGGCCGTCAGACAACTTGAAGGTATACGTGCCCTTGAATGGGTTCCACCGGCACATGTCCGGCCTTCTGTTTCTGCCCGACCAGGCTGTCTGTATTGCTTGCCAGAGGTGGATCCAGCTTATGGTATCCCCTGATTATCCCCTCCCGATGAGCCCTCCGCCTTGACAATCGTAATACTGGCTTCCAGAGGTGAGTCATAGTCGTTCAGCGGAAAGCGGGGCCGGTACCGCACGCGAAGACTCTTGGTATCAACTGGTATGTAAAATGATTGCAGCATCCAGTCATCCTCGCTCATCTCGTGCATGGTCACCAACCAACGATCCTTCCAGAGGGCAAGCTTCTCAAGTTCCAACTGGTAAATGTGCCATCTGCTCGCGCTTCTAATGGTACTCGTGTCGAGATCATCAAAATCGATAGCCGAGAGCCGCGCAGGAATAACGCTGCCATCCGCCCACACCTCGTCAATTCGAAGGCCGCACCAGGGATTACGATATAGTTCAGCACCTTCACTTCGGGACACTCTCCTCGTGGGCATTGGGTCTGGGCTGCGCAAGGAATAGCTGCGTCGAGTTAGGTCAGAAAACGGTGCCAGAAGCTTTTATTCTTGCACTGCGTGCCGGCCTGGGTACAGCCAGGGACTTCTCACTTCTCAGTTTTCGGTTCTCGGTGTGGAGCGGTGGTATTCGTCGCTGCGCGCACACGACTGGGACGCCCCTCTCTGTATTCTTGGCGTCCTTTGCGTCTTGGCGGTTCAATTCCTGACCCGCCGCCGGAGAACGGCCGGCACAGAGGACTACGCCTTGGCCCCGATGTCCCGGCGGTAGTAGGCGCCTTCGAAGTGGATCTTGCTTACGGCCTCGTAGCAGCGCTTGCGCGCGGCCTCCAAGTCCTTGCCCAGAGCGGTCACACCCAGCACCCGTCCGCCGGCGGTGACCACCTGCTTGCCCTGCAGGTGGGTGCCGGCATGGAAGACGGCCACGTCCGGCATGGCGGCGGCGTCGGCCAGGCCGGTGATGGGCTTGCCGGTTTCGTAAGAGCCCGGATAGCCGCCGGCGGCCATGACCACGCAGACGGCCGGGCGCTCGTCCCATTGCAGCGTGATCCGGTCGAGCCGATCGTCGATCACCGCTTCCATCACGTCTACCAGGTCGGTCTTGAGCCGCATGAGGATCGGCTGCGTCTCCGGGTCGCCCAGCCGGGCGTTGAATTCCAGCACTTTGGGCCCGCCGGCGGTGAGCATGAGGCCGGCGTAGAGCACGCCCTTGTAGACGGCCCCGTCGGTTCGCAGGGCGTCCACGATGGGTACCAGGATCTCGGCCTCGATCTGCCGGAGCAGGTCGTCGTTCAGGAGGCGCGTGGGGCTGTAGGCGCCCATGCCGCCGGTATTAGGGCCGGTATCCCCCTCGCCGATGCGCTTGTGGTCCTGGGCGTTCTCCAGCAGGTAGAGGGTATGGCCGTCCACGAAGCACAGGACGCTGACCTCCGGGCCGGTGAGCTTCTCCTCCACCAGCACGGTGTCGCCCGCCGGGCCGAACGTGCGCTCGACCATGATCTTTTCCAGGGCGATGAGGCCCTCGGCCGGATCATCGCAGACGATCACGCCCTTGCCCTTGGCCAGGCCGGCGGCTTTGATCACTACGCCGGCGTCCCGGCTGGCCACGTAGGCCCGGGCGTCACGGTACTTGGTAAAGGTCCGGGCATCGGCCGTGGGAATGGCATGTACGCGCATGAGGTCCTTGGCGTAGGCTTTGTCGCCCTCGATGCGGGCGGCGGCCCGGGTGGGGCCGAAGGCACGGATGCCGGCCTGGGTGAACTCATCGACCAGGCCGGCGCACAGCGGCTCTTCCGGCCCGACAACGACCAGGTCGACCTTCTCGCGCTGGGCAAATTGGACCAGCTCCGGCAGGTTGTTGGCCTCGATGGGAACATTGTCGCCGATCTCGGCGGTGCCGGCGTTTCCCGGCGCGATGAAGAGCTGGCTGACGCGCGAGGACTGACCGATCTTCCAGGCGAGAGCATGTTCCCGCCCACCATTGCCGACCAAAAGGACTTTCATCTTGAGTTCACCTCTATGTTTGTGCGACTTCGCGCAGGGTAGCCGGGCGGGCACGGGATGGCAAGCGGAACGAGGACGAGGGGGCCGGGGTGAATTCCGTAGTCTCTTCGGATACCATAGGGTCAACACCGGAAGGGGCGAGAATTGGAGGGATTCGGGTGGCCGCCAATGATCGTGAACTGAACTTATCAGTGGCGATGACCGGCTCTGGCCGGGCCGGCCGGAAGGGAGGAGCGGGTCGGGCGTCGAGTCGTTCCGCCGGCGTGCGACGCGCCTGCCTGATCGGCTATTGGTTGGCCATCTTCTTCATGACGCATTGGCCGCGCATCGAGGATTTTCCTCATCCCCCCTGGCTATTTCCGCAGTTTGATCTGGTGGTTCATTTTTGTCTGTACGCCGGCTGGGCGGCGGCCTGGGTGTGGGTGCTGATCGGTGAGGGCAAATGGGCGGGAGCGAGGACCGCCAAATGGGTAGCCTTGGGCGGGGCGGCATATAGTCTCTTCGACGAGTTCACGCAGCTCATTGTGGGCCGCGATGCCGAAATAGGCGACATTCTGGCGGATCTGGCCGGGGTGGTCGTCGTGCTGGCCCTGGCTTCCCGGTGGTGGCGGCGACGGGTGGAACGCCGACGGCGTTGGGGCGGATAAAGCGGGGGTGTGTGTATGGCCCGTTTCCTCGTTCTGGGTGCCGGACGGCAGGGGGTAGCCTGCGGAACGTACCTGCTGGAACGACAGCCTGATACGCAGGTGGTCTACGGGGATGTCAGTCCGGAGCGCCTGGGCTCCGTGCGGGATCAGGCTTCTCACCCGCAGCGGGTATCCACCAATCTGATCGACGTCGGCCGAAACGAGCAGGAACTGGAAGCACTGATCGCGGACTGCGATTGCGTGATTTCCTGTGTGCCGTTCTTCTTCAACGAAGGTCTGACCCGCCTGGCTATCCGCCGAGGTAAGCATTTCTGCGACTTGGGCGGGAATGTGGACACCGTTCGGCGGCAACTCGCGATAGCCGACGCGGCCCGCGAGGCCGGCGTGTGCGTGGTGCCGGACTGCGGATTAGCCCCGGGCACGGTGAATGTACTGGCGGAACTCTGGCGCGATCGGTGGCAGTATCGGTCGGTCAAGATCCTTTGCGGCGGCTTGCCGCAGCACCCCAAAGGCATTCTGGGTTACCAGGCCAATTTCAGCATCCACGGCCTGCTCAACGAATACCTGGATGATTGCCAGGTGGCGCGGGGTGGGCAGGTGTTGACGATTCCCGGCCTGTCCGAGCTGGAGCGGGTCAGCGGGCTGGCCGTCCCCGGCGAGTTCGAGGCTTTCGCGACCAGCGGTGGAGCCTCATTGGGGCCGGAGTTGTACGCGCCGCTGGGCATTGATTACGAATACAAGACCCTGCGCTATCCCGGCCATCGGGATGCGATCATGGCCATGGCCGAGGTGGGGCTCTTCGAGCAGCGGCCCCTGCGTGAACTGATCGAAAGCCAGCCCTGCGAGGCCACCGCGTCAGCCGCGCTGCCGGAGATTTGCCCTCGCGATATGGCCGTGGCACTGCTCGAGCGGGCCTTTGCCAGCGACCGCCAGGATCTTGTAATCGCGCGTGTTGAGGTCCAGGGCACGGATGAGCATGGCCGGCCGATCGAAGGGCGGGCGGATCTGTTGGACCGAGCCGATGGGCGGTTCACCGCCATGGAGCGAACTACCGGCTTCAGTGTTGGAGTCGTGGCGGCGTTTCTGGCGGGGTTGTTGCCGGAAAAGCCTCCGACAGGGGTTTACGTTCCATCCCAGGTCATGCCGGCCAAGCGGCTGATAGCAGAGCTGAATGAAGTAGGAGTTAAAATAGTGGTCCGTCCCTGAGGGGGTATGATTCCTGGCCTGGATAGCACGGCGACCCGTATTCTCCGCTTGAGGTGGCGAGATTGGTTCTTGAAGGGCAGGCAGTACTCCTGATGTGCTTGCCGATAGTGACCGGTGACCGTTATTCTCCGAGCGCGGTGATGAGATAATGCCCGACGGGAGATCCGGGACTATGGCTGATGTGAACGCGGACCACCCCCAGAAAGATGCCGGGCACAATGAGAGACCGGGCTTTGAGGGAACTTGCCGCCGTGAAATGCCGGGGCCTGATATCGCGGCTGAGGTGCTGCCGGCTGGGACCATCGTGACGTCGGCGTCGGTTCCATCCTTTCCCTTGGATTTGCCGGGCAAGTGGTACGTAGCCCATACGCGCTCGCGAAATGAAAAGGCGCTGGCGACTGAACTGACTCGCCTGGGGGTGTTCAACTACCTGCCCCTGACGCGTCGAACCACCCGAAGCCGCACCACCCGGAGAATTTCGCACAGCCTGGTGCCGGTGTTTCCGGGGTATCTGTTCTTCAACGGCGGGGAGGATGAACGCTACCAGGCCCTGCGAACCAACCGGATCGCCAGGGTGCTGGATGTGCCGGACCAGGACCAGCTCGTCGCGGAATTGACGCGGATCCATTTCCTATTAACGCATACCGATGTTTTTGAGGTGGCCAACCGGCTGGCGATAGGGCAGTGGGGCCGAATTATCAGTGGTCCGCTGAAGGGTCTGGAGGGGGTGGTAACGCGGTATTCCGGCCGGCTCCGGCTCTGGATGAACGTCACCATTCTGGGCCAGAGCGTTCATACCCAGGTCGACGCGGACAATGTCGAACGGATTGATCCCCCCTCTTCCCGGTGAACACCTAGGGTGAACCCCCTCAATCGCCGTTGCGTACCAAGAACAGATATCAGGTCTTCCCTGTCCGCCGATCACTCCCGGAGTCGGGGCCATTTTGCCACTCTCCACCGGTTTGATTATACTGAGGGGAAGGAGCCTGACCGATAGTTACATCAGCCTTGCGTTTTGACAGGCGAAAATATTTACCTTAATGGTGAAAATATCGGGGTTTATGACGCCCGACGGGGACGGAGTCTGGACAAATCGCGGTGGCGGGCATATGAAGCCCTGCGGAGATCCAATTGAGTGATCTTCCGGGGAGGCCTGCCGTGGCACATGCCGTTGTGACCGGTGCAGCGGGTTTTGTGGGATCCCATGTCTGCGAGCGCCTTCTGGAGGCGGGTTGGCGCGTCAGCGGGGTCGACATCTTCGACGAGTTCTACGATCCGGCCGTCAAACGCAGCAACGTGGCCGGCTGTGTCCGTCATCCGCGGTTCTCGTTGATTGAGGCGGATATCCGGGACGAGGCGGCCATGAGTCGGGCCGTGGGCGCGGGGGTGGACGTGATCGTCCATTTGGCGGCCCGGGCCGGCGTCCGGCCATCGATCGAAAACCCCCTGCTGTATCAGGACGTGAACGTGCGCGGCACCTGCATCCTGCTGGAGGCGGCGCGCAGATTCAAGATTCCAAAATTCGTATTTGCCAGCAGCTCAAGCGTTTACGGAAATAATCCCAAGGTTCCCTTCAGCGAGTCGGATAACGTCGATTACCCGATTTCGCCCTATGCGGCCACGAAAAAGGCGGGGGAGCTGATCTGCTACGCTTATCATCATCTGTTTGGACTTGATGTCACCTGCCTGCGGTTCTTCACGGTTTATGGTCCCCGGCAGCGGCCGGACCTGGCGATTCATAAGTTTGCCCGGCTGATCGAGCACGGCGAGCCCATCCCGGTCTTCGGCGATGGCAGCATGATGCGGGACCATACCTATATTGATGACATCGTGGCGGGGGTCATGGCTGCGGTGGAGCGGTGCAAGGGGTATCGGATTTACAATCTGGGCAACTCGAACCCGGTGTCGTTGAGCGAGCTGATTGCCGCGATTGAGGCGGCGTTGGGCAAGGCGGCCCAGATCAAGAGGCTGCCGATGCAGCCGGGGGATGTGGAACGGACCTTTGCGGACATCAGCCGGGCCCGCGCGGAGCTGGGATTTGAACCGCGCACAGACCTGCGCACCGGCTTGGCGGAGTTCGTGAAGTGGATGCGGGCGCGGGGTTGAAGGCCCGGGGGCGGTCCCGTATGCTGGCGGGGCCAGGCATGGGCAGGCCTTTCATGTCGTTTCGGCAGTGACCGGCGTGGTCCGGCGCTGCTGCAGAGTCATGGCATACATTTTTCCAAGACAGAATCTTCCGGGGCAGACTCTCAGAATGATCGCGTGGGGGCGAGGAATAGACGGTTGCAGGCAGGTGTGCATTGAATCCTGAGATGCTGTCACTGGTGTCCCGGCCGGCAGGTGAGTTCCTGAGGGAGCTTTGGCCGGTGGCGTTGGTTTCCTTTCTGGTGGTTCTGGTCGCGACGCCGATTTGCCGGGCCGTGGCCCGCAAGTACCGGATCGTGGACCGGCCGGACGACTTTCTGAAACCGCACAAGCAGCCGATCCCCTACATGGGCGGGGTGGCGATCTTCGCCGGTTGGGCGGCGGGGATTCTGCTGGGCATGAAGATGGAGGGGTACCCGGTTCGCCCGTTTGTTCTGGGGGGCATCCTGGTGGCGGGGCTGCTGATCATGCTGGTGGGGCTGCTGGATGATCTGCGCAACATGCCGCCGCGGCTGAAGCTGGTTCTCAATATCGGCGTAGGTTTGCTGCTGTTGTGGGTAGGGGTGGGCCGCGATTCGTTCCATGTATTCGTCCGGGCCTCGGTCATCGGGGAGTCGGGCGATCCGACGCTGCAATGGCTGGAGCTGATGTTTTCGGTTCCGTTGAGCCTGTTCATCATCGTGGGTGCGTGCAACGCAACCAACCTGATCGACGGGATGGACGGGATGTGCAGCGGGGTGCTGGGGATCATTTCGCTGGGTTTCTTCGTGCTGGCCCTGCACCTGGCCGTCTACGCCCCAGACCAGGCGCTGAGCAACGAGCGGCTGGTGCTGGCCCTGGCCATGCTGGGCGCGGCCGTGGGTTTCCTGCCGTACAACCTGAACCCGGCCTCGATCTTCATGGGTGATGCCGGCTCGATGCTGCTGGGTTTGAACGCGGCGGTGATGATCCTGCTATTTGCCGATCCTGGGATTATCCGCTGGATGCTGGGGGCGATCATGGTCTTCGGGCTGCCCATCGCGGACATGATGCTGACATTGCTGCGTCGCTGGCGCAACGCCCAGCCATTGATGATGGGCGACCGCAGCCACTTCTACGACCAGCTCGTGGACCGCGGGTACAGCGTGCGGCAGGTGGTGGCGATCAGCTACGGGCTGGCCTTCGGTTTCGCGGCCATCGGCTGTGGAGCGGTGATTTTTCTGCGGACACGATACGTGATTCTGGTCTGTATGGGCGTGGTGATAGCCACCATGCTGGCCGTCTGGAAGTTCCGGATGGTGGCATTGCTTCCGCCTGACGAGAGGCCTTATGGGGCGGTTGGGCACGGGGCCGTGGCCACGGAGCAGCGCTCTCACTGCTAAATCAGGCCGGGGGTTTCTTTCTCGCCGTGCAGAAGAGGTTCATGGAGGCAAAGCGCCTGGCGTCGGCGGCCGCGAGACGTTGCAGCAGGCGGCGCATGACGCCCACACGGTTCAGCAGCAGGGCGGCCGGATTGATAGCGCGGGTGAAGAAGGCGCTGCCGTCGAACTCTACCACCTCCAGCCCGGCTCGGGCCAGAATCTCGGCGAGATGTTGCTCGGTGAAGTGCTCGTGCCATGCTTTTTCGGCGGACACGTCGCCGATCAGGCCGTCGGGGTTGGACACGTACCGTCGCTCGTATTCCTCGCGGGTGTGCCGCAGCAGGTAGAAGCGGCGATGCAGCCGGGGAAAGCGGAATTTCAGGTTGCCCAGGTCGAGGAACGAGAGCGGATACTGCCGCGGGACGGTCACGATGAGGACGCCGTCATCGCGCAGCGTACGGCGCAGTTCATTCAGCAGAGCGATCTGGTCAGCCACGTGTTCGAGCACATCGAGCAGCGTAATCGACTCGAAGGTCTCGTCTTCATAGGGCAGCGGCAGAGGGTTGGAAGCGTGGATCAACTCCAGATGCGGAAACCGCTGCCGGGCCGTTTGGATGGCCTGACCATTGGCGTCGACCCCGACCAGCCGCCGTGCCGGAGCGACACGGCTGAGCGCATTGAGAAATTCGGCCTGGAAACAGCCGAAGTCGAGGTGCGGCCCGTTCCGGCGGGCGACCTTCTCGAAGGCGTAGCCGGCGCGGGTGGGGCCGAAGGGGTTGTCGGGGCAAGTGCGAGTTCGCATAAGCAATCATTCCAGCATGCGGTCTGTCAGACAGTATGGACTGACAGGTCACAGAGTGCAACGCAGGAGACTACCCAGACGCGGATAAAACGGCGTGTTTGAGGTACATGGGATGCGGAAACTGATTGCATTAATAAAAAGGCTACCCCGTATCTTCAGCGTCCTCCGGGGCATGCTTGAGCGTCATCTGGATCCGGTGGGGTATGCACGCTAGCAGGGGGTTACAATTGGCAAGGATTGCCGGCTCTTTGACGCCGATTTCGGAGCGGAGCCATACCTGGTTACTCTCGGAGATCACGTCAGCATCACTCAAGCTCAATTCATTACCCATGACGGCGGAGTGTGGGTGTTCCGTGACAAGCACCCCGAGATCAGCTTACTTGCTCCGATTCGCGTGGGGAACAATGTGTTCATCGGTTACGGCGCTATTATTCTGGCCGGTGTCACCATAGGTGACAACGTGGTTATCGGTGCGGGCGCAGTGGTCACCAAAGACATTCCTTCCAACAGTGTGGCAGCAGGGGTCCCCCCCAGAGTAATTAAGTCGCTGGATGAGTACTGGACCTCCATACAGGGCCGTGCTGTGCACACCAAGGGAATGAGCCGTGCCCAACTCAGAGCTTTCTGTCAGAGACACTTCGGACCGACGGTAAATAGGGCAACCGATTTGGACCTGCAAACGATCCGATGAGGCTTGGTTGGCGGCATCGCTGGAAAAGCGCTCCGTGGCCACAAGCCGGATGTGCGACCGATTTCATGAGAGCTGCGACGCATCGAGTGATCATGGCCTGGCTGACGGTGGCAATACTGTCCACCGCCGCGGCAGGTGAGCCTTATCCATTGCGCTGGGTATATGCCCAGGTCAACCTGGCAGATCCGGTGAGCGTAACGGCCACGCTTCAACTGATCAGCCGGGCGCGTGATGCGGGCTTGAACGGCATAGTCCTGTCCGATGCCAAGTTCATGACCCTGGAAAAATACGGGCACGACAGACCCTCCAGCCCCTACTACCGGCACGTCCAGCAGGTGCTTCGGGCCGCCAGGTTGCAGGGTATCGAGATCATCCCGCACGTTGGAGTGGTTTCCCGCGCGGAGGGGCTTTTCGCGTATGATCCGAATCTGGCGGAGGGGTTCGAGGTTCGCGATGCCGTTTTCGAGGTGCGCGGGGGAGTCGCCCAACTGGTTCCTGATCCGACGGCCTTCCTCCGCGATGGCGGTTTTGAACGTGCGGAAGAAAACCGGTTCGTGGAGTGGAGCTCCCAGGACGGTCCCGGAAAGGTGACCATACCGGATTCGAGCGTAGCGAGATCGGGCCGCCAATCCATCCGCTTGGAGCCGTCAGCATCCACCCGGCCGCCGGGCCTGGCCCGAATCAACCAGCGGGTCAAAGTCACGCCGCGCCGATGCTACCGAGTGAGCGTATGGGTCCAGACGCAGGGTTTGGAGCCCGCCAACTCGTTTAATATCAGCGTGAGTGGGCTCTCCCCGGGGACGAATCGGCCGCTGGCATACAATTCGTTCGCGGTGGCGGCTTCGCAGGGCTGGAAACAGGTGCATGCGGTTTTCAATTCGCTGGATTACACCGAAATCATCGTGCATCTGGGGGTGTGGCATGGACGCCGCGGACGGGTGTGGCTGGACGACGCGGAACTGGTGGAGATCGGGTTGGTGAACGTCCTTCGCCGGCAGGGATGCCCTCTGACGGTCCGCAGCATAGACGGTCGGATCACCTACCGGGAGGAGCGGGATTACGCCCGCGTCGAAGACAGACGCCTGGGGCGAGCAAGGGCCTGGCTGGGCGTTTTTGATCGGTATCACGAGCCGCCTTCGATCCGCATGCTCAACGGGTTGGCGGACGGCACCCGGTTGAAGGTCAGCTTCTATCACCCATTGGTGGTCCACGGAGGTCAGGTGGACGCCTGCATGACTGAACCGGCGGCGGATGCAGTGTTCGAACGGCAGATCAGGAGCCTGCACAGGACGCTGGGCTCCCCAAAGCGATGGTTCCTGGGCTACAACGAGATACGGGCAGGGGGGAGCTGCGCTGCATGCAAGGGCACCGGCCAGACGCCGGGGGAAATACTGGCGAACCACGTACGGCGAACGGTGGCGACCGTGAGGCGGGTCGTGCCCGGCGCCGAGCTGGTGACCTGGCATGACATGTTCTCCCCGGCGGGGAACGCGCGGGACCATTATTACCTTGTTGAGGGAACCATGGCCGGGAGCTGGGAAGGGCTGCCCGGGGACATGCTGATCTGCAACTGGACCGGCAAGGATCTGGAAAAGAGCCTGAAATTCTTCGCCGAACGAGGACACGGGCAGGTGGCGAGCATCAACTTCGACGATGTGACCGATGTGACGGCGGCAACCCGCAAGGCACTGGAAATCCTGGATCGCACACCGCACGCCAGGGGGCTGCTGTTCACGACATGGAAGAAACGGTACGAGGGGCTGGAGGAGTTCGGCCGGCTGCTGGGCGCACATTCGCCCGGCGCGCCAGGCGAGCGATGATCTCGGCCAGCAGTTCCGATCTGAGTTCAACATGAGCATTGCCCGAACGGCTGCGCGCCATACCTTGATCCTGATGGCAACCCGTGTGACCGGGATGGTCAGCGCGCTGGTGAGCGTGGTTTTCTACACACGTGTCCTGAAGCAGTCGGATGTTGCGCTCATTTCCGTGCTGGGCATGCTCGGTTCCTTGAGCTACCTGGTTAGCAACATGGGGCTGGGGTTATATCTGGCCCGGCAGATGCCCCGGTTACGGGTCAGCGAACCGGAACAAGCCGCACGCCTCAGTCATGCCTTCGTGGCGGTCACGACTGGCATGCTGATCGTGTGTTCGCTGGCCGTAGTGGCTGGATCGAAAGTGCTGGCCGGGCTGCTGCTGGAAGATGATCAGACGGAAACGGTGAGCGCTTCGGCAGACGCTTTTCACGTGGCCCTGCTGGCGCCAGCTATCCTGGCCCTGGGATTCAACTCGATCGTCTGGCAGCTCATGCGCGGATGCTCCCTGTTCACCCAGATGGGGATCAATACGCTGCTTTCCCAGATCATTCAGCCGGTCAGTGCGATCGGAAGCTATCTGTTGTTCGGTACGCCGGGGATGCTCCTGGGGATGGCGGGGGCCAACGCGGTCGTGGCCCTGGTTGGCGCTGTTCACGTTCGGCACTATCTGATCGGTCCTGTCCGATGGCGGGAAATCCTGAGATACATCAGGGAGTCGTGGCCCTTCTATGCCGAGGACTATGCCGGTTACCTGGTGATGTTCGCGGACCAATGGCTGGTCGGGCTTCTGATGACGCCGAGCGCCCTGGCGACGTACTACATCCCGCGAACCCTTTGTGATCGGCTGTTCACGCTGATCGAATCCATGAACAATGTGGCCCTGGCGAACATTTCGACGATTGCGGCGGACGGAGTGACGGCTGTTCGACATGGGTTTGAGCGTTTGAGACGCGTCTACATTTACGTGCTGGTTCCGGTCTGCACGGCCCTGATGATTGGCTCATTCTGGTTGATCGACCTCCTGGGGGGGCCGGCTTATCGTGCCGGGGCAGCGCCTTTCATGGTGTTGACGCTGGTTCTGCTTGTCTCCGGAGGGTTCAGCCCGCATTCGATGTGTGTGATGGTATTGGCGTCACCCAAGAAGCGTCTGGTGAGCATCATCCTGCAGAGCATCACTCTCCTGGCCACGCTGGTTCCCTTCGGCTGGACGCTGGGGCTGGCAGGCATTGCCGCGTCGCGGGTGGCCGCCAAGCTGGCCCATGGGATCTATTCAGTGCATCTGCTGCGAGACATCTTTTCATTCCGGATGGACAAGCAAGGGCTGCGAACGGTGCTGCTGCCAGGGGCTCTGCTGGCAGCGTGTGGTTTGCTGCAGATCCTGTTGTATCGGCAATGGATTGTTCCAATGTACCTGGCCGTTGGATTACTCGTGTATGCCGTAGTCTTCCTGCGGCTGGCTTCACCCGAGGATATTCGCTTGATCGAGTCGCTTGTTCCGAAACCAGGCGCGAGTCTCGTGAGATTGCTCAGAGGGCGAGAGCGAAGCGCCAAGGCTGAGGAGGTGTTGACCGGCAGTGGGCTTCGGTAGGAAAAGACTGGGAAAGGCATGTCATGTGCTTCTCCGGGAATAGAGGCATCGGGAGAGAAGGATCATGAGCCTGAATCCGGTGTACTTCGCCATCCGCGACGACGACACCTGCTACTTCACGAGGCCGCAGGATCTGGAGTCGTGTTACGGCCGGATCTGGGATACCTGCCCGGTATCGCTGTCGATCGTACCGGTGCATGCCTGCACAAAATCGGGCGTCGTGCCGAAGGAGCACTGGACCGGCAACCGACTCTTTCCGCTCGAGGAGAATCCAGCGCTGGTCGACTTTCTGCGCGAGGCCATCGCGGCCCGGCGGGTTCATGCAACGCTTCATGGTTACCATCACCGGGACGAGCCCGACGGGTATGAATTTGTTGCCGGCGATGATCTGTCCGGAAAGGTGCGCGCGGGCCGTAAGTATCTTGAAGAGCTGCTGGGGCAACCGATCCAGGTCTTCGTGCCGCCCCACAACTCCCTGGGGGGACGCGGCTATCAGGCAGTTGTCTCCGCAGGGTTGCACATCAGTGGAATTCCTTCTTTCAAGCCTTCCGTGCGCGGGTGGGATCCGCGGGTGCTGGCCATCGGACTGCGGGAGCGGCTGTGGCACCGTCGGCATGGTTTTCGGCGGCCCTGGCCGCTTGTTTTTCCGGATGGACATCGGGAATTGCCGTACCATGGCTTGACGCCGGTGGTCACATTGGAGAGCCTGGTCGCGGCTTTTGACCGCGTTCGACAAAATGGCGGCGTTTTCTGCCTGGCGACGCATTACTGGGAGTTCGACAGACCGGGTCGTGGGCAACCGTTGACCATTCGGCAGATCCTGGAGCGGTTCTGGGACCATGTCCTGTCGGCCGGAGATCAGGTTCGGTTCTGTACGCTGGGAGAGCTCTGTCACAAGACACCGGAAGCCGCCGGCTGAGGATTCAGATCAGAGGATGCGTCGTGCCATGAAGATCACGTTCATTAACCGCATGATGGGCATTCTGCGCGGCGGGGGTGAATGCTTTGACCTGAACATGGCCCGGGCATTGCAGCGGCTGGGGGCCCAGGTGCGGTTTGTGGTGGGCCGGAGGGTGTTCGGGCTGGATTGCCCGCTGGAAGAATTCGAAACGCATTACATCCGGTCTCCATACCTGAGAGGCTTTGAGTACCGGCATGGGAACAGTCGATACCGGGTAGTGCGTTCGATTGGTATGCGCGCCCGGCGCAAGGATGACCTCTGGTTCGGTCGGCGGGTGATTTCCCACATACTCGCCCGGGACAGGGATACGGATGTCTTCCAGGTATGCGCCCTGGCCGAAGTGGCCGCGCGGTTGACGGAGGCCGGACGGAAGGCGGTGGTCCGTTTTCCGGGGCCCCCGACGCCAACCATGGCGGCCTGGACGCGGCGCTGTTCCGGCTGCTTTACTCACGGCGCCTCCTACGAGGGCGCGCTGCAAATGGGTCTCAAACCCGCCTTGATCGTGGCCGGCTGCGATATGGACCTCTTTCATCCGCCGGAAAAACGTTCCGGGAGGGCCGGTCAATGCCGGTTCATCTTTGTCGGACGTTGTATTCCTGTGAAAAACCTGGACTTCCTTGTGGACGGTTTTGCCGCCGCCCGCCGTCGCTTGCCGGAGCTTACGCTGACGATCGTCGGGGACGGCAACTGCCTGCCCGTGATTCGCCGGAAAGTGGAGGGGCTGGGGTTAAGCGGGGCCGTGGAGTTTCCCGGCTTTCTGAGTGGGCGTGCCCTGGCCGATCAGTATCGTGCGGCCGATTGCTTCACCCTGGTAAGCCAGTACGAGTCGTTCAGCCTGGTTGCGCTGGAAGCCATGAGTTCGGGTCTTCCGCTGATCCTGTCGCAGGTGGGGCACTTGCCCCGCTTTATCGAGGATCATCAGGCGGGGACCCTGGTCAAGCCGGGCGATGTGGCAGGGCTCGCCGATGCCATGGTCTGGTGGGCTGAGCACCCGGAGGCCCGCGCTGCGACAGGCTGCCGTAATCGTGCCACCGTCGAAAAGCATTTTAGTTGGGATGCCAGCGCGCGCAAGCTGCTGACTTTCTACGAGTCCCTGCTGTAAGGAGGCTGAGCCATCAGGATCGCAATCGTCTGTCCATCCTTTCTGCCCTGGGTGGGGGGGGCGGAGCTCGTCATGCATCACCTGGCCTGCCAGTGGTCCCGTCAAGGCCACGAGGTCTGCGTGATGAATACCATTACCGACAAAGCGACGCATCCTGATGCGACATATAGCGTCAAACGCTTCAGGATGCTGCGTGGCACGGCGCGGTTTGGCTATCATCGATTCCCGTTTCAGGGGTTTGCGGTCAGGAGTATTGCCGCGCTGCTTCGAGATTTCCGCCCCGACCTGGTGTCGGCTCACTTTGGCTATCCCACCGGGGTGTGGCTCAGCCGCATTCGTCCCCTGCCCAGGTATCTGATCACCTGCCACGGTGGAGAACTGACCAAGTTTTACTGGGGTTACAGGCAGAGATGGAACATCGACGCGATTCTGCGCGATGCGCTGAATGATTCCGTGGGCGCCATCGCAATCAGTAGCCATGCCCGAAAATTGATGGAGGAAATTGGTGTTCGCCCCGATCGAATCCTGGATATTCCCAATGGCGTGGATCTGGACAAGTTCAAGTCCCGCGTGGACGTGAATATCCGCGAAAAACTGGGGCTTCCGGCCGATTCGCTGATCATCCTCAGCGTCGGGCGGAATCATCCGCAGAAAGCCTACGGGACGGGGATCAGGGCATTTGCGAAGGTTGCGGCCCGCGCTCCGCAAGCGCGTTACGTCATTGTCGGTAGATGGCTTGAGGAGTGGCAGCCGCTTGTGAAAGAGCTTGAACTTGAGGAGCGGGTCATTCTCTGCCCCGGCTTGTACGGCGACGAGCTGATTGCCATGTACCAGCAGGCAGACATCTTCTTCTCGCCTTCCATCTGGGAGATGTTTGCCCTGGTGGTGATCGAGGCGATGGCCGCCGGTTTGCCTGCCGTGGTGACCAACATCAGCGGCAGCCAGGACGCCATCCACACCGGGGACAATGGCATCGTCGTGGAGCCTGACCGCCCCGATGAGATGGCCGACGCTCTCCTCCAGTTGATCGAAAATGCCCCCTTGCGGCGTCAAATGGGGACCAGGAATTTGGAACGTTCGAAGCTCTACGGCTGGGATCGGGTCAGCCGTCAGTACATCGAACGCGCGCTGATATCCTGAAGGTTCTCCCGATAGCGGTCTCCCCTGCTCTTTGGAGCCCGATTCCATGACTTTTCGGCAGGTCTGTTACCTGATCCGCTCTGATCTGCACCGCTACCATGGGCGGACAAACTGGCGTTTGCTGGCACGTGAACTCCTTTTCGGCGTGGGCTTCAAATACTCGTTCTGGATGAGAGTTACTGCCTGGCTTTCGCATCAATCCGCGGCATGGTTTCCGATTTACCTGATCGCACGTCTGTTCCATCGCAGGTACATCTACAAGTTTGGCATCAGCATTCCCTTTCCAACCGTCGTGGGCCCCGGTTTCTACATTGGTCACTTCGGCGGTATCCATGTCAATTCAGGAGTTCGAATAGGGCGGAACTGTAATATCAGCCAGGATGTTACGATTGGGCAGGCCAGTCGGGGCGAACGCCGTGGCGTACCAAACATCGGGGACAACGTTTACATCGGGCCTGGCGCAAAAATCTTCGGGGGCATCCGGATTGGAGATCATGTGGCCATCGGAGCCAACTGCGTGGTCACCCGGGATGTTCCTGATCATGCCGTGGTGGTTGGAGTTCCGGGGCGAGTTGTGAACTTCAACGGTTCCGAGGGTTACATTAATCGAACGGATTATGATTATCCGCTGCCGACCGGTGCCGAAGCGAAAGATCATGAGCCTGCCGTCGACCCACCCAACAGTGCGAAGCCGGCAGATGCTCAACTACATGCTCACAATGGAAAAGCCGGGGAGACCGCCGAATGAGCGCTAATACGACACCTTACACCCAATGGCCGGCCACGTATGAGGCGCCGTTGGAATTGACAACCAATGCTACTGATGATCCACTCGGCATCGAGCGTCCGCCCTCTCTGGCGCGCAAAGCCGTGGAGGCCGCTCTCTACATCACGCTGTTCAACAGCACGTTCATGTTCACGACGGGATCGGCGTTCATCCCGGGTCTTGGTGGGTTGCTGCTCCTGGTTGCCGGTGGAATCGGGTTGACCATTCAGCTCGCCCAGGGCGAACGGCTGCCGATATCCTTCTGGTTTGCGGCCGCCATGACGCTGGCGGCCAATGTCTCCCAGTCGCTCAACGGGCAGCCACCCATCTTCGGCGAAGGCCTCCGGTCATTCCTGTTCTGGAGCTTCCAACTGCTGATGGTCTGCTATCTCATCCGAAACGAAGCAACCGAGAAACGGATGCTGGTCTTTATGACCCTCCTGGTCATCGCCGCGGTCTGGATGGGGGGTGAATTCTACGGGAGAAAAGACAATCGTCTAAGGCTTGAGCAGTACAGCGTGGGGGCGTCCTTCGGCAACGCGAACCAACTCGCCACGCTGTCAGGCTTGTTTGCGGTGTCGTTTCTCTTCTGGTCCCTGCGGGCGCTCAAGAGCATTCGACGCGCCTGGATGGCTCCGGTGCTGTGGATTCTGGCGGCCACGCTGGTGATGATCCTGTTCCGGACCGCCTCGCGCAGCGGCGTGCTCCTGTTTGCGTGTGGGATGGCGATGCTGGCGATCACGATCCTGCTCGGCCGCGGAGTGCGCCTGGCGGGTATCGTAGTGGTTGGAGTGGTGTTGGTGGCAGCCTCTCATCTGTCCCTGATGCTGGCCGACTCGATTGAAGTGCTGGAATATCGGGCGGGCCTGGGGAGCCGTCGTCAGGATGTATATCACATTCAGACACTCTACGATATGTGGGATACCGCCCTGGTGGGACGGGGGCCGTCTCGCGCCCAAGTCTCTGCCGCGGGTATTACCGCCCATAACTCTTTCATCTATACCAATGTTGCGTTTGGAGGGATTACCGCCGTCATTCTGCTGGCGTGGGTGCTCACGCTGGGCTGGCGGCTGTTGCGGATGTTGGTTTCGTCGGAGTTACCGCTGGACCGGCGTCTGTTTGTGGCCACCATGGCGGGAATGGCGCTGGGAGACATGGTGTTTGCCAACCAGGCGTACATGCACCTGTCGGTCTTGTATGCCATCGGAATCATCGAAAAATACACGTCCGCTTACTCCCGGCGGATGATTGCTCAGCGGCGCCAAGCCGGTGAGTATGCCGCATTCGGAGGGGAGGGCGACCTGGGATGGTCAGACTTTGGCGTGTCGGATCCACTCTCGATCCGTCAGGTCGCCCGCTGGTGAGAGCCTGCGCGTATGTCCGCTCCCATTAGAGTCACGCACGTTATGCCCCAGATCGGGATCGGCGGGGCGGAAATGCAACTGCACGCGCTGATCACCCGCAGCGATCCGAGTGTGGTTTCCCACCAGGTTTTGTATTACAGCCCGGCGCTTGATGACGAGGGCCACCGCGTCTACCGCGAATCGGGCGTTCCCGTTGAGTGTGTGCCGCGCAGTAAGGCTCGGCCGGTGAAGTTCGTTCGCGATCTGGCCGCGGCCATCCGACGTTCGCGGCCGGACATTGTCCAATGCTGGCTGTACAGCGGGGCTGTCTGGGGCCGGATCGGGGCCATGCTGGCGGGGGCGCGATGCATTCTCATCACCCATCGCGGAACCGGTCTGGCCAGGGTGGCGCTGCTGAGGGGGTTGGAGCGGCTGACCAGTCGCCGGATGCACTTTGTGGCCAACAGCCGGGCCTGCGCCCGCGTGGTGGCTGAACGGCTCGGTCTGGCGCCCGAACGGTTTCACGTGGTTTACAACGGCATCGACCTGAAGGCTTACGGCCCAGCGCCCGGCGATCCGTTGCTGCGGACGGAACTGGGTATTCCGGCGGACCAGAAAGTGATTGTGATGGTGGGGCGGCTGTCGCCTCCGAAGAATTATCCCATGCTGTTTCGGGTGGCCCGGCGATGCCAGGGGGTTCTGCCGGTTCATTTTGTCATCGTCGGCCACGGCGAGTTGGAGGCGGAACTGCAGGGGCAGGTAAAGGAGATGGGGCTGGAGGGCATTGTCCATTTCCTGGGGCTTCGCCGGGATGTGCCCCGCATTCTTTCCGGCGCGGACCTGTTCTGCTTTACAAGCCTGCGAGAAGGTTTCCCCAATGCGCTGCTGGAGGCCATGGCGTCCGGTCTGCCGGTGGTGACCACCGATTTCCCCGGGGCCGACGAACTGGTTGAGGACGGCGTGTCGGGGATGATTGTCAACCGGGAGGACGACCAGGCGGCTTACGCTGCCATCCGCAGCCTCCTGGCGGATGAGAATTTGCGCTTGCGTTTAGGCGCGGCGGCCCGCCGGGTGGCCGAAGACCGTTTTTCGATGGAGAGGATGGTCGATCGGACGCTGGAACTGTACCGTGATCTTCTGAGCGGCAGGAGCTCAGGCTCTGGAGTTGGCGGTGGATAGGGAGAAGCAGGCGGCCGATTGTGCGATGGCCAATGAGGGACGCCATGTGGCAGAGAGTGGGGGGATGCGCAAGCTCAGGATCGCCGTGGTGTCGGGGGGGACGTTCCCGCACACGCGACCCTATATCGACTTCTACAGGCAGCGTGGCCACGAGGTGTTCTGGATCGCTTTCGACCGGCAGATCCCGGACTACGGCGTCCCCACGTTCGACATTTCGCACGGGGCCAGCGCCCGGCGGCCATGGTCCAAGTGGAAGTACCTGTGGGCGGGTCTGAGTCTTCGGAAAATTTTGCGACGGCTCCGCCCGGATATCGTGCATGGTCAGTATGTCAGCAGTGCCGGCCCCGTCTGCCTGCTGTCGGGCTTTCGACCTTATGTCCTCACCGCTCACGGAGGGGACCTCCTGGGGCACACCAAGTCCCTGCCGCGCCGGATGCTGTTGAGGCCGTCGCTGCGTCGGGCGGCGTTGGTCAACCCGGTCTCCCGGCAGCTTGCAGAAGTGGTGGAGGAGCTCGGGGTGACGAGAGAGCGAATCCTGACCGCCACCCTGGGGGTGGACATGGACGCGCTGCCGTACCGTCCCAGGGTTGAATGGCATTCTCCGGTTCGGCTTCTGTGCACCCGCGGGCTTCGGGCGGTGTACGACCCGGTTACGATCCTACGGGCCTGTGCGATTCTCAAGAGGGGCAACACGCAGTTTACCTGCACCTTCGCGGCCGGGGGGCCAATGGAGCCGGAATTGAGGACACTGGCCAGAAAAGAAGGGCTGGAGGGAACCGTCCGGTTCCTGGGAGGGTATCAACATTCCGGGATTGCCGAGCTGCTTTACGACCACGATATTTATGTATCCGCGTCCTTGTTTGACGGATCTTCGCTGTCCCTGCTGGAAGCCATGGCCTGCGGCATCTTTCCTGTCGTGTCGCGGATTCCAAGCAACCAGGGCTGGCTGGACGAAGGCCGGACGGCTCTGATGTTCGCCCCTGGCGATGCGATGGAGTTGGCCGAGCGCATCCGGCAGAGCCTGGAGTCCGCGGCGCTGGTGCGCGAGGCGGTGCAAGCGAACCGATCGCGAGTCGAGGAACGCGGAAGTCGGCATCGAAATATGGGCCTGCTGGAAAGTCAGCTTTACCGGCTCTTGGCGGCCGAGGGCTGAATCACCGGGCTGGGCGTCAGAAAAGGGACCGTGCTGACATGAGCCGTTGGTTGAGCGTTTATCATCGTCTTCCGTACCCTCTGCGCGTGATGGCTGCCAGCGCCAGGGGTTATTATCTCAACTACTGGCGACAGGGGCGCAGTTCAGAACAGCTCATCACCGAGGCTCATCAGCGCGAAACCTGGGACAGCGCGGCGTGGAAGGTCTGGCGTGATCAGCGACTGCGGCTGCTGCTGGAGCGAGCCGCGACACAGGTTCCCTACTACCGCGATTACTGGAGTCGACGCAAGGATGGCGAATGGGCGCGACTGGAGAACTGGCCGATCCTGAAAAAGGATGTGCTGCGGGAGAATCCCGGCGCATTCGTCGCGGACGGCTGCGACAGACGCCGGATGTTCAGTGAGCACACCAGCGGAACGACCGGCAAGCCTTTAAGCGTCTGGTGGAGCAGGCGGACGGCGCAGGAATGGTATGCGTTATTCGAGGCCCGCGCGCGGCGATGGCATGGAGTCAGCGACCGGGATCGATGGGTCCATATCGGCGGACAGTTGGTCACACCGTTTGACCAGAAACGACCGCCTTTCTGGGTCTGGAATTTCGCCATGCGCCAGCTTTACATGTCCTCCTATCACTTATGCCCGGAGAACATCTCCGCCTACCTGGATGCCATGCGCCGTCATCGGGTTCGTTACATGCTGGGTTATTCATCCTCCATGTATACGCTGGCCCGGTTGGCAGAGGTCAACGGTCTGGAGGCCCCACGCCTGGCGGTGGTCATCAGCAACGCGGAGCCTCTCTTTGCCCATCAGCGCGAAACCATATCGCGTGTATTCGGTTGCCCGGTACGCGAGACCTACGGTATGACCGAAATCGTCTGCGCGGCCAGCGAATGCGAGCAGGGATCGTTGCATATCTGGCCTGACGTGGGGGTGTTGGAGATCCTGGAAGACGATTCAGACAAACCGGCCGAGCCGGGGCAACCGGGACGCGTGGTGGCGACCGGATTGCTGAACATGGATATGCCTCTGGTTCGCTACGAAGTGGGGGACCGAGCCGTTATCGATTCCACAGGCAGTCGTTGTGCCTGCGGGCGGGGATTGCCCCTCTTGAGGTCGGTCGAAGGCCGGTCTGATGACACGGTTCTGACGCCGGATGGCCGAACTCTCGGGCGGATCACGGCGGTTTTCAAGACCGATCTGCCAATTCAGGAGGCCCAGGTTGAGCAGCAATCGCTGTGCCAACTGCTTGTGAGGATCGTGCCCCTGGACGACTACAAAGAGGCGGATGGACAGTCAATCATCGAGCGGTTGCGTGAGCGTGTGGGGAACACCATGGCCATTCGGATTGAGTTGGTGGATTCAATTCCACGCACGGCAAACGGCAAGTTTCGCACGGTGATCAGCCGGCTCTCAAGCGAAGACCGCGAGTTGGCGTTTCGTGGGCAGGCTTCCGACACGAGGACCGGTGGATTGTCCGGCTTATCTACCTCAGGAGAGCGGCCGTAATGGCAGCGGTATTAGTGGTGGGCAACTTTCTGACCGCCGCGGGCCGGTCGGTATCGACCTGCCAGTCGCTCGCGCTGCGCCTGACGGCAGCGGGCCTGGAGACGATCACCACTTCTTCGCGGATGGCTCGGATGAGCCGCCTTGCAGACATGGTGGCGACCGCCTGGCGCGAGCGCCGCAGGTATGAGAGCGCCTATGTGGAGGTGTACAGCGGACCAGCCTTCATCTGGGCGGAGGCCGTCTGCTGGACGCTGCGGCGTGCGGGAAAGCCCTATGTGCTGGCTTTACACGGCGGGAGTCTGCCCGTGTTCGCACGGCGATGGCCGGGGCGGGTTCGCAGATTGCTGAGGAGCGCCGCGGCCGTTGTTGCCCCCTCGAGCTATCTTCAGCAGGCCATGCGGCCCTTCCGGGAAGATATTTCCATCGTGCCGAATGCCCTGGAGCTGAGCAGCTATCGTTTTCGGCTGCGAAGCGCGCCGCAGCCGCGCCTGGTATGGTTGCGGGCATTCAATCACATTTATAATCCATCCCTGGCGGCCCGGGTCGTGGCCCTGCTGTGCCGTGACTTCCCCGACGTGCGGTTGTGCATGGTCGGACCGGACAAGGGCGACGGCAGTCTTGAGGAGTTTCTGAAGGCAGCGGGGGAATTGGGCGTTCTGGATCGCATCGAGAGGCCGGGCGGAATTCCAAAGTCCAAAGTCCCCGAGGTTCTCGACGCCGCCGACATATTTCTGAACACGACCCATGTGGATAATACGCCGGTGAGCGTCTTGGAGGCCATGGCCTCGGGACTGTGTGTCGTCACTACCAACGTGGGGGGGATTCCATATCTGGCCAGCCACGAAGAGGATGCCCTTCTGGTGAAGGATGATGATGCCGAGGGCATGGCCGCGGCGGTCCGCCGTGTTCTCCTGGAGCCTGGCCTGGCGGGTCGTCTCTCCCGCGGGGCACGGAACACGGCGGAGCAGGTGGACTGGTCTCACGTCCTGCCGCGCTGGATATCGCTGCTGCAAACGATAGCGGCTGGAAGGCATTCCTGAGCACCAGGTTCGGATTATCGCCGGGCGGTCCTTCCGTATTGCGGGATCAGGTGCCCCGGGTTTGATACATGCGGCGCCATGAGAGCCGCCTGTCGGCATGCGTGCCTTGGGCTGTCGATCGAGCGTGGGTGTCCGGGCCGGGGCTTGGCCAGGCGGTCGCATTGCTTTTCGATGTGCCGGCCGGTTCAGAGGCATTGGTGATGTCAGCATGGCTATGCCGACCTCAGCCGATCGAAGCCAGCGGATGGTGGGCCCAAGAGCGATTTGGGAGTGAATTCCGCCTCAAGTCGTGCCGATGGAGAGTTCGTATCCGGACGGGTCACGTCGTAATCCGTTGCGGTTATCGGAACCGCCAGGTATGATGGCGGCCGGCTCTGTGGAGCTGGGACGGCAGGGACGACGGGGAGCTGGTGGAAAATTCGCATTCGATACCCCAGGACGGCAACTCGGGTTATCTGAAGGGAGAATGTGCCATGAGTGCGGCGGACAAGGGCGACACGCAAGTGGTCCGGATCGGCGTGATCGGCGCAGGGAACTGGGGCAAGAATCTCGTGCGGAATTTTGCCACCCTTCCAGGCTCGAAGTTGTCTTATGTGTGCGATCTGAATGAGAAGACACGCCAATCAATGACCGCCTTGTATCCGCAGGCCACGGTTGTGGATCGCATTGACGCGGTGCTGTCCGATCCGGCGGTTGACGCGGTGGTGATCGCCGTGGAGGCCCCCGAACACTATCGAGTGGCCAAGGCCGCTCTCCTGGCCGGCAAGCACACCTACGTTGAAAAACCGCTGACGCTCAGGAGCGAGGAGGCTGTCGAGCTGGTCCAGTTGGCGGCCCAGGCCGGAAGAAAACTCATGGTTGGCCATTTGCTGGAATATCATCCGGCGGTCAACTACATGAAAGACCTTATCAAGACCGGCAAAGTGGGAAACCCGTTATACCTGTACTTCCAGCGGCTCAACCTTGGCGTGGTCCGCAAGGCGGAGAACGCATGGTGGTCGTTGGCGCCCCATGACATTTCCGTCGCCTGTTATCTTTTCGAGAGCGAACCGGTCAGCGTTTCGGCGACCGGGCACGCTTACCTCCAGAAGGGTATTGAGGACGTGGTCTTTGCCAACCTCAAGTTCGCCGATGGGCGCATGGCGCAGATCCATGTGTCCTGGCTGGATCCGCACAAGATTCGCAAGATCACGCTGGTCAGTTCCCAGAAGATGGTGGTCCTTGACGACATGGAGGCTTCCGAGAAGATTCGCATTTATGACAAGGGTGCGGAGATTCGGAGCGTGGACAGCTACAGCGAGGCCATCACGCTTCGTACCGGCGACATCCTGATCCCGAAAGTGTCGACGCAGGAGCCGCTCCAACTGGAATGTCGACACTTCGTTGATGCAATTCTGACGGACCAGCCGATCCGTTCCGACGGGGCGGACGGCGTTCGCGTGGTCCGGGTCCTCGAAGCCGGCTCACGGTCACTGGCCGAGGGCGGCGCACCGGTCAGGCTGTCATAGCATATCAGGAGAAACAGGCAGTGGCGGACACGATAGGCGATTACTTCGTTCACGAATCAAGCTACGTCGACGAGGGGGCGGAAATCGGGAGTGGCACCAAAATCTGGCATTTCTGCCATATTCTGAAAGGGGCGCGCATTGGCCGCAATTGCTCTCTCGGGCAAAACGTCAATGTGGGCTCCAAGGCCGTGATTGGCAACAATGTCAAGATTCAGAACAACGTCTCGGTCTACGACAACGTCACGCTGGAGGATGACGTCTTCTGTGGGCCGAGCATGGTCTTTACCAACGTGATAAACCCGCGGTCGCACGTGTCGCGCAAGCACGAATACAAGAACACGCTGGTGAAGCGGGGAGCGAGCATTGGGGCCAATGCCACCATCGTGTGCGGGCACACGATTGGCGAATACGCGTTCATCGGGGCCGGAGCGGTAGTCACCCGGGATGTTCCGGCCTATGCCTTGATGTATGGCAGCCCGGCCCGTCAGCACGGGTGGGTGTGTCAGTGCGGCGAGCAACTGCCCAAAGATTTCGAGCATGCACGGTGCGCTGCCTGCGGGCATGAGTATCGGTGCGAGTCCGGCGCGCTCAAGCCGCTCTCCGGGTTCTGATGGCAAGGACGATTCTGGATTCTGGAATAAGGATACACACATGTGCGCAGCGATGAAAGTGCCGCTTTTGGACCTGAAAGCCCAGTACGCCACCATTCGTGACGAAGTGAAGGCGGCGATTGATAAGGTTCTTGAGTCACAAATATTCATCAACGGCCCCGAGGTCAAGCAGTTGGAAGAGGCCGTTGCCGCTTACAGCTCCTGCAAGCGGGGCGTGGGGGTGTCCAGCGGGACCGATGCGCTGCTGTGTGCCCTGATGACCCTGGGGATTGGCCCGGGCGATGAAGTCATCACGGTTCCGTTTACGTTTTTCGCCACGGTGGGCAGCATCGTGCGGATCGGGGCCAAGCCTGTATTCGTGGATATTGAGCCGGATACGTTCAACATCAATCCCGAGCAGATCGAGCGGGCCGTCACTCCGCGCACCAAGGCCATCATACCGGTGCATCTGTTTGGCCAGTGTGCGGACATGGACCCGATTCTGGAGATCGCGCGACAGCGCAATCTGTATGTCATCGAGGATGCTGCCCAGGCTATCGGCGCCACCTACAAGGGCCGACCGGCCGGTTCGATGGGAACGCTGGGCTGCCTGAGCTTCTTCCCCTCGAAAAATCTGGGGGGGCTGGGCGATGGCGGCATGATCCTGACGCAGGATCCCGAACTGGCTGACAAGTGCCAGATATTCCGGCAACATGGCAGCAAACCCAAGTACTATCACCGGTTTGTCGGGGGCAATTTCCGGCTGGACACGCTTCAGGCCGCGGGCCTGCTGGTTAAGCTGAAATACCTGGATGGCTGGAGTGAGCGCCGTCGCGCGAATGCCAGGATGTATGACGAGTTGTTTGCCGGCTGCCCGGCGGTCAAAACGCCGACGATCCGTTCCTGCAACGTCTCGATCTATAATCAATATGTGATCCGGGTTGGCGATCGCCGTGATGCCCTGCGTGCCCACCTCACCGAGAAGGGAATTGGCACGGAAATCTACTATCCCTTGTCGCTTCATGAACAGGAATGTTTCAAGAATCTGGGCTACGGAAAAGGCAGTTTCCCGGAGAGCGAGAAGGCGGCGGCCGAGACGCTCGCATTGCCCATCTATCCTGAGCTGACTCCGGAACAGATCAGGTATGTGGCCGGCGAGGTGAAGAACTTCCTGTCCTGACCGATAGCATGAGTGCCCATCAACCTTCAGTGGAGCCGGGTGGAATATCCCAGGCTGATCCGCAGGATCACTGGCCACTGGTCAGCGTCGTTGTTGCTGTGCGCAACGAAGCTGATTTCGCCGATCGCTGCCTGCGCAGCCTGCTGAGGGGCGATTATCCACCAGACCGGATGGAAATCCTGGTCGTCGATGGAATGAGTAATGACGGTACTCGAGCCATCGTGGAACGGCTGGCGAAGGAGGATTCCCGCATTCGTCTGCTGGACAATCCCAGGCGGATTGTGGCCGCGGGCGTCAATGTGGCCATACGGGAAGCGCGTGGCGAGATTATCACCTGGTTGGGGGGGCACGCTGAATACGCCCCGGATTTCCTGAGCTGCTCGGTGCGGGCACTGATGGAGCATCCGGAGGTATGGTGCGTTGGCGGCCCGATCCGTACGGTTGCCGAGGGCTGGGTGGGCAGAAGCATTGCCGCGGCCATGAGCACCCCTGTGGGCGTCGGCAATGCCATGTTCCGCCTGGGGAACTATGAAGGATACGTGGACACGATTACCTTCGCCAGTTACCGGCGTTGGGTATTTGACCGGATCGGTTTGTTTGACGAGGAGCTGGTCAGGAACCAGGATGACGAATTGAATCTGCGCCTGGTGCTGGCCGGCGGTAAGATCTACATGACTCCCCAGATTCGCAGTGAGTATTATCCGCGTACCTCCCTGCGAAAGCTGGCCCGTCAATACTTCCAGTATGGCTACTGGCGGATTCGCACCATTCAGAAGCACCAGCGGCCGGCGACGCTTCGCCAGATTGCCCCGCTGCTCTTTGTACTGACCTGGCTTGTGCTGATGACAGCCACACTGGTCTGGCCACCGGCCGGCTGGGGCCTGCTGGCTTTTGCGTGCCTTTACGCTCTGGGCCTGTTGGCGGGGGCGATGGACGTGGCACGGCGGACCGGCATTCGAGAGGCCCTGCTGTCGCCGGTGGTATTTGCCATTCTGCACTTCTCATACGGATTGGGAAGCCTCAAGGGCCTGGTTTCATTCGTGCTGCTCAGGCGCAAACCCTCCCGGCCGGAGGATCACGCCCTCTCGCGCTGACTATGCATATCGCCTATATCCATCAATACTTCGCGACTCCCAACGGCAGCACGGGAACGCGCAGCTATGAGTTTGCGCGGCGCTGGGTGGCGGCCGGCCACCGTGTGACGATGCTGACTTCTACTGCGCAGTTGACGCCGGCGGATGTGCCCGGTGGAGATCTGTCCCGTCGCTGCGAATTCGTGCTGGACGGCATCCGTGTGATCGCCCTGCCCATCCGCTACTCGCAGAAGATGGGTAAAGCCGCGCGGATCCTGGCGTTTCTCCGTTTCATGGCCGCCAGTTCCCGGGAGATCCTCAGGCTGTCCGGTGTGGATGTCGTTTACGCCACGAGCACTCCGCTGACCGTTGCCGTGCCGGCCCTGCTGCGGAAGTTTGTTCGTGGCACCCCATTCGTATTTGAAGTCCGCGACCTGTGGCCGGCTGTGCCCTGTGAGCTGGGTTACATTCGCAGCCGGCTGCTTACGCGGTTTCTGTGCTACTTCGAACGCCTGGTCTATCGTCGGGCGGCGGCTGTGGTGGCGCTGTCGCCGGGAATGCGCGATGGCGTTCAGGCGTCGCTCAGGGGGGACAAGAGGATCCTGGTGGCGCCCAACTGCTGCGACACCGAGGTGTTTCGGCCCGACAGGGACGGCTCACTGGTGCGGCGAGACCGCGGATGGGAAGGGCGATTTGTGTGCGTCCACGTCGGGGCCATCGGGATGTCGAATGGGCTGGATCTGGTTGTTCGAACGGCCGACCGTCTTCGCGACGATCCTGAGTACCTCTTCGTCCTGGTCGGTGATGGACGAGAGCGGCCGCGGCTCATGAAGATGGTTGAGGACCGAAAGCTCACCAACGTTCAGTTCACCGGCAGCGTTCCCAAGGAACAGTTGCCCGACCTCTTCGCGGCCGCTGACGTGTCCATGGTTGTCTTCGCGCCTTTCCCGGTCCTGGAGCACAACAGCGCGAACAAGTTTTTCGACTCACTCAGCGCCGGCAAGCCGATTGTTCTCAGTTATGGGGGCTGGCAACGCGAGTTGATCGAGGCTGCCGAGGCGGGTCTGGGATGCCGGCAGGGAGACGAGGAGGCATTTGCCCGGAATATCCAGACCCTCAAAGACGATCCGGCCCTCCGAGCGAAGATGGGCCGGAATGGTCGGCGCCTGGCCGAGACTATGTTTCATCGAGACCTGGTGGCCGCACAGGTGCTGTCCTTCATCGGGGAGGCCGTGACCTGCTGAGTCCGGCGAACCCGGTACAGCCGGCTGGTCCGCCATTTGGTTGCGCATCCCAGGGCAATGTATCTGTAGCGCGTCGGGAGCAGTGGTTCGAGCACGTCCGCGTCAGTCAGGTGGAGGATGCTCCGCTGCCACTCCCGTCGGCCAAAGGCCGCCGCAACCTCGCGAAAGGCCAGTTGGCGAGCTGCGAATACGCCGAGTAGTTCGGACATTTCCGCGGGTGAAATGTAACGCCAACGCGCTGCCCACTTCACGCAACGGGTGTGAAGAAAACGGTGAAGCGGGGAGGCGGTCAGATTCTCCGCAAAGGCCAGATGGCCTCCCTGCCACAGCACGCGGTGCATTTCTCCCATCTCGATCTTCTGCCCTTCCCAACC